>Ga0172362_10000956_pt1 | contig 24406 bp, 22 predicted proteins | sample LakKivs1_kivu2a2_FD_114534 | JGI IMG/M metagenome (GOLD analysis project Ga0172362, IMG submission 114534) | Sediment microbial communities from Lake Kivu, Rwanda - Sediment s1_kivu2a2 | ecosystem: Environmental > Aquatic > Freshwater > Lake > Sediment | place: Rwanda: Western Province, Lake... | reverse complement strand
TTGTGAATTCCTGTCCTCTGTAAGGTTCCTCTGCAACCGGCCAGTGTATGAATGCATTTTTTGCATGATATGTCGCGTACTGGACGCTCGGAGGAAAGACAACCTGGTAATTTTCGTTTGTATGGGCTGCCACATTTGCCCAATAGAGAAAAGTGTGTGTAAGCGGTGTCTGGTTGTGTATCTTCACCTCAGCCTGGAAATATGATCTGCCCGGGAAAACGGTTATTCCAATGGTCCATCTCATATCATGCCGTGGTTCTGTTTCGCCTATCCATACTGTTTTACTGCCATCTTTATTTTCACTCATTTCATAATCGACCGGGAGGAATGTCGATGCCCTGTGATGATGAAGGACGCACCACTCAATACCTCCGGAAACCCATGCTCCGGTCATTCCGATATTGGATGGTCTTACAACAGTGTTTTTATATACGAAATTATACCCGTTTGTTTTATCTGTCGCGTACCATAGTTTCCCTCCAATTTCAGGAGTTATCCCGAGTTCAATGTACTCATTGGCAAGCTTTATGGTTTTCATAGGCTGATCAGTCTTTTCATTGGAAAGATTATCCAGCAGTGCCAGGGGATACACGTATCTTGAAGCTCCCTGATAACCTTCGCCCCTGAAGAACATCGGATTCTTGTCAGGAGGATTTACTTTATATGTGGGAAGCACCCATTTCTCCTCGGAAAGAGTAACCTGTCCCGATAGCGGTTTAACCGCACACAGAACGATCACAATACTGATTAAACATCTAAATCTGCGCATAGTATTATTCTTTAAACTTTTAACTTACGACATAATTCATGTTCTATATCTTCAAGGGTTTTTCCTTTTGTTTCAGGAAGCTTTTTCATGATGAACCAGAATCCAAGAATACAAATGATCCCATACAGCCAGAATGTACCTGAGGCCTTTAAAGCCTGATTCAGCAGAGGGAAAGTATATGTAAGTACAAAACATGCCGACCATAATGCAAACGTACCGACAGACATTGCGAATCCGCGTATCCTGTTCGGAAAGATCTCCGACAGCACTACCCACGTTACCGGTGCGAGCGACATTGAATAACAGGCAATTGCGGTAACAACCATTATCAGCAGCGGAAGTCCCTGGATTTGGAAATAATACAAAGCTCCGATGATCGCATAGATCATTGCCAGCCCTCCTGCACCAATCAGCATCAGTGATTTCCTTCCCAGCCTGTCAACAGTGAACATACCCACAAACGTGAAAACCAGGTTAACACTTCCGGTAATGACAATATTGAATAAGATATCTGAAACACTGTATCCGGCGCCGGCAAATATTTCCTGGGCATAGTTGAAAATAACATTAATGCCGCACCATTGCTGGAAAACGGCAATCACAATGCCTAGTATCAGCAACTTGGTTATACCCGGGAGCTTTAGAAGCTGAAATCCTGTTTTTTCTGTTTTTCTCAAAGTTTCAGCGATTGAAAGGATTTCAGTGTCGGCATATTCCCTGCCGCCAATTTTCGAAAGTATACCGTGGACTTTATTGTGTTTGTTCCTGTCTTTTGCCAGCCACCTCGGACTCTCCGGAACAAACCACATAAGAATTAAGAACAAAGCCGCGGGTACAGCACATGCATAGAACATCCATCTCCAGCCGGTCTGCCCGTTCCATGAATTCAGTATATCATTGACTGAGGCATCAGGAGGAACAGGCTGTGCAATCCTCCAGTTAATAATCTGGGCAGCAAGTATCCCTATAACAATTGTGAGCTGGTTTATTGAAACAAAGGCTCCCCGTATATTTCCCGGAGTCACTTCTGCGATGTACATCGGGGAAAGATTTGAGGCAAGACCTATTCCTATACCTCCAAGAATCCTGAAAACTACAAAAGATGAGAAAGAGCCTGCTGCACCTGTGCCGAGTGAACCAGCCACAAAAAGTGCAGCTGAAAGCAGAAGCAGTCTTTTTCTTCCATACCTGTCGCTGAGCCATCCTGACAACACTGCCCCGGCAAGACACCCGGTAAGGGCACAGCTCATTGCCCAGCCCTGTAGTCCGGGATTACCGGTAATCCCGAAAAATGGCTCATAAAATGGTTTGGCACCACCGATCACAACCCAGTCATATCCGAATAAAAGTCCGCCCATTGCGGATACCAGACTTATCGATAAGAGGTAACTCCAGTTATATTTATGTTCTTTCATATTCGAATAATCCGAAGGTTGGTTATCCTGATTTAAGAACTCGGTTGGCCAGCCTCTGCTGGTGCTACGGCTGCCGATGCACTTGGCAGCTGGCAATATATGTTTATAATTCTCCGAGTGCCCCGAGCATTGCAATTACATTTTCAAAAGGAACATTGGCCTGAATATTATGCACTGTATTAAAGACGAATCCTCCGTTATTGTTAAATATTTCACACTGCCTTTTAACCTGATCCTTTACCTGTTGAGGAGTTCCAAAGGCAAATACTCCCTGCGTATCAACACCTCCTCCCCAGAAAACGATCCGGTCGCCATACTTCTTCTTCAGTAATCTGGGATCCATACCCGCTGCATTTATCTGTACAGGATTAATGATGTCAAATCCCGATTCTATGAACAGATTCATGAGTGGTTCGACAGCTCCGCAAGAGTGCTTGAAGGTCTTCCATCCGGTATTATTATGTATCCAGTCATTTACCTTTTTATAATAAGGAAGCCAGACCCTTCGGAATGTTTCGGGTGAGCAGAATGTTGAATTCTGTGTTCCGAAGTCGGTCCCGCAGATATAAACTACATCAATCCTGTTTCCGATCACCCCGGAAAGTTTTTCCAGATTATGAATTGCTATATCTGTTTCCCTGTCATAAATCTCTTTAACGAAATCTTCTCTTGTCAGTGTTGAGATATACCATTCCTCGACGCCCCTGATCCCTTTAGGATGTTTCAGGTTCACGGCAGGTACAAGCGCTATATCGCCCAGGGCCGTTCCTCCCATATTTGCCACAACTCCTTTTAATGACGGGTCAATACCTTCAGTTGTTCTTTTCCAGTAGTCAAGGTCTTCATTGGTCACATAACCGAATTCTTCAAGATTATCTTCCACCTTAAGAGTTGAATCATCAATTGGCTGCTGACGGTCAAGGGCATCAAAGAAGAATCCTGTTTTGGGCATCTTTGCACTTGGCGGAACTGAGATATCTCCTTCAGGGTGAATCAGCATATCGCCGTTGCTGTCGAATGTACAGTTAAACTCTCCGGGCAGCAGTACATCCTGTCCCCACAATGTCCTGACTGCCTTCCAGTCCCTGTTCGGTATACTGAACATGTTTTTCTCCCCTGATAAACCTATCACATCAACGTTCATTTCCCTGATAAGCTCATCATCAATCTCGCCAAGCATCTGGTATGGTTCTATAACCTTTACAGGCCGTTTTTCGAGTCCGAAATATTCACGAAGCTTTTCAACTACCACAACATGTATACCGGTTACCGGAGTTGCCCCGAAGTCAACCACCACCTTTGATGGCTGCTCATGATTTATGGTTCTGATAAAATCCTCCTTTAGTGCATCAGGCATAGGTCTTTTCGTTTGAGTTTCCAGCCTATAAAGTTAAAATATTCTGAAAACAGGATGCAGTCCGGAAGGATATTGTTAATATATTGTTTTTCACTTCGTGTTCTCTGTGATTTTCCTTTGTGTCCTTAGTGGTTAAAGTATTATAATAATTAACTTTAACTTCCTATCTGAAAAACTGATTTGCCGAATGATCCGGATTCCCGAGCCATTCCAGTTTAATCCCCTTAAGCATCATCTCGCTTATATAAGGGGATTCATTTCCGACAGGCTTGCTGAAGAAAAGAGTCTCGATATGAAAGCCTTTCTGCTGGATCTTAAACACATAGGCACTTCCGTGATGGATATTTATACGGGCAATGTACCTGTCAGTCAAATCTGCAGCGAGGTACTGGAATTCCTGAATAAGAACAAGCTCGCTGAAATAAAAGTGTTTTCAAAATGGACAGGTGTCAATTACAGCGAATTCAGGATAATTGAATTATCGGATGATTCACAGTGGATGCTTAAATATAATAATGATGAAAAAAGATATGTTCACCTGTTTCCTGCCCGGCAGAGTCCTCATACTTTCAGGGTAAAAGCCAACACCATGAAATCAGCTATTCTTTATTATGTTATAATAGGCAAGGATTATATCTCCCGCAGGGATCTTAACCAGGGAAGATCGCTTCTGGGTTTATCACCAGTCAGGGATCCGTCGGAAGCTGAAGCGATTACAGAGATGATAGAGATATTGAGAAAATAGAAGTAAGAATGAAGAACATTCGATCTGAGATTTCAGAAATTCTTACTTCACTGTTCGTTTGTTCAATAGTTCTGACTTCAAATAGTGGTGATCCCGGAGAGACTCGAACTCTCAACCAACAGAACCGGAATCTGTCATTCTATCCATTGAACTACGGGACCGGTAATATGCAAAAATAACATCAATAGGCGTGTTTTACAATAATTGATAAAGTTTTTCTAATTTCGCAGTCCGAATAATTGATTGCGGATTGCGGATTTGTGATTTCGGATTTAATAAATCCGCAATCGGCAGTCCGAAATCCGTAATTTAGTAACCATGGACTACAACTTCACCGAAATAGAAAAAAAGTGGCAGAAATACTGGGAGGAGAACAAAACCTTCAAAACCCCTGAAGATATTACCAATCCCAGGAAATGCTATGTACTCGATATGTTCCCCTATCCTTCCGGAGCCGGACTGCATGTCGGACATCCTGAAGGATATACAGCAACAGATATTTACAGCAGATACAAAAGGATGAAGGGATTCAATGTTCTTCACCCTATGGGATGGGATGCATTCGGCCTTCCGGCAGAACAATATGCTATACAAACCGGAACCCATCCGTCTGTCACAACAAAAAACAACTGCGACACATTCAGAAGACAGATAAAGGAACTTGGCTTAAGCTACGACTGGGATAAAGAAATCAATACCACTGATCCGAAATACTATAAGTGGACACAATGGATATTTATCAGGCTCTACAATACGTGGTTCGATGAGAAATTGCAGAGGGGAAGGCCTGTTTCTGAACTTGTAATTCCTGAAGAAATAAGAAAGGCAGGCAAAAAAGAGGTTCAGAACTATATTGACTCAAAAAGACTTGCCTACTATGACAATGCCCTTGTATGGTGGTGCCCCAACTGCAGGATAGTATGCGCCAATGAGGAAGTCCTTTATGACGGATCACATGAAAAATGCGGAAACAGGGTCGAAAAGAAAAACCTTAAGCAATGGATGCTGAGAATACCGCTTTATGCTGAAAGACTCCTGAAAGGCATAGACGAGCTGGACTGGCCTGACGGCATAAAGGATATGCAGAGAAACTGGATAGGCCGTTCAACAGGCGCTGAAGTTGATTTCTCCGTGGAAGGACTTAACGAAAAACTTACCGTGTTCACAACCCGCCCCGATACATTGTTCGGAGCCACATATATGGTCATCGCACCTGAACACTTCCTTACAGGTATAATAACAACTGATGACAGGAAGAAAGCCGTAAATGAATATATAAAGGCAGCGTCACTTAAATCAGACCTCGACCGTACCGACCTCGCCAAGGATAAAACCGGTGTATTCAGCGGCAGATATGCTGTTAATCCGGTGAATAACAAAAAGATACCTATATGGGTTGCCGATTATGTGCTGACAGGTTACGGAACAGGCGCAATCATGGCGGTCCCGGCTCATGATACCCGTGACTTTGAATTTGCACAGAAATTCAATCTTCCGATAGCCTGCATACAGGACCCGGATGTCACTGACCAGGACCAGAGGCAGAGAATAATTGAAGGAAAAGAATGCTGGACAGAAGACGGAAAATATATCAATTCATCGGAAAAATCCACCGGAATAAATATCAACGGGCTGAACAAGGAAGAAGGTATTTCTAGGATCACTGAATGGCTTGAATCAAAAAACCTTGGAAAGTCAAAAGTCAATTATAAGCTTCGCGACTGGCTTTTCAGCAGGCAGCGTTACTGGGGAGAACCTTTCCCGGTGATCCACTGGGAAGACGGCTCTATAAGCCTGCTTGATGAAGACCAGCTCCCTCTCGAATTACCGGATCTTGAGAAATATCTCCCCGGCGAAAGCGGTGAATCCCCTCTTGTCAATTCAACCGAATGGCTCAACGTGACAGACAAATCGGGTAGAAAAGGAAGACGTGAGACCAATACCATGCCCCAGTGGGCAGGCTCATGCTGGTATTATCTTCGGTTTACCGATCCGAAAAATGAAAAAAACATATTCGACCCCGCAAAGGAAAAATACTGGATGCCTGTTGACCTGTACATAGGCGGGGCAGAACACGCAGTACTCCATCTTCTTTACAGCCGGTTCTGGCATAAGGTTCTTTACGACCTGGGAATCGTTTCCACTGATGAACCCTACCGGAGGCTGTTCAACCAGGGGATGATCCTGGCCTATGCCTATGAAAACGAGGCAGGGGCAAAAGTAGCTGCTGATATAGTGGAAGAACATGACGGGAAATTCTTCAACAGCGAAACAGGAGACGAGGTAAAACAGATAGTGGCAAAAATGTCCAAATCCCTCAAGAATGTCGTAAATCCGGATGATGTTGTTTCGAAATACGGCGCTGATTCGCTCCGGCTGTATGAAATGTTCATGGGCCCGCTCGACATAACAAAACCATGGGACGACAAGGGAGTAAAAGGCGTATATAACTTCCTCAGCAGAACATTCAGGTTTTTCTCAAATCCCGAGAACATCACTGAGGGTGAAGAGGAAAAAGAGATCCTCAAAGGACTTCACCAGGCTATCAAAAAAGTGGAGGGAGACATCGAAAACCTGAGGTTCAATACAGCAATAAGCGCAATGATGATATTCCTGAACCTGGCAATGAAGAAAGGTAAAGTCACAAAAGAAACAGCCTGTACTTTTACCAGGATTCTCTCCCCGTTCGCACCGCATCTTGCAGAAGAATTGTGGAGTATCTGCGGTCATAACAAGACACTTGCTTATGAGCTGTGGCCTGAGGTTAATGAGGAATATCTCAGAGAAGACACATTTGAATACCCCGTTTCCTTCAACGGGAAACTCAGGTTCAGGATCGAACTGCCAGTCAGTTTGGAAAAGAATGAGATCATAAAGAATGTCCTTGCCGATGAAAGAGCTAAAAAATGGCTGGCTTCAGGCACTCTTGTCAATATAATAGTTGTGCCTGGCCGGATAGTGAATGTTGTTATTAAAAACCAATGAGCCACTCCTGATGTTCTCTCCGGTCAGAATCGGCATTTTCCTGTTAAGTTTGTTTTTTCTTATTTCCTGCAGGTACGAGGGCAGGGATTACTCGCAGGAAACCATGTTCATCAGGGATACAGGAGTTATGCAGCCTGTAAAAGAACCTGAGCTGGTTTTTGGCATTCCCGTTGAATCCTTCAACACAGTGACCGGACGTATAAAACCAAACCGGTTCCTGTCTGAAATCCTCCTTAAGCATGGAATAACATTGCAGGAGATAGACCAGGTTGTGAAAAACTCCGCATCTGTCTTTGATGTAAGGGACATCCGTTCCGGGAATTATTATACGATCCTATGCGATACAGATTCTGTTGCCCGGGCAAGGTATCTTATCTATGAACATGATCCGGTTACCTGCTACGTGTTCAGCTTCAGCGATTCTCTGAATATCACCTCATTCAGGAAAGAGGTCATGAAGGAAATAAAGTATTTTTCAGGTACAATAGAGACATCTCTCTGGGAGTCTGTCACGGAAGGCGGGATGCATCCTTCACTTGTGGGAAAGCTCTCTGAGATTTTTGCATGGACCGTTGATTTTTTCGGCCTTCAGAAAGGAGACAGCTACAAGGTCATTTATGAGGAGCACTTCATTGACGACAGGTCCCTTGGCGTTTCGAAGATCTTCGGCGCTCAGTTCACATGGACAGGAAGGACGATTACTGCAATTCCTTTCATCCAGGATGGCAAAGAGTCTTTTTTTGATGCTGAAGGCAACAGCCTGGAGAAGGCGTTTTTAAAGGCCCCCCTCCAGTTCTCGAGGATCAGTTCACGTTTTTCAGCAAACAGGCTGCACCCTATCCTTAGGATAAGAAGGCCTCATTTCGGAGTCGATTATGCCGCACCGGTGGGAACTCCGGTCCAGGCGATTGGCGACGGAAAAGTAATCTTCGCGGGGAATGAGAATGGTTCGGGCAAAATGGTAAAGATCGTTCATAACAGTGTATACACGACTGCATATCTTCATCTCAGCGGATTTTCCCGGGGTATTTATCCGGGAGTTCATGTAAGCCAGGGAGATATAATAGGCTTCGTCGGAAGCAGCGGTCTTTCGACAGGTCCGCATCTCGATTTCAGGTTCTACATGAACGGATCACCGGTCGATCCCTTACAGGTTGAAGCACCCTCCGTAGAACCTGTGCTGGAAGAAAACAGGGACAGATTCGAAAAAAACAGGATTGTTGTGAACGCTCTCCTGTCGACTTTCTAGGATTTTTCCGGAAGAGAGAGGATGATTTCTTCGATTATTTTCGGATAATATTCATACTCAAGCGCATGCACCTTTATTGCGAGGGTATCAGGTGTATCTGACTTATCGACCCTGCATTTAGCCTGGAAAATAATTGTACCTTCATCATAAAAACGGTTGACATAATGAATGGTAATTCCCGACTCTTTCTCCCTGTTTTCAATAACTGCCCTGTGCACCTTTTCTCCGTACATACCCTTTCCTCCATGCTTTGGCAGCAAGGCCGGATGAATGTTAATGATCCGTCCTTCATACTCATTCAGAATATCTTCGGGTACCAGCCATAAAAATCCTGCGAGAACAAGGAAATCAATCTTTTCTGACCTGAGCCTGTTCAGTACGCTTCCCGTAGTATAAAATTCCTCACGGTCGAAAAAAAATGATTTTACATGATGCTCTGCAGCCCTTTTCAGTACATATGCTTCACGACGATTCGATAAAACAAGGGCCACCCTTACGGTTTTCCTGGTCGAAAAATATTTTATAATGTTTTCGGTATTAGTGCCTGAACCGGAAGCCAGAATCGCTATATTATTCATTTTCTGATAATTACATCTTTAGTGAAAAAGATGGTTCTTATTTGGAAAATAAGTTTATATTTGTGTTTCTCAGTCTATTGGGAACACGGGACAATAAAAAACATTAAATCATTTGAAAAATAAAGTACAAATATATTTCTTTGCAAGGTTATAAAAGTATTATTAATTAAAATTTATCATTATGTCTGACATTGCCACAAGAGTAAAAGAGATTATTGTCGACAAACTTGGAGTTGATGAGTCAGAAGTAACACCTGAAGCCAGTTTTACAAATGATCTGGGTGCAGACTCTCTTGATACTGTTGAGTTGATCATGGAATTCGAAAAGGAATTCAATATCGGAATACCCGATGATCAGGCAGAGACCATCAGCACGGTTGGTGATGCTATCAAGTACATCGAGGAAAATGCAAAGTAGTTTTGCATAGCTAATAATCCATCATGAGAAGAGTTGTAATTACTGGCCTGGGAGCCCTGACTCCTATAGGTAATAATTTGTCTGAATACTGGGAAGGTCTGAGGAATGGTATAAGCGGAGCGTGTATGATAACCCGCTTTAATACCGAAAAGTTCAAGACAAAATTTGCCTGCGAAGTAAAGAACTACGACTCTTCAAATCATTTCGAAAGAAAGGAGGCCAATAAACTTGACCTCTATTCCCAGTTTGCACATATTGCCACAGAGGAAGCGCTAAAGGATTCCGGCCTGAACCTGAACTCAATCGATAAGGATCGGACAGGAGTTATCTGGTCGTCAGGCATTGGAGGATTATTCACTTTTTACGAAGCTATCAGAGGCTATGTTCTTGGTGACGGGACGCCCCGGTTCAGCCCTTTCTTTATTCCGAAGATGATCGCAAATATTGCATCAGGCTCATTATCCATAAAATACGGATTCAGAGGACCTAACTTTGCGACAGTTTCGGCATGTGCATCATCCACTCATTCACTTATCGATGCTTTGAATTACATAAGGCTCGGAAAAGCCGATATTTTCGTAGCCGGAGGATCGGAAGCGTCGATAAATGAACCGGGTATCGGAGGATTCAACGCAATGATGGCAATGTCGACAAACAATAACGAGTATATGACTGCATCACGACCCTTTGATCTGACAAGAGATGGTTTTGTAATGGGCGAAGGTGCAGGGGCTTTAATCGTTGAAAATCTGGATCATGCCAAGGCAAGAGGAGCAAAAATATATGCCGAACTGGCAGGTGCGGGAATGACAGCCGATGCTTTTCATCTCACAGCACCTCACCCGGATGGACTTGGGGCATGCAATGTAATGAAGCTTGCAGTGGAAGACGCGGGACTCAAACCAGAAGATATCGATTATATCAATGTCCACGGCACAGCTACTCCCCTTGGAGATATATCAGAGGCAAAAGCTATTGTTTCGGTATTCGGAGAACATTCCTATAATATGAATATAAGCGCAACAAAATCAATGACAGGTCACCTTCTGGGAGCTGCCGGTGCAGTAGAGGCAATCGCTTCAATACTGGCTGTCGTGCATGGGATTGTCCCTCCTACTATTAACTTCAAGGTTCCTGATCCCCAGATTGATCAGAAACTGAACCTGACACTCAATACATCCCAGAAAAGAGAGGTTAATGCTGTAATCAGCAACACGTTCGGCTTCGGCGGCCACAATGCCTCGGTTGTCTTTAAGAAAGCAGACCTATAAAGTGTCCTTCCTTACCATTAAATCCAATGGCACTTATATTCTCGACAAACGGGAATTTGGTTCCCGCCTAAGAAAAATAATCGGATTTAAGCCAGGGAATCTCCGTCTGTACGAGATCGCTTTTATTCACAGATCGGCATCATATACCCTCCCTGATGGCAAGAAAGTGAACAACGAAAGACTTGAGTATCTGGGCGATGCTATCCTTGATGCAATCCTTTCTGATTTTCTCTTCGATAAATTTCCCGATGCTGCTGAAGGATTTCTGACAAAGATCAGGTCCAGGATTGTCAACAGGGAAGTTCTCAACCAGCTTGCCGTTTCAATGGGAATAAATACTCTTCTTGTGAGCAATGTAAGCTCATCCCACACTACTAAAAATCTTTTCGGAGATGCTTTTGAAGCCCTTATCGGAGCTGTATTTCTTGATAAAGGATTCCGTAAGACAAAAAAACTATTTATAAAAAAAGTACTTAATAAATACCTCGATCTGAATCAGATAGTCAATACGGATAATGACTATAAGAGTCTGGTTTTTGAATGGGTTCAGAAAAACAAACTAAACCTCATTTTTACATATATTGAAGAGTATGATCCGGATCTTAAAAAACCAGTTTTTACTACCACACTATATGTAAACCGGCAAGAATTCGGCAAAGGACAGGGTGCTTCAAAAAAGGAAGCCGAACAGGAGGCAGCAACCATGGCCTGGAAACGGGTTAGCGATATTTCCGGTAGAATATTATAATGTCAACCTGTTTTTTGCTATCTTTATAGGTTCAGGTGACGGGAAATGGGAACCGCTTCAAAGATTACCAGGGTGCATTTAAAAGTAAATCAGGATTTTGAATCTGCCCTTCTCGGCATTGTGTCTGCTGAACCCGATTACAAATTAAGCCTTGCACTTAACAGGTCGCTCAGGATATCACTGAAAAATGTTTCACCTGCTTTGGTTCGTGATAATAAATCAGAGACAATCTTCAGCAGGTTTTCTGATGCCTCTACTTCACCTGGTATTATCTATGAACTTATTTCAAACCGCTCGGACAGGGATTTCTTTATTAAAAAACTTAAGAACATAGATTACATATTCCATGTTTATGACCCGGATAAGTCAATAGACCAGGAGGAAATTGCAGCAATCATCAGAGATACTGAATACATTACAGCTGTATTTAACCTCAATACAGGAAAAATAAAAGATAAAAATCTACAACTTCTAATCCACTGAGATATGGAAAATCTTTTCTACAACCTGTCGGAAGAAGAATTCTCTAAAAGCAGAAAGATCCTTCTGTGGATATTCGTTGTTCTTTTCTTCCTTGGCGGAGTATATGTTGCCATAAGCCATCTGCTGGGCATTCATGAAATAGACCCGGTTCTTTCAATAGCTCCGTTCAGTATAAGTCTGATAGTTGGCATAATAGCTGCCTTTGCATCCATAAAGAGAAAAGATATCTTTTTCTCAATCGATGAAGAAAAAATAGAATTCAGATATGGACTGATACGGCCAAAAAAATATTCATTCCCCTGGAGCAATATTCAAAAAATGGTGTTGCCGCATAAAGAAAGAAAAGCTAAGCTAATATTCATGGACGGTTCCTCCCATGTTATTGATCTCTCTTATATCCAGAGAAAAAAATCAACTGCCATTCGAAAACATCTTTACCATGCTGCAAAATATAAAAACCTGACAATAGAAAAAGTGACACACCTGAAAAAGTAAAAGTATAATCATCGGGAATAAGAAGAGGCTGACATTTATCGTCAGCCTCGTTTGTTGATAACCCTAAAACTAACCTAACCTATGAAAAAAACCTCTGTTAATACTATTTCAAATTCCATGCCAAAACCATGCAAATATAAATCCCGGATCTGACACTGAAAAGTTTTTAATGCATCAAAAATGAAAATTAACTATACTTTAATGAATTGTTAAAATTCTTTATCGTTTAACAGTATAAGCACAACCAGAGTCTTAATGGACTCTTTGTTGTTAAAGAAAGTTAAAAAGAGTGAAAAAATAGACATTATCCAAGTACTTTTGTTAATGTATGAAAAGAAGAACTATAGTATTGCTTGCAATATTTTTCTTCCTGGCAATCTCAGGTCTTATTCTTATTCAGCTGTACTGGATAAAGAATGCCCTTGAAATTACAGATCAGCAATTCCGTCAGCTCGCCAATAAAGCACTCGAATCAGTCGTCCTCGATCTTGAAGAGCAGGAACTATTAAATAACATCATGGAGGAAATAGATGAAGCCTCTGCCGATTCTGTCATTCTTCCTGCCAATTCTCCTCTGGCCCAGAAACTAAGAGGATACCAGCCCAATGCAAAACTGCTTGAACTATACGGTCTTATCGATCCGGAAGAGCCTATTGCCATAACCAGTTCCGGGCAGAAGATCTTTATCTCAGCCCAGGATTTCACCAATTATTCTGCTGATGAATCCACTGAAACCACCGAACAGACAATCAGCGCCGAACTAACAGGAAGGGTTACGAACAAAATAGTGTTTGTTGAAAGTATCATGGATAAAATCCTTAAAAACAGGCCCGGTATCCTTGAGAGGATCAATCCTGAAGAATTGCATACGATGATCAGGAATGCTCTCAACAATGTGGCAATTTACCTGGATTTTGAATTCTCAATACGATCGGGTCCGGAAGGAATCGTGTGGAAAACACCAGGTTTTACCGATAACAGGCAAAACAAATTCATGATACAGCTTTTCCCGAACGATCCTGTCCCAAGCCAGAACCATATTGTAATGTATTGCAATCAGGAGCAGCAGTATAAATTTCAAAGAATAGGCAACCTGGGATTCCTGTCCCTTCTGTTTACAACGCTGCTGCTGTTGCTCGCCACAGGTACTTTTATAGTGATTTTCCGTCAGAAGAAAATCTCGGAAATACGGAATGATTTCATAAACAATATGACTCATGAACTTAAAACACCTATTTCGACTATCTCACTTGCATCCCAGATGATGGCCGATAAAACCATCTCTGAAGAAAATAAAAATATTGACAGCCTGTCAAAGGTAATATCCGATGAGAGTATGCGGCTGAAATTCCAGGTCGAAAAGGTCCTCCAGATGGCTATATTCGAGAAAACCAAAATGAGACTGACAATTGTTGAAACAGATCTCCATACCCTTCTCGGCAACGCCATTGATAATTTTTCTTTACAGATTGACAGCAAAGAGGGTACAATAATAAGGGATTTCAAAGCTGAAAATCCCTTTACCGGAGTTGATGAAATTCATTTTCTTAATGCAATCTCCAACCTTATAGACAACGGAATTAAATATTCCGGGGATAAACCTGAATTAACAATATCAACGCGCAATACGAAAAAAGGCATAATAATAACTGTTGAAGACAAAGGAATAGGAATAAGAAAGGAAGATATGAAAAAAATATATGACAAATTCTACCGTGTACCATCCGGAAATATCCATAATGTGAAAGGATTCGGACTCGGATTGAGCTATGTAAAAAAGATAGTTGAAGAACATAATGGTACAATAAAGGCAGAAAGCCAGCTAAACAAAGGAACAAAATTCACTCTGTTCATACCTCAAAACGGACGAAAATGAAAAGCATAAGAATCCTTCTTGCTGAAGATGACAGCAATCTCGGGAACCTGCTGAAAAACTATCTGACAGCCAAAAACCTTGAGACTTCACTTTTCACAAACGGGATAAAAGCGCTTGATGCATTCCCTTCCGGACAGTTTGATATTTGCATACTTGATATAATGATGCCGGAAATGGATGGACTTACCCTGGCAAGGGAAATCCGTAATCTGAATCCTTCAGTCCCATTAATATTTCTCACTGCAAAAAGCCAGAAAGAGGATGTCCTGGAAGGCTTCAGGACAGGCGCCGATGATTATCTTACAAAACCATTCTCCATGGAGGAACTGCTTTACCGCATTCAGGCCATCATGAAAAGGATCAGCCAGTCGCCTCCGGGAAGGAAAGATAACCTCTACATAATAGGGAAGTATTCATTTAATCCCCTGAAGCAATTGCTTGTAATCGGCGATCATGAACTAAAACTCACTACCAAGGAATCTGAACTCCTTGAGTTGCTTTGCAGGCATGGGAATGAAATCCTGGAACGCAATTTTGCCCTTAAATCAATATGGATTGATGATAATTATTTCAATGCCAGGAGCATGGATGTATATATCACCCGGCTTCGAAAATACCTCAAGAAGGATCCTTCCGTGAGGATCCTGAATGTTCACGGGAAAGGATATAAGCTTATCAGTTAAAAAAGGGGCTCTTAAGAGAACCCCTTGAATTGCTTGGGTTAGTTAGCAGGATTAAGATTTTCTGTTATCTGCATTTTAACTTAATGCTAAAATAATATTTTTTTCGGAATTTGCTTGTCTCAGAAAAAATTTCCTTCTCTGATCATCTCCGGTTTTTGTGATCATCCTGTCAATCCAGCTTCAGAACAGCCAGAAAAGCCTGCTGAGGAACCTCTACATTGCCTATCTGCCTCATTCTTTTCTTGCCTTTCTTCTGTTTTTCAAGGAGTTTCCTTTTTCGGGTTATATCACCGCCGTAACATTTTGCAGTAACATCTTTCCTTACAGCTTTTACTGTTTCCCTGGCAATGATCTTGGCTCCGATAGCTGCCTGAATTGCTATCTCAAACTGCTGACGGGGGATAAGTTCCTTAAGCCTGACACACATTTTTCGTCCGAATTCATATGCATGCCCACGGTATATCAGTGTCGACAGGGCATCGACCATTTCACCGTTAAGCAGTATATCTAGCCTTACAAGATCGGCTTTCTGGTATGCTGTATAATAATAATCAAACGAAGCATATCCCTTCGAGATGCTCTTGAGTTTATCATAGAAATCGAACACTATCTCCGACAAGGGCATTTCAAAAGTAAGTTCAACCCTGTCTTTTGTCAGATATACCTGGTTCTTCAGGGCACCTCTCTTGTCAATGCAAAGCTTCATTATAGGACCTACATAATCGGCTAGTGTAATAACCTGTGCTACAATATAAGGCTCCTCGATCCGCTCTATATGATTAACAGGAGGAAGTCCCGAAGGATTATGTACATCTATCTCTTCCCCCCTGGTCGTAAACACCTTGAACGATACGTTGGGGACCGTCGTTATCACATCCATGTTGAATTCCCTGTCAAGTCTTTCCTGGATTATTTCCATGTGCAGTAATCCGAGAAATCCGCATCTGAATCCAAATCCCAGGGCTGCCGAGGATTCAGGGACGAATGAAAGTGAAGCATCGTTCAGCTGCAGTTTCTCTATGGAACTCCTTAGATCTTCGTATTCATCAGCATCAACAGGATACATTCCTGCGAATACCATCGGCTTGACTTCCTCGAATCCTGAAATTGCTTTATCACAGGGATTCTTAACATGAGTAATGGTGTCGCCAACCTTTACCTCGGCCGAGTTCTTCACCCCGGATATAATATACCCGACGTCGCCCGCGCCAAGTATATCCCGCGGATCCTGCTTAAGCTTCAGCACTCCGATCTCCTCTGCGTTGTATTCATGATCGGTGCTGACGAATTTTACATGGTCTCCCCTGCGGATTGTTCCGTTAATAATCTTAAAATAAACAATTATCCCCCTGAATGAATTAAAGATGGAATCAAAAATCAGCGCCTGCAGGGGTGCATCAGGATTTCCTTTCGGAGGAGGGATCCGGTTAATTATATCGCTGAGGATCCTGTCGACCCCCATTCCTGTTCTTGCACTTGCTTCGATTATGTCATTCCTGTCGCATCCTACAAGATCAACTATCTGGTCTTTAACCTCTTCAGGCATTGCATTGGCCATGTCCATCTTGTTAAGGACCGGTATTATTTCAAGGTTATGATCGATTGCCATGTAGAGGTTGGAAATTGTCTGTGCCTGTATTCCCTGCGTGGCATCAATTACCAGCAAGGCGCCCTCACATGCAGCAATTGACCTGGAGACTTCATAGGAGAAATCAACATGCCCGGGTGTGTCAATGAGGTTAAGAATATACTTCTCTCCCTCATGATAAAAGATCATTTGAATTGCATGGCTTTTGATAGTTATACCTCTTTCTCTTTCAAGCTCCATATCGTCAAGAACCTGGTCCTGGAATTCCCTTTCCGGAATTGTATCAGTCTTTTCGAGAAGGCGGTCAGCCAGGGTGCTTTTACCATGGTCGATGTGGGCTATAATACAGAAATTACGGATGTTCTCCATCAGAAAACCTCATTGAAATCAGGAGCAAATATATAAAATAAGTAGAGGCGTTGCATGCAACGCCTCTACTGCTATAAACAAATGATATATATATGGTTCAGGTTTTACATCATACCCGGCATTCCTCCGCCCATGCCCTGTGGCGGCATCGGTGGGTTTTCTTCCTTTTCCTCAACCACTACAGCTTCAGTAGTAAGGAACATGCCTGCAATTGATGCTGCATTTTCAAGTGCAATACGTACAACTTTTACAGGATCAATGACACCCGAACTGTACAGTTTCTCATAATTATCTGTCTGTGCATTGTAACCATAGTCGCCTTTACCGGATTTTACCGTCTGGGTAACAACTGCACCCTCCCTTCCTGAGTTTACTGCAATCTGGCGCAGAGGTTCCTCTATGGCACGCTTGATTATTTCAATACCTGTTGTCTGGTCTTCATTATCTCCCTGAAGTCCTTCGAGTGCAGATATAGCGCGGATATAAGCAACACCTCCTCCGGGGACTATACCTTCCTCAATTGCTGCGCGGGTGGCATGCAATGAATCGTCGACACGGTCTTTTTTCTCTTTCATTTCAACTTCAGATGCAGCACCGATATAAAGGACAGCAACGCCGCCTGCCAGTTTTGCGAGGCGTTCCTGAAGCTTTTCCTTATCATAATCAGATGTTGTTGTGGTCATCTGCTGCTTGATCTGTGCTATTCTAGCCTTGATCATTTCCTTATCGCCTGAACCGTTAACGATTGTGGTGTTTTCCTTGTTGACAGAAACCTTTTCGGCTTTCCCAAGCATGTCGAGAGTTGCATGCTCAAGCTTAAGTCCCTTTTCTTCGGAAATAACGGTACCACCTGTCAGGATAGCGATATCCTCAAGCATTTCCTTCCTTCTGTCGCCGAAGCCAGGAGCTTTAACGGCACAAACCTTCAGTGAACCGCGAAGCCTGTTCACCACGAGAGTTGCAAGAGCTTCACCTTCCACATCCTCTGATACAATAAGAAGAGGACGCCCTGTCTGAGCAGTTGATTCAAGGATCGGAAGCATATCTTTCATCGTGGCTATCTTTTTATCATAGATAAGGATGTAAGGATTCTCCAGTTCCGATTCCATCTTCTCGGCATTGGTAACAAAATATGCTGAAATATAACCGCGGTCAAACTGCATTCCTTCGACAACCTCAACCGATGTAGATGTTCCTTTTGATTCTTCAACAGTGATAACGCCTTCCTTATGCACTTTGCCCATAGCCTCAGCTATCAGCTTGCCGATTTCCTCGTCGTCATTTGCAGAGATTCTTGCAACCTGTTCAATCTTGTTGAGATCATCACCAATGACTTTTGCCTGGGATTTAAGGTGCTTGACAACTTTTTCAACAGCTTTGTCAATGCCTCTTTTTATATCCATGGGATTAGCTCCGGCTGTGATATTTTTCAGCCCTACATTTATTATTGCCTGTGCCAGAACTGTGGCTGTTGTTGTTCCGTCACCTGCTATATCGCCGGTTTTGGAAGCAACCTCCTTAACCATCTGGGCTCCCAAATTCTTGTATGGATCCTTCAGTTCTATTTCCTTCGCGACAGTAACTCCGTCTTTTGATATCTGAGGAGCTCCGAATTTTTTCTCAAGAACAACATTCCGTCCTTTCGGACCAAGGGTTACCTTTACGGCATCCGCCAGCTGATCAACACCTTCTTTAAGAAGGGCGCGCGCATCAATATTATACTTTATCTGTTTTGCCATATTAAATAAGTTTTATTGGTTTTCAAATTAAACTATGAAAAGGATATCAGACTGAGAAATTAGGAGATATTCTTCGCCATTAATGGTAAGCTCCTGTCCTGAATATTTCCCGTAAAGAACCTCATCTCCCTTTTTGACTTCCATTTCTTCATCTTTTTTAGCTGCGCCTGCAAGAACAACTTTCCCCTGACGTGGTTTTTCCTTTGCTGAATCCGGAATGATTATTCCGCTGGCAGTTTTAGCTTCAGCTTCGTAAGGTTTTACCAATACCTTACCTGCCAGAATTCTTCCTTTTAATTGTGCCATTGTTATTTAGTTTTAAAGTTAAACGTGTTTTTCCGACTTTCTTAACCAGCACATATTATGCCAAATGCCAAAAAATGACAATTTTGTGCAATTAACAATAAATAATTCATCTGAATCTGCCATCAATAATTCACCGGACAATCACCCGGATTTACATAAACCTGTATTTCAATATTTTACGTGATAACAAAAAAAGTGTCAGTATGTGACAAACTGACACCTTTTGAAAATATCTTTATGGTTTCTCAATTACCTGGGCGGCTGACCCTGCCCCGTTGTCGTGGTACCGGTTGAAGAAGGAGGCACCGCAGTAGGCAGTGTCGGGATGGCATTTGGATCAACAGTATTATCAATCTGGGTTTGTATTCTTGACTGACCTGATCCTGATCCTCTCGGTATTGTTGCTGTCGCTACAACACAGAGAATGAGAATGGCAGCTGCAAGCGTCCAGGTTGATTTTTCAAGAAAATCGGCAGTCTTGCGTATTCCCATAGACTGGCCTGCCGAAGTGAAATTTGCTGCAAGCCCCCCTCCTTTTGAGTTCTGGACCAGTACAATGAGAACCTGTAAAACACATGCTACTATGACAAGAACTGACACAAAAATATATATTCCCATCTTAAGGTTATTTTATTAAATCCTTTACTTTCTCAATAAACGCTGCAAAGTAACTGCTTTTTTCCGGAAATTTCAAACTTAATTTTTCATAAATGTCTATCGCTTTTGAGTAATACCCCTGCTTTACATAAATTCTAGCAAGCGTTTCAGTTACAAATTCTCCTTTCTCTTCAACAAAAGGTTTTGAGATATCCTCAACCGGTGCATCGGATTTTTCCTTTCTCGGCTCGATCCTGGGATTGGCAAGTATGAATTTATCGATCAGATCCGACTGTATTTGTCTGGTTGAAACTTCATCCCCGCCGGATTCCACCGAATCTGCTACCGATTCTTCTGCAGCAACACTGGTGACCTTCATTTCAATGTCAAGTTCGAGTAAATCCGGGTGCTCTGATATTGAGAATCCGGGATCCATGTATATTACCTTTTCCTCAACCGAACCCGATTCCTCATCAATAATCAGGACAGTTGCATTTGAACCATCATCCTCGGTTTCAGAAGTAATCATTACCGGATGGGATATTTCCTCTCCGGATTCCATTACAGTTTCGCCTGATATACCTTCACCTGAACTCTTTTCTATTTCATTTATCAGTTCCTCACTGTTTCTTGCTGTCTCTATCACAACCTGCTGGGTGTCGGCAGTTTCTGTATCAGGTGTCTTTCCCCCGGGTACTGATGGTTTTATCTCCTCCTTCTGTACTGTCTCTTTTTTCAGAAAATAATAAAGCACCTCCCTGTCAGCGATATGCATGGCTGTTGTCCTGAGCTGATTCTCAAACTTTACATCACCTGTATTCTGAAGGCCTCTGAGCATAAGCATGTATGCACTCTGGAAATACGGGAAAATGGATATAAGCTCACTTATTTCTCCTATCGTCTGGCGGTCGGAAGGTCCTGAAGTTTCAATTACCCGGAGAAAATCATTTCTGTTCATGACATTTACCAGTTCACAAATGCTTTGTTGAATATGTCTTCTACGAGAAGTTCAACAATTTTTTCTGAAAGTTCTTTTTCCACATCTGCCAGGTCGCGATCGCTCGGGTAATCTTCGTATCTGGAGAATGTTTGCTCAAAGCTGAGTTCAGGCTCTACGGCATTTGTAAATTTAACCTTCACGGAAATTGTAAACCTGTTTGTTGCAGCCTGAGCATCCGCTGCAACGGTAAGAGGGCGCATATTGTAATCAGTTATCTCGCCTTCAAAATTAACATCCCCGATCCCGTTAACAAGCCCCAGATTTGTCTGGGCTTTGCATTTGTCGATAAGGGCATCGGTGATATACTGGCTTAAACCAACCTGTACCAGGCTCGCCCTGTTCTGAAAGTACTGAATACTCACGGTTTTGACAGCAGGAGAAATGCTTGCACCGGAAAATGAATAGCTTATCTTGCATCCGCAGGCCACGGCTATCCAGATCAGAAGAGCCGGGAATAAGACACTCTTCATGTGCGGGATTCTGCCCCTGCTACATCTCGATGCCATACTCTTTGATTTTACGGTATAAAGTCCTCTCCGATATGCCAAGTTCATGTGCAGCCATTTTTCTCTTACCGTTATATTTTCCCAGCGCTTTCTTTATCATCTCAACTTCCTTATCTGCCAGAGAAAGTGATTCTTCAACAATTTCTTCGGTATCCTGGATATCTTCCCTTCCGGTACGATGCGTGAATTCCGAAGGTGCCGGTTCGCTTACCTTTTTCACATGTTTATCCCCGGCCTCTCTCAGCAGATCCCTTAAGGCTACAGAATCACCCTCTTCGAAAACCATATCTACATTACCATGCCTTATAAGATCATAAACGAGCTTTTTAAGATCGTTCATATCACTTTTCATATCAAAAAGAATCTTATAAAGTATCTCTCTCTCGGAAGAGAACGTCTTGTCATCTTCCTTTCTGATAACAGCAGGAAGCTTAATTCCATCATATTCAGGAAGATACGTTTTAAGAGTAGTTGCTTTTATTTCTCTTTCACTTTCAATTATCGAGATCTGTTCGGTTATATTTTTAAGCTGCCTTACATTCCCGGGCCATGAATATTCAAGCAAAAGATTCCTTGCATCATTATCAAGCCTTATGGCAGGCATTCTGTATTTTTCAGCAAAATCAACAGCAAACTTCCGGAACAGAAGAATTATATCATCACCTCTCTCTTTCAGTGAAGGAACACGTATAGGAACCGTATTGAGCCTGTAAAAGAGATCTTCCCTGAATTTGCCGTTATCGATGGCCCTCGACACATCTACATTGCTGGCAGCTATAACCCTGACATTTGTTTTCTGAACCTTTGAGGAGCCCACCCTGATGAATTCACCCGTTTCAAGCACTCTCAGAAGCCTGACCTGGGTAGACGGGGGAAGTTCGGCGACTTCATCCAGGAATATAGTGCCGCCGTTTGCCACTTCAAAATAACCTTTCCTGCTGTCCGTAGCTCCCGTAAATGCCCCTTTCTCATGGCCAAAAAGCTCAGAATCGATAGTGCCTTCCGGTATTGCTCCGCAGTTGACGGCGATATAAGGACCGTGTTTCCTTGCACTATGGCTGTGGATAACCTGGGGAAACACTTCCTTTCCAGTACCGCTTTCACCTGTGATAAGCACAGAAAGATCTGTCGGTGCAACCTGGACAGCTATATCTATTGCCCTGTTCAGCCCTTCATAATTTCCAATAATGCCAAACCGCTGTTTTATGCTTTGCAGATCTTTCATATGTCCTTTTCGCGATGCTGCGAATTTAAGCTTTTTTTAAAACATTGGGAAATGCATTTTTCGTAAATTCGCGTGATGAAAAAGATCTCAGGTTATCAGTTTGCCGGCATTATTCCTGCCAGGTACGCTTCTACAAGATTCCCGGGCAAGCCGCTTGCCATGATTGGCAACAAGACCATGGTCCAGAGGGTTTATGACCAGGCATGCAAATCCCTGGATTTAGTTTACGTGGCAACTGATGATGAAAGGATCCTGAATTCGGTAATAAAGGCTGGCGGGAAAGCAGTGATGACACTTGCTGAACATCAGAGCGGGACTGACAGGTGTGCAGAAGCTGCCGAAAAAATAATACACGAAACAGGTATCACGATAGATGTTGTTGTCAACATTCAGGGCGACGAACCTTTCATTAAACCGGAACAGATAGATCTGCTTAAATCCTGTTTTAACGATAAAAGCGTGGAAATAGCAACACTTATAAGGAAAAACTCTCCCGGTGAGGATGTTTTCAACGCGAATCAGCCTAAAGTGATAATCAATTCCCGGGGAGATGCAATCTATTTCAGCAGGAATGCAATACCCTTCATACGTGACTGTGAACCCTCAGAATGGGTAAAAAAGCATGTTTTTTACAAACACATTGGCATGTATGCCTATACTGCCGGAACATTAAGAAAGATAACCAGGCTCCCAAGAAGTGTTCTTGAAATTGCCGAATCTCTTGAACAAAACAGGTGGATAGAAAACGGGTTCAAAATCAGAACAGTAGTCACGGAATGGGAAAGCACAGGTATAGATACACCCGATGATCTCATGAAGGCTCTGGAAACAAGAGATCTTTTTTTATAAAAATATTGTAACTTTAGCATAATTTTTGATGTAAACTCAAAAAACAGTGTTGGGTGAAGAGGATATTACTCCTTATATTATCCGGTTTATTTGTCATAACCATTCAGGCACAGAAGGATAGTGTTGCCGTTAATCCGCTTGCATTACAAAAGAACCCGTCGGCGGATGCCTCAGATATAAATATCAGCATTTATCCGGTTCCTGTAAGAAATAACCTTCTGAACATAAAATGTGATAAGGCAATATCATCTGTTAAAATTACCAATATCATTGGTCAGGACATTTTCAAAATGCAGTACAATAATCCTCAGACAATACTGAGGATCACTCTGGATAATCCCCGAAGAGGAATGTATCTTGTTACAGTAATTTTCAGTGACGGCATAAGGATCGTTAAGAAAATCCTGATTGAGGAATCTGAATAACTACGGGAGCCTGACTTAGTAGAGAATTCGGGGGAATAATCCCATAAATTATTCTGATGTTGCCTTTATGACTATACTATTATTAAACTATAGTGCCTGCTGATTGTTTTATAATAATTACCGGACTTTTTAAATATTTTGTGCCATGGAAGAAGGAAATAATGTTTTTTCAATCAGGGATCTTGAAAACTTTTCAGGTATCAAAGCCCACACGATAAGGATATGGGAAAAGAGGTACCAGCTTCTCGATCCCGACAGGACTGATTCAAACATAAGAACTTATAATGAATCAGAACTGAAAAAGATACTGAATGTCGCATATCTTAACCGTAACGGCCTGAAGATATCTAAAATTGCAAAGCTCAGTGATGATGAACTGGCGCAGAAAGTTATGGCTGTAAACAGCAGCATGGATGAACCGGACAAGGATTTTCAGCCTGGCAAAATACTGATGACCGCCATTAAATTCAATGAGGAAGTGTTTAAGGAATCTCTATACCCTTTTATCAGGAGGATGGGTGTTGAGAAAGCTTACGCTGTTTATCTTTATCCTCTGCTTGAAAAAGCAAAGATACTCTGGCAAACCGGAAGCCTTTCAAGAGCCCAGGAACAATTCATACGTAATACAATCAGGCAGATGATCATTATTGAGGACAGCATGCTGAAGCTGTCGTCATCCAGGCAGAAACCGGCTGTCGCGATGATCAACACATCAGATAATATGACTGAC
>Ga0172362_10000955_pt1 | contig 24424 bp, 24 predicted proteins | sample LakKivs1_kivu2a2_FD_114534 | JGI IMG/M metagenome (GOLD analysis project Ga0172362, IMG submission 114534) | Sediment microbial communities from Lake Kivu, Rwanda - Sediment s1_kivu2a2 | ecosystem: Environmental > Aquatic > Freshwater > Lake > Sediment | place: Rwanda: Western Province, Lake... | reverse complement strand
GGATGCCAGTATCTAGATACAGGATGCCAGTATCTAGATACAGGATGCCAGTATCTAGATACAGGATGCCAGTATCTAGATACAGGATGCCAGTATCTAGATACAGGATGCCAGTATCCAGTATCCAGGATCCCAGGATCCAGGATGCCAGTATCCCAGGATCCAGGATGCAAGTATCTAGATATAATTATCATAACATTAATGAGTAGGTAATAAAAAAGACCCGACCACCAAATCGGGTCCACCAAGAAGGTGGACCTGAGAAGGTGGTCGGGTCTCTAGGAGTTAGTTACGCCAGTGATCGAACAGGTCTGCCACCCCTTCCCTAATAGGGCAGAGGAGGTACAGGTCCACGACGTGTTGATCGAAGCAGGGCCTCGTCTTCAGAATCTCCTTGATAACCTCCAAGAACTCCATCACCAGAGCATCATCGACTTCGAAGTCTTCGACGACCTGGAACCCTTCCATCAACTCATCAGGCAGCGGTCCACACTGATGAATCAACAGCTTGTAGTGGCGAGCCACCGCTCTACTATCCATCTCTTCCCTTTCAATGAGGGTTCTCGAAGACCAGAAGGTAGTCAGCCGTGAGACCGGCCAGCTTGAGGAGTTCGCGGAAGGACATGATCTGAGTATCCTCGCCCGTCTTGAGAGCGACCCGAGTGTCCAGTTCGTACTCCCGAGACTGGGTGAGCTTGAGCCGAGAGCGAGTGGTGTAGACGAGGCTTGTTGACACCTCCACGCCACGAGCCTTGGCCAGCTCCTGCACCTTCGCTGCGTCGATCATCCCGAACTCTTGATAGATCATCCGAATGGTCTCTGCCCCAGACATCATGCTCTCCTGTTGATGACTTATCCAATCGTCTCCAATACATCATTTCTAAATGATGTATCTTCCGTTCCGCTAAGGTAGCATAAAATTTTGCGTTTGTCAAGCCTAAATTTTTGAATACTCAATTCTGTTTTGATGTATTTTGAACGCCCTATTTTAACTTGAAAACGTAAACACAAAAATGTTAGTAAAAACGTGTTTGGGAATTTTGGGTGGGAAGTGTCTATCTTGGACGCCCGAAGCTAGAAAGGAGAAATCATGCGATCATTTTTGCTAACATTTTTGTGTTTACAAAATACACTTTTGTTTGGAGGTATTCATAATATTAAATCTTGCGGACCAATGAGCTGTTCGATGGGTACAGCTTTTTGTGTCGCTACGAAAAGTCATCAGAATGTTGTTATTTCCACCAGTCATCTTTTCAAACCCGACACAATCCGTGTCGATTTGGGTTTCAACAATCGTTGGGAACCCTTGAATGTAATCTACAAAGATCCGGTTATTGATATCTCCATTTTTACCACTAATACCGGTCGTCACGATCTATGTTATTTTTCGCCAGAAGACGCCAAGGTGGGTGAGTTAGTCATATTCAAAGGATATATCAACGGGGACTCTCTTGAGACAAGACAAGCAAAAGTTTTGTCCGCCAACCATTTGGACCATCCTGCAACCAATGGTCTATCGGGCAGCCCGGTGTTCAATACCAAGGGCCAAGTGGTTGGTATGATTATTGCCACAAAGAAAGCTACCGCGTACATGGTTCCTGCGAGTACCATTTGTACTGAACTCACACAAGCTAATCTCCCTCCTCTCTTTCAAGAAGTTGCACCTCCGCCACCAAATGATGTTACACCAAAACCTCCAAACAATCAATACCTTGATCCCGGTATCCCGCCTCCAAAGAATGAATACCTTGATCCAGCTCCCAGTATCCCGCCTCCAACACATTTTCTCCCTTCTCCCCCTTCTCCTCCTTCTCCTCCTTCTCCCAAGACAAAACTCTTGGATAATCCTTGGTTTCTGACAGTTGTCGGATTCGGGCTGACAGCACTCGGTGCTGTAGCTCCTCCCGGCGTTAAGTTAGGTATCTTTGCCCTCAAAACCCTTTTTAAAATGAATCAGGTGGCTAAAAACCCTACGAGTCAACCACCACCTACAAAGAGAAGACGAAGGAGATTGATGAAGGTGGTGGAACGCTCCTTAGGTCCAGTTGTACAATCAGACGGTACAACGAAGCCGATTTTGGAACGAATCAGGACAATTCGACGTTAAGTTTGTATAAAGAAGCTCTGGCTGTTGCCAAAGCAGGTAAAGTGGGTATCTTAGGTTCTGAACTTGTTGCTCGTGAAATTGAGGATTACATCTCGCGTCGCGTGGCCCAAGCGAAAGGTATCACAAATGCAGGAAAATAGTTTCAAAGGTCTTCGAACTTTAGTCGGTAACAACGGTGTGCGTGCCGTTATCGACGAGCTGATGAATATTCGCCTTCAACTGTTCCTGAAGGCTGAACTTAACCAGCTGGGTGGGTGGGATGACCCTCTCAACGCATGGTTGGCCCGATACCTTGGAAGTGCCCGCAAAACACTTTCCTTGGTTTGCTATGACCCGCGTACTGCTGCCGATCAGGATACTCGTCAGGCAGATGCGGAGAAGCAGGTCAAGGATGAAAACCTGAAACTTGCTAATCTTTTCAACACAGTCAATCCTATTACTGTTGATGATATTCAGATGCCGGCACGTCTGCCGCGTGAGCTTCCTTACGATTTCTCGGGTGCCAGCAAGGATTATCCGCAGCTTGACCCGTTCAAGCACAAGAATACTTTCCTGCGTCAGTTCTCCCTTGAACTTGACCACACTTGCGTCGTGCTCTCCAACTTGGCTTGTCAGGGTTCTGGCGACTACATCCCGCTCGATGATGCAGCGGTGATTGAAGCCAAGCTCATGACGCTGTATACCATTCTCCAGACCAAGGGTGGTACGATTAATCGGCTGCCTGTCCCTGACGGGTCTACCGCCGGTCAGATGGCCGCAGATGATGTTGTCAAGGGTGAAATTTCTCGACCCGGTGCAGTCTAATGTTTGTTACTCTCACCTGGCCACAGGGTCTGGTCACTGAAACTGACCAGACCCTTATTTTGAATGATAAAGTTGTCGTTTTGAAGCCTAATCAGACCTGTTACGAATTTCAGGCTGACGCTATGACATCAATGACGGTGCAAATTGGCCGTCTCAAGCGACACTTTACGGTTGGCGAACAAATTAAGCAACCCAAGCACTTTTCTGTCACCTGTCTCGTTCGCAAACCTAAAGTTGTGACACCTGTCCCTGTCACCCCTGTCCCTGTCACCCCTGTTACGGTGACACCTGTTACGGTGACACCTGTTACGGTGACACCTGTTACGGTGACACCTGAGCCTGTCGTCCCTGTCACCCCTGAGCCTGTCGTCCCTGAGCCTGTCGTCCCTGTGACAAGAGCGACAAATGTCGATTCAAATTGAACCATTTGTTGTAGCAGACCGCATTCGACAAACTACTACAACAACTGGAACTGGAAACATTACTTTCAGTGGAACTTATCCTGGATATGCTCCTTTCTCATCCTTCATGACAACTAATGATTACACAAGTTACTGTATCTCCGACCCAGGTAATGATGCTTATGAAGTTGGAATTGGCAAATTCTTAAGTGGTGGAACTTTTGAACGTACCTACGTCTACGCCTCTTCCGAGTCTGGTGGTCTTGTTAACTTGCAGGCTGGTACTAAAGAAATTTTCTGTCCTCTCATTGCCAGTCTTTCGAAAAATTTAGCAATGATGTCCGGTCAAGATTTTATTATTCGAGACCTCCGACGTGTTTTTAGTGGAGGCACTGAATCTGAAACAGTGTTTAGTAATAATCTTAGTGTCTTTAGTATGTATAATGTTGTTAGTGGTGGGGAGGTCATTGTTAACAATGTGTATAACAAAGTTGGTTCTGCTGGTGGTAAAGAATTCCTTCTTGTCAAATGTGCTGCTGACGGTATCACTTTCACAAATTCTGGTAATATTGTAACTCCCACTGCCCGTGACTATACCATTCAAAAGGGAGACCATGCTCTCCTCTTTTATAATGGTACTAAGTGGGAAATTCTTTTCACCTCAACTCCTAATTCTGCTTATTACGTTCATAATTCTGGAACTTTTTTCCATGTACCATACAACAGTGTTGGTGTACTTATTGACATGGCGGCTGTTAACGATAACGTCCTCCTTGCTCTTTCAACTAACACTGGACCTAACGAACAAACCTACAAAGTTATTACAACTGGTGCCAGGAAAGTTGTAACTCTCAACAATAGCGGTTCTGGTGATGCAAGTGGACGCAAACTCTTCTTAGCCAATGATTACATCACTGTTCGTTTCCAAAACGGTGATGACGGCTACGTCATCAATGAATTCATCGCCAAGCATATTGCTATTGCAACAAGAACCTCGAACCAAGCGATCGTTCAAAACTCCACCACAATTGTTGACCTTCAAACCACTGAAACAGATAACGCTGGTAACATTGACCTTTCCGCTAACACCATCACACCTCTCAAAGATGCCCAGTATCAAATTTCGGGACAAGTGAAATTTGATACCATGACAAATAACACCAAAGTTAATCTCTACGTTTTTGTAAATGGGGTACAAGTGCATGAGAGTCAGGGATACGCTGTCGCAGGCTCCATTATCCTTGACATTAACATCACAAAAGCACTGGTTGCGGGTGAGCCTGTTACGTTGCGTGTGAGGCATAATGATTCTACCTCCAGGAATCTTAATACAGCCCGACTTGAGGTCGTAGATCAAGGGACATGAAATGGACAAATTTGAACGTGTGGCCTATCCCGAAGACCCAAGACGCTGCCAAAAAGTCATGCGTCGTACAGGGCAATGTACCCTGGTTGTGGTCGAGGGCGAAAAGTATTGCTATGCCCATATCAATAACCAATTAACGCAGAGAAGGAAACATGACGTGGCCCAATACCGCGTTCAACTCTATCAGCAGAGACTTTCTGAGTTTGCTGACTCAGATCAAATTAAAAGTTTGAGAGAAGAAATTGGAATTCTCCGCTTAACGCTTGAAACTTTGTTGAATCGCTGCCTCTCTCCTAATGACCTTATCATCAATTCTAATAGGATTGCTGACCTCACCACAAGAATTCAGAAATTAGTGGAAAGTGCTCAGAGGCTTGAACTTTCTACCGGCTTCCTGATGGATAAGACTACTCTTGAGCGTATCTTGGCCCACGTTATTTCGATTTGTGACCGACGTATTCCTGATGAAGCAACAAAACGACTCGTTGCCGATGATATTTTTGAAGTTCTCGCAAAGAAAGTAACTGATGACGAAGTTATCCCGGCAGTTCCTTGAAAAGTTAGCAACTGGTCTCAAAAGATCAGCCATCAAAACTCCTTCTGAGTGGGCTACCCAGTATCGGATGATGGCGGGTGACTTTCCTGGCCCTTGGGCTTGGGAGAATCATCCGTGGCTCAAAGAAATGCATGATGCTAAAGGGGAATTGACGGTAGGCCAGAAATCAGCTCAGATGGGATACACTGAGCTACTCCTCAACCTTGTTTTCTATCACATTGACATCCTTGGCCATAACTGTCTCTATGTTTTACCATCAAAAACGCCTGACGCCACTGACTTCTCATCGTCACGTTTTGATGCTGCCCTTGACCTGTCTACTCATCTCTCTAATCTCTTTTCAGATGTTAAAAACGTAGGACACAAACGTGCTGGTTCAGCTAACTTGTACATTCGAGGCTCACAATCAAAAGCAGGTCTCCGATCCTTAGATATTAACTTTCTAGTGTTTGATGAAGTTGACGTAATGAAGCAATCTAACATTCCTTTGGCAATGGAACGAACTTCAGGAAAATTGGAAAAGATTGCTTGGATGGTATCTACGCCTACACATGAAGGCTTAGGTATCAATCGCTACTTCAAATTGTCTACCCAAGAACACTTCTTCTTTAAGTGCCCTAACTGTTCACGCTATACCGAACTCTTGTACCCTGAATCAATTGAAATTTGTGGAGACCATATCTTTGATCCAAGAATCAAAGAGACTTATCTCAAGTGTATGTTATGTAAAGGTAAATTGGATCATCAACAGAAAAAGTACTGGTTAAGTAATAACAGATGGGAACCCTCAAACTCAGCGGCTGAAAATCGTGGCTTCTACGTTAACCAAATGTATTCTCCGACCATTGAGCCTAGAAAGATTGCAGAAAGTTACTTCTTAGCTCAAACCAATCCCGCTGATGAACAAGAGCTATATAACAGTAAGCTAGGATTACCACATACAACAGAAGGTGCCAGACTCTCTCAGCAACAACTCAATGATTGCAAACGTAACTACCACAATGGTAGCTTTAAAGGTGGCAAAGTAACTACACTCGGTTGTGACGTTGGTAAAATCCTGAACATTGAAATTGATGAGTGGTCAATCGCGAGTGGACCTAAAGAACTTGACCCTATCCTGAATGCACGGCCTAAAGTCATCTATGCTGGTATCACACCTAATTTCGAGGACTTAGTAAAACTGATGCAAGAATATCACGTCATGTATGCTGTCATTGACGCCAACCCTGAAAGACGACAATCACTAACCTTCGTTAATCGTTTCTACGGTAGGGCAAGGATGTGTGTCTATGTAAGAGGAGTTGTTGGTAAAACAATTCATTTAGGGAAAGATCCAAATGAACCGATGGTACAAGTTGATCGTACTGCTTGGTTGGATCAGTCTTTGGGTCGTTTCAGGTCTGGGATGATTGATTTGCCTTATGACATTCCTCAAGCCTACTGTGACCACATGATTGCCCTTATCAAACATTTTGAAAAAGATGCCAACGGTGATACTGTTGGTCGTTATATTACAGGTGAGCATATTCCAGACCACTACGCTCACGCAAGGAATTATGCTGAAATTGCTTTCAAGATGTTGGTTAACCGAGAACAAGTCACCGAAGCAGGACAAGTGCTATGAAGACTCTGACGCCGCGGCACCCAGATTCTTTCCATGATCTTTTGAAGTACCGCAAATGGCGTCTGGCTTATCAAGCTGATGATGCTTTTATTACAGAGTATCTTAAGAGATTTAGTACACGCGAAGATATTACAGATTTTGCTTTACGCAAAGATATGACTTATTGTCCTGCTCATGCACGAGCAGCTATTGAAGAAATTAGGCTCACTATCATGGAGCGACTCCCTGATGTGCATAGGTTAGGAGAATCGAGCTATGCTACAGGAATTGTCGATCGTTTTGGACATGATATTAATTCTTTTGTTGCTGAGCTTATTCTTCCAGAACTGCTTCCTTTAGGTAAAGTTGGCGTTTATGTTGATATGCCTAGTCAAGTTCCTTCCACCAAAGTTGCAACAAAGACACCTTACCTCTATACCTATCCGATTGAACAAATTGTCAATTGGTACTACAACCCTGAGACTTATCAACTTGAAACAGTGCTTCTTGAAGATCATGTCTATAAGATGGACAAAGAAAGAAATCTGCCTACTGATGAAATTATCACTTCTTACCGTCTCCTGCAATTGAAAGAAGATGGAATTCATGTTACCATTTACCAAGATGAGCAAGTTCAACAGCAAGTTGTCTTGAACCTCAAAACAATTCCTTTTGTCATTTTTGAACTCAATACAGCCTTGATGTCTAACATCGCTAACTATCAAATTGCTCTCCTCAACCTTGCTAGTTCGGATATGGCTTTTGCTACTCGCAGCAATTTTCCTTTTTACATTGAACAATATGACCCCGGTGCTGAAACTATGATGAAAATGATGCAGTCAAACGAGGAAGATGATAAAGGACAAAAGCCTCAACAAATCGGTGTTAGTCACGGCCGTCGATACACAACTGGACTCAATGCTCCGGCATTCATCAATCCTTCCACTGAGCCTATTAAGCTCAGTATGGAAAAGCAAGACCAGTTGAAGAATGAAATCCGTCTCCTCCTCAATCTTTCCGTCGCCAACTTGAAGCCGGTGCGAGCATCGGTTGAAAGTAAAGAACGAAACGATCGCTCTCTCGAATCTGGACTGTGTGCTATTGGAGCAGTTCTACAGGGAGGCGAGAATCAGCTTTCAGAAATTTGGAGTCAGTATGAGGGTACCACTGCTCGTGTTGTTAAGTATCCTCAAACATACGAGACCCGTTCTGAATCTGATCGAATCACCGAAGCTGAACGTCTCGATGAGTTGATGACCAAAATCCCGTCGAGAAAGTTTCAGCAACATATTGCTCGTCGGATCGCCACAACGCTTCTGGAACGATTTTTATCGGAAAAAGAATTGGGCGTCATTGAAGCTGAAATTATGGCTGCTCCTAATATGACTGCTAGTCCTAGCGATGTTCGCGATGATGTTGAGGCTGGGCTGGTTAGTCCTGAGTTTGCCAGTGAAAACTTACGAAATTATCCGAAAGGCGAAGTTGAGAAAGCCGCTGCCGCACACGCTGAACGTGCTGCGAGAATCGTACAAGCTCAAGTTTCGGTAAAAGAATCTGGTAGTAATAGAGACTTGAATGATGATAAAAATTCTCAGAAATTAGTGAAAGAGGGTAGTCGTGATCCCTCTATGGACCCGGATAGCAAGAAACGAGTGCGAGGAGATGGCCAATGAGTCAAATTGACATCTCTCTCGCTAGTGACATGCTAGACTTAGGTCATGAATTTTGTGTCTGGCGTACCATTGATGCCTACGGTTGTGTTCCAAATGCTGATATCTATTTTTCAGAACGTCTGAATACAGCAGCTTGGGAAGCTGCAACAGATATTACTAAGGAAAAGGCTCTAAAACAATCGACTCGCATACTTGACCATCTTAATTATGTCGGTGAAAAGACTTCTTCTGATCAACCTCATGCGTTTCCTCGCGATAACTCGACCGAAGTGCCGAAACCTATCGAAATCGCTTGTTATGAGATCGCATATCAGCTTGTTGCTGGCTTTGACCCCGATAAAGCTGCTGATAATCTTCGTGTACAATCTGAGCGTTTCGCTGACGTAGGTCGCAATTACTTCCGCAGTATGCCTGATCATATTACTCACGGCATTCCTAGTGTGGAGGCTTGGAGGCTTTTGTTGCCTTATCTCCGTAACAGTCAGACCATCAAGCTCGAAAGGGTATCATGACTCATATCTCCTACCGGTGGACTAATCTGTTTGCTCTCCCATTCGCAGAGGAAGGAGGGGCAACAGGTGGTACACCAACACCTAAAACATTCACAGAAGCCGAAGTTGCTGAGCTTATTCAAGGCGAACGGAAGCGTCAGGAAGATAAAGTTCGTGAACTTATCACTCGCACAGAAAGCCTTCAAAAGGGGCAAAGTGCGACTGAATCGGAAAAGAAATTGTTAGAGCAGCAGCTTGAGGAGTTGCGAAATTCGCTCCTGTCTGACAAAGAACTGGCAGAACAGGAGACAAAGAGGCGTGAAGCTCAGCATGCTAATGCTCTGAAAGACCTTGAAACGGATCGTGACGGGTGGAAAACTCGTTACCATGCCGAAACGATTAATCGCTCGATTATGGATGGAGCTGTGGCAGCCGAAGCCTATAACCCGCGGCAGATCGTGGCCCTTCTTGGTTCGACAGCACGGTTAGTTCCGCTGCTTGACGAGGCAGGACAGGATACTGGTCGGTTCACGGTTAAGGTTAAGTTTGACACGGCTAAAGGAAAGACCCTCGACGTCAGTGTCGATGACGCAATTAAGGCTATGCAGGATGAGCCTGAAATTTACGGAAACCTCTTCCGTTCTAATTTGAAGAATGGACTCGGAGCTACAGGCACTACTACTAAGCCGAAAGATGTTGATTTTAAGACCCTTAGTCCTGAAGAATATCGTACGAAGATCCGACCCACTGTTGCGAGGTAACTACGATGACTGGTAAAGTCACGATTCGTTTTCGTTCGTTCGTCACACCTTATGCTAACGATTTTGATGCTATGATTCCTGAGCTTTGGGCTCAGGAAGGTCTTGCAATCCTTGAAGAGAACATGGTGGCGGCTCAGCTCGTCCACCGTGATTTTGAGCCTCTCGTGGCTCGTTTTGGTGATACCATCAATACTCGCCGCCCGAGCGAGTTCACGGCGAAGCGTCGGCCTATTACGGCTGACGTGGCTCTGCAGGACGCAACGGCGGCTAGCGTGCAGGTTCCCCTGAACCAGCTCGTTTACGTCTCGTTCCTGCTCCGGGATGGTGAAGAAGCCTACAGCTTCAAGAACCTTGTTGAGATTTATCTTCGTAGTGCGATGATTGCTCAGGCTCGGTTCCTCGATCGTCTGGTCCTGTCGCAGTACGCTCACTTCCTGGGTAACTCCTACCCGCTGGCCAACCAGCTCTCCAGCAGCAATGCTGTGACTGGTATTCTCGGCACCCGTCAGGTTCTGAATCAGAATAAGGCGTATGAGACAGGACGCCATATGATTTGGAATCCGACCTCCGAGACTCACGTGCTGTCGAACGCTGTGTTCCACAGTGCTGAGAAGGTCGGTGACGATGGTACGGCTCTGCGTGAGGCCAGCCTTGGTCGTAAGCTCGGCTTCGACCATTACATGGCCCAGAATATGCCGAGCATTCTCGATGCTGCAGTGGACGTGAACGTCGTCGCGACCGTTGATGGTGCCCACTCCAAGGGTGCTACTGTCATCGCAACGGACAATGGTGCCGCTATCACGGCTAATAGCTGGGTCAAGATCGGTGGTGGTGTCTACCGTGTTGCCAGCTACTCGGCCCCGACGCTGACCCTGACCACGGGTCTCAAGAATGACGTCGCTGACAACGAAGTCATTAGCTGGTACGGTACGGGTGCCGTGAACAACGGTGCTGGTTATCCCGTTGGTTGGGCTGAGCCGATCGCGTTCGACGGATTCACAAAGAATTTGCAGGTCGGTCAGATCGTGTCGTTCGGTGATTCTCCGAGTGCTGCGATCTATACGATCGTTGAGATGCCGACTTCCTCTACGATCATGCTGGATCGTCCGCTGGAGGCTGCTCTGGTTGACGACGCTCTTCTCAAGAGCGGTCCGGCGACCGACTTTAACTTTGCGTTCCATCGGAATGCTATTGCTCTGGTGACTCGCCCGATGGCTGCTGTCCGTGCCCAGACGGGAGCGTTGTCGGCGTTCGTCAACAACAACGGCTTCTCGATGCGTGCCACTCTGTCTTACGACGGTATCAAGGCGGGTACCATCGTGACCCTTGATATGCTCTGTGGTATCAAGGTGCTGGACACCAATCTGGGAGCCGTTCTCCTGGGTTAATCCATCAAAAGGAGGAGGGCAGTAATACTGCTGCCCTCCTCCTTTGAAGGAGGTGAATGCAGTGTCAGAGCCTGTTGCCGACTGGTGGAAACAAACAGCCTCAGCGTTAGCAGGCGTCGCCTGTGCCATGTTAGCGTTTTGGCTGTCAGGAGCTAATAAATATGTGACATCAACTGAAACTATTGAACTGATTCAGAAACATTCTCCTTATATTGAAGACAAACGATTCATTAATGAATCCTTGCTGCGAATGTCTTCGCAAATGGACAAATGTGTAGAGCAAACGAGTAAATTGAATGATGAGATCAAAACCTTAAGAGTTGAGCTTCAGAATGCTAACAAGTAGCACCATCTATAGTCTCAAAAGGGCTTTTGGTGTACAAGCCATCTATAACCGACCTAACATTGGTCCGATTGATATTTCAGCAGGTACTGCCGATGTTGTTGTTGACACCTATAATTTGTTTCAAGTTATCGTACTTCCTAGGTCTTCAAAAATTATTCGCCGCGTTCTTAATCAGCCCTTTAACTTTGGTGCGTTCGTCGATAAGAACGAACGCTGGCTGATGATTGATCCTGTTGACTTACCAATTTCACCTCTGAAAGATGATTATCTCACTATTGGAAATCAACGGGATATTGTAGTTGAAATTTACACCTATGACGGGGCACACGTACTAAAGACCCGAACCGATGGATGAAAACGTAATCCGTTGGCTAACCAAATCCATTTGCAAACACTTCACTGACAACAAAGGTGATTATCCATTGTATTTTGATGGAGTGCAAACCTCCGGAGTCTTGCCTGAGACTCGCTTTGAATTACGTTTGAATGGACCTGATATCTACCCATCAGGTAATGAAGTCAATTACATTATTGCCATCAATTTGTTGGTGCGTCATAAGATTGTCCCCACTGACCCTTTTGCTAAGACAGCAATTGTGGGTCGTGGTTCTCAAATCTTTTCTCTCCCTATTCATATTTTGAAACTCGGTGAAGTTCCAGAAGATTCATTAGGGTGTCTGGAACGCTTGACACCAATTAAGGTGACGAATTTTAGTGTCGAGAAAACCTCGAATCTCGACTTCTCCACAGTTGAAGGCACATTCCGATTGTGCCTCTAGGAGGCTACGATGGCTCGGATCGACCTGAAAAACTGCGTTATCAAGTTCAAGGACGGCACAGAACCAACGCCGAATGAGATTACCGTCAAGATTGGTGATGGTACTCTCAACTACACAACGAAGAACAACTACGATTACCGTCGTGATCGTGGTCTGCTTGACGAAGTGGTGGAGGGCGATGAGGAGCCTGTTGAGATTTCGCTGGATGCGACGCTGGAGTTTGTGCGTGGTGCCGGTACGGATGTGTCCATCGAGGATGCTCTGGATAAGGTGGGTAACGCAGCGTCTTGGGTAACAGTTGATTCGGATGCTTGCCAGCCTTACGCTGTGACTCTTGAAGTTCTGCACACACCTATTTGCGAAGATGTTTTCCTTGAGACACTTGAGTTCACTCCCTTCCGTGCTGATGAAGTTCAGCATGATCTCAAGGAAGGTACTCTGTCCATTCGTGGTCGTTCTAACCAGACTCGTCCCACTGCTACGCGTACGGCTCAGCCCTAGAAAGCTGTTGAACCATGAAGTTCTTCGATGCACCGGTCGATACAGATATTCACGATTTTGTGGTGTTGCCTCGTCCAAAGGCCAACTTAGTGTTTAAAGTTGTGCCTGTTACAGATTTTTCACTTTTTGATAGTATCTGTCCTCTGCCTAAGCCCGGGTTCATTCAAAGGAAAGGTAAGGCGGCCGAGCCTGACCTTGAGGAACCCGGTTTCAAAGTTAAGCAGATGGAGTATGCAACAAAACGATTATCGTTCATCGTCATTAAGTCTCTTGAGCAGACCGATGGTCTGACTTGGGATACAGTGGTGATGGACAAACCGGAAACTTGGTCAAACTACATGACCGAGTTCAAGGATGCTCGGTTAAACGATTCTGAAATTAAGTTGATCATTGAAGCATGTTTACAAATTAATGGTCTTGATGATGCTAAGATCAAGGCAGCACGTGAAGATTTTTTAGCTGGTCGTACGACCCAGCTAAATTGATAATGCCGAAAGGCAGAACAGCGACCTATGCGATTTGGCGAAGTTGTGAACGCTTTAACCTCTTACCTCCGCATGTCCGACGAAGCTGGAGTGATAATGATGTTATCACTCAAGCTCACTTAATTGCTTATTCTCAAATTCGCGACCACGAAGAGGCAGGAGAATAACATGCCTAGAATTAGTGGTAAGTTCTCAATTCCTAAGCTCCAAGATCAAGAACTTTCAAGTGATATTGAAAAGCTGTTGATTCAGCATATGAGAGATGCAGCAAGAGATTTCATAGTGGCGGCATTTGAAGTTGTACCTGTTCAAAGTGGTCTTGCCGCAGGCACCTTTCTAAATTTGGCCGCGGCCTTGGATGAGACATTATCCATCGCACCAGTTGTCTTTGGTCTAAAGCATAAGCAGCCTGGTGTGCCTACAGTTCCTAAGCAACCTGCATCAGGTAAACATTTTGAAAAATCCCATTTACCTAAAGAAGGTGCAGTTAAGTTTTCTTTCCAAGTGAAATTGAATTACTACAATTTGCATGAATTTGGATTTCAGCAGCGAGCTTGGGAAAGTTTTGAAAGAGGGCGTATTGCCTATCTTGAAAAGATGAAGCAGATTGACCAAATTGAGTTGGCTGGTTACATTATTAATACGGTAGTCTCATTCGGTCCGGGAAATAAGGGCACGGTATTAGGTGGCAAACGTCTACGTAGACGTAAGCAATTCACGGTGAGGTAGGAGGTATGCCGGAAGAAACAGGCTTTACATATTCAGCAGATTTTGCTGATTACATCTCTAATGTCGACAGAGCGAGTCGTGTGACTGGAAAGTTCACGGACTCGCTCTTTGCACTTGTAGATGCAACGCAAAAGACTGTTGAAAATCAAAACAGGTTACTCCGAACTTTTCAGCAAGGTTCAGATGCTATTGTTGAATCTGCTAAAGGAACCGTTGAGGCTCTTTTAGCCGCCTCGAAAGGGCAAGATGCCGCTGGCCAAGAAACGGTTAAAGTTCAAAAGAGAACAGCCTCTGAAATTATTGCTATCCAAACAGGTTTGACTGATTACCTTACAAAGAATCAAGCACGTCAAGCTGAATTATTAAGGAAACGTCCTAAGACAGAAAGCGGAAAGGCCGAAAGGGGTATTGAGCTTGAGTTTCTTAAGGCTCAAGCAGCAGACGCTCAGTTACTAATTGATAAATTGAGTGAAGGTGGTGTTGAAGCTGTCCTGCAAGCTGGTGGGCGGGCAGTTGCCGGTTTAGCTCAAGTCACTCAAGCACATAAAGAAGCTGCTCAAGCTAATATCGAAACTGAACGCAAAGCTGCAAATGAAATTGCTAGTATTCAAACAGGTTTGAATCAGCTTTATGCTCAGAATGCTCAGCGACAGAGAGACCTTCTTGCTGCTAAAGCTGCTAATAGTGGTAAATTCAAGAAAGGTGAACTCAAAGAATTCAAAGCCTTGGGCGTTGAGAATAGGCAAATCAAAGATACTCTTAAGATTTTTGGACAAGTTGCGGGTCAATTCCGAACACTCACTTCCCAATCTAAAGACGCCGCTCAAGGTTTCACTGACCTTGCAGACTCGATTGCAAGTCTCGATATTCGTGGTGAATTGCTTAAAGGTATTGATTTAGGGAAATTTGACGAAAAGAATTCTCTTCGCGTTCAGAGACATGCAGAAGCTCTTGCTCAACTTATTCCTAATTTGGGTTTGACAAAAACACGGATGCAGGAACTGTCTGCTGCGTTAGCTTCTAATTCGCTTGACTTTACGAAGTTGACAGCAGCAGAATTCAAAGCAGCCCTTTCTATTCAAGCCTTCAATCTTAGTGCTAGTAAGATTAAACCGACACTGGATCAATCTGGAAAGTCCCTAACAGACCTCGCAACCAAACTTTTTGGTCTCTTAGGTCCTATTAGTCAGTTAAGTCAATTCGATCAAGCAACTATTGGTGAGGCAGTTGCAACCTTAGCTAATCGTTCTAAGGATATTGCACCTGAGCGAGTGGAACAACTCTTTCAGGCTTTCCGTAACGGTACACCAATTGTTGAAGCACTGTCTAATAGTGAACGTAAGTTATTAGGCAACATCAAGAATGTAATTGCCTTATATGAGCAGCGTGTGAAAGCTCAGCAAGGTTCAGGCATTCGTGATGAATTATTCAAAGGTGTTAATCTCGATTCCTTAAAGATTGATGATAAAACAAAACTGTTAGGTCAGTTTTCGAGTATTGAAACAACTGTCAATTCTTTACGATTGACTAAAGACGAAGCTATCAAGCTCTTTCAAACCTTAAGTCAAACTGGACAAGTTACAGATAATGCTGGTGCTGGCATTACTAGATTAGAACAGAAGATGTTGAGATTCATCGGTACGCTTCGACAAGTGACTGATGTTTCAGGTCAGTTGAATCAACAGAAATTGGATGGTCTCAGTGTTGAGTTATTATCGAAGTTGGGAGGTTTTGGAAATAAGTTTGATGACAAAGGTATTAGGTCTATCCTTACAGCTTTGAATAGTGTCACCACAGCAGCTAAAGATATTGATTCTACAAAGATTGATACCCTCTTTGATGGCCTCTTGAAAGGTTTAGGTCCTACTGCAAACCTGTCGCAAGAGTTGCAGAAACTTCAATTAGCTTTTCTGAATCTTATTGATGTTTACAAGAAAGCTCAAAGTGCAGCAAGTGGTGCGAATTCTGATTTGTTCAATGGTCTTGATTTTGACAAACTTAAGAATACTGATCAAAAAGTCTTCTTGTCTTCTCTTAATAGTTTGCAGGCGATGGGTGAGAAAGCTGGTTACACTGATGCTCAGATGTCGCAACTGTTTGCCACTCTCAAAAGTGGTTCTCCTAATTTAACGAACTTGAGTAAGGTCGAACGGGAACTTATTGCTAAGATGTTGCAACATATTGAAGTAACAAAGAAATTAGCAATTGATAACGATGCTCTCCAGAAATCGTTAACGGATCTGTCTGCTGAATTTGCTAAAGCCTTGGGTGGTTTCCAGAATTTCCAACCTCCTGATATGAAGCGTATTTTGACGTCTCTAGAGACAGTCAAAAACGCACTGAATGGGATTGATCCTAAAAAGGCTCAAGACCTGTTTCAACATTTACAAAGTGGAGGCATTCCCCTCACAAATCTTTCGAGGGATATGGCCAAATTACAAACTTCCTTATTAGGTTTGATTAACGCTTTCCAGAAGGCAGGAGCCGCAGGAGAAGATGCCGGGCAACGAGTCTTCTTGAGTTGGCATGGACTTGCTCGTCTTTTAGTTGTTCAACAGTTACATACAGCTATTGGTCGCTTCAATGCGGCCTTAAGTGATGCAGTTAGAACGTCAACAGATTTTAGTATTCGAATTGCTCAAATTCAGACAATTTCTTCTGAGCTTGAGAATAATATCCTCAAGGTTGATAAGTCAACACAGGCTTGGAGTCGATCGTTACGTAGTCTTTCGGACGAATTCAACTTAGACATTCTTGACGTTGCTGGAGGTGCGTATCAGGCTATCTCGAATCAGATTACGAATGCTGCTCAGAGTCAGCGTTTCTTAGCAGATGCTGCGGCTTTTGCTAAGTTAAACGTGGCTACTTTGGATGAATCTGTGAACTTACTTTCTTCGACACTTAACTCTTATTCGTTAGGTCTCAAATCTACGATTCGTTCTCAAAATACCTTGTTCAAAACAATTGAATTAGGGCGAGTTCTTGCGAGTGACATGGCAGACACTTTTGGTAATGTTACAATTCTGGGTTCGCAACTTGGCGTCGAGATGGAAGAAGTTGGAGCCGCCATTGCGGGCATTAGTCGTCAAGGTGTTAAAGCTGATAATACTCTTACCTTCTTGCGTAACTTATTCCTTAAGTTGATTGATCCGACAGATGCTATGATTGAATTGTACAATAAATGGAATGTTGAATCTGGACAAGCAGCTGTTGCACAATTTGGATTGGTTGGTGTTCTTCGTAAGTTGCAAGATGAATTACAAAACAGCGGTAACTCTGCTGCTCTAGCAGCCGAACTGCTTGGACGAATTCGAGCTATTATTCCTGCCTTAGCTTTAACAGGAAGAGATACCTTTGCTCAATTTGAAGCTGATCTTAAAGAGTTTGGTGTAACTCAAGACCAGATTGAAAAGAATTTTGAGGCAATGTCCGCTAAGTTGGATCTGATTACACAATCTGCTGGTGAGAAATTCCGAAATGAGTTGAATCAAACAAGAAATGTTATTAGTGCAGTGTTTGGCGATGACATGTTGAGGTTATTCCAAAATTTCAATGATAACTTTTTCGATTTATCGGATACAGTGAAAGTATTTGCTGAAAATACAATTGTCGTAATTAATACAGTGGTTAACTTAACGGCTGCGGTTACAAAAATTGTTGCACTCATTTCTAATTTTACCCTTGGGACTGAGGGTAGTGTAATTACGTTACAGTTTTTGACTGGAGCCATAACTTCAGTTGTCTTTGTGGGTGGTGGTTTGTCATACCTGTTTAAGAAATTACAGATTGATGCAGCAGCAACAGCAATAAGTCTTGGAACTGTGAAATTAGCACTTGATAGAATTGCAGTAAGTGCAAATACAGCTTGGTCTGGTTTGAATAAAATCACTGTGGTTCTCACAGTCCTTTCAATTGGATATACTTACTACACACAATTAGTTGAAGAACAGAATGCAGCTATCCGAGAGAGTCACGCAAAAACAGCAGATGCAATTGCTAAAGCTGGAGAGACAGCGGCTAAACGTCGTGCCTTAGAGTTAGCGAAAGAATTGCGATTGTTTGAAGTGGTGGAAACAGAGAAGACTCGGATTATTAAGCAGCAATTGAATGCTCGAATCCAAGCTACCAAAGATCAAATTAAAGCTAGTGTTACAATTGATGAACCTATTATTGATGCTCTGAAAACCCAGAAACTGCTGTTACCTGAGTTTGACCTTCAAGTTCCGAAGATTGTCCTTGAGGAACCAGAAGACTTTTTCAACCACATTGAAAAGCAGTTGCAAGACTCCTTATCTGCAGTTGACAAGATCAAAGATTCTCTCAAAGATTTTGATACTAAGGATCTTCAAGGTCTCTTGCAAGATTACCAAAACCTCTCGACGAAAGTGATCTTCAACAATCAGACTTTGAAGATTGAAGATGTTCAGAAGAGTAGAGATTTGTTTCAGGATATTCTCAACACCATTGAAAAGATTCGTGACATCCGAATCAAAGCTGTTGAAAAACTGAAAAAGGATTTAGAGGATAGCGTTAAGTTACTGGACAAATTGAAAGGTGACTTTGACAAAGATCTCTTTGGTTTCCAACTTGAAGGTCTCACGGATGCGAATAAGCTCACAGCTATTGATGCTCGTATCCAAGGTTTGATTGCTAAGTCGAAACAATTCGAGATTGCTGGAGAGTTCGAAAAAGCAAGGGATGCCCTGGATGAAGCTATTGAGTTAACCAAAGAACAGATTAGTATTCAGAAGAGTGGTAATAAGGACTTAGCTGATCTTGGAATTAAGCGAGCGGTTGATACTACGAATTTTGAGGATGTCTCGAAAAAACGTATTGATCTTGAAGAACGTATTAAGCAAACACGTTCGACTGGAGTCAAAACAGCCGAGCAAGAGTTAACAGATTTTGAGAATGATGCGAAGGTCATTATTACACAACGATTGGCTAATGAAGAAAAAGCAATTGAATTGATTCAGAAGCGTTCTGTGGCTGTTGGTGATGCTTTGAAATACTTAAAGGAAGAAAAGAAACTCGTTGAGAACATCAACATTTTATTAGATGAGCAAATCAAGAAACGACAGAAGCTGAATCAAACTTTGACAGATGGTGAAACAGCTCTTAACACCTTTATTGGAGATGTTGGTGGTAATCTTTCAACATTAACGGCTCTTTTTGATTCGATGGTCAGTAAAATTTCTCTGGTAAAAGATTCAACTGGTCAGGACTTTTTAGCACGGGCTGCAGAGATTGAAAAGAATACTCTTGCAGTATTACAAAGCAACACAGCAACTCAAGCTGAAAAAGCTGCAGCAGCAAAAAAGGCAATTGATGATGCGAATAAATTGCTAAATGACTTTAGTGAAAGTGAAGCAGGTAAAAAGTCCCTCCTTGATATTGGAAAAGTCTTTGGGTCAACAGGCAAAGATGCCTTAACGCCAGAAAATAAAGAGAAGTTTGCAGAAACAGATAAGTTCTTTGCTGATGCTCAAAATGAACTTAGACTTAAAGAACAAGCTGTTGCAACGACTAAAGCAGCAATTACAGAGTTGCAAAAAGAGGTTGCTCTCAATGTTCAGTTACTCGCTCAACATGGCTTAGTGGCTAATGCTGCTGCTAATAGTGCTCAACAACAAGCTAATGCTCAGGCCAAAGTCAATGACGCTCTTAAAGAGCAACTTCAGTTATTAGATCAATTAAGAGCTAAAGCTGTAGCAAGTGGAACGATCAAGGTTCCTCCAATTAACCAGGGAAACCTTACCACAGTAAAAGGTAATGATACTGGTGGGCATATTGTTGGAAAGAAAGGCATGGATGCCAATATGATTCCTGTGAGTAATGGTGAATTTGTTGTCAATGCTAAGAATACTGCAAGATTTAAGTCTCAAATTCAAGCAATGAATCTTGGTATTCCTCCTCGTGGTTTTGATACTGGTGGGCAGGTTACAAACTTTAATGGCGGGATTAACGTCAGTATTCACGGCGGCAAGACTAACGAGGCTAGTGCTCGTGAAATTGCTTCGCTACTCCGAACAGAAATGCGGCGAGGAAACGTGCGATTATGAGCAAAGGTACGAGCCTTGTGGATACCGTTGGTATGAAGGGTAAGTGGTCGCTTGAGCATATTCGGGGTGGCAAGGTCATCGCTTCGATGCCCGTGCTGTTCAACGGTATTACAACTGTTGGTAAGAACAGTTTGCTTGATATTATGTTCCGCAATCAGTCTCAGTTGGCCAACTGGTATTTTGGACTTGTGGATAACGCTGGTTTCACAGCGTTTGCTGATGGCGACTCTATGTCCAGCCACTCTGGTTGGGCTGAATCGGTCGCTTACTCCGACAGTAACCGTGTGCAGTGGAATCCTGATGCAGCCACTTCCTCGTCCATCAGCAATGCGACTCCGGCCACTGTCAACATTAACGCCACTGCAACCCTTAAGGGCGGTTTCATTGTCTCCAATAACACCAAGGGAGGCACTTCCGGTATTCTCTGGGCCACAGTTGCCTTCGCTAGTAATGTGTCTGTTACTAACGGCGACCAGCTCAAACTGACGTATACCGTGAATGCCTAGTCTGGCCCCTATTTCCGGTCAACCTGTTTCTAGCCTTGGTGATTTGACACACGCTCTCGTAAGTAATCTGTTGTTATCCGATTCGCTCACTATCTTTGGCCCGATATCCAGCCAACTTGATTTAACGCACTCGATGCGTGTTTTGCAATGGCCTATGCGGCTGATTGATACTTTATCTCTTGCTGATTCATTAACTATCATTAGGCAATATGCACTTAGTCAAAACATTTTTATTACCCACCAAATGGTGGCATCGAATAACAATCAACAAGATTTGGCTAGCAACCTTTCGATTACAGATATCTTAGATTTGAACCAACGCTATGTTCAACCCTTAAGTAACAATTTATCTTTGTCGCAGAACCTGAATACTCAAATCTTTCCTACTATGTTTTCTGACTTGTCTCTGACACAAGCTGTCCAGCTAGTTGTCATTTATAATGCTCACACTTCACACGGCTTATCTCTTAATCAAGATTTAACTTTTGAACTTTTCAAAGTCCAGACTCCAGGGCAGATGTTGTCACTGACACACTCCCTGGGTCTCCTTCGGGTTATTACTAACTCATTGACATCTACCTTAGCTTTATCTCAAGTCTTGACTGCTATTAACTTAACTGTTCAAAATCTTGTGTCGTCGCTGAACTTTAATCAAAACTTGTCTACTTCGAATGGTACCTTTATTGAGTTATGTAGTTGCATCGACTTGACCGATGTGATGAAGGTTCCGTATGAACTGACTATTACTTCTACTTTGATGTTGACAGATTTCCTCAATCCTAATCATCTTCTGAGCGTATTAATCTTGTCGCACTTATTAGAAACAAATGCACTGGCATCACGTTGCTGTGATGGTACTGATGCCTACGTCCCGGACAAACTTCTCAAAAGTACCTTAACACTTTCGCACACTCTTGGACAATCTGCTGATTCAACAAATGCTCCTGAAACGGATTTAGCTCTTAATCAGTCCCTTGGTTACTTTGTTGTGAGGCCATAATGGGACTCTATGACTACTCTCCATACATTACCACAGGGAGTGCCTTAGACCCTCCCTCCGCAACTGAACCAATTACGGTAATTGTTACTGACATTGAACTTTTTCATCCTTTTGTTTCGCCTACAACGACGATAACTTTGAAACGGCCAAACTTAGGAAATATTCGAGCTAACCATTACCGTAAAGTGTTGAACACATCTAGGGCACTAGATTTGAAATTGCACAGGCCCCAGAGCTGGCCTAAGTACACAATTCTTCGATACAATTTTACCAATCTTTCGATAACAATGCGAGATGACTTATTTGCATTTCTCCAAGCCTCTTTAGGCCAAGAGATTGGTCTAAGAGATTTTGAGAGCAGAACTTGGAGAGGGATTATTACAAATCCTGATGCTCAGCTTTTCCAGATTAACCGCTGCCACTTTGGAATCACACTCGACTTCGAGGTACAATTAGTGCCATGATTGTACTTCAAGCACCCCATAACCTTATCCAAACTACAACTGTGTTGCCTAATCCCACTTTCCAAGATTCCCAAGCCTTAGTTAACAAGTTGAATAATCAAACGATGATGGACGGTTCGAAACGTGTTTATGTGAGATCAACAAATAAGAGAAAGATTGATTATGACTTTGAGTTGTGTTACCCTAAAGCCTTGGAGCTTGAAGAATTTGTCAAGGCATATATGGGTGTGGAGTGGAGACTGATTGATATGGAGAATAAAGTTTGGCGAGTCATTTTCTTACCGGACGTCTTTGAGCTTGATAAAGAACGTGAGACTTTAGTTCGAGCCAGTTTGTCATTAGAAGGGTATCGACTTGTCTAGGACACTCACAGCCGCTGCTTTAGCAAAAATTGCTACGGCTCAAGGTATTGAACCGATTAACATTGTTGAAATTGAATTTGTGCCTGGTACAACGATCAATTATTCTGACAAGCCGTCTGCTTTAGGTGTTGGCAAGATTATGTCGCTGAGTGAAGTTGACGATATTGTCAACTTAAGCGGCAGTCGTGCTACCACAAGCATGTCGGTTAAATTGGATGACCATGATTCTGTTTTCAAACATTACTTAGACAATCATGATATTCACAATCGTCCAGTTAAGGTCTTTCAGTATTTTGAAGGGCTTAATGTTGGTGATAAGTTCCTGCTCTTTAGTGGTAGGATTGAGAGTCCTATCATTTGGAGTGAACAAGACCATACCGTTAGTTTCAATGTGGTTTCTCAAATTTACGGAGGAGAAGTCGGCTTTAGTCCTGAGGAAGGACAGTTCGCAAGTGTTAGGGATGATCTCGTTGGACAGGTCTGGCCTCTGTGTTTCGGTAGTGTGATCCACGTCCCTGCCGTTGAAGTCAGGGACGTGGCTACCGGAACCTTACTGACTAATTTTAGAATGCCTGATGCAACATTAGTTCATAAGATTCGTCTCATCAATCTTTATCTGGCTAATATTACGGCTACCTATGTTTACTACTATCAGGCCCAAATCATTGCATTAGGTTTGGTCAAAGCTCCTTTGGCCATTCAAGATGAGTTCATGGATCGAATCATTCTTGAAGATCAAACCAAACAAACCAAAGAAGACCTGACTCTCATTTACGAATTTCATAACAAAGAGTTTGATCGACGGGCTAAGCTCTATCAAGCTGCTCAGTATGACACCATTGCCCAGGCTGCGGCTAAGGGCAAGCCTCCAGAGAATAGCCGTGAACACTGGCACACCAAGTTAAAAGAACAGCGTGAAATTCGTCAAACCATTTACAATCAAATCATTCTGGCTTCTCAAAACTTGGATACTCTAAAAATCTTGAAAGAGATGTCTGAAATTGATGCTGACAATGCTAAATACGTTTTTGACTTTGTTGGTGATCTCCGAGAAAAGATGATTAAGCTGATTGAGCAGTATCACAAACTCCAGAACGATTTGATTGATCATCAAGTTGCTTACTTGCAGCAGACTACACTTTGGGCTAATCAACTCTTGATTGATCAGGGCTATACTTTCCCTCAAGAAACAATTGTCATTATCAACATTGATAATCACCTCCTTGAAGGCTTTTTCAGTGGGAACATTTTCACAATTACCAATCGTCTGCCCACCTATAGAAGTTACACTTTAGCAGATAGACAGAATGATAACCCTGCAAACTTCTGGCTTCCTGATGGTAATACCAATCTGCAAGGGATGTATGCTTTAACAGATACTGGACATATCATTAAGATTTCTTCGCAAGATGGTGCAATGTGTACGATCGACTTAATTACTAAAGAGGACTCTGAACGCGAAAAGACTACATTCCTTGATAACACACCTGAGCATCTTTCGCAAATCAAAACAGCTCTCGATCACCTGTTGACTGGTAACGAGACTCCTGAACAGCTTCTGCAAATTGCTAGCGAAGTTCCTAAAGACCTTTCTCGATATGCTTGGAACAAGTTGCAAGGCACTCTCTTCAATACTCAGGTATTGACAGGCAAGTACCTTGGGGGCGGAACTTTTACACTTACTTACGATGAATATGAATCTGCACCTATCCCTTACAATGTTTCTGCGGATGATCTCAAGATTTTCATTCTTAATTTTCCACCTTTTCAGCATATGCCTTCTGACACGGATAAATTGGAAGTAACAGGTGGACCCTTACACGAAGACGATATTGTCATTGTCTTTAGAACTGATTTGTGGAAAGACCCTGATGACCCGAACCCTAAAGTTATGTTTCCTTTGATTGTCAATCAATCTGAGTTGACTGGTACAGTTGCTAGACAACGTATTCGGCCCAAAGCTGTTGGGTTTGTAGGTGCAGGTGCCTTGGCTCAGTATACCCTTATAGGTCCAGATGCACATGCACAAGTAAAGTATTC
>Ga0172362_10000953_pt1 | contig 24437 bp, 20 predicted proteins | sample LakKivs1_kivu2a2_FD_114534 | JGI IMG/M metagenome (GOLD analysis project Ga0172362, IMG submission 114534) | Sediment microbial communities from Lake Kivu, Rwanda - Sediment s1_kivu2a2 | ecosystem: Environmental > Aquatic > Freshwater > Lake > Sediment | place: Rwanda: Western Province, Lake... | reverse complement strand
CATAAGTTAAATACTGAACTTGACTGGCATCCTTCTGTCACTTTCCGTGAAGGACTGGAACAGACAGTTGACTGGTATCTGAATAACGAAGAATGGCTAAAGCATGTCCTGACCGGTGAATATGAAAAATACTACGAAAGGCAGTATTCAAAAAGATAAATATCATTCGACCGTCACTGATTTGGCCAGGTTCCGGGGTTGGTCAACATTGCAGCCTCTCATCACTGCAATATGATAAGACAACAGCTGCAAAGGTATAACGGCAAGTAATGCGGTAAGCACTTCACTTGTTTCCGGTATTTCCAGAACATGATCGGCTATTTTACGGATGATAGTATCTCCTTCGGTAATGATTGATATCACTTTCCCGTTACGTGCCTTCACCTCCTGTATATTACTTACTATTTTGTCATATGACTTATCCTTCGGAGCGATCACAACAACCGGCATATTCCAATCAATCAGGGCAATCGGACCATGTTTCATTTCAGCAGCCGGATATCCCTCAGCATGTATATAGGATATTTCCTTCAGCTTAAGGGCACCCTCAAGTGCCACCGGGAAACAATATCCCCTTCCCAGGTACAGGAAATTATTAGCCAACCTGTACAATTCAGCCAGGTGCATGTAATCATCATTATAGCTAAGCAGTTTTTCAATTTTCGATGGTATAAGGGCAAGCTCTTCTATCAAAGTTTTGTAGTAATCATCGGTGATTATTCCCTTTTTATGTCCTATAAGCATAGCCATCATAGCCAGCACGGTAACCTGGGCCGTGAAAGCTTTGGTGGATGCTACTCCTATTTCCGGTCCGGCGTGTGTATAAACCCCTGCATGGGTTTCCCTGGGTATGCTTGATCCCACAACATTACAAATGCCCAACACAAGAGCTCCGGCTTCTTTGGCTATCTGGATGGCTGCAAGCGTGTCGGCGGTCTCACCACTCTGGCTTATGGCAATGACCACATCATCCTTATAGATAAGCGGATTCCTGTACCGGAATTCTGATGCATATTCCACCTCAACCTGGATCCGTGCCAGGTCTTCAAAAAGGTACTCGCCAACCAACCCGGCATGCCAGGAGGTTCCGCAACCAATGATAATGATCCTCCTGGCTTCGGTGATCTTCGGGAGAACACCAAACAAACCACCCAGATGAATAGCAGAACGGTCAGGTGCTATCCTGCCCCTGAAAGTATCCTCTATCGAACGGGGTTGCTCAAATATTTCCTTTAACATGAAATGATCATACCCGTTCTTTTCAATGATCCCAATATCAAGATCCAGCTTATGTACTTTTGGTTCCAGCTTGTCATTACTTATGGTCTTAAGCAGCAGCTCATCTTTTCTGATAATGGCAACATTGTCGTTATTAAGATATATGACACTATTGGTATATTCAATGATAGGAGTGGCGTCAGAGGCTAAAAAGTATTCCTGTTCACCTATCCCGATGACCAGAGGACTGCCTTTCCTGGCTGCAATCATCATGTCCTTTTCATTCCTGCAAAGGACTACCAGTCCGTAGGCACCGACGACCTTTGTAAGCGCAAGTCGCACTGCAATCTCTGCAGAAGTCTTTCCCTTCAGGTAAATATATTCAATCAGATTGGCCAATACTTCAGTATCCGTTTCGCTCTTAAAACGATATCCCCTGTCTGTAAGTTTTTTCTTCAGCACAGCGAAGTTCTCAATTATGCCATTATGAATGATGACAAAGTGACCGTTCATGGATACATGAGGATGAGCATTCACATCACTCGGTTCACCATGAGTAGCCCACCGGGTATGGCCAATCCCAATCCTGCCATTCAGATCCTTGTTTAAAACATACTCTTCCAGATCTGATACCTTCCCCTTCTTTTTGTAAACCTTTATCTCATCATCGAGTATAGATATTCCGGCAGAATCATACCCCCTGTATTCGAGCCTCTTAAGCCCGTTAATAAGGATCGGGTATACATCTTTGTTACCAATATATCCAACAATCCCGCACATTTGCTTGTTTAAATAATTCGTTACACTTAAGTTCTGACTTCAGCCTGATTCACGGGGCGATGACCTGGTACCCGACATCATTACCCCCATAAAAGCCATTTTTAAAAAAAAATTACCTGAATTATACTCATGGCTGAATACCCTTATTCCCCCGGCAATATTAAACTCGATCAGGCTGCTGATATCAGGAATAAAAATTATTTGAACGGGTGATAGCAAAAAGGAGGAGAAATCAGTCCTCATCAACTCTCTCGGTTAAAATATCATTATAAAAATCAGAATAGGTATCAATATATTTCTCAGATGAATTATAGTTAAGAACGGGCTTATTCTGGGTTTTGATATATTCTTTCACAGCTTTATTTATCCTTGGACTGCCAATGATGACAGCATCTGACATATTAATAGCAGTTTTGCACAAACTGACATAATCAGGATGTTCCAGTTCAGCGATATCATCCCTGGTAATTCCTTCTAACATCAGTTTTCTGCTGAAATCGGGGTTTAAGGTACTGTCAAACGAGTCATTATACACTGAATAAATCACTTTTGAATCCATGTAAAGCGGATCTTCATGATAGGCTTTTTTCAGATACAGGGGTATCAGTGAGGTTATCCAGCCATGACAATGAACTATGTCAGGAGACCACCGCAGCTTTCTGACTGTTTCAAGCACTCCCCTTGCAAAAAATATCACTCTTTCATCATTATCTTCGAAGAATTTGTTCTGTTTGTCCTTAAATAAGTATTTCCTGTGAAAGTAGTCCTCATTATCAATAAAATAAACCTGCATGCGGGCAGTCTGGATAGATGCAACCTTAATAATCAGGGGATGATCAGTATCATTAATGATAAGATTCATCCCCGATAGCCTGATCACCTCGTGAAGTTGATTCCTGCGCTCATTGATCGATCCGTACTTAGGCATAAATGTCCGGATCTCTTTCCCTTTTTCCTGGATCCCTTGCGGAAGGTAACGGCTGATTCTGGACATTTCAGTTTCCGGGAGGTAAGGAGTAATTTCCTGTGATACGAACAATACTTTATGATTCTTCATAACCTCTGCTGAAAATGTCATGCAAATTTACTAAAAATTTATTAAGATTGTCAATTCATTCACAGGTTATTAACAGTTTATGTGGGCGGCCACCCCAATGCCAGGCTTGAATTAAACATCTTAATATCAATCATATAATGATCATTACCGGAAAGGTTGGGGAGGTTTCCACCATCATCTCTGATTTTCAAAAACAGGGGAAGAGTATAGGCCTTGTTCCGACTATGGGAGCCTTGCATGAGGGTCATCTTTCCCTGATAGATCTTTCAAAAAAACAAAATGATGTTACTGTTGTCAGTATCTTTGTCAATCCCACACAGTTTACAGAAAAACATGATTTCATTACATATCCCCGCACAATTGAAAAGGACATCAGTCTGCTGGAACAAAAGAACTGTCATCTGTTGTTTGCCCCTTCAACCGGGGAGATGTATCCTTATAAAGATAAACGTGCCTTCGACCTGAACGGCCTTGATGCCGTCATGGAAGGTCTCTCCCGGCCCGGGCATTTCAATGGTGTTGCCCAGATTGTGACAAAACTATTTGATCTTCTGCAGCCCGATCGTGCCTATTTTGGGGAAAAAGATTTTCAGCAGCTGGTTATTATCCGTTATCTGACACGCCTGATGAATTTTCCCGTTGAAATAATCCCCTGCCCCATCATCAGGGAGTCCGACGGGCTAGCTATGAGTTCCAGGAACCGGCTGCTGACACCTGATCAGCGGATCCTGGCGGCAGTTATCCCCCAGGTGATGACCGAAGCAAGGAATATGTGGCCGTCTTATAGTGTCAGGGAAGTAAAAGAGCATGTGGCTGCGCGGATGAATGCCATCAGGGAAATAAAACTGGATTATTTTGAAATTGTCGAACCTGATCATCTGAGAACTGTCACACAATGGAGCCAGGCAGTTAATCCTGTAGGCTGCATTGCAGTGAGGATAGGTAATGTGCGTTTGATAGATAATATTAAATTTTCTTAGTACTTTTGTCGCGCTATGTATATCGAAATAGTAAAATCAAAAATCCATAGGGTTACCATTACTGAAACGGTGCTGCAATATATTGGCAGTCTTACCATTGATGAAGATCTTATGGATGCAGCAAATTTAATAGCTAATGAGAAAGTGCAGGTTTTAAATCTAAACAACGGGGAAAGATTTGATACTTATGTCATTACCGGCAAAAGAAACTCAGGTGTTGTTTGTCTTAACGGGCCGGCTGCACGTAAAGCAGCGGTGGGTGACGTGATCATCATTATCTCATATGCTATGATGGATTTTGAAGAAGCAAAGAAATTCCAGCCTGCAATCATATTCCCTGATACTGAAACCAATAAACTAATCAATTAATTTTCCTTGAAGAAATCTGTTCTCAAAATTCTAAGGTCGCTCCTGTTCCTCGGGCTGGCCTTGCTTCTGCTTTATTTTGCTTTCCGGGGAATAGATCTCAGAATTCTCTGGAACGATATATTGCATGCCAGGTACGGATGGATATTGCTTTCATTGTTTTTTGGTACCGTGGCATTTATCAGCCGTGCATACCGCTGGAACCTGCTCATTGAACCTCTTGGTTACAGACCTCCCTTGAAGGATACTTTCCTGTCACTGATGGTCGGATATCTTGCCAATTATGCGTTTCCGAGGATCGGGGAGATCACCAGGTGCGGAGTACTGTCAAGAACAGATAAGATTCCTGTTGATAAACTTTTCGGGACGGTTATCATCGAGCGGGTAATTGATATGCTCATGGTTTTTCTGTTATTATTTGTATTACTGATCGGTCGTTTTGATTTCTTTGGAAAATTTCTGCAGAAGAATATTCTGGCACCAGTCTGGGATGCATTCAGGAGCTATTCTGAAAAATCTATCTTATTCTGGATCATTTTAGCGGCAATTATCCTGGCTTTTACCATTCTTGTTTTCATGATTCTCCGTGCCCGTCCTGATTCAAACAGAATTATCCTGAAAACAAGGAAAATAATTAAAGGTATGATCTCCGGCATACAGACAGTTTATAAGATGCAGAGGGCGTTGGAGTTTATCCTTCATTCCATCCTTATCTGGACTGCATACTGGTTCATGACATATGTTGCTGTATTCCTTATGCCTGCCACAGCAGAGTTAAGGCTTATTGACGGTTTGTTTATTCTTGTCATCGGCAGTTTCGGATTTATCGCTCCTGTCCAGGGCGGCATTGGTGCATTTCACTGGATCGTATCCGTCGGTTTGACCCTTTATGGTATCTCCAAGGAGGACGGACTTGCTTTCGCCACCATCCTTCATGGATCACAATCCCTCTGGACAATTTTTCTTGGTTTAGTCTCTATGTTATTATTATTTTTGAGAAGTAAAAAGACACCCGTAAATAGCTGACAATGAGTGACAGTGATAAATTACGCTCAAAAATAATCAGTTGCGATGATTTCCTCCTGCGCCTGGCTTCCATCAGGGAAAAAGGACTATCCGTCGTATTTACTAACGGATGCTTTGATATCCTGCATAGAGGACACATACAATATCTCTGCCAGGCATCTTACTATGGTGATATTCTTGTTGTGGGTTTGAATACTGACAGATCTGTCCGTAAAATTAAAGGTGCCGGAAGACCCTTACAGGACCAGGAAAGCCGGTCTCTTGTTCTGGCTTCCCTGTTTTTTGTCGATTATGTGATCCCCTTTGAAGAAGAAACACCATTGGAATTGATTTCAAAAATAGTTCCTGATATACTTATCAAGGGAAGTGATTATAAAACTGAAGAAATTGTAGGTCATGATGTTGTCATAAAACATGGAGGAAAGGTAATCACTGTTCCTTATATTAAAGGCTATTCAACTACTTCTATCCTGGAAAAGCTGAAAAAAACATGAATCTGTTCAAATCCTGATGAAAACCGAATTTGTTTGTCAGAATTGCGGCGCCAAATCCGCAAAATGGATAGGTAAGTGCCCATCCTGCAATGAATGGAATACCTATACAGAAGAGGTTGTTCAGAAAGATACCGGTAAAAAGAGGGTATCCGTTACCAGGACAGTCGTTCAGAAAATTACTGATATTACCGTAAAGCAGGGTGGCAGGATAAAAACCGGCTTCAGCGAGCTTAACCGTATTCTCGGGGGAGGTATTCCGCCCGGCTCGGTGATCCTGGTGGGAGGCGAGCCCGGGATTGGTAAATCGACACTTGTCCTTCAGGTACTGTTGCAAATTCCTGATCTTAAATCCTTGTATATCTCAGGAGAAGAGAGTGGTGAACAAATCAAATACCGCGCCGAGAGGATCGGGAGCATTCATGAGAACTGTCTGATAATGAATGAGACTTATCTTGAAAGTATCCTGGATCAAATCCCGGATATCAATCCGGATATTATTATTGTCGATTCCATTCAAACCCTGTATTCAGAATCAATCACCTCGTCAGCCGGAAGCATATCACAGATCAGGGAATGTACTTCAAGGCTGTTAACCTATGCCAAGGAACACAATGTACCTGTAATTCTTGTAGGACATATAAACAAGGAAGGTAACCTTGCCGGCCCAAAAGCCCTGGAGCACATTGTCGACACAGTACTCCAGTTTGAGGGGGACCGAAATCATTTTTATCGTTTGCTACGTGTCATTAAAAACCGCTTTGGCTCCACATCTGAAATAGGAATCTTCGAAATGACCGGTACGGGACTGAAAGAAATACTTAATCCATCAGAAGTGCTCTGTTCACATTTTGAAGAAGCATTAAGCGGTACAGCTGTCGCTGCAACCCTTGAAGGTATCCGTGCCTTTCTGATAGAAGTACAGGCACTTGTCGGACAGGCCACTTATGGAACACCTCAGAGAACTTCCACAGGCTTTGATTTCAGAAGATTAAGTATGTTGCTCGCAGTACTCGAAAAAAGAGCAGGCTTTTATTTCTCCGCCAAAGATGTCTTCCTGAACATAGCAGGTGGATTAAAGGTCAATGATCCTGCAACAGACCTGGCAGTCGCAGCATCCATACTCTCCTCCCTGACTGACGTGGCGGTGCCTGAAAAAACCTGTTTTGCAGGTGAAATAGGACTCTCCGGTGAGATACGGCCTGTATCCAGAATCGATCAGCGGATCAGCGAAGCAGAAAAGATGGGATTCTCACGTATTTACATTTCAAAATATAACAGGAAAAACCTGTCTAACAAGAAGTTCAACCTGGAGATCAACTATGTTGGAAAGGTTGAAGATATATTTCAAAGACTGTTTAAATAACAGGCTGATTTTTTTACGTTTAATAATTCGGTATAAACACCATGAGTGATGGATATACCTCCTTTGATAAGGAACGATTACAAACCTTTTTCCAAGGTTTATGAGATTAAAACTCCCGACATCAAAACGGGTGATACATATTATTTTACAACCGAGAGCGGGTTGCGCTACCAGGTGCGTTTCGGCAGGAAAAGGGATAACTACCTGGGTAATATTGTTAATTTCAGCGTTCTGAGTGAAGAGTTTGAAGATGAATACTCTGAAACAAACCGTGGTGAGATTTACCGTGTTATTGCTACTGTGATTGAGATCATACGTATTTACCATTCAAACCATATCTATTCAGATTCATACGAATTTTCAGGTGAATATAAGGATAGTGAGAAGGAAGGGCCTGCCAGTATCCGCACCAGGTTGTATTTCAGATATGCTTCCAAATTCCTGGATCAGAACTGGAAGGTGAGGTTGGAACAGAATAAGGTACATATTGAAAAAATCACAGGAGCCGTTTAATCTTCTCAGGATTGATCATCTTTCCCTGGGACTGTCTGACAAACATCATCCCGACAGACTGGTAAATGATTTTAACCTGAAGCTTGATCCCGGAGAAACGGTGGGACTGGTCGGTGAATCCGGATCGGGCAAAACCATTACTGCTCTTTCTATTTTGAAACTGCTTCCGGAAAATATAAAAATACTTTCCGGCAGTATATTGCTTGGCAGTGAAGGTACGAACATCGATTTAACCATCCTGCAGGATAAGGAGATAAGAAAAATCAGGGGCAGAAGGATCGGCATGATTTTCCAGGAGCCCTTTTCCAGCCTTAATCCGGTTATCACCTGTGGTAAACAGGTCATGGAGGCCATCCTTACTCATCGGAAGGTGAACCGGTCCGAAGCCAGGATGAAAGTAATGGATCTGTTTACAGAGGTCAGGCTTCCTGATCCTGTCCTTGTCTTTGATAAATATCCTCACCAGCTTTCAGGCGGACAGGTTCAAAGGGTTATGATTGCCATGGCAATATCCTGTGAACCCGATGTGCTGATTGCTGATGAACCGACAACTGCTCTTGATGTCACCGTACAAAAATCAATTATTGATCTTCTGCGACAGATACAATCCGACCGCAGAATGAGTATCCTGTTCATCTCCCATGACCTGGGAGTGATAAAAATGATATCAGACCGGATCCTTGTCATGTACAGAGGTGAACTTGTTGAAACGGGTTATTCCGATAAAATATACCTGGCTCCGGAACATCCATACACCAGGGGATTAATTGCCTGCAGGCCACGGCCTGGTACAAAACTGCAACGGTTACCTTCAGTAAGGGAATTTCTGAATCCGAATGAAATACAGGAATACCCCACGTCAGTCAGCCACATGGTCAGGCTAAAACCTGATTATGATCATGAACCGATAATGAAAGTGACTTCAATCAATGTTGATTACCCGGTCAGATACAACATTCTCGGAATAGCATCACGTTTTATTCATGCCGTTGATAAAATAAGTTTTGAAGTATACAGGAATGAAACGCTGGGAATAATTGGTGAATCAGGAAGCGGCAAATCAACACTCGGACGGAGCATTGTCAGACTGAATCGTTCAAGTTCAGGAATTATTATCTATAAAGGAATGTCTTTAGCTGAGATTCATGGCAGAGCGTTGAAACAGTTCAGACAACAGGTGCAGATAATTTTCCAGGATCCCTACTCCTCACTGAATCCGAAACAGAAGATCGGGGATATGCTGTCAGAAGTGATGAAGGTACATAATATATGCAGGAGCAGCCGGGAAAGGAAAGCCAGGGTGTATGAATTACTGGAACAGATAAAACTGGACAGATATGCTTTTGAAAAATATCCTCATGAATTTTCCGGAGGTCAGCGGCAAAGGATCGGAATTGCGAGGGCACTAGCTGTCCGTCCTGAATTCATTATTTGTGATGAATCCGTGTCAGGGCTTGATGTATCCATCCAGGCAGATGTATTGAACCTTCTTAATGATCTCAAGGAGGAATACGGGCTTACCTATATATTCATCTCCCATGACCTTCCTGTGGTAAAGTACATGTCTGACCGTATTCTTGTCTTAAAGGAAGGCAGGATGATCGAAGAAGGTACGGCTGAGAAGATTTTCAGCACACCACAGTCTGCCTATACATCAGAACTGCTTTCTGCCATACCCTGAAAGATATGGTTATTATTACTCTTCCTCCCATAGTTCATCTTCATACTCTAGATTACCCACCTCTCCTCGTTTGTTAAAATCGCAATTGACACGAACATCGAAACCGGGAGGAACTTCAAAGACTTCATCCTGGGTTATTCCCAGTGTTTTATCTTCATAGATTTTTTTCACGAAAAGTGCAAAGACCGGTAAAGCCATATTAGCCCCTGATCCAAGAGCGAGATTGTCAAAATGTACTGATCTGTCTTCCGCCCCTACCCATACTCCTGTAACCAGCCTGGGAACCAAGCCCATGAACCAGCCGTCGGAATGATTCTGGGTAGTACCCGTCTTCCCGGCCATTTCTGCCGTAAACTTATATGTATGCCTTAACTTTATCCCTGTTCCCCCGTCAATGACACCTTTAAGCAAATCTATCATCAGATATGCTGTTTTTGCATTAAAGGCTTCATTCTGTCTGGGCAGGAATGTGGCAAGGACATTACCGTTTTTATCTTCAATTCTTGTGATAAAAATCGGTTGAATGTAAACACCCTTGTTGGCAAAGGTATTAAAGGCTCCGACCATCTCGTACAAACTGACATCAGATGTGCCAAAGATAATAGATGGCACCGGCATCAGATCACTCTTTATGCCTACTTTCCTGGCTACATCATCAATAATTGCCTGGGGCGGAAACTGCTTGATCAGCCAGGCAGAAATATTATTAATTGAATGGGCAAGGCCCCATTTCAGAGTGACATTCTGACCAAGAAATTCCGTACCTGCACTCCTGGGTGTCCAGGTGGAGTCCTGATCCTTGAATGTCTGCGGAACATTGGGTATTTCATAACAGGGTGAATAACCTTCCTGCATCGCCAGGGTATACAGGAATGGTTTAAAGGTTGAGCCTACCTGCCGTTTCCCGATAGTAACATGATCATATTTAAAATACCTGAAATTAGGACCTCCCACATATGCTTTCACATATCCTGTTGATGGTTCAACTGCCATCAGTCCTCCGCGGAAGAAATATTTATAATACCGGAGTGAATCCATTGGGGTCATTACGGTATCCCTGTCACCTTTCCAGTTGAACACCCTCATGGGGACAGGAGTGTTAAAGGCTTTCATGATTGAGTCCATTGATTCCCCGGTCCTGCGCAGGTAATTATAACGTTCGGTATTACGCATAGCCTGCATCATAATATTCTTAATATCCCCGGTTGTCAGATCTTCAGAAAAGGGTGCCTGTGGTTTTCCTCTCTCCTGGAGGAAAAGAAGGTCCTGCAGATAACCGCCCAGGTGTTCTGTAAGCGCTTGTTCAGCATAAGCCTGCATCCTTGAATCAACAGTAGTATAGATCTTTAAACCATCCCTGTATAAATTGTATGGTGTCCCGTCCGGTTTACTATTTTTATTTACCCAGCCGTATATCGGATTGTCCTCCCATTCTGTCGAGTCATGCTGATAATAACTGTACATAAAATACCTGTCGCGGTCAGGCTTGTCAGCACCAAGTGTCATCTGAAGATATTGCCGGAAATAGGTTGCCAGGCCATACTCATGATCCTGTATCCGGAAGTCAAGCAGAATGGGCATTACACTCAGGGAATCAAACTCATCTTCTCCTATAAATTTATATTTACGCATCTGGTTCAGCACAATATTTCTCCTCCACATAGCCCTCTCAGGATTATTTACCGGACTGTATTTTGACTGGGCTTTCAGCAGACCAATCAGCAGTGCCGCCTGTTCAACTTTAAGTGAATCCGGAGTGGTATTGAAATATATTTTGGTCGCTGATTTAATCCCATAAGCATTATGCCCGAAAGGAACAGTATTGAGATACATGACAATGATCTCATTCTTGGTGTAGTTTCTCTCAAGCTTGACCGCAGTATTCCATTCTTTGAATTTGGCTACAATCAGATTGACCTTCCTCCTTACTGCCCATCTATAATAAGTTGTGTCCCTGGGATAAAGGTTTTTCGCAAGTTGCTGTGTTATGGTACTACCTCCCCCTGAACTCGATTGTCCGAGAATAATCGATTTGACAAACACTCTTGTAAGGCCACGAGCATCCACCCCCGAGTGCCTGTAAAACCTTATGTCTTCGGTAGCAATCAGGGCATTGACAATATTTGGCGATAGCTCATTGAAATCAACGAAAGTCCTGTTTTCCAGGTAGAACTTACCTAACAAAACACTGTCAGCTGAATATACTTCGGAAGCAAGGTTGTCCTTCGGATTTTCGAGATCTTCAAAAGTGGGAACAAATCCCAGTTTCCCTTTAAATAACAATATAAACAGGAGGGTAAGGATCAGGAAAGGAAGGCTGTAGAGAAACCAGAAGATAACCAGGTAATAAATCCGTTTAATATTCCGCTCTGCCATCCTGTAATTTGTTTGCGTAAAAATAATAAATATTTACTGCCCGGAAGGGTTAACAGGTTTATAATCTGGTAATCTGTTCCCCTGCCTATATCCTGATTAACAGAAAATAATTCTCATATTATCAGATGCTTATAACCTTCTTCATCTGTTGCCTGATAATTATTTGAATTAAAATTTTGAAGAAAGGATGTGATTTGTTTTACTTTGTCCTGAAATTTTCAGACCGGAAGAAAGCAATTATATGGGAGAGAATCTGGTAATAGTTGAATCACCTGCCAAGGCAAGAACCATAGGAAATTTCCTGGGAAAGGATTACCTCATTAAATCAAGTTACGGGCATATAAGGGATCTGTCTAAAGAAAACCTGGGTATCAATATCCAGAAAAACTTCACACCTGAATATGTTATTCCTGAAGACAAGAAACAGGTTGTAAGGGAATTAAAGAAAGCTTCCAGTGATGCCCGCATAATATGGCTTGCATCTGATGAGGATCGTGAAGGGGAGGCTATAGCATGGCATCTCAGCGAGGTTCTGGATCTGGATCCTGAGAAAACCAGGAGGATAGTTTTTCATGAGATCACCAAGGATGCCATCGATTATGCAATAAAGAACCCAAGATCGATCAATAATAACCTGGTTAATGCACAGCAGGCCAGAAGGGTTCTTGACCGATTGGTCGGCTTTGAACTTAGTCCGGTATTATGGAAAAAAGTACGCCCTGCCTTGTCTGCCGGAAGGGTACAGTCAGTCGCTGTGAAGCTTATTGTTGACAGGGAACGTGCCATTAATGCTTTCCAGCCGGAATCAAGCTACAGGATTATTGGCATTTTCATTCATACAGATCCTGATGGCCAGCAATCTGCTTTTCGGGCAGAGTTATCAGTCAGGCCAGAGAAAAAAGAAGAAGCACGAAAGATCCTCGAGTATTGTTCGGACGCCATTTTTACCGTTACGGACGTAATCAGTAAACCGGCACGTAAATCACCTGCACCACCGTTCACTACCTCCACATTACAGCAGGAAGCAAGCCGCAGGCTTGGTTTCTCAGTTGCACAGACAATGAGCATTGCTCAGAAACTTTATGAGAACGGTAGGATTACCTATATGCGGACAGATTCAGTAAACTTGTCAAAAACCGCCCTGGCAGCTGCCAAACAGGTTATCAGCGAGGAGTGGGGCGAATATTATTCCAAAACAAGGAATTTCAAGACGAAAACAAAAGGGGCACAGGAAGCTCATGAAGCAATAAGGCCTACCTATATAGAAAACAGGAGTATCACAGCCACCAGGAATGAACAGAGATTGTACGATCTGATATGGAAAAGAATGATTTCTTCCCAGATGAGTGAGGCACTGTTTGAGAAAACTACGGTTAAAATAGATATTTCAGGAAGAAATGAACAGTTCCTTGCATCAGGAGAAGTACTTAAATTTGACGGATTCTTAAAAGTGTATTCAGAAACTGTCGATTCAGAAACAGATGAAAATGGCAAAGGATTGTTACCTCCCCTGAAAACAGGCGATAAGGTAATACCTGAAAATATTGATGCCATACAAAAGTTCACCAATCCGTCACCCCGTTATACAGAAGCAAGTCTGGTTAAGAAACTTGAAGAACTGGGAATAGGCAGGCCATCAACCTACGCACCAATTATTTCGACTATCCAGAAACGTGAGTATATAGTCAAACAGGATAGACCCGGTAAAAAATATACCTATATAATACTTAGTCTTACAGGAGGGGAAATTAGTGAAGAGAGCAAGACGGAAACATATGGTGCAGAAAAAAACAAATTGTTTCCTACAGATATTGGAATGCTGGTTAATGATTTTCTTGTGGAACATTTCACTGAAATACTGGAATACAATTTCACTGCTGACGTTGAAAAGGAATTTGATAAGATAGCTGCAGGAAATATAGAATGGACGCAGATGATTGAAAAGTTTTACAAGCCTTTTCATGAGCGTGTACAGCGTACCACCAAAGTGAGCAAGAAACCGACAGGTGAAAGAATACTCGGAAATGATCCCCAAAGCGGTAAAACCGTAAGTGTTAAGATCGGTAAGTTTGGTCCCATGGTCCAGATTGGTAATGCCGGAGATACTGATAAACCCAGATTTGCAAGCCTCCTTAAAGGCCAGAGCATTGAGACCATAAGCCTTGAAGAAGCACTGGCTTTATTCAAACTTCCAAGAAAAGTAGGGGAATTTGAAGGATCAGAAATAATCGTCGGCGTCGGTAAATTCGGACCTTATATAAGGCATAAGTCTGTTTTTTATTCCCTGCGCCGCAACCAGGATGATCCCTTAACTATCGAAAACCAGGCTGCCATTGAAATAATTAAGGCAAAAAGAGACCAGATACAAAACAAAACAATAAGAAAATATACTGAAGATCCTGATCTTCAGATACTTAAAGGAAGATGGGGGCCTTATATCAGGTACAATAAACAAAATTATAAAATACCCAAAGGCATTGATCCGGATTCCATCGATTATGAGGCATGCATGAGAATAATCAGTAAAAAGAAATGAATCTCAATGATTATTTTGATCCGGTAAGTTTAGATAGACCGGCGAATGGCCATCTGGCAGAAAAAATGATCTTTTGCAGGAATATCGCTATCCATACGCCTGATACACCGATTGTCTCAATTTCATCTTTCAAAATTGCCCTGGTCGGATTACCGGAAACAGACGAGTCAAACATGCCTGCTTCAGTCCTTTCAGCTGACAGGATCAGGACCAGCCTCTATCAGCTTTTCAGGGTACATCCGAAATCACGTATCATTGACCTGGGCAATCTGAAACCGGGCAATAAAAGACAGGATGCTTTTTATGCCATTAGGGATGTTTCCGGGGAACTTTTTGAAAACGGGATCATCGTAATCTGTCTGGGAGGCAGTCAGGATCTCACCTTTGGATCATATCTTACCTTTGAAGCAGGGAAAATACCCTTCAACTTCGTAACCATTGATTCCAGGCTGGATATGGGTCTGATCGGTGATGAAATAAAACCGGAATCATTTCTCATTCCAATCCTTTCCAGGAAAAAGGAGCTGCTTTTCAGCTATACCAACCTGGGACATCAAAAATATTTTATTGATCAGCAGGATCTTGATTTTCTTGACAGACATTATTATCAATCGGTAAGGCTTGGCGATATCAAATCAGATATAACCGAGGTTGAACCATATCTGCGTGATGCGGATCTGATCAGTATAGATATGAATGCGGTCAAACAATCTGATGCTCCGGGAGCAGTGAACCCGTCTCCGAACGGTTTCTTCAGTGACGAGATATGCCAGATATCCAGGTACGCAGGCCTTGGTAATAATTGTAAAAGCATTGGTATTTATAATATTGCCCCCTTATCCGATATAAGGGATCAGACAGCTCATCTGGCCGCTCAGATGGTATGGTATTTTATCGATGGTGTTTCCCAGCGAATCAGGGAGATCCCTGTTTCTGAATCCAAAGACTATCTTAAGTTTATTGTCAATATGAACCAGCTTGGCCAGGATATTGTCTTTTATAAAAGTCTGCTGACAGAAAGATGGTGGTTCGAAGTACCGGTCATGACCAGTCATGGCAGGAAACCATCCTGCCGTATAATTTCATGCTCCCATGAAGATTATAACCGTGCGTGCAACCAGGAAATACCTGACCGATGGTGGAAAGCCTATAAAAAGAATAACTGACCTTTTTAAAGAAAGATACTGCTTCTAATCCCTCACAATCATTTTATTCATGTTTTATAATTCCCTCCGGTAAAAAAAGTTTATCATTTATGTAACATTACTTTATAATCAACGTATTGAGTCTTGATTCAGGATTCAGGGAAGAAAGTTCAAGGTTCAAAGTTCGTTTAGGTATTTAGGCTGTAGGTGTTTTGGCTTTTAGGTGGAAAAAAATAGCTTCAGGTTCCAGGAAGGAAGAAGAAATTCCAAGTTCATCCTTCTTCTTGAGCCTAAAAGCCTTCAGCCTAAAAGCCTTCTTCCTACTCACCACTCACGACTCACGATTCACGATAATGACGGGCACGCGTAAGGAGACGCGCGCCATCCAGTTCCCTAGTTCTTCCTAACAGTTTGACAGCCTTCAGCCTAAAAGCCTTCTTCCTACTCACCACTCACTTTCTTCCTTCAACTCACAACTCACGTTAGTTCATTTCTGCTCATAAGCCTGATAATCTTTAATTTTGATAAATAATACAACAATCTTAAGTATCTGATTCATACGCAATGATATTAACATTTTATTGTTGATAAAATTTGTTTGAGAACAATATTTTTACTTATTTTACCCTTCTTTTAAGGGAGGTGGAAGTAATTATATTTCAGGCAATCAGGCGAATATGAAACGGGGTGTTTTTATAATAATTATAAATTGCTTCATAATGGCTGTTAATTCCCAGCATGATCCCCAGTTCAGTCAGTACATGTTCAACATGGCTGCGATAAACCCGGGTTATTCAGGGAGTAACGATATGATTTGCCTGTCTGCCATCAACAGGCAGCAGTGGGTAGGATTCAAGGGAGCACCCAATTATTCATTTTTCAATGCCAATGCATCGGTGAAACCTTTCGGAATAAAGAGCGGTGTGGGACTATCTGTCCTAAGTGATAACCTGGCATTCAATAAAGACCTTAGTCTTTCAGGTGCATATGCTTACCGGCTCGATCTGGGCCCGGGGACACTGGGTATAGGAATAAACCTGGGATTGTACAACAAGAAGCTGCAAGCCGACTGGTATTACCCCACCGACATAGAAGGTGCTGTTGCACCCGAAAATGATCCTGCTGTCCCCGGAACGGATGAAAGCCGTATGACGTTTGACATGTCTTTCGGGGTTTTCTATAAAACCGATGATCTTTTTTTCGGATTATCAACCACACATCTTAACCAGCCAAAGATTAAATATGTTGAGGCAAAAGATGGATATATCAGCAGGCATTACTATGCACTTGCCGGATACCGCATTCAGCTCTCCAACCCGATAATTGAGATCCTTCCATCGTTATTACTTAAAACCGATGGAAGAGGCAATCAGTTAGATGCCACTGCCCTGGTCAGATACAATAAAAAGATTTGGGGAGGCGTTTCTTATAGAGCCGGTGATGCACTGATAGGAATTATCGGTTTTGAAATGTTTAACGGGCTCAGAGTTGGCTATTCATATGACTTTACAACTTCTGACATTGGCAATTACAGTCATGGTTCTCACGAGTTTACGCTTGGTTATTGTTTTAGCCTGAATCTTGAAAAAACACCGCAAAAATATAAGAGTATAAGATTTTTATAATATACGATTGACTGTTATTAGATTTTTTTTTTTATTTTAGGCTATCGAAAAGCTTGTAAAATCAATAAGTTGCACGTCATAATACCTTATGATCTATGAAAAAGTTACTTGCTATTAGTCTGTTTTTGGCGATTTTTAGCAGTTGCGGTAAGTACTACAGTGGTGAACTGACCGGTGTTGAAGGAAGAAGGAAATACTTTGAACCCTATCCTTTCGGAATGGTATTTGTCCCCCAGGGAAGCTTTAATCTGGGCCCTGCTGATCAGGATGTGCCGTTTGCGCAAAATACCTTTTCCAAAACCATAACTGTCGAAGCCTTTTATATGGACGAGACTGAAATTACCAATAATGAATATCGTCAGTTTGTTCAGTGGGTAACAGATTCACTTTTGCGCGAGCTGCTCGGTGGAGTTTTGGAGGAAGATTTCAAAGTTACCACCGATGAGTATGGAAATGAGCTTGAGGAAGACATTTATGGCAGAAACTACCACCTGAACTGGGACACCAAGATTAACATGTCTAAACTCTCTGATAATGAGGATGCAAGAACAGCAGTGGATAACCTTTATTATAGCAAGGAAGACAGATTCTTTGGAAGAAAGGAGATCAATGTCCATAAACTCAATTACCGTTATTTCTGGCTTGACCTGCAGCAGGCAGCCAAAAAAGCCAATAGCTATCAGAATGAATTTAAACCAGAAGTTGGTCAGCTTAGTGAAGAACCCGGAAAGTACACTGGAAGAGTGATCAATCAGGAAGGAAACGAGATTGAAATCGAAGGACGTCGTTCATTTATACTCAAGGATGTGGTTAATGTTTATCCTGACACACTTTGCTGGATAAGGGACTTCACATATTCCTATAATGAGCCTATGGCAACCATGTATTTCTGGCATCCTTCCTATGATAACTATCCTGTTGTTGGTGTAACGTGGAAACAGGCCGAGGCTTTCTGCATCTGGAGAACACAACTGCTGAACCAGGCCCTGGTTTCCGATGGAGATTTCTTTGTTCAGGATTACCGGCTTCCATCCGAATCCGAATGGGAATTTGCTGCAAGGGGCAGCCTTGAAAACTCCATGTATCCCTGGGGAGGTGTCTATACCAGGAACAGGGATGGCTGCTACCTGGCGAACTTTAAACCTCTCAGAGGTAATTATGCTTATGATGGTGGCGTTACTACCGTTGCGGTAGGATCTTATGAACCTAACGAAATAGGACTGTATGATATGGCAGGAAATGTCGCTGAATGGACAGCAAATGCATATGATGAATCAGGGTTCTTCTTCTATCATGACCTGAATCCTGACTATAAATATAATGCCACACCACAGGATAATCCTGTTATGAAACGTAAAATTATCAGGGGTGGCTCCTGGAAAGATATAGCCTATTTCCTTCAGGTCAGTACAAGAACATACGAATACCAGGATACTGCTACCTCATTTATCGGCTTCAGATGTGTTCGTTCTTTTTTAGGGAATAAATAATATAAATAACAATTAAGGAATAATAAATATTTAAGACTATGAATATTACAGAAATAGTTCAAAGTGCCGGATGGAAGAAATTCATGGCCAAACTTTACGGGATTGGAGCTTCAGTAGTTATTCTCGGTGCGATGTTTAAAATCCAGCATTTCCCCGGTGGAGGGTTTATGATCACACTGGGACTAATGACAGAGGCTATAATCTTTTTCTTTTCTGCCTTTGAACCGCTGCATGAAGAGCTTGACTGGACACTGGTCTATCCTGAACTGGCAGGGATGACTGACCCGGATGAGCTGGATGAATACAGGGAGCAGGCGCTAGCAGGACGCAATGTCGCACTCGACAGGTTTGATGATCTTTTTAAACAGGCAGATATCAGCCCTGAAGCAATCTCTAACCTGGGTGCCGGATTGAACAGCCTTGGTAAAACTGCCACCAGCATCACCGACCTGTCCGCAGCATCAGTTGCTACCAAAGAATATCTGGATAAGATCAAGAATGCAGCCGACAACGTAGGAGGACTGACAAGCAATTATAATGAATCAACCAATATATTGGCTCAATCGGTGACAAGCCTTTCTGATTCCTATAGCAAAACTGCGGAAGTGATAGCTAAATCAGGTACTGAAGTAGCACAACAATTTGCAAAAAGCGGTACCAGCTTAGCAAATTCCTATACTGACCTGAGCCAGAAATTAACCAGCGATTACCAGGTTATTACCCAGGGAAATAAATCATTTGGAGATCAGCTGGCCAACATTAATAAAAACCTGGCTGACCTTAACAGTGCATACGAATTACAGCTTAAAGGTACTAACCAGCATGTCAAAGGATCAGATGAAGTCTTTAAAGGCCTGGAACAGATGATGAAGAATCTCAAAGATTCCGTTGAAGAGACCCAGAAATACAAGGAACAGATGAGTAAGCTGAGCAAAAGCCTTTCTGATCTTAATAATATATATGGTAATATGCTGGCAGCTATGAATGTAAAATAAAGCTGGTAATTAATATATAGCTGATCAATTAATCTATTATAGATATGGCCCACGGAAAAGAGACACCGAGACAAAAGATGATCGGTATGATGTACCTGGTGCTTATGGCCCTGCTTGCATTGAACGTGTCAAAGGAGGTCCTTGAAGCATTCGTTCTTGTTGATGAAAGCCTGACTAAAACCACAGAAAATTCTGCTATTAAGAATGAATTGTATTATAAGAGGTTTGACATGTCGGCTGCCGAGAACCCGGTAAGGGCAGGCCCATGGAAAGCAAAGGCTGACGAAGTTAAGAGACAGGCTGATGCTCTTTATGCCATGATACAGGATCTGAAAATCCAGAACATCAAGTATGCCGATGGAGAAAAAGCAAAAGCTGTTACTGAGAGCGGATCAATTCATACCGCAGAAATTCTGGCAAAGGACAATAATACCAAACCTGCGGAACTGATGATCGGTGCAGACAATAACGGGAAAGCTTATGAATTGAAAGGTGCCATTGCAAATTACCGGGAAACATTGAAATCCTATATCAGCGAAGGAGCTGTCGAGAAAAAAGCCTCACTGGATAGTATCCTGAACACAAATGATCCGCCTCCGACAGAAAAAGAAGGAACTGTTACATGGGAATCAGCGCATTTCGAACATCTTCCTCTCGTCGCAGTCATTACCATCATGTCAAAACTACAGAGTGATATCCGTAATGCGGAGTCAGAGATCCTTGAATACCTCTTTGCACAGATCCAGGAAGGATATACATTTAATAAAATCGAACCTGTGGTACTTGCGAATTCTAACTATCTTATCCGTGGCACCGATTACTCTGCAAGCGTTTTCATGGCTGCCTTCGATACGACACAATATCCTAAAGTATATATTGGTCAGTATGATTCAACCATAACAAATAATGGTACCATTGACTATTTTATGAAAGGGGAGCTTGGAAGGGATTATGACAGCATTCGTGTCCTTGGAGGCAGGGGAATTTACAACGTTAAAACTGCAGCTACAGGATTTAAAACGTGGGGCGGCATCATAAGCATGAAGAATATGGATGGTTCAGTCACCAACAGACCCTTTCATGCTGAATACCGTGTGGGTGAGCCTGCATTGATTGTATCACCTACAAAAATGAACGTGTTTTACCAGGGTCTCGAAAATCCTATCTCTGTCTCCGTTCCGGGTACTCCGCAGGAACAGCTGTCAGCTTCCGTAAGTAACGGAAGAATCTCAGGTTCCGGAGGTTCCTATATTGTCGTACCCACCAGGGTGGGCTCCTGTGACGTAACGGTTACCGCAAGATCAGAAGGCACGACAAAATCTCTTGGATCTGTACCTTTCAGGGTTAAAGAAACACCCGATCCGTATCCTACACTTGCAGGAGAACGCACAGGTACCGTTAAACAGAGTGATGTTTTGAAGGAACTTGGCCTGGTAGCCAAAATGCCTGAATGGTTCGAGTTTAATATTACTTATACCATCACTGGTTATGAGTTTTCCATTACTGTCGGACAGTTCTCCCAGAGAGAAACCTCTACTTCAGGTGATTTCACTACTAATATCAGGAATCTTATTCGACAGGCTGCTTCAGGGACACGTCTCTATTTTAACGACATAAAAGCCGTCGGACCTGATGGTAAAGAACGTAATATTGGATCCCTTTCTGTTAAACTGCGATAAACTGATAAAAAAAAATAGGATGAAAAAGTTAATCACAATTACAATTATCCTTACCCTGTTTCCTGGTATGACTATCTCCCTTGTAAAAGGACAGGCATTGAAACAGATGGAGAAACAGGAAGTATACGATAAACAGCATATTCCTACAAAAAATCCTATACCCTATCCCTTCGTGCGGGAAGCAGATGTCACGTGGGAAAAAACAATATGGAGGATAGTTAACCTTCGCGAGAAAATGAATCATCCCCTGTATTTCCCAACTAAACCCATCGGTGACAGGAGGAGCCTGGTAAAACTGATGGTGGATGTATTGCAGAACCCTGAACCTGAACATCCTGTTTATGCATACAATCCATCCATGAACTCTTATGATTATGAGTTCAGTCAACCGATGAGCACCCTCGATATTATGAAAAAGATAAAACCAGATACAGTAACTGAACCAAAACGTGATTCCATCACTGGAGTGATAACACAGGTGGTTACTGGAATCAATATTAATCTGGATGAGATCACACGTTTGCTTGTAAAGGAAAAATGGTATTTCGACAGGAGATATTCCACCATGAAGGTAAGGATCATTGGCCTGTGCCCTGTACGGGTATCTCCCCGAATGATCACTGATCCAAATACCGGTGAAGAAACACCAACAGGAGAAATAGAACAGGAAATGCTGTTCTGGATCTATTATCCGGAAATACGTTATTACCTGTCGCGTAACTTTGTCTTTAATCCAAAAAATGATGCCCAGCCTGTCTCATATGATGACCTGTTTATGCAGCGCCAATTCAGCAGCTATATCTACCGGGAATCAAACGTGTATAACAACCGCGATGTTATATCTTATGCAACAGGTATGGATGCAATGTTTGAAGCGGACAGGATCAAACAGTCCATCTTTGAGTGGGAACACGACCTCTGGGAATATTAAACAAATAAAAAAAAGGGCTGCGGCCCTTTTTTTTATATAAATTCTTGCCCTTTCTGCAGATGTACATCCAGGACAAAATTTTTAATCTTCTGTTCATCCTTCATCCTGCAGACAAGTAAAATATTATCAGATTCAACTACTATATAGTTCTTTAGCCCCTGAAGTACGACAAGCTTGTCATCAGGTATATGCACGAAACAATTCTCCAGGTCATAAGACATAACATTTTTGCCGGTGATTGTATTCTGTTTACTGTCTTTTTTCTTCTGTTCATATAATGATCCCCATGTTCCGAGGTCAGACCATCCGAAATCAGATGTCAGAACAAAGACATTGGAAGCCATTTCCATAACACCGTAATCGATGGAGATATTTTTGCAACCGGCATAAGCTTTTGCAATAAAACGTTCTTCCCTGGAAGTATTGTAAATCCTGTCCCCCTCGCTGAAAACAGCTTCTACCTCAGGAAGATGTCTCTGCAAAGCATCCAGTATGGATTCCAGCGACCAGAAAAATATGCCTGCGTTCCAGTAAAAGTCACCGCTTTCTACAAATACTTTTGCCAGTTTGTGATCAGGCTTCTCAGTGAATGTCTTAACCTTGCTGATGGACCGGTTAATCAGAGCCGGTTCCGTTTCCCTGTCAACCTGTATATAACCGTAACCTGTTTCAGGCCTGCCGGGTGTTATGCCAAGAGTCAGTAATGCATGTTCCTCCCCGACAAAATCCAGTCCCTGCCTGACAACCTCAAGAAATTTATCCTCTTTCAGGATCAAATGATCAGATGGTGCAACAATGATCCTTGCAGAAGGATCAATCTTTTTGATTTTGTGGCTTGCATAAGAAATACACGGAGCAGTATTCCTTCGGAGTGGCTCCAGCAGGATATTTTTGACAGGTATTTCAGGTATCTGTTCCCTTACTATATCATCGTAATCTGAGCTTGTGACAATCAATATATTTTCAGGCGGTAATATACGTATGAACCTTTCAAAAGTCAGCCGAAGCAAAGATTTGCCTGTTCCCAGGATATCCAGGAACTGCTTGGGCTTTACCGATCTGCTTATTGGCCAGAACCGGCTGCCTACTCCCCCGGCCATAATGACGCAAAAGTTATTTGTCTTCATAGTATAAATGTCGGTTAAAATAACTGTTCAGAAGATCTCATGAAGATGATCATACAGATACTTAAAAATACTTATTAAAATTATAAGAACCGAATTATTAGTAATTTTAGGTCAAAGATTCTGAATTATGAGAATATTTTATCATATCGGGCGATACGTCCTTCTTATGTCCAAGGTATTTGCCTGGCCTGAGAAAACACGGATGTATTACAGGCAGATTATGAAAGAGATTGAAAATCTTGGAATCAGTTCTATCGGTATCATTGTCATTATTTCTGTCTTTGTAGGTGCGGTCATAGCCATCCAGGCAGCCAACAATATTGAAAATCCCCTCCTGCCAAGATACCTTGTGGGCGTAGGTGTGCGGGACGGTCTGCTGCTTGAGTTTTCACCCACAATGATAGCACTGATACTTGCCGGTAAGGTCGGATCAAGTATTTCTTCAGAGATCGGGACCATGAGAGTAACTGAACAGATTGATGCCCTGGAAATTATGGGTGTTAACTCTGCATCCTACCTGATACTGCCAAAAATCATTGCTACGGTGTTTTTCTTCCCGCTCCTTTGCATCCTCAGCCTGTTTTTTGGAATGCTGGGAGGATTTATCATGAGTAACCTGACCCCTATTTGTACTCCCCAGGACTATATCTATGGTATTCAATATGTTTTTTATCCCCACTACTTCACCTATGCACTAAAGAAAATGGTTGTTTTTGCTTTTATTATATCTACTGTCTCTTCCTATCATGGTTATTTTGTCGAAGGTGGTTCTGTCGAGGTTGGTAAATCTTCAACAAGGGCCGTGGTTTACAGCAGCATCGTGATCCTGCTGTTCAACCTGATCCTTACTCAACTGATATTGTTATGATTGAGGTCAGAAATATATATAAATCATTTAATCAAAATCCTGTCCTGGAAGATGTTTCTGCTGTATTTGAACAGGGAAAAACCAACCTGGTTATAGGCAGAAGCGGATCAGGTAAAACGGTTCTTCTTAAATGTATTGTTGGATTGCAGGAAATTGATAAGGGTGAAATTTATTTTGACGGAAGGTT
>Ga0172362_10000952_pt1 | contig 24440 bp, 16 predicted proteins | sample LakKivs1_kivu2a2_FD_114534 | JGI IMG/M metagenome (GOLD analysis project Ga0172362, IMG submission 114534) | Sediment microbial communities from Lake Kivu, Rwanda - Sediment s1_kivu2a2 | ecosystem: Environmental > Aquatic > Freshwater > Lake > Sediment | place: Rwanda: Western Province, Lake... | reverse complement strand
ACGCGGCGACGGCCCTGACGGCCGCCGGCGACCCGGTAATTTTCTTGATCATGGCTGTTCCTTTCATTCCCCGCGTGACACGTTACGATTTTAGCACGGGCCGGACCGGAAAAGAAACTCCGCCACCCGGCCGGACTCAAAACTGGAACCTGAGGCCGAGCCTCAAGACCCTGGGATTGAGAATCTCGTTCAGGGCGTCGAAAGTCGCGTTTGGACTGAAAGAGGTTTTAGTCCAGTCGATGTCGCCTTCCGAACCGGGGAAGAGACGAACCGTCCCCCAGTACCTCGGGTAACGGCCGGTTTTCATCACCTGGTTGAATACGTTGAAAATGTCGAGCATCAAATGAATCCGGCAAACGTCCTGGATATTGAATGACTTCTCGAGGCGCAGGGAAAAATCGTAAACCATGGGCAGGCGCCGGTTACCTGCGTAATCGAGGACGATATCGGCGCTCTGGGTCTCCGTGCCGCTGATCCGGTAATCGACGAGAGTAAAATACTCGTCCTGGATCCAGCCTTCTCTCATGTTCAACGTCCCCGAAACGGCCATCCCAAAAGGCAGCTCGAAGAGTCCGGAGAGTTTCAGAAGCCAGCGGGAAAAAGCGTACTGATTCGTTCCGGAATAGAAGCCGGCCGAGTGACCGGTCACGGGCCGGCCGTTGTAAGCCCAGACGTTCGTCAGGTCTAATACGCTTCCGCCTCGATAATGCTGGGCCTGCCGCTGCCAGGTAAAGCTGCCGTTGAACATCCAGCCGTGGGAAAGCCTTTTGTTGAAGGCAAGATCCACGCCGAAATAATCCGTAGAATAGCCCGGGTTGATCCGGCGCTCGGAGTAGCGCGAATAAACGTTGTAATCGGCGGCCGCGGAATACCATTCCTGGTCCGCGGCCCCACCCGTCCCCGGGATGTAAACAGTTATGGAACCGTCCCCGTTATTCCTGTAATAAAAGCTCTCGGGCACTCCCCTCGAGGCAAACATGTTCATGTCGGCGTATTTCCTTTCGCCTTCTTCCAGCCAGTACTTGACCGCCCAGTTAAATCTGTCATATTTGCGGTAAGTGCCCGACAGGGAAACGGCAAAATCCGCCTTGATTTGGGCCTCTAAACCGAACATCATTTCGGTCGTCCGGGGGGAACCGACGTTGTTGGCGACTGAGACATACGGATCTCCGGCAACCAATGGATTATCCGGATCATAACCGTCCCAATAATAACCGGCGGCATCGGCCCAGTCGCCGGTAAAGGCGCCGAGGTCATCGAAAACACGGTAGGGCGAGAAATTGTCGCCGGCTTCGCTCCGGCGGTGAAGCCAGTAAAACTCGTTCATCTGAATCCTGCCGTCGCCGCTCGTGTCCCACCACCAGAAATTCATCCGGCCGGCCGTACCGCCGGCGTCGGCCCAACCGGCGACGTCCGTGGTCATGAACTCGCCGTACCGGGCCACATTGAGCTTGGCGACGAACTTGCCCTTTCCGAATATGTCCCACGTGATTCCGATTCTCGGCGAGAATGTTCGCCAGGCGTATTTTCCCCCGGTCGCGGCCCCGCTCTCGCCGACCACCGCCGCGTAGGTCTCCGGCACCTCGAGTCCGGGCAGGAGCGAGCCGAGAGCGGTTTGAACCTCGGCCTCGGCGATCGCCTGCCAGGCTCCTCCGCTGTCCATGGCCGATAGGGTGACCGGAGCGTTGTGCGGCCGCTGCCAGTCATAGCGCAAGCCGACGATGAAATTGAACCGGCCGATGCTGATAGTGTCTCCCAGATGGATGCCGAGGGAGTCGATCCTCTGATCACGGCGAAAGCCGCGCCAGAAACTGAAATAGTTCACGCCGTCATCCACCGGCCCGTCCGGGATTTCATCTCCGTCGATATCCCAGGCGGCGTCGGTCGAGCGGTAATTGCCGTAAACCGTCATGTTGCCCGACCAGTCCGATTCGACGTACTGTTTCCGCCGCGAATACTCCAGACCGAGCTTGAATTCGTGGCTGAGTCCGAAAATCTTCTCGTTGTAAAAAGTAGCCAGGAAATCGTACTGGGTGAAGGACCGGTCGACCAGGTTACGGCTGGACTGAGAACCGTAATAACGCCCTTCGGTCACGTCGTAAACCGGCACGTTATTGAAATCGAGGTCGGAGATCGGGACTTCGACGAAATTCTGTCCGGAACTGGCGAACTTAAAGGATAGAAAGCCGCCGTTCCCAACCTTCTGTTCGTCCTGGAGCTTGAGTACCGGGTTGCCCCAGCGCTTCAGGTCCCGGTGGGTAAGACCTTCGGGGTTGGCTGAATCCGCGGCATAACCGTCTTTTTCTAAATCGGCCGAATTCAGGAAGAACTCCAAACGGTTATTGGCAAAGAGCTGAAGGTTGATCTTGCCGGCGTAATATTTGCAAAGCGATTCATAAGGAGTGGCGTATATGGTCGAGGTTTTCGTATCCCGGACACCGTGGGAGAACCAGATCCAGATTTTTTCTCTGATCAGTGGCAGGCCGAGGTCGACTCCATAGTCCTTGTCGCCCTTGATCCGGTTTATACCCTGAAAAAGGTTCGAGGCCCCGGCCGGATTTTCGACTTCTTTGATCCGGGCGACTTCCTTGGCATTGGTAGACTGCAGTATATTATCACTGAAGTAGAAGCGGCCGCCGAGGGAAACCTCGTTTCCGCCGCGCCGGCCGGTCATGTTGAGGACGACGCCGCCGGTCTGTGCGGTAACATCCGAGCCGCCGACCTTTATCTGCATCTCCTGGCACGAGTCGAAATCGCAGCGGGGCAAAGCCACCCCGGCCGCCGCCGGCTCGACTTCATCGACGCCGTCCAGATTCCAGACGTTTTGCCCGCCGGCTTTCGCCCCGAGCGACAGGTGGTTGACGGGCAGACCGGGTTCGGCCCAACCGCTGCCTCCGCGATCGACGATTACGGCCGGTGCCAGCCGGAGGACCGCCCATGGGTCGCGGGTCGTCGGCAGGCTCTGCAGCATGTCCCGGCCGGCATTGAAAACCCTGGCCGTTTCTCTCCGGTCGATAACCGGCGTAACGGCGATTCCTGTTTCGGTTTCTTCGGGCTGGCCGGGGGTCATGGTCAAGGTCAAATCCCGGCTGGAGCCGGTCTCGACCATGAAGCCGGTTTCAAGTTTCGTCCTTAATCCGGCCCGTTCGAGTTTCAGAGAATAGTCGTCGCCGGCCGGCAGAGCCAGGAACCTGAACATGCCCTTCCGGGAGGTCACGGTCTTCATCGCCGCCACATACCGGGATTTGATCGTAACGGTAACTCCGGGAATCGGCTTGCCGTCCGGGCCGACGACCTTTCCCATTATGTTTCCCGCCCCGACCCGGGCCGAGAGGAAAAGGGGAAGAGAAATAATGAAGAGGAGGATCATGATCACGGCCGCGAATCCTTTTTTCACTTTCATTGCTCCTTTTTTCGTCAGCTGAAAAAACAATTACCCGGCCAGAAATTCAGGTCATATTCTATTTTTTCAGATACTCCAGAAGCTGCCTGGCCACCGGCGCCTTTTCATGTTCCGGAGCAAGCTTCAGGAAAATTTCGAGGCTTTCGATCGCTTCTTTTACCCTGTTCTGGCCGATGAGTATGGTACCCATTTCGTAATGAGCTTCGGCGTATTCCGGCTTGAGTTCGACGGCTCTTTTGAAGCTTTCGAGAGCCTCGAGAGGTTCTCCGACTGAGTTAAGGCAGAGCCCCAGGTTGTAATGGATATCCGGGTCGTCCGGGTTCAGGGCCGCCGCTTTGGCATAAAAAGCCCTGGCCGACGCCAGGTCGCCGCTTTTCGCCAGAGCTTCGCCCAGTTCTTTGTTGGCGCTGAAACTCTCCGGATTCAACTCGACCGCCTTACGGAAAGCGGACATCGCACCTTCCGCATCGTTCTTCTTCTTCAGAGCCAGGCCGAGGTTGAGGTAATAACCCCAGTTGGAGGAGTTTTTCTCAATCGCCTCCAGGTAAACGGCCGCGGCTTCGTCGAACTTGCCGTCGGCGTAGAGCTTGTTGCCTTTGATGAAAAGCCTGTCGCCGGCCGAAAGGGCTTTCTGATCGATCGACTCCGACGATTTCAAAGTAATCATGAGCTTTTCCGCCCCGGCCACTCCGACCCTTATTTCGCTCGAAGCCGGGGCAAACCCGGCTTTTTTAAAACTGATCATGTACTGGCCGGGATGCAGGCCGATCTGAATGAATTTTCCTTCCTTGTCGGTCAGGAGATCGAAATGGATGCCCGAGCTTCTCTGAGAAATTATGCTGACTTCGACCTTTTCCAGAGGACTGCCTTTCTCGTCGACGACCATGCCCTCTATTTTCCCCTGATACTGGGCGTAAAGAAAAGGCAAAGCGAATATCACGACGATTATGATGACAACCGTTTTTTTCGCCATCTCACGACTCCCTTTTATTTTGTCCGGATATTTTGGCTATCTTTTTCTCAAGTTCTTTGACGTCCGGCTGATCAGGAACAAGAGCAAGAGACTTACTGATGAGCGGCCCGGCCTTCTCAGGTTGTCCCATGTTCATGTAACATTCGGCGGCCAGATTAAGAACCGAAACCTCGGTGGCTTCGGCCAGCAGTTCTTCCAGGTATTTCACCGCCCCGGCCCAATCTTTGAGGCCCGCGTAGCTGAGGGCGATGACTTTGGCCGATTCGCGGCCGTATGGTCCGCCGGACGATTTTTCGTAAACCGCCAGGGCGCTTTCGAGCGCTTCCTGGAAACGCTTAAGTCCGTAGAAAGACCTGGCCAGAAGAAGCCGGGCCTCCGGGCTCTCAGCCTGCCCGAGCACTTTTTCGAGCACCGACAGTGCGACCTGGTAATCGCCGGCCAGGAAATACTGATGGCCCAGAGTCATAAGGTGTTCGGCCGAAGGCACCTCCGGTTGCAGCCTGGCATAAATCCAGGGAGTTACGGGAATGCGGGCGGAAAGGATCACAAAATTTTCATTTTGGCTCGGCAAGGAAGTTTCGGGGGCGTCCTTGACCGAGACCTCCGCCCGGTAATAGCCGGGCGGCAGGGAAGCCAGGGGAACGACTCCGGCGATCGTCCGGGTCTCAGGATCGCCGGGATCCGGAAACGATTCTTCGAGACGATGGATTCCGGCAGATTGTCCCGAATCCAGGGAAAATATCTCGACCTGGAACGTTCTTCGATCGGCGGCCGGCGAGGACCAGTCGTCCCTGACTTGAAAAAGAAGCCCGAGGTCCGCGCCCGGCTCGAATTCATTGCGGGCGCCGGCCACGTACTGCCTTCCGGCGAGTAAAAACGCCTTCGATTTTCCAACCTGGGAATCCGGAACGTTTTCGGCCGAAAGGAACAGAAGCGGCCGGCCGATTCCGTATTCTCCTTCTTCCGGGATCAGGATCTTGGTTTCGAAGGTTGAAAATTCCTTGCCTGTTTTGTTCTTCAGGAGCATGAACAGCTTGAACTCGCCAGGGATGACCGGCAAGAAGTCCTGAAAAGAAAAGCGCTGTCTTTCATGCGCCTTGTATTGTTCGGGAGTCAGCCGGACCGGTATCTCGGTAGTTCTTTCGAAAACCGGGCGGCCGGCCGAATCTTCGATCCTGAGAACCAGTTCGAAAGCGGCGTACACCGCTTGCCCATCGCCCGCGAAATTCATCCTGTCCGGCTCAATGGCCCAATGGATGAACGAAATGCCTTCCTGCCTGAAAACTTTGACCAGGTAGGCGGCGTTGAGATATCTGTCCATATATTCCGTTTCGACGTGGTCTTTGAAAGCCAGATAGGAGCGGGCATACGAATCGGAGAATTTTTTTTCCGGCATCCGTCTGATCGAGGCTATGATCAGATCGGACGACAGCGAGACGGTGCCGAAAGGCGTTTCCTGAGGCAGGTAACTGACCGCGGCCGAAGCCAGCTCGGAGCTGACTCTTTCTATGAACTCCACGGCCCGGGTCGCGTCGAGGACGTTTCCGTACATCAGAGGCACGACGAGTTTGCCCGGCCCGTCGGCCGCCGGCGAATAAAGCCGGTAATCGCCGATACCTTCCGGCTGGAAAAAAATCAGATAGAAATAGGGAGGCAACCCGGCCGTCTCGTCTCCCTTGTAAAACCAGAGCTCCATGGGCCAGATCTCAGAATGGGTGGCATATATCTGGCGCTCGAGAGGAGGGCCGAGAAGAAGATAAAAAAAGCCCCGGTCGGTCTGGCTGCCCCGTTTTATCGAGCCGCGACCGAAAGTGAAGTCGGCGAAGCGGATCCGCTCCATGTATTCTTTCTCGAATTCGTTCTCTTCGGTATCGGGCTTCGGATCCCTCGCCCGCCAGAACAAACGGATGAACTTCTGCCTCTCGGCCGGAGAAGCGAGTTTGAGAAACACGTCCCTCTCCGTCTTGGTGATGATTGGGGAGACGTCCTCCAGCCAGAGGCTGTGTTCGGGCGTAAGCTTTTCCGAAGAGAAACAAAGGACAGGCAACAACAAAAGTGCCGGATAGAAAACGAGCCTCGAATAAACGACGAGGGCCTTTCTCAACATGATGATTCCGTTCTTCCGAAAACCATATCAAGATACCATATGGCCGGAATCAATTCAAACCGGCCCGATTTTTCTCTTGATTTCGTCCAAAAATATGGATAAAATCCAAATAAATGAAAATTTCGGAAACGGCAAAAGAGCTAATTCATTATAAAGAAAAAAGTTAATTTCTGGCACCGAACTTGCATTATATTAATAAGGGTTGGATTGTATATAAAGATGAATCGTAAGTTCCACGTCACACCGAACAAAAAATCAGAAAAAATAAAGGAGGTGGGAAATAGGTTAAAAGAAGTTTTTTGGGGTCTTAGCTCCGTTTTTCATGCGGAATGTTTTGAACAAAAGTTAAGGAGGAATTAATGAAGAAATCGTTAGTCATTTTTATTTGTCTGATCCTCCTCGCTCCGCTCGCGTTTTCTCAGTCGCGGGAAACCGGCGCCATCCGCGGCATCGTATCCGACGAGGAAGGCACCCCGCTCCCCGGGGTCAACGTCAGCCTGTCGGGCCCCAGCCTGATGGGGATCAGGACATTCGTCACCGATGCCACGGGCGAATACCGCTTCCCGGCCTTGCCGCCCGGGACCTACGAGGTCAAGGCCGAGCTTCAGGGTTTCGCGACCATAATACGCGAGAATATCCGGCTTTCAACGACCGCCACCCTGGCGGTCGACATCGCAATGAAGCCGGCCGCACTCGAGGAGGAAGTAACCGTCATCGCTCAGTCGCCGACCGTCGACGTCAAGTCGACCGAGACGGCCTCCGTCACCCTGAGCAATGAAATTCTCAGAAACATCCCCTACAACCAGTTCACGGCCGATATCGTCAACCTGGCTCCCGGCGTCACCAACAACGTCGCCTACGGCGCGTCCCAGAACACGGGCATCGCCTATACCATGGACGGCGTTAATGTCGCCGACCCCGAGGCCGGCTCGGCCTGGGTCTTCTCAGACCATAACATCATCGAGGAAGCCAAAGTCATGGGTGTCGGCCTGCCGGCCGAATACGGTAATTTCACCGGGGTCATTTTCAACCTGATCACGAAATCAGGCGGCAATGAGTTCTCGGGGCACTTCGAGTTCAATTTCCAGGGTTACCGGGACGATTCGGCCTTCTGGCAGGCTACGAACAACCAGGATTATATAGATGACTTTCCCAATCTGACCTCGCCGACCTCGAAGCTGATGGACATCAACGGCCACCTGGGCGGGCCCATTATCAAAGACAAACTCTGGTTCTACATCGGAAGCCAGTTCTACAGGACCAAGAACCGCCCGACCGGATTTCCCGAGGACGTGGACTATAAACAGCCGCGCATTTTCGCCAAGCTGACCTCTCAGTTGACGCCCACCCTGAATATGAGCGCCGCCTTCCAGGCGACCAAGTACCAGGGCGTCAACCGCGGCGCCGGTGCCACGACTTCGCCTGAAGCCTGCGTCACTCAGGACTCGCCCGACTGGCTGGTCAGTTTCAACTTGACCAAAATCCTGAGCGCCAAGACATTCTTCGACATAAAAACCAACTATTTCGAAGGCCGGTATTATCTCGACCCGGAAGTCGGCCTGGAGCCTTACGCCCACTTGGATCTTAACGACAACATGTACTACGACAGCGCCGGCTACTACTACTACGCCGACCGGGCCCGGTTCGGGACCAACGTCAGTCTGACCCATTATGCCGAGGATTTCCTGGCCGGTTCCCACGACTTCAAGTTCGGGGCCGAATTCGAGCGATCGATGGCCCGAAGCCGCTATGGTTACACGGGCAGCGGCGGTCCCCTGGGCGACGCCGTTTTCTACGTCGATTACACCGGCGTAGGCTACTTCGGCTACGTTTACAGCGGCAACTACCTGGCTTATCAGTATACGGGCTATGATATGAACACCCGTTACACGCGGCTCGAGACCTTCGTCCAGGATTCCTGGGAGGTGTCGAAAAGGCTGACTATCAGTCTCGGGCTCCGTTACAGCATGAACTGGGGCGACGTCAAGGGCGTGAGCGGAAGCGTCTACAAGGCGCAAAGGCTGGCCCCCCGCTTGGGCTTCACCTTCGACATTTTCGGCGACAAGACCACCGTTCTTAAAGGCCACTACGGGCAGTTCACCGAGGCCATGCTGACTGCTTATCACGACCGCATGAATCCCAATGAAAACTTCGGCGATCGAGTCGCTTACTACTTCATTCCTGACGACGACGACCCGGCAACCGATACCGGAGATTGGTACGACTGGTACCGGATTGTCCGCAATCCGTACACTATGGACCCCGACATCAAGCATCCCTACATGGCACAGTTCACGGTCGGCCTGGAAAGGGAACTGTTCAAAGATACGTCTCTCGGCATAACCTACATCAACCGCAAATGGAATAACATCATAGGGCCGATCGATAATGCCGGAGATTATGAAACAATCGTGATGCCCGTGCCTGATTACGGAGATTATACGATCTACGAGAGGACGTTCGAAACGCTCGAGACCTATGATTATACGATTACCAATCTGGAAACCGCTCGCGAAAATGGTTATCCCTGGATCCTGAATGATCCCTACCGGAAATACGAGGGCATCGAGGTTCTGTTTAACAAACGCTTCTCCAACCGCTGGCAGCTGCTCGCCTCATACACGTACGGCAAAGCGACCGGGACGATCGACAACGGTTTCGCCGACGACATCGGCTACGGAGGTTCGACCGACGATCCCAATTTCTGGATCAATGCCGAGGGTCATTCTTCATATGATCCGACGCACATGATCAAAATCCAGGGCACTTACCTGATTCCATGGATCGACCTGAGCATGAACGTTTACTTCCGTGGTATCACCGGCGATGCCTGGACCGCCCGTTACAGGACGCCGCGGTTGGAACAGGGCCGGGTGACCTTCTTCCTCGAACCCCGCGGTTCCAATCACTACCCGATGCAAAAAATACTCGATGTCAGGCTGGAAAAAATATTCACCATAGCCGGAAAGTACCGCCTTGGTTTGATGGTCGACGTCTTCAACATCTTCAACGACAACACCATCACCTCCTGGGGCACCCGCTGGGGTTACGACTGGTATTCCTCGGGTTATGCCTCAGCCGACGGCCACGAGCTTTACGGCATCGTCCGGCCGAGGCAGGCCCGAATAGGAGTCCGTTTGATCTTCTGATCTGCGGCTGAACCGAATCTCAAAAGGGCGGCGGCGACGCCGCCCTTTCTTTTTTTCAAAGTCAGCAGCTGAGGCCGAAGGCTGAAGAGAACTCTCGCATATGCTAAAATATGGGCTTACGATGAGAAGAAGATTCCGCTTTTTGATTCCGGCCCTCTTTTCGGTCTGCCTGTTCGCCGTTCTGTTTTCGCCCGGCTGCCGGCGGGCTGACTTCTCGCGCCTGCGGGGCGGCCGGCCTTTCAACGTCATCCTGATCACGGTCGATACGTTGCGGTCCGACCGGGTCGGCTGCTACGGCTATTCGCCCGATGTCACCCCATACATGAATCTTTTCGCTTCCCACGGCGTCCTGTTCGAAAACTGCATCAGTCAGACTCCCTTAACCCTTCCCTCCCATACCACCGTCCTGACCGGGACTCTTCCGCCTCACCACGGCGTCCGCGACAACGGCGGCTTCGTCGTCCCCGCCGAACTCGAGACCATGGCCGAAGTCTTCAAAGAGGCCGGCTATGAAACCGCGGCCTTCGTTTCGGCCTACGTTCTCGACTCCAAGTGGGGGCTTGGCCAGGGTTTCGACTATTATTTCGACCGCTTCGATCTCGGCCGCTACGAAAAAATATCCCTGGGTGAGGTCCAGCGCCCGGCCTTCGAGACCATCGACGAAGCCATTGCCTGGCTCGGTGCCAAAAAAAGCGGAAAATTCTTCGCCTGGATTCACCTCTACGATCCGCATACTCCTTACGCCCCGCCCGAGCCTTACCGGACGCAATTCGCAGACCAGCCTTACCTCGGGGAGATCGCCTATACCGACAGCCAGTTGGGCCGGCTCTGGAACTTTCTCGAAACCAACGGCCTGCTCGAAAATCTCTTTTTCGTCTTTGCTTCCGACCACGGCGAGAGCCTCGGCGAGCACGGCGAGACGACCCACGGTTTCTTCGTCTATCAGGAAGGGATCGAGGTTCCTCTGATTTTCCTCTCACCCTTCACCCGCTTCCAGGGCAAAAGGTACTCCGGGGTGGTGTCTCTGGCCGATATAATGCCCACGGTCTGCGACATGGCCGGCGTCCGGACGCCGGACGGGACACAGGGGACGAGTCTCGTCAGGCATTTTTCGGGAGGCAAGCCGGCCGACGGCGTCATAGCTTACTCTGAAACGTATTATCCGCGCTTCCATTACGGCTGGTCGGATTTGCGGAGCATCCAGGATGACCGCTTCAAACTCATCATGGCCCCGGTGCCCGAGCTTTACGATGTCCGGAACGATCCTGACGAGCAGAAAAACCTCGTCTACCTCGAGCCGGAGGTCTTCGAGAGACTGTCGTCCAGGGCAGAGGCCTTCGAAAAAGAAGCGGTCTCGAAGGCCATAGAAGCCGATTTCGCGACGGTCGACGAAGACACCAGAGAAAGGCTGGCCGCCCTCGGTTATCTGGGCTCTTTCGTCGATCCGGCCAAGCTGAAAGGGAAAAAACTGGCCGACCCGAAGGACAAGATAAGCATTTTCAACGCCATCTCCAGAGCCAGGGAAACCGGCCTTTCCGGCAACTTCGACCAGGCTATCGCTTCCCTCCAGAAGATCCTGGACGAGGACCCCGACATCAGCGACGCTCACTTCGCTTTGGGGAACGTTTATTTCAAGGCCAGGAAATTCAAGGAAGCGATAGAAGCTTTCAAGCGTTCGCTCGAACTCAAGCCCGACGATTCCTTCACCGTGATAAACATCGCCAACTCCTACGCCATGACGGGAAAGATCGAGGAAGCCGAAGAGTTCGTTCTGGGGCACATGAAGAAAGGCTTCGAGGATTCACAGCTTTATTACTTGCTCGGGAACCTTTTCGTACTCAAGAATGATCTTGACAAAGCCGCCGGTTACTTCGAAGACTGCCTGAAGATTAACCCGCGGTCGGCCTCCGCCCATAACGCCATCGCCGCCGTCTGCCTCATCCAGGAAGATCTGGCCGGAGCCGAAAAGCATCTCGCAGCCGCCTCCGCGCTCAACCCGAGACTTCTGAACGTCCGGTACAACCTGGCCCAATTGCGGGAGAAACAGGGCCGGCCGGAGGAGGCGATGGAACTCTATAAACAGGAAATCGCCGATTCCCCGAGCAATCACAAAGCCCTCTTCAACCTGGCCCGGCTTTACAGGCTGGCCGGCATGCAGGCCGAGGAACTCGGAACCCTGCGCGCGGCCATCGAGGCCAACCCTAATTTCCCGCTCAGCTATTTTCACCTGGCCAGGATCTATCTGAACCGCGGCGAAAACTTCGAGGAAGCGGTATCACTGGTCAGGAAAGGCCTGGAATTGAAGCCCGACAAAGCCAACCTTCCCCTCGGCTATTTCCTGCTCGCCGACCTCTACAACCGGCTGGGCGACAACGCCCGATCCGATGAATACGCCCGGAAGGGACAGGAAGCGGCCGCTCGAGCCCGGGAAGACTGAGACGAATAAAAATAAAAAGGCGGCCAAGGCCGGAGATCCGTTAACAACCACCGGCCGGCCGGAATTTCAGACTCAGGGCCTTCAGTAATCGTTAGGGCGCCCGGAGCTCGGCTTTCAATCTGGCCAGTTCGGTTTCGGCTTCCCTGATCGATTCGGCGCTCTCCTGGCCGGGATTAGATAAAAAGGCTTCCAGGGCCTTTATGGCCTCGGCGATCCTGCCCATCTCCCGGTAGGCAATGGCGATGTTGAAGTAAGCTTTTGGGTTCGGCTGGAGGGCGATGGCTTTTTCCAGGTTTTCGACGGCTCTGGCGTGATCCTTTTTGATGCCATAGGCAATGCCCAGATTTTGATAATAATAAGCCGCATCCGGGTAGTCCCGGGCCAGGCCGGAAAAGGCCTCTATGGCCTCATCTACCCGTCCGCTCAGCCCCAGGTTACGCGCGTAGGCGGCCCTCAGAAACTCGTTCTCCGGCTCTATGGCCAGACCTCTTTCAAGGTGACTGAGCGAATCGTCAAGCCGGGCCCAGCGTTCATAAATCAAAGCCGAGACGGTCAGAGCATCCAGGTTATCGGGATTTACGATCAACGTTCTCTGCATGGCCTCGAGAGCCTCGGCAAGTTTATCCATCACCAGGTAAGTGTGGCCCAATCTGACCAAGAGAGTCTCGGAACCGGGAACGGCTTCGAGGCCCTGTTTCAGGGTTTCGACCGCCAGGTCGAATCTTTTCTGCCTTCCCTGGACGAGAGCCAGATTAACGTGGGTATCGGCGACGTCGGGATAGCGATCGACCAGCTCCTTGTATATCCGTTCGGACGAGGCATGATCGCCTTCCGATTCGAAATTGCCAGCCTGCTGGAAAAGCTGAAGGTCGCCGACCCGGTCTTTCGGATCAGGCATCGAGCCACCTGTCCCGCCGCCGGCGAACTGGATGTAGCCGAGGGACCGGAGCCTTTCCTGCTCGGCCGGACTGACCGTCCGTTTCTCGGAATCCGTGCCGGCCGCCGAGGCCAGAATCTCCTCCAGACGCGATTTCATTTCCGCGGCCCGGCCGGCGCCGGTCTCCATAAGATTCTTTTCTTCCTGCGGGTCGCTGCCAAGGTCGTAAAGCTCAGGGCGCGGAGCCTGAATGTATTTCCAGCCGTCCTCGATCAAGCCGACGAGTTCCGACCAGCCCCAGTTTTCCCGGGGGTAGAAACTCTCGAGATAAACCTCGCGCCGCTTTTCCTTCCGGCCTTGGACGACCGGCACCAGGCTCCGTCCGTCGAGTCCGTCAGGCACCCCGATTTTCAGGAAGTCGAGGACCGTGGGTACGATGTCTATCAGCCTGGCCGGGCCGGCGAGGTTCAGCCCGGCCGGAACGTTCCCTTCATGATAAATAATGAACGGAACGCGAATGGCCATCTCGTAAATAAAAATTCCGTGGCCGTTTTCGCCTTTCTCGCCAAAGGCTTCGCCGTGATCGCCGGCGGCAACGATTAAAGTCCGGTCGAGGAGCCCTTTGGCCTCAAGCAGCCGGATGACCTCCCCCACGTACTTGTCCATATACGCCACCTCGCCGTCGTACGGCCTGCCGGCAAAATCCCTCATGTACTCTTGCGGCGGCGAGTAAGGCAGATGAGGATCGAAGAAATGGACCCAGGCGAAAAATTGCTTCCCGGCCAGGCCGGCGAACCAGGCGGAAAAAGCGTCCAGGACCTTATCGGCCCGGCGTTCGGAATTGACGGGCTTGAAAGGCGAACCGGTTTCGAATTCGTCGTCATAGACGTCAAAGCCCTGGTCGAGCCCGAAACGGGAATCGACCGAAAAAGAAGCCACGAAGGCCGCCGTCGCGAACCCCTTTTCCTTAAGTATCTCGGCCAGAGTAATCTTTTCCTGGCCGAGAACGTAATTGCCGTTGTTGTGAACGCCGTGGCGGACCGGATTCAAGCCGGTCAGAATGGAGGCGTGCGAAGGCAGAGTCAGCGGGACCTGGCAGTAAGCGTTTTCGAAGCGGACGCCGCCGGCGGCCAGCCGGTCGAGATTCGGAGTGACGGCGGCTTGATAACCATAGCAACCCAGCCGGTCGGCCCGGGTCGTATCGAGGGTGATGAGAAGAAAGTTAAAATTCTCATCGCGTTTTACTTCGCGTCCGGAACCGCCCTTGAAGAAAAAGAAAGCCGCCGCCCCGGCCGCGACGATGACCAGCGCCAGCACGGCCAACCGGTACTTGCTCCTGCCGGTTCTTTGCGCTTTTTCCCCGCCTCCTTCGGCCTCGGTCCTGGCAGCCGTTTCCGGCAGACGCCCGGCGTTTTCTTTTGAAATCGAACGTTTCTTGGTCTTGTGTCTTTTCTTGCCCATTTTCGTTTTTATGTCGGAACTTTTTTATATTATAACTTTTTCGGGCTTCTTTGTCGCTCGGGATAAAACGAAGCTTGCATTATCGCCGCGCTTGCTCTAAACTATGAAACTTAAAATCCAAAATGAAATTTACAGCCGATCTTCACATACATTCGAAATTTTCGAGGGCCACGTCCAAAGAAATGACCCTCGACGCCATAGCCTGTTGGGCCAGGCTCAAGGGGATATCTCTCGTGGCCACGGGCGACTTTACCCATCCCGAATGGCTTTTTCTCATGAAGGAAAAACTCGAGCCGGCCGGTAACGGCTTCCTGCGCTTCAAAAACAGCATCCGGCCTCCGGACCTGCCTTACCTTCAGAATTTCAGCTTCTCCGAAGGCGACGTGTCTTTCGTCCTGTCGACCGAGATCAGCTTCATATATTCCAAGGGCGGCAAGGTGCGCAAGGTCCACATCATGCTTCTGGCCCCTGATCTCGAATCGGTGGAAAGGATAAACGTCAGGCTGCAGGCGATCGGCAATCTGAACTCCGACGGCCGGCCCATCCTGGGCTGGGACGTCCGTCTTTTCACCAGAATGGTTGCGGAAACCTGTCCCCGCTGCGTCGTGATACCGGCTCATATCTGGACGCCCTGGTTCTCGCTTCTCGGAGCCAATTCCGGATTCGACTCGATCGAGGAGTGCTTCGAGGAAATGACGCCGTTCATATTCGCCGTGGAAACGGGCCTGTCCTCCGATCCGCCCATGAACTGGAGGCTTTCCGCTCTCGATCGCTATGCCCTCATCTCCGACTCCGACGCTCACTCACCGTCCAAGATCGGCCGGGAAGCCAATGTTTTCGATACCGACTTCAGCTACCGGGGACTGGTCGCGGCCCTCAAAAACAGGGATCCGCAAAAGTTCCTGCATACGATCGAATTCTTTCCTCAAGAAGGAAAATACCACCTGGACGGGCACCGCAAATGCGGCATCGTCCTCACTCCCAGAGAAAGCCTCAAAAACGGCAACATCTGCCCCAAATGCAAGAAGTCTCTGACGATCGGCGTTCTTCACCGCATCGAGGAGCTGGCCGACCGGAATCCGGGAGAGGGAGGAGAGGGAAAAATTCCTTTCCGCAATCTCATTCCTCTCAACGAAATAATCGCCGAAGCTCTGGGCAAGAGCGCCGATTGCCAACCCGTCTGGGACGGCTATTTCAAGCTCGTCCACGAATTCGGAAACGAACTCAACATCCTGACCGACGTCGAGCCGGCCGAGATCGGCCGCTTCTCCTCGGACAAGATCGCCCTGGGAATCGAGCGTATGAGGCGGGGCGAGGTCAAAATACTGCCCGGTTATGACGGCGAATTCGGCCGGATAAACCTCTTCGGACAAGAAGAATCCGGAGCTATCTGCAGCCCTCAACTCTCACTTTTCTGAAACGCCCGGGTTCCCGTTTCCTTGACAAGCCCAACATGGGTACATATATTAGAAACAGGCGAGACGCGATGGAAATCGAAATGAAGGTCAAAGGGCTGGTCGTCGATCCCATCTCCAAAATGCCCATAGTAGTTCTCGAAAACACCCAGAAAGAACAGATCCTGCCCATCTGGATCGGAGTTTTCGAGGCCAACGCGATCGCCCTGAGCATCGAAAACATAGAAACCCCGAGGCCGATGACTCATGATCTTCTCAAAGCCGTGCTCGAAAAGACCGGGATTTCGGTGGATAAGATCGTCGTCAACGACGTCCGGAATAACACTTTTTACGCTCTTATCCATTGCCGGCGGAATGACATGCCTTTTACCTTCGACTGCCGGCCGTCCGACGCCATAGCTCTCGCCCTCCGGGTGAGCGCTCCTATTTTCGTCGATGAGCAGGTGGTCAGCAAGGCCAACGGCCTGCAATTCGAAAAAGATTACGAATCCTCCGAAAAACTGCGCAAATGGCTGGAAAATCTGCGGCCGGAGGATTTCGGTAAATACAAAATGTGACCTGCCTTATTCAGCTTTTGATTCTCAAGACCATGACCAGTCCGGCCAGGCCGAAGATCGCATTGGCTCCCCAGGCGGCCAAAGCCGGTGGCAATAATCCGCCGTAACCCAGGCTTCTCAGAAAAGCGAACATGCCCCAGTAAACGGCGGCCACGGCTACGGCCGCGCCGGCCAGGGCCGCGAAGCCTTTACGGCCGACCGACAGGCCGGCCGGCAAACCGATAAAAGCCATGATCAGGCAGGCGAAAGCGAAAGAAATCCTGGACGCGAGCTCGACCTCGATCCGGGACGGATCGAAACCGAGCCGGCGGATGCGGCCGGCGAACTCTTTAAGCTTTCCGAATTTCATCTGCGAAGGAACGGCCGCCGGCCCAAAAAAGCCGGTCTCAGCGCCGCGGCCTTCGAGAGAGGCAACTTGCCGCGAGACGGCCCCAGACGGCCCGGCCGGTCCGAATTCGATCCTGAAGCCTCCGGCTAAATCGAAGCGGCCGTTTTCTTTAAGAACCGCGACCGGGGCCTGAGTCCTGGCCGCCAGGGCCCAACGTCCTGCTTCGAGATCGAAAACTGAAAAACGTCCCAGCTTCCGCTCTTCAGGATCGAAATACTCGTAGCGGTATATCCTGCGCGATAAGGCATCGAAATAGAAACCGCGGCCGGTCTGGTCGAAAAACTCCGGCGGCCGGCCCGTCGCCCGGTTCAGGACCTGCCGGGCTCTGGCTTCGGAAGAAGGAACGAGACCGTCTTTGACCAGAAAAGACAGTCCCGCGACGAGCAGACCCAGAACGATGACCGGCCCGACGATCCGGACGACACTGATGCCGCAGGCCTTCATGGCTGTGATCTCGTTCGAGCGGGCCAGAAGCCCGACCGAAACCATGGAGGCTATCAATACAGCCAGCGGCAGGGTCAGGACGAAAAGCTCAGGGATCTTGAAAACGACATACTCGAGGAGACGGGAAGCCGCCTTTTCATGCCGGATGAAATCAGCCATCTTCTCGAAAGCCGTGCCCAGGCAGGCGACCAGAAGGCAACCGGGCGCCGCCAAAACGAAAACCATAAACGCCTTGCGGAAAACATAGCGGTCGAGGACGGTGAAAGGCATCAATCCGAATCTTTTCAAAAATAACGCCCGGCGGCCGATAAAAGACCGGAAACAGCCGGTCGGCGTCCGGCCCGGCCGGGCCTGACCTTCGGTCCGGACAAGAAGAAGGCCGGCGGCTCCGAGAATCAGGGGCGGCAGCCACATGGCCCAGACCGGCCGGATATTCCCGGCCGCGGCCAGCTTCTCGGCCGTTATATAAAGGAAATAAACAATGAAAATGAGGATCAAGCTCAACGAGAAACCTGCCGGCCGGCCGTGGCGCCCGGCCAACAACCCGAGCCTGAGGCCGAAAAAAGCAAAAACCAGGCAAAGGACCGACAGGGAAAATTTCTTGTGAATTTCGACCTCGACCAGGAGCAACTCCGGTTCGCCGGCCGGCCGGCCTACAAACGCCCGGCGGACGGCCAGAAGCTCGCCCAGGTCTTTTTCACGAACACCTTTGGCCGGAGCGCCGGCCGGCAAAACGGCCGAAAGATCCATCGTCTCTTCAAGCCGGGAAAAATTCGTTACCGAATAAGTCCCGGCTTCGTCGGACCGGCCTCTGTGGACCGCGCCATCGGCGAAAGAAACGACCAGCCTTCCGGCCGTCCGGTCGAAGACAGGCCAGGCCTCCCGGGCCAGAATTATCCGGGCTTCGGACGAGTCTCTTTCCAGGGCGGCGAATACGTCATTCCAGGCCCCGCCTTCGCCCCGGGCCCGGTAAAAAAACACGGCTCCCGGTATGGCCCGGCTGAATTCCGCCGGTTCGATTCTCGGCCTTACGTCGCCGAACAAGGCTTCGCTCATGGATTTCACCCAGGCGGCGTTGGCCCTGGGAGCCGCGAAAGCTGACAGATAAAAAGTCAGAAGAACGGCCACTCCGGCGAGAGCAAAAAGAGGGCGAAGGAGCCGGCCGGCCGGCACACCGAGGGCCCTGAGAGCGGTTATTTCCGAATCGACGGCCAGCCGTGAAACCGCGACTACGACGCCGGCCAGAAAAGCGAGAGGAAAACTGAAGGCCGCGGCCGAAGGGACAAGCAGGCCGAGAAGTTCGAGAGCCTTGCCCACCCTGACGCCTCGGGCGATGAAAACGTCGGCCAAAACCAGGAACTGATTCATGAGAAGGGCCAGGATCAAGACCAGAAGGCTGAGCAGGATCAAGGGAACGGTTTCTTTGACCAGGTATGAGTCGATCTTTTTCACGGCAACTCGCGCCGGGTCTCTAACGTTCCGGCCGGCCCGGCCGGTTTCCCGGTTGCTTCTCAAAAGAGAATATAACATAAAACCCAGGCACTTCCCTCACGCCTTTTAGCTCCCGGGTCCGGCGAAATAAAAAAGCCCCGGACGCGTTCCGAGCGTCCGGGGCTTTCGAGTTTTCCCGATCCGCAGCGCCGGTCAGTACATATCTGTCGGCGGGGCGGGATACTTGGGCGCCTTTTCTTCCTCAGGCAGTTCGGCGACCAGGCCTTCCGTCGTCAGCAGAAGACCGGAAATCGAAGCCGCATTTTGCAGAGCTATGCGCACGACCTCGGTCGGATCGATGACGCCGCTCTTGATCATGTCCTCGTATTTCTCGGTCAGGGCGTTGAACCCTATTTCCGGCTTCGAATCTTTGACTTTCTCGACGACCACGGAGCCTTCGTGACCGGAGTTGATGGCTATCTGACGGAGAGGCTCTTCGACCGCCTTCTTGATGATATCGATGCCGATCTGCATGTCGCCTTCAGTTTTGATCTTATCCAGGGCTTTCTGGGAACGGATGAGGGCGACACCGCCGCCGGGCACGATGCCCTCTTCTACGGCTGCCTTGGTGGCGTGCATGGCATCCTCGACCCGGGCCTTCTTTTCTTTCAGCTCGGTCTCGGTAGCCGCTCCGACCTTGATGACGGCGACACCGCCGACCATCTTGGCCAGCCTTTCCTGCAGTTTCTCGCGGTCGTAATCGGAGCTCGTCTCGTCGATCTGGGTCCGGATCTGCTTGATTCTGGCCTGAATGTCGGACGACTTGCCCTTACCCTCGACGATCGTCGTATTGTCCTTGTCGATGACGACCTTCTTGGCCTCGCCCAACCAGTCGAGCCCGACGTTCTCGAGCTTGACGCCGATGTCCTCGGTGATGACCTTGCCGCCCGTGAGAATGGCGATGTCCTCGAGCATGGCCTTGCGCCGGTCGCCGAAGCCGGGGGCTTTGACGGCACAACACATCAGCGTGCCCTTGAGTTTGTTTACTACCAGGGTGGCCAGAGCTTCGCCTTCGACTTCTTCGGCCACAACCAGCAGCGACCGGCCCATTTTGGCCACGTTTTCGAGCACGGGCAGGAACTCCCGCAGGCTGCTGATTTTCTTTTCGTGGAGAAGGACGAGCGGTCCTTCCAGGACGCTTTCCATCCTGTCGGGATCGGTTATGAAGTAAGGTGAAAGATACCCGCGGTCGAACTGCATGCCCTCGACCGTCTCCATCGTCGTCTCCAACCCTTTGGCTTCCTCAACGGTAATGACGCCGTCTTTGCCGACCTTTTCCATGGCCTCGGCGATGATCTTTCCGATCGATTCGTCGTTGTTGGCCGATATGGCTCCGACCTGGGCGATCATCTCGCCGCTCACTTCCCGGCTCATCTTCTTCAGTTCGTTGACCACCTCTTCCACGGCTTGGTCGATGCCCTTCTTTATGAGCATCGGATTCGCCCCCGCCGTTACGAAGCGCAGGCCTTCGCTGTAGATCGACTGGGCCAGAACGGTGGCCGTAGTTGTGCCGTCGCCAGCCACATCGGAAGTCTTCGAGGCGACTTCCTTGACCAGCTGGGCGCCCATGTTCTGCCAGGGATCCTTGAGCTCGATCTCCTTGGCGACAGTCACGCCGTCTTTGGTGCTCGTCGGCGATCCGAATTTTTTCTCGATGACCACGTTCTTGCCGCGGGGACCGAGAGTCGCTTTCACGACGTTACTCAGAATGTTGACTCCCTTGAGCAAGCCTTGCCTTGCCTCGTCTCCAGTTGAAATCTGTTTTGCCATGATTCCTCCAGTATTTACTTTTCGATAACGGCCAGGATCTCGTCTTCACGGACGATGACGTGTTCGACACCGTCGATCATGACTTCCGTGCCGCTGTACTTGCCGATCAGAACCCGGTCGCCTTTTTTCACGGCCAGCGGGATCGTCTTTCCGTCTTCGTTCAACTTACCCTTGCCGGCTTCTATGACTTCGGCTTCCTGCGGCTTTTCCTTGGCCGTATCGGGGATGATTATCCCTCCTCTTTTAACTTCCTGCTCCTCCAGTCTCTTGAGCAGCACCCTGTCATATAATGGGTGAATTTTCATATAAACCTCCTTGAGTTGTGTAAAATTGGCAATCAAATAATTGGACTGCTAATATATACAAATTTTTTTTCTATTTGTCAAGAGCGGCTTGATAAAAAATTAGCAACCAGACGGCCGGACTGCTAATTTCTGCACTTAACCTTCAGTGTTTTCATTCTGTTATGGAGGGTGTTGCGATGGATTCCGAGAGCCTTGGCCATCCTGGATTTGTTTCCTTCATACTTCTTCGAGGCCGTCTCGTAAAAGCACTTCTCGACTTCGTGAAGAGCATCCTCGAGGTCGATTTCCCTTTCGACCATCTCCGAGATCAGAGCTTCTATTTTCTGGCGCATCGTCAGCTCGCTATATTTTCTTTCCATGTCCCCCCCCGTCTCCCCGGATCTCCCGGTACGATGACTCGAACATATCCCTTACTTCCTGCGGAATCAGCCGGACGGCCGCGCTGATCGCCGAAAAGCAGGCTGGGGCCAGGGTCGACGTTTCCAGGGCCGGCCGGGCGACTTTGAATGTCAGAAGAGCGAAAACCAGAATTCCGCAAATCAAAACGCCTTTCACGACTCCGAAAAACCCGCCCAGGGCCCTGTTCATGACCGCCAGCGGTCCTTTCATGAGCCTGGTCAAGAGCACGCCGATTAGCCAGCCGCCGGCAATGACCAGAACAAAGATTAAAATGAAACCGAGGAAATAAGAAAAAAACTGGTTGTGGATTACCGAATCTATGATTTCCCCCGTCCCTTTGTAGTAAACGACGGCCAGAACCAGCCCGGCCAGGACCGCGGCGATACCGACGAGTTGCCTCACAAAACCCCTGATTATGCCCAGAATGAGACATAAAAGGATCAAAGCCAGAAAAGTTATGTCGAGCCAGTTCATCGCCCTTCCCTTTTCCTTTCTATCGAGCCCCTCAGCTTCTCGACCATCCAGTATTTTCCATCGCGCATGGCCCCGAAAATGACATGAGGCTTTATCCGGCCGTGGAAATCGGAGCCTGCCGTCGGGATGAGTCCCATTTTACCCGCCAGTTGGCCATAGAACAAGATCTGTTCCGGCGTATGATAAGAAGTGAACACTTCGAGGCCGGCCAGACCGAGCGGTTTCAGTATTTCCAGGTCCGCGGCCGTCGTCATCTGAAAACTCGCCCCGGGATGAGCCAGAACGGGAACTCCTCCGGTCTCGGGCGCGGCCTGGAGAGCCTGCTCGAGCCGGATGAAGTTCTTGGCCACCCAGGCCGGCTTACCCTGGCCGAAAAAATCACGGTACAGAAGATACGGAGCCCGCGGACCGTTCTCTTTCGCGTAGTAAGGCTCGAGAGCCGGATTTTTCCGGTTTTTACGGTTCCCGAGGAGAATCTCGGCTATCTTGATCCCGAGCGGCGGCACGCCTCTCGACTTTTCTTCGACCTCTTCCCAATCGATGGAGAAACCCAGCTCCTGCATCTTGGCCACGCGAGCCTTTGCTTCCTGGCGGCGGCGTTCCGTTTGCTCTTCGATTATCCGGCCTATGGCCCGGCCGGTCCAATCGACGAACGGAAGCAGAAGATGGAATTCCCGGCCGTCGTAGACCGTGGTCAGCTCTATGCCCGGGATGATTTCGACCCCGTCCAGCCGCCCGGCTTCGAGCGCTTCCGGATAAGCGGCCACGGTATCGTGATCGGCTATGGAGACGGCCCGGTAGCCGTGACCGGCTGCCATCCTCACGATTTCGGCCGGCGGATAATCGGCATCGCAACTGTAGCTGGAGTGGACGTGAAGATCCACCAGATCGCTCATGCCGGATCTTTCATTCATGGCAAATCGTCGAGGCCCGTGAGCAGGCGGTATATTTCCAGATATTTCGCCGAGGTCTTCTCGATTATCTCTTCGGGAAGCGCCGGAGGCGGTGAATTCTTGTCCCAGGACGTGGTCTCGAGGTAATCGCGCACGAACTGCTTGTCCAGGCTGGGCTGGCTTCTGCCCGGCTCGTATTCTTCCAGAGGCCACAGGCGGGATGAATCGGGAGTGAATATTTCATCGACCAGAACCAGATCGTCGTTGATCAATCCGAATTCGAATTTGGTATCGGCAATGATTATTTTCTTGGATACCGCGAACAGGCTCGCCTTCTGATAGAGCTCCAGGCTTATCTTCCGTATTTTCTCGGCCAGGTGACCGCCGACGATTTTCTCCATCTCCTTGAAAGAGATATTTTGGTCGTGGCCTTGCTCGGCCTTGGTCGAGGGCGTGAAAACGGGTTCTTCCAGCCTGTCCGATTCCCTGAGATTCTTCGGCAGCTTCAAGCCGCTGATCTTGCCCGTTTTCCGGTATTCGTTCCAGCCCGAACCGGCCAGATACCCTCGCACGACGCATTCGACCGGCAGGACTCCGGCTTTCTTGACCAGCATGGAACGCATGGCCAACCGGCCGGCGAACGGTTTGAGTTTATCCGGATAATCGTCAATGTCGGCCGTCATCAGATGGTTGGGACAAACCAGAGAAACGAAATCGAACCAGTAAAGCGAGAGCCGGGTCAGGACTTTCCCCTTGTACGGAATCAATGAGGGCAGAACCCAGTCGAAAGCCGAAATCCTGTCCGTGGCCACGATAAGCAGGTTACGATCGACCTCGTAAATGTTCCTGACCTTTCCCTTTTTGTAAAGAGTCAAGCCCGGAAGATCAATATCTCCGATGGGCTTTTCCATTGAACCGCTCCTTAGGCATTTTAGCAGTTTCATAAGGATAAATTAATCAAGAATAAAAAGCAACACGGCCGGCCGCTGACCGTTTCAAGCCGGCCAGAGGCCGATGAAATTGCACATCCGCCTCTTCTCGCCTTTGTCTCGCCGGTAGGAGTAAAACTCCGGGCGGCAATGGCTGCAAATTCCGGCCACGGAAATGTTTTCGGGCCTGACTCCGGCTTCGACGAGCAGACCAACGTTGGCCAGGATGAGATCCAACAGGTATTTCCCCGGCCGGCCGGCCGCGGCCCGGAACACGCCGTCAGGAAAACCGGCGGTCGCGAAGGCCTGACGCACGTCCCTGCCCACTTCATAACACGAACCCGCGATCGACGGCCCGAGAGCCGCCCTGACATCTTCCGGGCTGGTGGCGAATTCCGACTCCATGACGAGAAGAGTTTTTTTCAGTATGCCGGCGGCCGTGCCGCGCCAGCCGCAATGGACGGCGGCCACGACCCTTGCTCCCGGCTCGGCCAGCAAGACAGGCAGGCAATCGGCCGTCCTGACGATGAGAAGCAAGCCGGGGACGGCGCTTACGAGAGCATCGCCGACCGGCTTTTCAGGCGGAACACCGTCGAGGACATGGACCTTATCCGAATGGATTTGTTTCGGCAGGATTGGTCTTAAACCGCCGCCGGGGTACGCATCCGGACGGAAGCAACTCCCGGAAGCCTGCCCGAAGCCGTGAATCAGCCAGCCGTAGGGTCGAAGGACCGGGGACGTCAGGTAATCGATTTTGCTCCGGCTCATTTGATTTCGCTTGTTACGTCAAACGGCAAAATACCAGAAAAAAAGCGCCGGCTCAAGCTCTCGGCCGTTGCTTTTGACCGGCCGTCTTTGTATCATGAACGGGTGATGAACAAACTGCTGATTTTACCGGTTGCCCTGGCGCTCGCCGCCGGAGTCTCAAACGGACAAACCAGGCCGCGGGTGCGCGAATCCGGAATCGT
>Ga0172362_10000950_pt1 | contig 24458 bp, 23 predicted proteins | sample LakKivs1_kivu2a2_FD_114534 | JGI IMG/M metagenome (GOLD analysis project Ga0172362, IMG submission 114534) | Sediment microbial communities from Lake Kivu, Rwanda - Sediment s1_kivu2a2 | ecosystem: Environmental > Aquatic > Freshwater > Lake > Sediment | place: Rwanda: Western Province, Lake... | reverse complement strand
GCCGCTCCGTCCACGTTTGCGCCGCGCCCTCCGTACACGTTTGCGCCCGTACCCCGTCCCCGACACGAACGTCGTACACAAGGTACGACGCTACGTCCAGTTGCGCCCTCGGCCCACCGCTCGCGTTTGCCGCTCGGCACACTGTCCATTTGCCGCTCCGTCCACGTTTGCGCCGCGCCCTCCGTACACGTTTGCGCCGCGCCCTCCGTACACGTTTGCGCTGCGCCCTCCGTACACGTTTGCGCCCTCGGCCTGCTAGAACAGCGGCAGCTGACGGGCCGACGTCCCGACGAGGTTCCCGACGCCGACGCCAATCAGGCGGACGCCCCGATCGTCCAGGGCGACTCGATGCCGTAGCAGATGGACGGCAACCGCCTCGATGACGCCGGCCGAGTCGACGGGCACGCCGAGCCGCACCTGGCGCGTGACGGTGCGAAAGTCGGGGTAGCGGATCTTGATGCGCACGGTGCGGCACAGGAGCGACTCCTCCTCCAGGCTCGCCGCCACGAGCCGCGCCATCCGCTCGATCTCCCGCTCGATCTCGTCTGCCGAAACCAGGTCGACGTCGTACGTCGTCTCACGCGAGATCGACCGTGACTCCGCCTCGCCGGCGATCGCGGTGTCGTCGCGGCCGTGGGCCAACTCGAACAGCCGCTGGCCGTACATTCCGAACTCCCGGACGAGAAGCTCGACATCGGCTTGGCGGAGGTCCGCGACGCGCAACAGGCCGAGGCTTCGGAGCCGTTTCTCCGTCACGTCCCCGACGCCCCAGATTCTCCCCACGGGGAGAGGGTCAAGGACAGCGCGGACCGCGGCGGGCTCGATGACGCGGAACCCGTTGGGCTTGTTCAGCTCAGAGGCCAGTTTGGCGAGGAATCGATTCGGCGCGAGGCCGACCGAGCAGGTCAGCCCCGTCTCCGCCTCGACGCTTCGCTTGACCTCGCGTGCCGCCAGCTCGACCGCGTCCCCGTGGTGGGAGAGATCGAAGAAGGCCTCGTCCAGCGACACGGTCTCGATCACCGTCGCCGCGCGCAGGATGATCGCGCGCACTCGCTCGGAGACCTCTGCATACCGTTCGAATCGCCCGCGAAGAAAGACGCCGTCCGGGCAGCGTTGGTGCGCGAGCGCCATCGGCATCGCGCTGTGAATCCCGTAGATGCGTGCCTCGTACGACGCCGTCGCCACGACGCCGCGCGGGCCGAGACCTCCAACGATGACGGGCCTGCCGCGATACGCCGGCTCGTCGAGCTGCTCGACCGAGGCGAAGAACGCGTCCATGTCGAGGTGTCCGATCCACCGCTCGCTCTCACCGCTCAGGGTCGCCGCCTCCTCGAGAAGGTCAGGCCGGGCCGCCGGCGACAGGATAGAATCGCATCCCATGGGCTTCAAGGGCCGAATTGCTCTCACCGGGCGCCCCGGCGTCGGAAAGACGACCCTCATCGAGCGGGTCCTCGAGCGGCTTCCGATGTCGGCCGGGGGCATGCTGACAAAGGAGATTCGCGTCTGCGGCCATCGCGTCGGCTTTGCGCTCGTCGACGTGGCCACGCGGCGCGAGGAGGTCCTCGCCCACATCCATCAGCGCGTGGGGCCGAAGGTCGGGCGCTACACGGTGAACCTCGCCTCGCTGGAGCAGTTCGGGGTTCCGGCGATCCTCCGCGCGATCCAGGAGACGGACCTCGTGGTCGTCGACGAGGTCGCCCCGATGGAGCTGTCGTCGCCCCAGTTCGTCCCCGCCGTGGAGGCCGCGCTCGCCAGCTCGAAGGCGCTCCTCATCTCGACGCACGCCCACGCCGACTGCCCGATCGCGCACCGGGTGCGACAGGAACTCCACCTCGTTCGCGTCCGACTGGGGAACCGGGACGAGTTGGTTGACGCCGTCCTCGCCCTGCTGCGCGAAGCGACCGAGGGCTGACGGGCCTGTCAGCGCCCTGTCTTCGGAACGCCGTCCCAGTCCTTGAGGAACCGCTCGATTCCGACGTCGGTCAACGGATGGCGGAACATCTGCTTCAGCACGGCATACGGCACCGTGGCGATCTGTGCTCCGAGGAGCGCCGCTTCGAGGACGTGACGAGGGTGGCGCACGCTCGCCACGATCACCTCGGTTTCGAACGCGTAGTTCTGGAGCGTCTCGAGGATCTCCGCGACAAGATCCATCCCGCCGCCGCCGACGTCGTCGACGCGACCCACGAACGGAGAGACGAACGATGCACCGCACTTCGCCGCGAGGAGCGCCTGGTTGGCGGAGAAGACAAGAGTTACGTTGGTGCGGATGCCGTCCGCGGCGAGGACCTGCGTGGCCTTCATCCCGTTCTCCGTCATCGGGACCTTGATGACGACGTTCTCGTGCAGCGCGGCGAGCGGCCGCGCCTGGGACACCATCCCGTCGGCGTCCATCGCCGTCACCTCAGCACTCACCGGGCCGTGGACGAGGTTGCAGATCTCCTGGATGACCTCCTCGAACGGACGCTTCTCCTTCGCCACCAGCGACGGATTCGTCGTCACCCCGTCGATCAGCCAAGCCACGTCGCGGATTTCGTCCACGTTCGCCGTGTCCAGAAACAACCTCATGGTCCCTCCTCGCCCCGTCGTGCGTCGCGTGCCCACCGCAAGTTTACCGCGTCGGCGTCGCGGCGCCCATCGAGCGTCTTCGGCGTCTCGAGAATGAACGGGACGTCGGTGAGCGCCGGGTGGCGGACGAGCGCGGCGAGGCCCTCGCCGATTTCGCCCCGGCCGAGGTGCGCATGGCGATCGCTGCGGGCGCCCAACTCGCACGCGGAGTCGTTCAGATGAACGAGCCGCAGGAGGCGGAGGCCGACGAGCCGGTCGAACCTCCGCAGGGTGGCCTCGACCGCCCGCGGCGTTCGAAGGTCGTAGCCCGCGGCGAACACGTGGCACGTGTCGAAGCAGACCCCGACGCGGTCGTCGGCCACGGCGTCGACGACTGCGGCAATCTCCTCGAATGCCCCGCCGAGCGCCGTCCCGGCCCCGGCCGACGTCTCGACGAGAAGATCGACCCGGTCCGTAGCAGAAAGCGCTCGGCGGACGGCGCGGACGATCCGCTCGGCGCCCTTCGTGGATCCCGCGCCGCGGTGCGCCCCGAGGTGCGTGACGACGCAGCCGGCGCCGAGCGCACGAGCCCTGTCAAGCTCCTCGATCAAGGTCGCGACCGACCGCTCATGCAGCGCCTCGTCCGTTGTCCCAAGGTTGGGGAGATAGGGCGTGTGCACGGCGAGGAAGCGAAGACTGGACCTCCACACGCGGGCCCGGAACGCCGCCCGTTCTGCGGGGTCGATCGGCCGCGCCCACCACACCGACGGCGAACGCGTGAAGACCTGAAGCGCGGTCGCCTTCAGCGCCTCGGCTTCGTCGACGGAACGGGACAGCCCGCCGGCGATCGAGACGTGAAAGCCCACGATGAACTCCTTCTCTCGTCCGGCCGTGCGTCGCATGGCGCGATCATCCGCGGCGCGCCCGCGCTCCTCAACCGGTTGAACGGAACCGCGTTCCCCGCTACGGTATCGCCCCGGAGGGATCCGCATGAGGTACGACGTCGTCATCATCGGTGCGGGGCCGGGCGGGTATGCCTGTGCCATTCGCTGTGCCCAGCTCGGGCTTCGAACCGCCCTCGTCGAGGAACGGAAGATCGGCGGTGTCTGCCTGCATTGGGGATGCATCCCAACGAAGGCGCTCTACGCGGCAACGAAGCTCCTCCGCCAGGCCGCAACCGCGTCGGAGATGGGCATCTCGTTCGCCCCGCCGACGGTCGACCTCTCCGCGCTCGCCGCGTGGAAGGACTCGGTCGTGGACACCCTCGCCAGGGGAATCACGACCCTGCTTGAGAACGGCGGCGTGACCCTCGTCAGCGGCCGCGCGGAGATCGAGGCCGGTCCTCGCGTCCGAGTCGCCGCAGGCGAGGTCGTCGAGGCCGAGCGGATCGTCCTCGCCACGGGCTCCGCGCCGATCGAAATCCCCGGATTCCCGTTCGCAGACCCCGCCGTCTGGTCGTCGGACGACGCGCTCGCCCTGCGCGAGGTCCCGCGCCGGTTGGTCGTGATCGGCGGCGGAGTCATCGGCCTCGAGTTGGCGAACATCTATCGCCGCCTGGGGAGCGAGGTCACGGTCGTAGAGCTGCTCCCCGACATCCTCGCGACCCTAGACCTCGATCGCCGCACGATCTCCGGACTGAAGCGGGCCCTCGCGGCGCAGGGAATCCGGGTTCTCACCGAGATCAAGGCAACGGGGATCATGAGAGCAAAGACCCCGGCGGCGGACGGGGTCCTCGTCGTCACGGAAGGAGGCGCGCCCGTCGCCGCCGACCGCGTCCTCGTCGCCGTCGGGCGACGGCCCAACTCCGCCAACCTGGGCCTCGAGCGGGTCGGAATCGAGCCGGACCGACGCGGGTTCGTCGCGGTCGACGCAGGATGGCGCACGACGGTCGACGGCGTCTACGCCATCGGCGACCTCGTCCCCGGCCCGATGCTCGCCCACAAGGCCACGGCAGAGGGGGTCGCGCTCGCCGACACGTTCGCCGGCGAGCCGGCGGCCCGCATCGTCGCCGAGGAGATCCCGCAGGCGATCTTCACCGATCCCGAGGTTGCGACGGTCGGGATCTCGGAGAAGGCGGTGAAGGACAGGGGGACCGCGGTCCTCATCGGGCGATTCCCGTTCGGTGCGCTGGGGAAGGCGCTCGGGATGCGCGAGCCGGACGGCTTCTTCCAGGTGGTCGCCGACGCCGGCGATCATCGGCTGCTCGGGGTTCAGATCCTCGGCGCCGACGCGTCGGACCTGATCGGCGAGGCCGCGCTCGCCGTCCGGAACCGGATGACCCTCGAGTTGATGATCCACACCGTGCACGCGCACCCGACGCTCCCCGAAGGCCTCCAGGGAGCCGCGGAGAACGCCCTCGGCCGCGCGATCCACACCGGCAACCGCTGATCTCGGGCACGCCGGCGGTCAGCCTGGACCACGTGCGTCAGGTTGATCTCGCTGCAGAGTGCGCGGAGCCGCGCAGAGGTTCAAGACCGAACGTGCAGCAGCGGGACGTGTCTCTGCGTCCAGAGCGACCTCTGCGGTCGTGCCAGCCGCCCGCACGAAAGCGGAGAAGCGCCGCCTAGACCTTCGTCTGCTTCTCGACCTCCGCGTCGTCGTGCACCTCGAGCGTCTCGGTGTACTCGACGTTCTTGACGTGGCACCGCGGGCCGATGATGACGCGCTTGCCTCGCACAACGTCCGCCGTCGTATCCTCGAGTTCGATTTCGTCACCCTCGATCGACGACGCCGTCAGTTCGGCCGCCGCGCCGCGCCAGAGCATGCGCACCAGACCGTCGAGGAGGATCCCCTTCTCGCGGAAGTTCCCGCGCTCGACGTGGATCGACTCCCCGCCGATCTCGCGCGCTTCGCACTTGCCGCCAAGGTGAACCTCGATCTTGTCGGCCGAGAGCAGGCCGTCGACGTCGAACCCGCCGCTCGCCTTGAAGATCTCGGCCTCGAGGTTCCCGCCGACGCGGATGTGACCGCTCACCTTTACGTACTCAGCCAGGAGGTTCCCCGAGACGCGGAACGTCCCCGAGCACTTCATCTCCTTGACCTTGGCCTCGCCCTCGATCCGCGCCGCGCCGCTCACGCTCATCTCGTCGGCGGTCACCGGTCCGTCGAACACACCGCTCCCCGAGACGGAGATCTGTCCTGCCTCGGTCCTGCCGGCAAGCTTCCCCGCGCCGGAGATGCGGATTTCCTCCGCGCAGAGATCGCCGTCCACTTTGCCCGCGCCAGAGATGGAGACGCGCGCGTAGTCACCGCCGCTCAACTTCCCCGCACCCGCCAGGCTGATCGACCGTCGTTCGTCGCTCATGACTCCTCCTCCGACGCGCGCCGGCCCGCGCCGGGTTCCGCGCTTCGTGCCGCAACGTCCAGCTTGATCCGCTCGAGCAGGTCGCGAAGATCGACGCGGCCCACCGTGACCACGTCGGGGTCAAACACGGAGTCGGGCGGCGCGATGATCACAAGACTCACCTCGGCGGAGATTCCGCCCCCGGAGATGCGTTTGCGCAGGAGCTGGAGGTCGAGTCGATCGACAGGGATTCGCTCCAAGAGCGGTCCGTCGACCCGCGCCCGCAGTGTGCGCTGTACGAGGTCAAGCTCCTCCGGCCGAGCCGACGACTTCAGGCGGCTGACCGCGCCCACGCACAGGGCGTCCTGAATCGACAGCGTCTTCTTCGGCGCCGCGTCGATGTCGCACGCTTCGAGCACCGACGCGTCGACTCCCTTGAGGCGGCGGATCCTCTCGAGCGACACCTGCAGCTTGGCGTTTACCTGCTGAGTGATGACGTCGGCAAGATCGTCGAGCGGATGGGTGTCCTTCATTTCCTTGATGCGCTCGATTCGCTCCAGGATCTTCTCGCGCGGGAAGAAGGTCTCCTGCCCCGTGAATGTCGCGCGTCGGACGAACCACGCCTCCGGGATCAGCCCCTTGCGCTTCCAGCGATAGAGCTGTCCGTAAGAGATCCCCGTCAGTTGCAGGACCTCCTTCTTCGCGACCAGCTGCTCTTCGTCCATGGGTTGACGCCTCCGCGGGCTGCGTATCTCTCCTGGCTCCTCTTGCGTCCTGCGTCGCCTTGTTGCGCAGCTCGGGGCATTGTAACAGAACACTGTGTTATCGTCAACGGCCGGCAGCTGGACGGAGGCCGTTCGTGCCGTTCGTAGGGTTCGTTGGGTCACGAGAAGGCCGGTTGCGCGTGAGTCGTGGGCGAAGCCGGAAAGGGTCCGTCGGCAACCCGACGGACCCTATGAACTCAAGGAACGAGACGGCCACTGGCCGTCCAATTCACCGAACTCAATGAACCCCACGAACCCAATGAACTCAGCACACCGGCTACTTCCCCGGGCACTGAGCGGCGACCTTGGTGTTGATCCCTTTTTCTCCGTAGGCTTTGTCGAAGTGGGCGGAGAACTCGGACGCGAGCTTCGCCGCCCGCGCGTCGTAGGCGGCCGTGTCCCTCCACGACTTCCTCGGGTGGAGAACGTCGGCCGAGACGCCGGGACACGTGCGCGGAATCGACACGTGGAACAGCGGATCCTCTTCGTACTTCGCATCCCGCAGGCCGCCCGACAACGCGGCGTGAACCATCGTGCGGGTGAGCGTGATGTCCATCCGCTTCGCCTGTCCGTACGGGCCTCCGCTCCAGCCGGTGTTCACCAGGTACACGTCGGTCCCGTGACGCTCCAGCTTCTCGCCGAGCATCCGCGCGTAGACGTCCGGATTCCGCGGCATGAACGGCTCGCCGAAGAACCGCGAGAACGTCGTCTTCGGCTCGATGATCCCCGTCTCCGTCCCCGCCAGCTTGCTTGTGTACCCCATGAGGAACCACAGCATCGCCTGCTCCTTGGAGAGGCGGGCGATCGGAGGAAGGACGCCGTTGGCGTCGGCCGTGAGGAAGAGGATCGTCTGCGGATGGCCGCCGACGGAAGACGCCTTGACGTTCGACAGGAACTCGAGCGGGTAGGAGCCGCGCGAGTTCGGGGTGAAGCGGTCATCGGACAAGTCGAAGGTCCCGTCCGGGTAGATCATCGCGTTCTCGACGATGGCTCCGTGCTTCTCCGGCGCCGCCGGATGGAGGATCGCTTGGTAGATCTCGGGCTCCTTCTTCGGGTCGAGGTCGATCAGCTTGGCGTAGCAGCCGTTCTCGAAGTTCGCGATGCCGTCGTCGCTCCAGGCGTGCTCGTCGTCGCCCAGGAGCGCGCGACGCGGATCGGCGGACAAGGTCGTCTTGCCCGTCCCCGAGAGGCCGAGCAACAGGGCGACGTCCCCATCGGGACCTTCGTTCGCCGAGCAGTGGAGCGGCAGGATCCCCTCCGCGGGAAGGTAGTAGTTCATGACCGAGAAGATCATCTTCTTCACCGATCCGCCGTACGCCGAGCCGTAGACCACGCCGATGCGGCGGTCGAGATCCATGGCGACCGCCATCGTCGTTGTCTTCTTGGTGTGCGGGTCGACGCGCAGCCGCCCGTCGTAGTGCTTCGGATCGAGCTTGTCGTAGGGAAGAGCGATGAGATGGAACGGTCGCTTCGCGAAGATGCTCTTGCCGACGTCGGCCGGCACGGCGCGGAACATGTTGTCGGCGAACAGGGACGTCAGCGCTCGATCGGTCACCACTTTGATCGGCAGCGTGTAGGCGGAGTCGGCGCCGACGACGCGGTCGATCTCGTACAGCCTTCGCTTCCCGCGCAGCGTCGCGAAGGCGTCGTCGAGGATTCGATCGAATGTCTCCTCCGCGATCGGGTTGTTGTTCGGCGAATCCCAGTCGATCTCCGCCTCGCTCGCCGCTCGGCGGACGAACACCGTATCCTGCGGGCTGCGGCCCGTGGACTCTCGCGGCGTCCACGTCGCGAGCGCTCCCGAGGAGCAGACCATGGCCTCCTTGTGGGTCATGACGTCCCGAATGAGCTGAGCGCGCGGAGGGTTCTTCGCCACGTTGGGTCGCCCGAGGAGTTCCTGCAGACTGCGATCGAAGTCCATCGTCACCTCACCCGTGTATCGGTCGACGGATCTCCGCGACCGCGGATGCCGGGATCATAGCCAACTGCTCCTGACTTCTAAAGGCTCCGATTCCCATGCAGCGGGACTCCGTGTGGGCCGCAGCGCGGCCAGGTAGCTCATCGCCTCGTCTCACGGAACCGGGCTCCGGTACTCGCCCGTCGCTTGATCGACGCAGCCGCCCGGGAAGACGCCCACCAGTTCGAACCCGGTCCCTCGGAGCAGGAGTCGGAGGTTGGCCAACCCGTCGCTACGCAGCGACGGCGTGACCGCTTCGCTCAGGCGTCCCTTCGGCCGCGACGGGGCGGGACCCGTTGCTCGCCGCTCGAGTCGGATTGCCTCTGCGCGGTGACGTCGGCCGACAGGACCCCGATCCCGCGCTTCGTCGTCCCCGCTTGTGTACCCCTGGGGAGAGCGGTACGATGGTTTACTGAGAAGGTGGTTCACATCCGAGCCCAGGCAATCCCCGTAGAGCCGGCTGGACCGGCGGCGTTCCTGCAGGACCTCTCGGACCGCGGGTTCGTCACGTCAACCTCTTCGTCCATCCCTCTCTACTACCAGCTCTACCTCATCCTGCAGCGCGCCATACGCGACGGCAGACTCGAAGTCGGTGCGCGCTTCCCGGCCGAGGACGCCATCGCGTCGCACTTCGCGGTGAGCCGACCCACCGCGAACCGCGCCGTCCAGGAACTCATCAACCACGGTTGGCTCCAGCGCAAGCGCGGCCGTGGAACGTTCGTCGACGAGACGCGACTGCCCCAACTCTCCCTTCTGAACGACCGCCTGAGCTTCTCGGACGAGATTGGCGCTCAGGAGAACCATCGTACGCGGTTCATCCGGCGGACGACGATTGCAGCAACCACGGAGGACGCAGAGGCACTGCGTATCCCATCCGGAGACCGCTTGGTGTTCCTGCGGAGACTTCACTCCGTCGGCGATCGTGTCGTGATGGTTTGCGACTCGAAGCTCCCGGCCACCAGATTCCCCAAGCTGGAGACCATCCCGTTTGTCGACGGAAGCCTATTCAAGACCTTGGAGTGCGCCTTCCACTGCCCGATCCGGCACGCCGAGCGATGCGTCGAGGCAGCACAGGTGTTGGACCAGGATGTCGCCTCGCTCCTTCAAGTGCCGCAGTTCGCCCCGGTTCTCCTGATGTCCGGCAAGGCCTTTGACAAGGCACGCGAGTGCGTCGAGCTGATGACCGCGTACGTCAAAGAGGGAACGGCCTTCCGAACCATCGTCGGCGCGACGCCAAGAAAAGCCCCGGAGCGCCGGGCCGACGCGAGCCGCCGTGTCCGCCCTCCCGCTGCGGCGGCGTGCTGACTTCGCCGAGGAACGGGAAGCTGGGACGGCCAGGTTCAGGTTACTCCCCCCGCTCGCACCCGGAGTCTAGCTGAATCCTCCGTTCGTCGGGAGTGAATCTGCGAATGCGCTTCATCTCCGCTTCCGATACCGATCGTGGCTCGTTGGAAGACGGAGCTTCGTTGCGCTCGAGAGGCAGAGATCGTAGAGCTGGGCCCACGGAATTGGCCATCTACGCTGCTCGGAGGAGATCAGCACCGCGTGGAGAACCGCAGAACACGGTCCCCTGTGTGGGCTTCCCAAGGAGACAGGAGAGGGTGCCGCCACGCTGGGCGTCGGGGTGGGGCCGACGTCGCGCGTGCTCGGCGCCGGCCCGCAGTCGCAGAGCACGCCATCATGGTCTGCGACGCGCCGTCGTCCTCGCTTCGATTCCCAAGCTGGTGCCGGACCCGTCGACCAGATCCTCTCCGAGATTCCGGCAACTTCGTTCGGTCGCCCCGCACGCCTAGCTGGCGGGGAAATCGAGGTCGCCGGAGTGCTCGATGTCAGACTGGCACGCCCCCGGAATCCCCCCTCGTTCGCCCGATCCTTCCCATGCCCGGGGCGGCGTCTCATCAAGACAAGCGCCCTGCGGGGCACACGCCGGCTGCATCCGCGAGGGGAACCTTTGCGGGACGTGACGGAATGACCGCGTGACGGCGTGACAGCGTCTCGTCGTTAGGCGCGCAGACGGCCAACGGGTGGCCCCGATCTCGCCGCTAGACGAAGGTCGGACATCCCTCGCGATCCACGACGCGCTTGGGGAAGCCCTCGGTCTCGATGTCTCCATAGTTGTGGCCCGCGTGGGCGGGATAGACGCACAACGAGACAAGCGGCTCTCGGCCCACGTTGATGGATCGATGGGCCCAGCGCGGGGGAACGTAGATGATGCGGCCGCGCATCATGAACTCCCATGCGCAATCCCGTTGGGCCGTCTTCATCAGCATGTACCCCCGTCCCCTCAATGCGAGGTACGTCTCTGCGGTGTCGAGGACCCTGTGGTAGTGCCCCTTGGTCATGAAGTACTCCTCGCCCACAGTTCCGGGCTCCAGGACACTGACGCAGAAGAGCAATTGACCGGCAACCTCAGGGATAGCCTTCTCGTAGACACGGTAGTGAACGGGGTTACCGCCAGCGATGAGCTGTTCCAGTGCATCGCTCTCCTTGTAGTGGCCTCGCATGTCGGAGGCACGGCGGACGACCACCCGATCCGGAGCCTCCATGGTTCCTTCGATCAGGTCGAGCTGGGTTCCGAACGGCATCATCACCATAGAGGAGTCCTTTCGCGTCACGTGCGCGCCTCGCGTGCCAGCTCGGACAGCGCGTCGAACCGAGCACCCGCCGTAGGGATGTCGATGTGGAAGACTTCGCTGATGACCCGCGTCCAGCCGTGAAGGAAGTAGTTCCACCCGTCCTCGAGCGTGAGGCGGCGAGCCGCTTGTTGGCGTCGCGCTTGATCGAGGAAGAGGAGATCGCCCCGGTAGTTGAAGTCCCAGACGAACGCGTCTGGCGGAAACACCGCCTTGTCGGTGAGCGGCGATCCCGGGCGGTCTTTCCCTAGCCCTGTCGCGTTCACCACCAGCGAACGTGGAGCCATACGCGCGAGAAGGCGGTCATTGTCTTCGGGGAGAGGGGCGAGCGCGTATTCGAACTGAGTCGCGGTCGGCATGGACGCGTGGATCACGCGCATCTCGTCGAGGCGACCTTGGCTCCGATTCGATACAACAATGCGCGCCGGTAAAGGACGGCCGCAGGCGGCGCGTTCGAGCAGGTTCACCGTGAGGGCAAGGGAGGATCCGCCCGCTCCAAGGAGGAGAGCCTCTCCCGAGCCGCTGCCCCAGGCAGCGGCAGGGAGAAACGCATCCAAAGCGAGGCCGCTCGTGAGTGGATCAAGGGCCTCCCCGATGAGACGACCGCTTCGCTTCGAGATGCAGCTTACCTCGTGAAGTTGCGTGGCGTAGCGGCCCAGCTCATCGAAGAGGTCGCGGCTTGCACGAAGGAGGTCGAGCTTGTGGGTGGTGACGAGTGCGCCCATCGAGAGGGGATCCTGCCGGATGTGGTCAACGATGTCGCGGTACGCCTGGCGTTCGTCGTGCAGCGCGAAGTCCACACCGACGATCTGAGCCTCGAGGCCCAGATCGTCTGCCCAGCGAGGGAAGACCCGCATGATCGACGACCGTGAGGTTGTCACTCCAATGAAATAGATCGTGGGAGACCGTTGCGGTCGCGGAAGAGGAGCCATCGGCGCGGCCTCTCCTATCGGCTGCTCTAGGTGTCCCACATAGGCCCGAAGTCTGGCTGGATCATCCGTTCGCCGCGGGCGAGCCCATGGATGGCTTTCATTTCGGCGTCCGTGAGTGTGAAATCGAAGACGTCGAAGTTCAGCGCGCAGTGCTCACGACCCGAAGCTTTCGGAATGGCGCCAACACCCGGCTGCTGGAGGAACCAACGGAGGGCAACCTGCGCGGCGGTCTTGCCATGCTTCGCGCCGATGGGCTTCAACACGGGATCATCGTGCACCTTGCCGATCCCCAGAGGGGCAAAGGCCATGACGAATGCGTCGTGCTTGCGCGCGGCGGCGATGACCTTGTCCTGGGCAAGGTACGGGTGGTACTCGACCTGGTTGCACAGGATCGGAGCCGCCTTGGCGGCCCGCTCGAACAGCGCGACCGGGAAGTTGCTGACTCCAAGGGACCGCACGCGTCCCGCGTCGACTTCTCTCTGCATCGTGGCGAGAGTATCCTCCACCTTGAACTTCGGGTTCGGCCAGTGGATCAGCCACAGATCGACGTAGTCCGTGCGCAGGCCTTTGAGGCTGCCGTCAAGGCTCTTGCGCAGACCCGTCGGCGACATGTCTTCCATCCATGCCTTCGTCGTGATGAATAGGTCCCGGCGCGCCACGCTCGACGCGGCGATGGCCTGGCCGACTGCGACCTCGTTCTCGTAGATCTCCGCCGTGTCAAGATGGCGAAACCCGATCTCGAGGGCGTTCTCGACGGCTCGAGTGCACTCCTCGCCCTTCATGCGGAAGGTGCCGAACCCGAGGGCCGGAACCCTGACACCGTGCGACTTCACCGTGATCATGGACTCTCCTTTCTCCGTTCTCTAGCGCGTTTTACTACCGAAGCGCGCCGCGTACTCCTCGGAGAACGCTTGCGCGGCGGCCTCCACGGCGGGGTTCGCGCAGATCTTCCATACAACCGAGGATTGCACTGCCGCGAAGTGGGCCCCCACTTTCCAGGCCAGGGAGAACTCCTCGGGGGTACGGACGCTCGCCGCGATCACCTCAGCCGAGAGCTCCCGCTCGCGAATGAGGTTCACGATGTCGCCCACTACGCGGCAGCCATCTCCGCCGATGTCCGAGATCCGGGCCATGTAGGGCGCAAGGTACTTGGCGCCCGCGAGGATCGCAAGGAGCGCCTCATTGGAGGAGCAGATCGCCGTGGCTGTGACCGCGGCGCCCTGCTGCGACAGCCGATGGATGGCTTCGATTCCGTGCGCCGTGACGGGAACCTTGACGACCACTCGATTGGGGTTCAGTTCCGCCAGGGACGTTCCCTCCGCGACCATGTCGTCTGCCGTTAGGCCCGAAACCTGCACAAAGACAGGATCCGGCACGAGTCGGAGGATCGCTTTCACCATTTGGGGCGACGGCACACCGGCCTCCGCCACAAGGGACGGGTTGCTGGCAACGCCGCAGAAAACGCCGAGCGCGTACGAGCGCTCGATGTCCGCCATGTCAGCCGAGATCAGAATCAGCTTCACTTCTCGCCCCCCTTGTGCGCCTCGATGGCGTCCAGGACCAGCCCGAGATGCGCCAAAGCCGGACCGCCATCCATGATGACCGCGACGAATGCAGCCTCGACGATCTCCTCTTTCGAGGCGCCTTGAGCGAGGGCCGCCTTCACGTGGTACGAGATGCAGCGTTCGCAGCCCTTCACGATCGAGAGGGCGACTGCGATCAGTTCTTTATGCCTGCGGGACAACGCTCCGTCCGTGTGCGCAGCGGCCGTGAAGCGGCGCCAAGCGGAAAGGATGGGACCCGCGCTCGACTTCGACAAGACCTCGAGCGTCGCGGCCAACTCGTCCGTCGCTTCGCGCATCTCCTGAACGTGCGTCACCGTGCCCCTCCTTCCGCCCATGATGCGAGGAGCCCTCGTTGGGCCGAGACGGCAACTCGCGTCGCTCCGGCGACCCGCCAACGCTCCACGTCCGCGATCGAGGCGACCCCTCCAACGACCTTCACACCGATCGACCCGCCGGCCCATCGGACGAGGCGGCCGATCGCCTCTTCCGACGCAGACCCCACGGTTCCGGGCTCGGTCGACACCAGACGAAAGCCGACCGTGTTGGACACAAAGGCGAATCCCGTGTCACGAGCGAGCGCGCACGCACGCTTGAGGACATCGGCTTCGAGGATGCCCGTCTCGAGGACGAGCTTCAGCGTCGCTCCTCCTGCCGCGCGGGCTACGGTTTCCAGCTCTGCTGCGGCGGCCTCCCATCGTCGTGCGCGAAGGGCACCGAAGTGGGGGACGACCTCCAGCTCTGCGGCTCCCGATGCGACGGCGACCTCCGCCTCGCGCGCCTTCACGACGGCGGCTTGCGTGCCGAAAGGGTACGCGATAGGGCAAGAGACACGCGCCGCGCCGGCGAGGCGGCGCACCGCTCGCGAGACGAGGGCGGACGGCACGACGACCGTGCGCACCCCGTAGACCGCCGCTTCGAGGCACAGAGCTTCGACGTCGGCGTACGTGATCTCTTTGCGCAGATCGGTGTAGTCGACGACCTCGGCCAGTGGCTTGGCGAGTGGTTGGAGAGGGAAGGCAGTCATGACCAGTGCCCCTTCGCTTCGTCGAGGATCCGGAAGATGGGGCTTGCGTGGATCTTGTCCGTCCCCACCGCGAAGTAGCCGAGCGCATCCTCAAGGGTGCGAACGCCTCCCGAGACGTCGACTTGGAACGTAGACCCGAACCGCCGCCGAATGAGCAGGACGTGCTCGATCTGGGTGTTCCAGCCGTAGCCTGACGAGGTTTTGATGCCGCGAACGCCGGCGCGAGCGAACGCCTCGAGCGTGCGGAGGAGTTCGTCGCTCGTCAGGATGGCCGTCTCCGGAACGACCATCATCCAGATCTTGCCTTCGGCCGCTTCGACCATGGCACGGGCATCCACCTCGACGTCGTCGAAGTGCCCGGATTTGATGGCAGAGAACGAGGATCCGATGTCGATCTCTTGCGCGCCGCGGCGAATGCCCTCGCGAATCGCAGCGACCTTCGCCTCTGTGGACGCGTTGCCCACAGGGTAGGCCGCCTCGACTCCGAGTCGGATACCCTGCGGAGCGAGGATCTCGCGGGCGAACTCGACCCAGGGCTGGTCGACGAAGACCGCGTCCACCGGAGGATAGGCTGCGAATCCGCGGAGAAACGACTCGGCTTCCTCCTGCGTGGCCGCGGAAGAGAACGTCGCAGTCATCATCCGGCTGGCGAATGCGGCCAGAGTCTCGGGCACCGTGGCGCTCTTAGCCTGTGGCAACACGATCCTCCTCATGGCATTCGTTCACGAGGTCACGCCACCCCCCTGAAGCGACGCCAACTCCTCGAAAACCGGTTCGAGCGCGCGATACGTTCGCTCGAAAGTGGGGAAGAGCGCTCGATACGCCGCGACGTCGGAAGGGCGCGGATCTTCCGTGAGAGCGATCGGGCAAAGCCGCTCGACAACGCGGAAGCTGTCGAACACTCCCGTTCCCACGCCGGCGCAGACTGCCGCACCGAGCGACGTTGCGAACTCCCCGCTTTCGAGACACTGGATGGGAAGTCCGAGGACGCCAGCGAGGACCTGGCGCAAAACGGGGTTCCGAATTCCGCCGCCGATCATGCGCAAGGCGCGTAGGGAGGTCCCCTGTTCGGTCAGCGCGTGGAGAATGAGGTTCAGGTTGAACGCGACGCCTTCGAGGACCGCCCTCACAACGTCTTCGACGGTGTGGCTGCGAGCGAGACCGACGAATGCCCCGCGGGCGTTCTCGTTCCAGTAAGGGCTACGCTCTCCGATGAGGTACGGCAGGAAGAGCACGCCGTGCGCACCCGCCGGGCTGGCCGCCGCCCAGCGGTTGAGCCGCGCGTAGGCCTCGTCGGCGGGAACGCTCGAATCGGCGGGGAAGAGGATGTCTCGGATCCAGTCGTACGAACCGCCTGCGCTCTGCATGGTGCCGACGGGCATGTAGAGGTCAGGGACGAGGTGGCAGAGGTTGAAGATGCGCATGCCGGGATCGATGACAGGACGGGCCGTGGCCATGGCGATCCACGACGACGAGCCAAAGTAGTTGTAGCCCTCGCCCGCTTCGATCACGCCGGCGCCGACCGTTGCGCAGGCGCCGTCGCCGCCCCCGATGACGACCGGCACGCCCGAGAGATCAACGCCGTCAGCATGACGGACGCGTCCGACGACCTGCGTGGAGGCGACGGCCCGCGGGAACAACCGCCGAGGGATCTCTGCGGCCGCGAGGATCTCCTCGCTCCACACCTTGGCTTGGAGGTCGAACGCATTCGTCGCCGAGGCATCCGAGTAGTCCGTGACCAGTTCCCCCGTCAGCCGCGCGACGATGTAGTCCTTGGATTGAAGGGCGACGTGGGTCCGTGCGTAGATGGACGGCTCGCGATCGCGCAGCCACATGAGCTTTTCGAGCGTGTAGTTGGGATTCGGCCGAGTCCCGGTAACTTCGTAGACGGCCTCTCGGGACATTCGAGCGAGAAGGACCTTCGTCTGCTCCGAGGCGCGTTGGTCGGCCCAGATGATGGCGCGTCGAAGGGCTTGGCCCCTTGCGTCGACCGGGACGCAGCCCATCATGTGCCCGCTGAAGCTGATCCCTGCGAGCGAGGCCTTCGTGATTCCTGCCGAAGCCATAACGCCGGCTGAAGCACGGCACACGGCCGTCCACCAGGACTCGGGATCCTGCTCGACCCAGCCGGGTTGGTCGTAGAACGTCGGGTAGCTTTCGAAGGCGGAAGCGACAAGCTTCCCTGCTTCGTCGAACAGCGTCGCCTTGTTCCCCGTCGTCCCGAGATCGTGTGCCAGCAAGAACGCGTTGCCCATCGCGCTCCCTCCGATCCTCAGCCCTTGAGGTCGACCGTCACCTTGATCGCCTTCTGCGATGTGATGAGGTCGATGCCTTTCTGGAAGTCCTCCATGCGCGGGATGACGTGCGTCACGAACTGCTCAAGGTCGATCGCTCCGGCGTCGACGAGCGCGATCACTTCATGGTGAACGGCGGCTTCGTCCTGGAACGTGGGCCACTGCACGAAGTGGATGGCCCAGTTGTAGGGAGCGTCCTTCCAGTCGATCTCGGCATGGGTTTCGGCGGCAATGCCGTAGACGCCGACCTTGCCGTTGAACTTGACCTGCTTGAGGCTGTCCGACATCAGCCGGTTGATGCCGACGGCGTCAATGACGTAATCGAATCCATCCGGGCGAACGGCCTTGGCGCGAGCCGCGAGGTTCTCGGCCTTCGGATCGATGGCGATGTCGGCACCCAAGCGCAAGGCGCGTTCGCGCCGATCGGCGTTGGGTTCGCTGACGACGATAGGAGCCGCCCCCTTCAGCTTGGCAAAGCGCACCATCGACAGGCCCACCGGTCCTGTCCCGTGGATCAACACCGACTGGTTGCGGGCCACGCCGAACCTCTCGATGCCGGACAAGACCTCCTTCAGCGTGATGAGCATGACGGCGTGATGGACGTTGAAGTGCTTCGGCACGATCTGCTGAGCGAGGTAGATGTCGTAGAAATCCGTACGGCCGTCCCGCTTCATCGCCTCGATGTCGCCGACCACCCCGTACTCGGCGAAGCTGCCCCAGCCGGAGGCGTAGCGCTCGTCTTCGACCTTCTCGAGGATCGAGCGAAGGACGAGGTCCCCCGGCTTGTAGGACGTGACCTTCTTGCCGACCTCCACGACCCGACCGACGCTCTCGTGCCCGAGGACGGCAGGATACGTGTCGAACCCCTTGAACTGCCCGTGGATGAGCTTGAGGTCAGTCCCATTGCAGATCCCGCAGCTCAGATTCTCGACAAGCGCTTGGTATTCGCCGAACTTCGGCTTGGGGAGCTGCTCCACCTTCAACGAACCGTCTCGATAGACGACTACGCCCTTCATCCTGGATCCCCCTTTTCTCCCCTCTTTGAGCCAGACGACCGACGGCCCGATTCGACGCGCAAGGTGTCTCTACCAGGACCGTGTCTGAAGATAGTTCCGATACGGGATCTTCTCGAGCGGTGTGATGCCCATCCACGCGGCGAACTCGAGCACGGATTCGCTCAGATCCCCCACGGCGAGCGGAAAATGGTGCTCGAACCCGCTCACCATGACCGTGTTCACCAGGTCCATCGCGGACGCCGGGTCCTGGCCATTGAGCTTGAAGTGGCTCGCCCAGCCGCGCGTGCCGCGCGGACTCACCTTGCGGCCTCCTAGCGTCTCTCCCGTGGCGAGCAGGAGCCGGTTGCCGCCGTCGGTCAGCCGCATGAGGGTAAACGGAGTGGCTTTCAGAACGGCATCGAAAGCCGCTGGCGCGGGGCCTACCATCCCAGCATCGTCCGCAGCCTGGATCAGCGTATGCCGGCACTGCACGCAGTTCTCGGTCCAGCATGGGTGGCCGACGCCGCAGTGCCAGAGAAGGATCGAGTCGTCCGATAGGTCGAGGGCGGAGAGGTCCATGAGAACAGGCCGGTCTCCTCCCATCGCCTTGAGGATGGCCATTGACACCGCACTTGGGACGTCGCCCTCGCACGCTGCTACATGGCCGTGCTCGTTGAGGCGGCCGAGCGTTGTGCAAGCGGTCAACCCGTAGGCGGCCTGAAAATGCGGCCAACACGCGATGCCGATTCCCGTGTATCCATGCCGCTCGACCAATCGCTCGAAGACAGCATACACGCGGGCGAGCTTCACGAACTCGCTGTCGGTGATCCCGTCGCTGGGCACCTCCTTGCGGAGCTGTGTCGCCAATCGCTGGACGTCCGCCTTGGGCAGCGATTCGGCCTGGGCTAGGATCTCGGTCAGCTCGTGCCGGTCGACGGTAATGTTGAACTTCGACCTCAGGCGTCCGTCATTCCAGTAGACGTCGTAGTAGCCTTCGGGCGTGCCGCCGATGTTCGCGAACCTGGCGCCGTCGAGCGCCTTGATGGCGTGCAGTGCCTTCACCGTCGGGGCGAACCGATCCCGGAATACGCGGTCGTCGGCAAGGCCGTAGAGCCACTTGTACTTGGTGCCGCGCTCCGCGAGGTACGTGCCGAGGATTCCGGCGTAGAGATTGACGCCACAGAGGGAGTTGAGGAGCAGCGGACCTTCCGTGTGCGGCTCAGGGATTGCCCAAAGGCCTAGGGGAACGTTCAGCGCGGCAAAGGCTGCCACGATCTCGCCCGCTCCGAAAGAGCAGGATTGGATGAGCACCATGTCCACGTCCGCGTGCTTCAGTTCGCCGCAGAACGAGGCACAGAGCCCGACGTCATTCGTCGCGTCGGGTGCTGCGACGAGGTCGAAGCCCCATTCGCTTCCCAGCGTGCGCAGGGATGACACCGACTCGCGGTAGAGCTTCTTCGACAAGGCTTCGTTGAAGCAGTCGTACCACACCCCTGCGAGTCCAATCTTGAGCTTCGTCACGGTCCCTCCCTCTGCCGTCGACTGGGATTGTGTCCCTTCCTATGCGGTCTTCCTCTGTCTTAGTCGGTCGATGACAACGGCACCCACGACGAGGGCGCCGATGAGGATTTGCTGGTAGAACGGCGACACGCCAATCAGGTTGGCGCCGTTGCGAAGCACCCCGAGGAACAGGGCTCCAATGAGCGTGCCGATCATGCCCCCGCGGCCACCGAAGAAACTCGTCCCCCCAATGACGACCGCCGAGATGACGTCCAGTTCCCATCCGGTGGCCGCTGCCGGCCAGGCGGAACGTGTGCGCGATGCAAGGATGATTCCGGCGAAACCGGCCAGTGTGCTGCAGATCATGAAGTTGACGATCCGGTAGCGGTCGACCTTGATTCCAGAGAGTCGTGCGGCCTCTTGGTTCCCCCCGATAGCGTAGATGGCCCGACCATAGGGGGTTCGCGTCAGCACCAGGTATCCGATGACCATGAAGGCAGCAAACACGATGACGGGAACGGGAATCGGCCCCACCATTCCCCCGCCCAGAGCGCCGAAGCTCTTCGGGACGTTCCCGATCGAGAGTCCCTTGGTGTAGACAAGAGCGAGACCGCGCGCGATGGACATCATGCCGAGAGAGACGACAAAGGAGTGAACCTTCGCCTTCGTGATGACGATTCCCATCATCCATCCCATCAACGCACCCAGTGGGAGAGGCAGGAGGATGGATACGAGTGGTGACAGTCCCTGGCGGACCATGAGGCCGGCGGTCAGGGCGCCACAGAAGCCGGCGACGGAGCCCACGGAGAGGTCGATGTCCGCGGAGAGAATCACAAACGTCATCCCCACGGACATAATGCCAATCATCGACACCTGGCGAATGACGTTGAAGATGTTGTCCACGCTGAGAAACACGGGACGAACGCTCGCGATGAGGATGCACACGAGAAGAAAGACGAAGAGGATGATGTATTCCCTGAAGAGCGTCTGCGCCGAGTGTCTTGCGAATCTGCCGAGTCGCCGAGTCAGTGTCTCACTCGTCTGTCCCATCCCGATATCCCTTCTGCTTCACCCTGAGCCTTCGGCTCCACGGTGGTCTTGCTGCGTCGTGGTTTGACAAGGGCGGGGGAGCCGCGGAGGCTCCCCCGCCTGCCCGCAGTTCGGTCTAGAGGTCGTAGTTCATCTCGGCCTCGCTCCAGATGTTCGAGGTCACGAGCATCCAAGGAAGGATGTCGTAGTCGAGAATCTTCGGGAGCGTACCGGAGATGAGGTACTTCGCCAACTGCTCCATGGCGAGTCGCGCCATCTCGACCGGATACTGGATCGTTGCATCCAGCTCTCCCGCCATGACGGCTCGGAGCCCGCCAGGAACGCCGTCGTATCCAACGACGATGACGGTGTCGAGATCGATGCCAGCATCGATCAGTGCCCGAATGGCGCCGAGCGCGGAGTCGTCGTTCGCGCAGATGACCGCATCGAAGTCACGGCGAGTGGCCGTGATCGCGTCTTCCATCACGCGTAGCCCCTCGTCGGGCGAGAAGCGGCCGCTCTGCTCGTAGACGATTTCGAGCCCAGGATAGTGAGCCAACTGCTCCTTCACGCCGATCTCTCGGTTGATTGCGGGCGAGGAGCCGAGCTCACCAAGGATGTGGACGATCTTCCCTACGCCGCCCAGCCTGCTGGCGACGTATTCAAGCGCCAACCGCCCGCCGAAAATGTCATCCGCACCGACGTGGAACAGGGTGGCATCCTGGTTGAAGGCACGGCGGTCGAATGTTGCCACAACGATGCCTGCAGCCTTTGCCTGCTCAATCACGGGCACGAGCACGTCCACGTTCAGAGGGTTGACCAGAATTGCGTCAACACCCTGGGCAATGAAGTTCTCCATGATCTCGACTTGCCGAGCCGCGTCCCCTTGAGCGTTCTCTACGATGAGTTCGATCTCGGGGTACTTCGCCGCCTCATCGACGATGGCCTGGTAGGAATAGGTCATCCACGTGTAGGCGAGCGTCATGCATGCGAAGCCCACCTTGTACTTGGCAGCAGCGGCATTGAACACGGGCACGGCGATCAAACCGACGACCAGCAGAATCAGCAACGCGCGCTTCATAGTACTTGCCTCCTTGGTGCACCTAACAACGTTACGGACCTTCCTTGTGGGTCTGGTGACGGCCGCCATTCCCGCCTGCTGTGCCGGTGAGGGCTGCTGCAAGAATGGCCTCCTTTGAGATCTCATCACGGGGCAGCTCTTCGACGATACGACCCTGGCGCAGAACGTAGACGCGGTCACACGCGCTGACGAGTTCCTCAACCTCCGAGGAGATGAGCAAGATGCCGGCGCCTTCTTCCGCCAGCGTTCTGACCAAGCTGTAGATCTCGGATTTCGCTCCGACATCAATGCCCCGCGTGGGTTCGTCGAACAGGAAGACCCGCGCGCTCGAGCACAGCCAGCGGGCGACCACGACCTTCTGCTGGTTGCCGCCACTCAGGAACTGCACAAGCTGCCCGATTCCAGGCGTCTTGATGTCGAGCGACTTCACCCGCTCCATCACCTCCTTCCGAATGCGACGTTGGTCCAAGAGGACACCTTTCCCGGCAATGCGGAACCGACAGAATCTAGTGAGAGAGGCCAGCACGACGTTGTCCCGCACCGACGAGCAAAGCACCAACCCCAATCCCTTTCGGTCCTCTGGGAGATAGCAGAGACCCTCGCGGACGGCTTGGTTCGGGGACTTCACCCGGACCGGCCTACCTCGTACGGAGATCTCTCCTGAATCGATGTGATCCGCGCCGAAGATCGCGCGGGCGACTTCCGTTCTTCCCGACCCCATCACGCCAGCGAGTCCGACAATTTCCCCCGCGCAGATGCTAAGAGAGACATCCTCGAAGACCCCCTTGCGGCTCAGGTGGTCGACGCTCAGGAGCTTGCCTCCGGCAGCGCACGCAGGACGGCGGGCGGCTCTCTCGACGCTGTGACCGACCATGAGTTCGACCAACCGCGAGGTCGGTGCATCTTTCGCTGCCAACGTGTCGACGCGCTGCCCGTCTCGCATGACGGTCACGCGATCGGCGATCATCCCCACTTCCTCCAGCCGGTGCGAGATGTAGACGACGCCGCAGCCCCGATCGCGCATGCTTCTCGCGACTCGGAACAGCTCCTCGATTTCCTTGGAGCTGAGGGCCGCGGTCGGCTCGTCCATGATGTAGATCTCCGACTCGAGCGAGAGCGCCTTGGCGATCTCCACCATCTGCTGCTTGGCGACTCCGAGACGGCGCAACGGGGTCGTCGGCGGGATGTCCACTTGGAGGTCTCTGAGGATCTGCTCGGCGTGGCGGTTCATCTTCCGCCGGCTCACGGTGAAGCGCGTGAGGCGCCCTGAACCCTTCGGAAGGTGCCCCAGGCAGATGTTCTCCGCGACGGAGAGATCGGGGACGAGGTTGTACTCCTGGTAGATCGTGGCGATGCCAAGCTCTTGGGCATGACGAGGACTGCGAATCTCGGTCTCGTGGCCACGCAGCCGAATGACGCCAGCATCTCTTGTGTACACCCCCGCAAGGATCTTGATCAGCGTCGACTTCCCCGCACCATTCGCACCAACAAGCGCGTGGATCTCCCGGGGGCGGAGGTCGAAAGCGACATCCTTCACCGCCTGCACGCCGGGGAAGCGCTTGGAGATCCCCGTCATCTCGATGAGGAGTTCATCGTGAGCCGGGGCAACGTGATCTTGAGACAGGGTGTTGACGGCCACGGTGTCGCTGGATGCATGTCCCATAGAGCTACCCTTGAGGCCTTTCGCTCTTCTTGGTTCGAACTCCAGACGCAGTTTCGCTCTTTCGGTACACCGTATTGGCGAACGAGATGCACTCCCGCACGGTTGCGACCATGTGCTCTAACGGGCGCTTCTCACCCTCAACGAACGTCAGCCCCGTGAGGAGAAGGACGGGGCTGAACAAAGGCGAGTCGAGAAGGAGCGCGATATCCTGGTCAACGAGTTCCTGCGCAGTGAGCCTACGCTCCGACCGCTCGATGACGAAGCCGTACTTCTCCTCCAACGTCGCGTAGAGGCTCCCGCGCACGAACGCCTTCTCGGTCAGGTCGCCAAACCGGGCAGCCTCGAGGTACGAGTCGCACACCATCACAGGCTCCCCATTGACGGCGCGGAGGCGGCGCAGCTTCAGAATGGGGGTCCCATCCGACAGCCCCAGGAGCTCGCAGCCGGCGGGGTCTTCCGCAAGGACCTCGCGCTTGACGAGCGTCGTCTGAAGGACCGTTCCAGGCGGGAATTGCTGTGTCAGACTCAAGTTCTCGCTCATGAGGGAGAGCGAACCGAGTTGCTGGTCCTGGACGAACGTGCCTCGGCCGCGCTCACGGACCAGCCACCCTCGGGTCACGAGTTCCTCCACGGCGCGATTCGCCGTCGGTCGGCTGACACCGAACGTCGCGGCGATTGCCTCTTCGGAAGGGAACCGCTCGCCCTGTTGAAGAGGGCCCTCCTCGATGAATCGCTTGAGAAACCGATAGATCTGGTAGTACAGAGGAATGGAAGACTCCGTGGCAGGCAAAGAGAGCTCGCTTCCTGCGTACTGCTCCAGCGCGCCTTCTATGTCGAGCTTCGCCATACATGCTCCGCAGCTGACGTTTCTATCGTAGGCAAATGCGGATGACCCGCATTCCCGCACCTGTTCTATCACTATAGCGTGATCTTGATGTCCTGTCAAGATGTAATGCGATGTACACAGCTTGACAGGAGCCTGCGGGCGTGGTATGGTCTGACGTGAGCGGCATGAAGGGCGCGCCACAGGTCCCCGAACGACGCGGGCGAAAGGAGTAAGTAGATGTTTGTCCAGTTCTCGTACCCTCTCGACAACGCGAATGTCGTTATGCCAAGTGGGATTCGCGGACCTGACTTGAAGCCTCGATCACGGATGACTCCACCTCCAGCCGGCGTCGCCTCGGGGGACGT
>Ga0172362_10000946_pt1 | contig 24481 bp, 15 predicted proteins | sample LakKivs1_kivu2a2_FD_114534 | JGI IMG/M metagenome (GOLD analysis project Ga0172362, IMG submission 114534) | Sediment microbial communities from Lake Kivu, Rwanda - Sediment s1_kivu2a2 | ecosystem: Environmental > Aquatic > Freshwater > Lake > Sediment | place: Rwanda: Western Province, Lake... | reverse complement strand
TTCACCACCACCACCTCGCCGTACGCGAGCACCTGCGTCGCGCGCCCGATCGTCCGCCACGGCGTCGCCGCGTTGCGCGCCTCCACCTTGCTCCGCCCGTCGTCGCCGGCCGCACAGTCCACGTAGTGCAGAGCACCCGCCCCGGGGCGCGGTGTCGGCGACGGCGACGGCTCCGCGGGCGAACCGGTCGAAGCAGGAGCGTTCCGGTGAAATCCGGCGTCCGCGGTATCCGCATCGGCGACGTCGTCGCTGCGCGTCGTACCGCCGATGTCCGCAGCGGCGACCGCAGCGGAACCCGCGTCCACGGCCGGACTCTGCGCTGCCTGGCCGGCAGCGATCTGCTGCAGGGAGAAGTCGTCGTCGAGCCACCCGGCGACGCCGCCGAGGTCGGAGTCCGCTCCGGCGGGAAGTACGAACAGAGGGTCCGCAGCGACGATGCCGGCTCCCAGCACCGCGGCCTCGGGCAGCACGAGCTGCGCGCTGCCGAAGAGGACGTTGTGGTGAACCGCCACGACCGGCGCGTTTAGCCGCAGTCCGGTCGGCGCGTTGAACGCGACGATGCTGTCGCGGATCTCGGCGGAAACCCCTTGCGTGCGTAGCCCACCGCCCGCAGCGGAGCCGTTGTAGGTGATCGTGTTGAAGGCGATGACCGTCTCCGGGCTCGTACCCGGGAAATCGGAGGTCGACTCGAGCAGGATCCCCCACTCGGCGTTCCGGTAGACGAGGTTGTTGTGCAGGTAGGCCGGGGAGGAGTCCTCCAGCTCGATGCCGTTCTGTCCGGCCGAGACGGCGATCGACCCGTCGATCAGGACCAACGCCGACGCGACGACGCAGATGCCTGATCCCGTCTGGGCGACGAAGGCGCAGTCCTCGACCACCAGGCCGTCTGCCGATTCCGCTCGCAGGCCGGTCGCGCCCCCCTGGACGACCAGGCCCGAGACCCGGACCTGCGGATGGCGGATGTTGATTCCCACCGTACCGCTCGGAGGCTGGACGATGACCGAACCGAGCCCCTCGTCGGCGAGCAGCGTGACGCCCTCCGCCGTGGTGCCAACGGACTCGGCATAGACTCCGGGACGGACGCGAACCGTGTGGCCCGGGGTGAGCCACTGAACGGCTCGCGAGATCGTCGCCCACGGGGTCGCCGGCGAAAGCGCCTCGAGCGGCCCGCGCTTGTCGTCGCCCGATGCGGCATCGACGTAGAAATCGAGCGCGAACGCTGGGCTCGCGAAGAGACCGCCCGCCGCCAGAATCAGGGCCGCGAATCCGGCCGCAAGCCGCGAACGCACGCGACGGCGTCGCGTCAAGGGTCTGCTGCACGTATCCAGCCGCTTCCGGAACACGGATGACCTACCTTCTCAGTCGAGAGTTTCGTAGTCGGCCGACTCAGCAGGTAGTGGGGCTGGGGAAGCGGGATCAGGTCGCTAGCGAGAGGCCGGTTCGTCGACGTAGCAACCCACGTGCCAAGTGAGCCGTCGGCAACGCTTCGACTTTCCGCGAGCCGCCGATTGCATGCCTGCGCCAGCCTTGCGCGCACACGCGAATCCCCCGGCAGGTGAGGCGATTTTGCGTGCCGAGCCGAGTTGTGCCCGTGGCGCGGATCAGTCGCGATCGCCGCTCGACCACACAGCGAACGATGGCCCGCGTACGGCAGGGGGCAACCGCCATGCCCGCCTCTCCCGCACCCCGATCGTCATGAGGGACCAGATGGAGACGAAGGACATGCGGACGACCGACGGCTCCCTCTCGCAGTTCGCGAACGACAGGCCTCCGACGGACGGGACCCTGGTGACGAAGCTCAAGGACGCCGGAGCGATCATGATCGCGAAGGCCGGCATGGACGAGTACGCCGGCGGCAGCCAGCGCAGCTCCTACGCCGGACCCTTCTGCAATCCGTACGCGAACCTGATCCGCGAGCGGTACGGGGCCGAGTGCCGCACCGTGAGGGATCTCGCCAAGGTCCACGAGGCGATGCGGGGCTACGACCCCAAGGACCCGATCACCGCGACGTCGATCGGCTTCGCCGTCGAGGCGCCGCTCGATTCGTTCACCAGGAAGACGAAGCTGACGGGTCGTCGAATCGCGATCGTTCGCGAGATGATGCCCGCCTTGACCATCAACGACCTGGAAGGCATCCGCGTGTTCAACGAGGAAGTGGTCCCGGCGCTCCGTGCGACCGGTGTCGACCTCGTGGAGTCGATCAATCCGCGCGACGTGACCAACGGGCCGCGCGACGTGACCAACGGGTGGGCGGTCGATGATCCGGCGATCCCGAACATCGACATCCAGTCGATCGTGAGGGAGATGGTGCCGACGCTCGACACCCAGGGGGAAGCGACGCATCTGTTCCGCTCTCAGGCGATCCGGGAGATCGTCGCGCGGATCATGGCGGACTACGAGGTCGATGCTCTCGTCTTCCCCTACGTGACGATGCCGGCGAGCATCCTCACGGGCACGATCAACGCGATCCCGTGGCTGCAGGTCGATGGGAGGCCCACCACGAGCGGCTGGAACGGGATCACCGACGTGAGCGGCCTGCCGTCCATGGTCGTGCCCGGCCGGTTCACCAAGGTCGTCTACGATCGCACCGTCCGCGGCACCACCAGCGACTTCGCGATCGATCCACCGGCCATCCGGAAGTTCGTCGACCTGCCCTTCGGCGTGCAGTTCCTCGGCAAGCCGTGGTCGGACCACGTCCTGCTGGAGATCGGCGCGGCGTACGAGAAGGCTCGCGGCCCCCGGGTTCCGCCCGCGGCCTTCGGGCCGATCCCCGGCGAGCCCTGACGGGGCGCGCTGCGGCGCCGCCGCGGCGCGAGGTGCCGGGGTGGACGCTCGAGCGTCCACCTCGGCACCGACTTCCTCGGACGGGCTAGCGGCCGTTCCAGGCGTCCGCGCCGGTCGTTCGAACGAGGACGCGCACCAGGTCGCCCTGGGAATGCGCTCCGATCTTCGACTGGATCCGCTTCACGTGGGTGCGCGCCGTGTTGATCGACACCTCCAGATGGTCGGCGATCGCCTGCGGACGAAGCCCTTCGATGAGCAGCCGGGCGACCTTCGCTTCCGCTGCGGTCAAGCCGAAGAGCTGCACGAGGACACCCGACGCATCCGCCGGCGACGAATCCGGATCGGTGATCACCACCGCCGCGACGGGCCGCTTCGACGCGAGGGGAAACTCGACGACGCGGATCGGCGACACGAGCACCCCGAATGCCCGACGCCCGGACGGGCGCGTGACCGTGAGCGCACCTCCGGCGTCCGTCTCGACCGTCGCGCTCAGACCGCACGCCGACCGCACGATGGCCTGCAAGCGTCTCGACTCCGTGGGGAGCGCGGCGGCGAGCCCGGACTTGCCCGCGCGGAGACCGTCGTTGCCCGCGAGGATGCGGTCGGCGGCGCGGTTCAGGTGGACGGGCACTCCCTGACGGTCGAGCAGCACGAGCCCGACCGACAGCCGGTCCAGGGCGTCGTACGCCGTCGCGCGTTCGAGAGCGGCCGTCTGAAGGTGCCGGGCGACGGACAGCGCACGCTGCAGGTGCGGAGTGATCCTGACGAGCAGCTGCGTCTCCGCGTGCGAGAACATCGCCCCGCCCTCGCGCCGAGCACAGGTCAGGAACGCCAGCAGCGACGGCTCGGCGGTCAGCAAGCAGCCCATGTTGTGGAGCACGCCGAGAGGACGCATGAACTCTTCGTAGAACGGAGTTCGCCTGGCCTCGCGCGCGGGAACGAAGTCCTCGCTCACGTAGAGCTGGCCGACGCCGAGCCGCGGAAGTGCCTCCGCGGCGTAGACGGCCAGCTCCGCGTAGCGCTCGTTGTAGAGGTCACGGTACTGCTCGGCGGCCCCCCCGGACGTCCACAACGCGTCCGAGCGCCCTCCGGACGGATCGCTCGCCATGACCACCGCGGTTCGCGTGTCCGTGGCCTCCGCGACGAGCGAGAGCGCGCGGCTCCACGACTCCTCGTCCGTCGCGGCGGCATAGATGGCATCGAGAAGGTCGAGATAGCGTTCGGTGTCGAAGGTGCGGCGGCGAGTCGGCATGTCGTCGGGTACGGCGCGGTTGCGGGCGCGCCTCGAAACGGGGAGACGCCACGAGGCGACCATGAAGCTCGATCGGCGGCGTACCGTATCCGACTTCGGCGAGGCTGTCTCCATCGGGAAGCAGAATGCTCCGCCCGGGCGCACGCTGGTTGACACTTCGACGTGGCGGATGACCCGAGAACGACGGTTTCCCACCTCCGGCGCTGGTCGAGAACTTGCTCCCCACCCGCGCCATGAAGAAGCTCAAACGATTCCGCTCCGCCTTCGTGCTCTTCGCAGTCCTCGTCTCGACGCTTCCGGAAGCGGCGCCCGCGGCGGATGCAAGACCGTGCCGAAGGGGCTCGGCCTTCGTCTGCGATCAAGCCGGCTGCAGCTGTCGGCGCGTTCCTCGCGGCGATTCCCGCTGGCTCGCCATGACGCCGGACGAAGGCGGCGACTTCATCGCCGGCCAGGGCCCGACCGGCTGGACGTGCGTACCCGAGCTCCACCAGTGCGGATGCTCCGGCTTCATCGACTGCGCCAACCTGTTCCTCAACCTGAAGGTCAAGTGCGAGGCGTTCGTCTGCGGCGGCCTCGGATGTACGTGCCACTTCCCGAACAGCATCCCGGCGAACTGAACCGCCCTGCGTGCGGCCCTCCGGGGTCGAAGCGCGCGCCGCGCGCTCACTGCCCGACCGAGTACCCCCCGTTCACCGGGAACGTCTGGCCCGTGATCCACGACGCCATCGGGCTCGCGAGATACGCGGTGAGACCCGCCGGGTCCGACGGATCGCCCGGACGGCGGATCATGTACTGCTTCATCAGCGCCTTCGCCTGCGGGTGGTCGGGGTTCGACCACATCGCCTCGGACACCGGGGTGCGCATCGTGCCGAGCGAGATGTTGTTGACGGTGATGCCGTGCCGGCCCACCTCGCGCGCGACGCCGCGCGTGAGGCCGGCGGCGCCGGCCTTCGCCGCGCAGTACGCGCCCATGTGCGACTCGCCGATGCGACCGGCGTCCGACACGATCGTGACGATGCGGCCGTAGCCCTTCGCGATCATGTGCGGCAGTGCCGCGCGCACGCAGTTCATCACGCCGTACAGATTGACGCGCAGGAACGGCTCCCAGTCGGCGGGGTCGGTCTCGGCGAACGGCTTCATGCCCGGCCAGCCGACGCCGCCCGCGTTGCCGGCGTTGTTGACCAGCACGTCGACGCCGCCGAGCTGCGACAGCGCCGCCGCGACGGCGTCGTAGCGCGTGACGTCGAAGCACGACACGACGGCCTTGCCGCCTGCGGCGCGGATCGAGTCCGCCGCCGCGCTCGCGCGCTCCTCGCTCAGGTCGTTGACCACGACCTCCGCCCCCGCGGCGGCGAGCGTCCTCGCGATGCCGAGCCCGACGCCCTGCCCGCTTCCGGTCACCAGTGCCTTGAGTCCGTCCAGCTCGATCGCGAGTCCCATCGCTGCTCCGTTCCGTTCCCCGGCTTGACGCCCGATGTTGCTTGACGAAGACGCCGTTGCGACGTCCGCTTCAGACCACGCCGTCCGCGTGCAGCGCGGCGATCTCGTCGGCCGAGAAGCCGGCCGCCGCGAGCGCCGCATCGGTGTCCGCGCCGAGGTCCGGCGGCCAGCGGAGCCCCGCCGAGGAGCCCTTGCCGTCGGCACCGTCGACGCGGATCGGGTTCGCGACCACCGGCGCCGCGGTGCCGCCGCCGTGCAGCTCGACGATGCCGTGCCGCGCCGCCTGGTGCGGGTCGCTGCGCAGATCGCCGGGCTCGTTGACCGGGGCCACGCCGCCCGCGAGCCCCGGCGTCTGCACCCAGTGCGCCGCGGGCCGCGTCGCGAACGCCGCGGCGAGCCGCGCGATCGTCGCGGGCTCGTCGACGCCGTGCCGGTGCTCGGCGAGATCCGGCAGACCCAGCGCCGCGCACAGGGTCCCCCAGGGCTTCGGCTCCGTGGCCGCGACCGTGACCCAGCGGTCGTCGGCGCAGCGGTAGTGCTGGCGCGCCGCCATGGCCCCCCAGCCCTTGCCCGGCGCGACGGCGCTGCGCGTGACGTCCTCGGCGACGAGCCACAGCGCCGCCTCGGCCATGCAGGTGTCGACGCGCGCGCCCTCGCCCGTGCGGTCGCGCGCCGCGAGCGCCGCGAGGATGCCGACCGCGCCGAGCGCACCGGCCAGTGGCACCGCGACGGTCGTGTCGGGCACCGGCAGCGGGCCGCTGCCGCCGAGCCGCGACAGGAGACCGCTGTAGCCGAGGAACGTGAGGTCGTGCCCGGCCGCATCGGCGAGCGGTCCGTCCTGGCCGAAGCTCGTGAGCGTGCACCAGACCAGGCGCGGGTTGTCCTTGCGCAGCGCCTCGTAGCCGACGCCCATCTGGTCGAGCGCCCCCGGACGCTGCGCCTCGACCAGCACGTCGACGTCCTTCGCGAGCCGCCGCAGCACGGCGGCGGCACCGGGCTTCTTCAGGTCGAGCGTCAGCGAGCGCTTGCCCCGGTTCAGCGCCACGTGCCCCGGCGCGACGGACCCGCCGCCGTAGGTCATGCGCATCCCGTCACCGAATCGCGGTGCCTCGACCTTCAGGACGTCCGCACCGAGGTCGGCGAGCAGCTGCGTGCAGAATGCGCCCGGGTAGAGCCGGGTGAGGTCCAGCACCCGCACGTGCGACAGGAGAGTCTTCATCCTTGGCCCCTTCGAGGTTCGGCGTGGAGCCCTGTCGCTAGCAGCTTCGGCGACCGTGCCGCCACGGCGCCCCGCGTCGTGGCGGGGCGCGCGGGTGGTGGAATCGCAACCGCGCACGGTCTTCGGGTGCGGCCGCTCCTCCTCGCACACGCCACGCCAGCGCGACGTCCGCGCGCCTGGCGAGCAGCAGCCGACGGGCACGCGAAGGCGGAGGCGCGAGGCGTGCGGCGACCGCGCTCGGCCGCACTGCGCTGCTGCCGATGCGGCGGCGTCATGCCGCGGTGCAGCAGCCGCACGCCGCGGCCGCGGGCGCTCTCGTTGCTCGCCCCGAACGCCTTCGATACGACGCGGAACATGCAAACCCGTGATCGGCACTTCATCGGCGGCGAGTGGGTGGCCCCCAGCTCGACCGAGACCATCGACGTCATCTCCCCGGCGACCGAGGAGGTGATCGCCCGCGTTCCTGCGGCCAAGGCCGGGGACATCGACCGCGCCGTCGCCGCGGCCCGCACCGCGTTCGACAGCGGCCCCTGGCCGCGCATGAGCGTCGCCGAGCGCGTCGAGTGGATGCGCAAGCTGTCGCAGGGCCTGCAGGCGCGCATGAACGACGTCGCGCTGGCGGTGACGACCGAGATGGGCTGCCCCATCACGATGTCGACGATGGCGCAGGCGCTACCGCCAGGCATGGTCCTCGACAAGTACGCCGAGGTGGCGAGCAGCCATCCCTTCGAGCAGGACCGCGCCGGGCTGTTCGGCCGCGTGATCGTTCGCCAGGAGCCGGTCGGCGTTTGCGGGCTGATCGTGCCGTGGAACTTTCCGCTCGCGATCATCGCCTTCAAGCTCGGCGCGGCGCTGGCTGCCGGCTGCACGACGGTCGTCAAGCCCGCCCCGGAGACGCCGCTCGACGCCTACATCCTGGGCGAGGTCTGCGAGCAGATCGGCATGCCTTCGGGCGTGATCAACATCGTCGTCGCCGGCCGCGAGGACAGCGAGCTGCTCGTCCGGCACCCCGGCGTCGACAAGATCTCGTTCACCGGCAACAGCGTCGTCGGGCGCCGCATCGCGGGCATCTGCGGCGAGCAGCTGAAGCGCTGCACGCTCGAGCTCGGCGGCAAGTCGGCCGCGATCGTCCTCGAGGACGCGGACCCGGCGACGGTCGTCCCGGGCCTCGTGCCCAACGGCATCCTCAACACCGGCCAGGCCTGCGCCGCGCAGACGCGCCTGCTGATCCCGAAGAGCCGCTACGCCGAGTACGTCGACGCGATCGGCGAGTTCCTGCGCGCGCTGCCGACCGGCGACCCGATGGACCCGACGATGCAGCTCGGACCTCTGGTCGCGGAGCGCCAGCGCGCACGCGTCGAGGGCTACATCCAGAAGGGCCGCGAGGAGGGCGCGCGTCTCGTCGTCGGCGGCGGACGCCCCGCGGGCCTCGCGAAGGGCTGGTACGTCGAGCCGACGCTCTTCGCCGACGTGAACAACCAGATGACGATCGCGCGCGAGGAGATCTTCGGGCCGGTGCTGGTCGCGATTCCGTACGACTCCGCCGACGATGCGGTGCGGATCTCGAACGACTCGGACTACGGGCTCTCGGGATCGGTGTGGACCAAGGACGTCGATCGCGGCATCGACATCGCGCGCCAGGTGCGCACCGGCACCTACAACGTGAACGGCTTCATCATCGACTTCGGCGCGCCGTTCGGCGGCTACAAGACCTCCGGCCTCGGCCGCGAGTTCGGCCCCGAGGGCATCGCCTGCTTCAGCGAGTACAAGAGCATCGCGATCTTCTGAGGTTCGCACCGGCTTCGCCGATCACCGGGACGAAACGGCAGGCACCTCTCCTCCGACGAGGTCCCGGGCCCGCGCTCGCGCGGGCCCGGGAGACCTCTCCCGGCGCGCCACGAGAGCACCCTCCGGCGTGGGCTCCGTAGGGTCCGCTCGCCGAGGGGGCGCGAGCACGCGGCACTCCCTCCGCCGCTTGCCCGTGCCATGCCGGAGCGGCATCATCCGACGCCGCGTTCGCGACGCGTTGCGGGTCTCTCGCGGGGAGGATTCGATTTGACTTGGGAAGCGTGGCTCAGCGTCGCCGTCGTCGTCGGCATCCTCGCGCTGCTCATCGCGACACGGATCGCGCCCGATCTGCTGCTCCTCGCCGGGCTCGGCGTGCTGATGACCACCGGGGTCCTGAAGCCACAGGAGGCGCTGTCCGGCTTCGCGAACGAGGGCGTCATGACCGTCGCCGTGCTGTTCATCGTCGCGGCGGCGTTGCGCGAGACCGGCGGCATGACGCTGGTCGTGAACCGCCTGCTCGGGCTGCCGCGCACGGTGCTCGCGGCCCAGGTCCGGATGATGCTGCCGATCGCCGCGATGAGCGCGTTCATCAACAACACGCCGCTGGTCGCGATGATGTTGCCGGTGGTCGACGACTGGACCAAGAAGGGTCGACTCGCCGCCTCGAAGCTGATGATCCCGCTCAGCTACGCCGCCGTGCTCGGCGGCACGTGCTCGCTGATCGGCACGAGCACGAACCTCGTCGTGGACGGCCTGCTGCGCAACTCCGGCAGGCCGGGCATGGGGATGTTCGAGCTGGCGTGGGTCGGCGTACCCTCGGCGGCGATCGGTCTCGCCTACATCCTCGTCTTCAGCCGCTGGCTTCTCCCCGACCGCAAGCCCGCGATCAGCACGCTCGACGACCCGCGCGAGTACACCGTCGAGATGATGGTCCCGGAGGGCAGCCCGCTGGTCGGGAAGTCGATCGAGGAAGCCGGGCTGCGCAGCCTGCCGCACACGTTCCTGATCGAGATCGAGCGCGGTGGTCGGATCTTCCCGGCGGTGGCACCGCACGAGCGGCTCCAGGCGAGCGACCGCCTCGTCTTCGCAGGGGTCGTCGAGGCGGTGGTCGACCTGCAGAAGATCCGCGGCCTCGCGCCGGCGACGAACCAGGTCTTCAAGCTCGACACGCCGCGCAACCGGCGGACGCTCATCGAGGCGGTGGTGTCGCCGTCCTGCCCGCTGATCGGCAAGACGATCCGCGACGGCGAGTTCCGCTCGGTGTACGACGCGGTGGTGATCGCGGTCGCGCGTCACGGCGAGCGGCTGCGCAAGAAGATCGGCGACATCGTCCTGCAACCCGGCGATACCCTGCTTCTCGAGGCGCTGCCGGCCTTCGTCAGGCACCAGCGCAACTCCCGTGACTTCTTTCTGGTCAGCCGGGTCGAGGGCTCGACGCCGCCCCGCCACGAGAAGGCGTGGCTCGCCATCACCCTGCTGGTCGCGATGGTCGTGCTCAACACGCTCGAGGTGATGCCGATCCTGGCCGCCGCGACGATCGCGGCCGGGTTGATGATCGGCACGAGGTGCATCTCGTGGACCAGCGCGCGCCGCTCGGTCGACATCCCCGTCGTGCTGGTGATCGCCGCGGCGTTCGCCGTCGGCAAGGCGCTCGAGACGACCGGCGCGGCGCAGGTCATCGCGAAGGAGCTGATCGGGCTCAGCGGCAGCGACCCCTGGGGCGCGCTCTTCGTGGTCTACGGGGTGACCATGATGTTCACCGAGATGATCACCAACAACGCGGCCGCGGCCCTCGTCTTCCCCATCGCGCTCGAGGCCGCGGGCCAGCTCGGGGTGGACTTCCGGCCGTTCGCGATCGCGATCACCATGGCGGCTTCGGCGAGCTTCTCGACGCCCATCGGCTACCAGACGAACCTCATGGTGATGGGTCCGGGAGGCTACCGCTTCACGGACTACATCCGCATCGGCCTGCCGCTGAACTTCCTGATGTGGCTGATGGCCACGATGATCATTCCGCGGGTCTGGAGCTTCTGATCACGGGCGCGCGGTCCCTGCCGGGCGGCGGCCGGGCAGCGCCCCGCAGGCCTCCGACGAGCTCCCGATGACGCCTCGCTACGCCACGTCGCGCGCGGGGTCGGAACCGGCCACCGCTTCGCGGGCCTCCGTGCGACGCGCGAGCAGCCGTTCGAGAACCGCCCGCAGCTCGTCCAGCCGCAGCGGCTTGGCGAGGAAGTCGTCCATGCCGGACTCGATGCACTGCTCGCGGCTGCCGTCCCCGACGTTCGCGGTGACGGCGACGATCGGGACGTGCGGCGGCGTGCCCTCGACCGCCGCTGCGCGCTCCGCCGCACGGATCGCGCGCGTCGCCTCGAAGCCGTTCATCTCGGGCATCTGGCAGTCCATGAGAACCAGGTCGGCAGGCTCGCGCAGGAACCGGTCCACTCCCTCGCGTCCGTTGTGCGCGAGTGAGGTGCGGTAGCCGAGGCGCTCGAGAACCCTGAGCGCGAGCCGTTGATTGACCGCGTTGTCCTCCACGACCAGGATGTGCGGCGCGTCTCCGGCGGCCCGGGCGGCCGGACCACCCGCCTCTCCCGAGCGCGACGCCAGTCCCGCGCCGCCCTCCTCCGGAACTGCGCGCACCGGCGCGGGCGAGACGGCCGGCGGCGGGAGCGACGTGTCGGACGCGGCCGGGCGCCGCGCCGTGGCCGGCGTCTCGAGCGCGGCGAGCAACCGCGCCGGGCGGATCGGCTTCGCGAGCCGCTCGACGGTGTCGTCCGATGGCCGGCGCAGGACGTCGCCGAGGGGGGCCAGCAGGACGATCCGCAGCGCTCCGTTGCCGCGCGCGCAACCGAGCATCTCGATGGCGTCGTGGCCCCGCGCGTCCTGCAGGCTCGCGTCCACGATCGCCACGTCGTACGGCTCCGCCGCGCGCGCCGCGCGCGCGAGCGCCGCGCGCGCGCCGGCGACGTCGTCGTAGGTCTCGACGCGCGCACGCCAGCACCACAGGAGATGACGCAGCACGCCCTCGGTCGCGGTGTGGTCGATCAGCAGGAGAACGCGGCGCCCGGCCAGGCGCCCGCGCGGCTCGGGTGCGACGTCGGCGCCCGGCTGCTGCTGCGGCTGCGCGAGACGGGCGGTGAACCAGAACGTGCTGCCTCGTCCCAGCTCCGAGTCCACGCCGATGTCGCCGCACAGCAGCTCGGTGATGCGCCGGCTGATGTTCAGGCCGAGGCCGGTCCCGCCGTAGCGGCGCGACATCGAGGCATCGCCCTGCGTGAACGGATCGAACAGCGAGCGGCGGGACGAAGGGGTGAGGCCGATTCCCGTATCGGACACCGCGAAGCGCAGCGTCACCTGCTGCGCGTCGCGCGACGCGAGTCCGACGCGCAGCACCACCTCGCCGCGCTCGGTGAACTTGACCGCGTTGCCGGCAAGGTTCATCAGCACCTGCCGCACGCGTCCCGGATCGCCCCGCACCAGCGGCGGCACCGCCGCGTCGACCGCGCAGACCAGGTCGAGCCCCTTGCGCTGCGCGGGCTCGGCGAGCAGCTCGATGACGCTCTCGACGAGCTGGCGGGGGTCGAAGTCGATCGCCTCGAGCTCGAGGCGTCCGGCCTCGATCTTGGACAGGTCGAGGATGTCGTTCAGGATCTCGAGCAGCGACTGCGCCGACGAGTAGACCGTCGCGGCGAGCTCGCGCTGGTCGGCCGTCAGCGAGGTCTCGAGCAGCAAGCTCGTCATGCCGAGGACGCCGTTCATCGGCGTGCGCAGCTCGTGGCTCATGGTCGCGAGGAAGTCCGACTTGAGGTGCGCTGCGGCCTCGGCCGCCTCCTTCGCGCGCAGCAGCGCGGCCTCCTCCTCGCGCCGCGCCGTGACGTCGATCACGGTGCCCTCGAAGCGCGCGATCGAGCCGTCGCCGTCAAGAACCGCGCGGGCGTTCTCGCTGATCCAGATGTGCGTGCCGTCGGCGCGGCGGATCTCGGACTCGAAGCCGACCACGACTCCGTCCCGCTCCATCACCTTCACGAACTCGTCGCGGCGGCTCGGGTCGACGTAGAGCTCGTTCGCGATGTCGCCGAAGTACGCGATCAGGCGGTCGCGGGAGGGGAAGCCGTAGAGCCGTGCGAGCGGCGGATTGACGTCGATGTAGCGGCCGTCGGGGCTGGTGACGAACATGCCCTCGACGGCGTGGTCGAAGAGCCCGCGATAGCGCGCCTCGGCGACGCGGCGGCGCCGGCGCTCGCCGCGCGCGACGAGCCAGAGGCCCAGCACAGCGAGCAGGGCCGGCGCAAACCAGATGCTCGGAGCCGGGATCACCGACCTGCTATCGACGTCCCGGCGCAAGCGCTTGAGACGCGACGGCCCGTGCCCGCATCGCTCGCGAGACGGTGCCCACGGAGCGTGCACGCCACGGGCACGAAGGTCCGTGGTTGCCGAAGCAATGAGCACATGGCCGGCACTCCGCAAGGCGGAGCCCGGCAAACGGGCATGCGACCGGGGCCGCCACGGCGCGGCGCGTCTTGCCGGACGACCGTCCGCACGATAGCGAGCGTGGTCCGCGAAATGGCGGCGCCGGGCGTCCGCCCGGTGGAGGGAACCACCATGACAGAAGAGGAGCTGCGCGGACGCGTCCGCGCTCTGGTCGCGAAGGTCGACCCCGACCGGGTCGACATGCACACGTTCCGCGGGGCGCAGTTCGACCACGGGCTCGCGCTGGTGAACTTCCCGGAGGGCCACGGCGGTCTCGGGCTGAACCCGCGCATGCAAGGGGTCGTCAACGACGAGCTGCAGAAGAGCTGCAAGACGACGTACGACGACCTCGTCGTCAACCCGATCGGCATCGGCATGGGCATGCCGACGCTCCTCACCTACGGCTCCGACGAGATGAAGAAGCAGCTCCTGCGGCGCTGCTACACGGGCGAGGACATCTGGTGCCAGCTGTTCAGCGAGCCGGGTGCCGGATCGGACGTCGCCGGCCTCGCGATGCGTGCCGAGCGCCAGGGCGACGCGTGGGTCGTCAACGGCCAGAAGGTGTGGACCAGCCTGGCGCACGTCTCGCGCTGGGGCATGCTGCTCGCACGCTGCAATCCCGACGTGCCGAAGCACGAAGGGCTGGTCTACTTCCTCGTCGACATGCAGAGCCCGGGCGTCGAGGTCCGGCCGCTCTACCAGATCACCGGCGAGGCCGAGTTCAACGAGGTCTTCTTCAACGACGTCCGCATCCCGCACGCCAACGTCCTCGGCAAGGTCGGACAGGGCTGGCACGTCGCGATCACGACGCTGATGAACGAGCGCACCGCGCTCGGAGGGGGCTCGTCGCAGCGCGCGTCGGGACCGATCCGCATCCTGATGGGCCTCTGGCAGGAGCGCGGCAAGGGCCGCGGCGAGGCCGGCGCGGTCTCGCGCGACCGCATCACCAAGCTCTACATCGAGGCCGAGCTCCTGCGTGCGACGGCGGCTCGCGGGCGCGCGGCGCAGCGTTCGGGCAACCCCGGACCCGAGGGATCGGTCGGCAAGCTCGCGCAGGCAGAGCTCTACAAGCGCATCTGGGAGTGCTGCACCGACGTGATGGGCGCCGACGCGCTCACCTACGAAGCGGGCTACGAGCTGCGCCGGCCGCGCACGGAAGATCGCCGCGACGCGGTCGGCATGGCCAAGTATCAATTCCTCCGCTCGCGGGCGAACTCGATCGAGGGCGGGACGTCGGAGGTCATGCGCAACATCCTCGGCGAGCGCGTGCTGGGACTCCCCGGCGAGCCGCGCGTCGACAAGGCCGTCGCCTGGAAGGACATCCCCCGATGAGCTTCACCGTCACCCCCGAGCACGAGGAGCTGCGCCAGACGGTGCGGCGCTTCCTCGCAGAGAAGTCGCCGATCGCCGCGGTGCGGAAGACCATGACGACCGATGCCGGCTTCGACGACGCGGTCTGGGCGCAGATGGCGGAGCAGATCGGCCTGCAGGGCCTCATCGTACCCGAGGCGCACGGCGGCGCCGGGATGGGTGCGGCGGAGCTCGCGATCGTCGCGGAGGAGATGGGCCGCGTGCTCTTCTGCGCGCCGTTCCTCTCGACCGTCCTCGCGACACAGGCGCTGCTGCTCGCCGGCAGCGAGGCCGCACGGAACGACCTGCTGCCCGGCATCGCGGCCGGCACGACGCGCGCGACGCTCGCATACGTCGAACCGGGCGGCGACTGGGAGCCGTCCGCCGCGAAGGCCACCGCGACGCAGGAGGGCGCCGACTGGAGGCTCGACGGCGAGAAGGCGTTCGTGCTCGACGGCCACACTGCCGACGTCCTGCTGGTCACCGCGCGCACCGCGGACGGGCTGTCGCTGTTCCGCGTCGACGCGGGCGCGCCGGGCCTGGAGCGCAAGGCGCTGCCGACGCTGGACCTCACGCGCAAGCTTGCCAACGTATCGCTGAACGGCGCGCGCGCGACGCGCGTCGGCACGGCGGGCGACGTGACGCCGGCGATCGAGCGCGCCGTGCAGTGGGCGATCGCGGCGCTCGCGGCCGAGCAGGCGGGCGGCGCGCAGCGCTGCCTCGAGACCGCGACCGACTACGCGAAGACGCGCCTGCAGTTCGGCCGTCCGATCGGCACGTTCCAGGCGATCAAGCACCGCTGCGCCGACATGCTGGTCAGCACCGAGTTCGCGAAGTCGGCGGCGTACGGCGCCGCGGCGGCGCTCGTCGACGGCGACGGCGTGGTCGAGGCGACCGCGATCGCGAAGTCGTACTGCTCGGAAGCGTTCTTCCAGGCCGCCGGCGACAACATCCAGATCCACGGCGGTATGGGCTTCACCTGGGAGGCCGACGCGCACCTGTACTTCAAGCGCGCGAAGAGCAGCAGCCTGCTGTTCGGCGATCCGGTCAAGTACCGCGAGAAGCTCGCGGCGCGCATCGGTCTCTGATGGACTTCGACCTGCCCGACGAGCTCGTCGAGTACCTCGCCGAGCTCGACCGCTTCATCGAGGCAGAGATCAAGCCGCTCGAGAACGCGAACGACAACATCCGCTTCTTCGACCACCGGCGCGAGTACGAGCGCACCGACTGGGAGCGCGGCGGGCTGCCGAGGAAGGAGTGGGAGGAGCTGCTCGCCGAGGCGCGCCGCCGCGCCGACCGCGCCGGGCACCTGCGCTTCGCGTGGCCGGCGGAGCTCGGCGGGAAGGACGGCTCGCAGCTCTGGCTCGCGGTGATCCGCGAGCACCTCGCGGCGAAGGGCCTCGGCCTGCACAACGACCTGCAGAACGAGCACTCGATCGTCGCGAACAACCCGTTCGTCGTGATGTTCCGGGAGTTCGCGACCCCGGAGCAGTACGCACGCGACCACGAGAAGCTGCTGCGGGACGAGATGATCACCGCCTTCGGCCTCACCGAGCCGGAGCACGGCTCCGACGCGACCCACATGGACACGCGGGCCGTACCGCACGAGCGCGACGAGAAGAAGGGCTGGCTGATCAACGGCGCCAAGATGTGGACGACCGGCATGCACGTCGCGACGCACGTGATGGTGTTCGCGCGCACGAGCGGCAAGGCGGGCGACGCACTCGGCATCACGACGTTCGTCGTGCCGGCCGACACGCCCGGGTTGAAGATCGAGGAGTATCTCTGGACCTTCAACATGCCCACCGACCACCCGCGCATCACGCTCACCGACGTGTGGGTGCCCGAGGACGCCTACTGGGGTGAGATCGGCCGCGGCCTGGCACTCGGACAGAGCTTCGTGCACGCGAACCGCATCCGGCAGGCGGCGTCGTCGCTGGGTGCCGCGGTGTTCTGCGTCGAGGAGAGCGTCAAGTACGCGCGGCAGCGCAAGCCCTTCGGCAAGCCGCTGGCGCAGAACCAGGCGATCCAGTGGCCGCTGGTCGAGCTCGCCACGCAGTGCGACATGCTGCGCCTGCTGATCCGGCAGACGGCGTGGCAGATGGACCGCCTGCCGCACAAGCAGATCGAGCACGAGATCTCCGACAAGGTCTCGATGTGCAACTACTGGGCGAACCGCCTGTGCTGCGACGCGGCCGACCGCGCGATGCAGGTGCACGGCGGCATCGGCTACTCGCGCCACAAGCCCTTCGAGCACATCTACCGCCACCACCGCCGCTACCGCATCACCGAGGGCTCCGAGGAGATCCAGATGCGCAAGGTCGGCGCGTACCTCTTCGGCTACGCGGGGCCGCGCAAGCGCCTGTTCGCGGGTGGCGCGGCTTAGGGGCGTCCGGGCTTCGGATTCCGGTCGACGGCCGTCTCGGGGCAGCAGGCCGCTCGCGGCCGGCGGGATCGAAAGTCGTTGCCTCGCACCGATCCCTGCAGGTAAGATCCGCGCGTCCGGATCCCTGCTCGCGCCGTGACCCGGGGGGGCAGCGTGGGGGCCCTGGACGAACGTGGACCGCGACGGCAGCTCCCGCACCGGTCGCCCCACGCCGCGGAGGGCAAGCATGGTCGAGACACGGAGCCGGATCACGATGCTGGTTGCTGCACTGGCCGCCGTACTGGTCGCTGCCGCGGCCGACGGCGCGGCCGCCGCGAGCTTCGTCAATCACGAGAGCGGCCACGTCCGCCCGCTCGCCCTGTCGCCGGACGGTGCGCGACTGTTCGCGGTCAACACGCCGGACGCACGTCTCGCGATCTTCGACGTCGACCCGAGCGGCCTCACGCTCGTCGCCGAGGTGCCTGTCGGCCTCGATCCGGTGGCGGTGGCGGCGCGGACGCGCGCTGCGGGCGAGACCGAGGTCTGGGTGGTCAACCACCTCTCCGACAGCGTGAGCATCGTCACGATCGACGACACGAACCCCGCAGCCTCGCGCGTCACCGGCACGCTGCTGGTCGGCGACGAGCCGCGCGACGTGGTGTTCGCCGGCCCCGGCGCGAGCCGCGCCTTCGTCACCACTGCCCGGCGCGGACAGAACCTGCCGTCGAGCGTCGGCGCGCGGTTGTCCGATCCCGGCATCGGGCGCGCGCTGGTGTGGGCCTTCGACGCCGACCAGCCGTTCGCCGACACGGGGTTCGACGCCGACGCTTCCCCGTCACCGCTCGGGGGTGAGCCGCTCGCGATCCTCGAGCTGTTCACCGACGCGCCGCGCGCGCTCGCCGTGAGCCCCGACGGCCTGACGGTCTACGCGGCCGGTTTTCACACCGGCAACCAGACCACGGTCCTCCCCGAGCGCCTGGTGCAGCCGGTCTACGCGGGCGGGCTGCGCATGGATCCGGGATTGCCGTCGGGCTCGCCGTTCGTCGGCCCGTGCGACCCCGAGGGCGACGCGCCGGGCCCGGTGCCCGCCTACCCGTGCACCGGCCTGATCGTGCGGCGCAACCCCGTCACCGAGCTGTGGGAGGACGAGCTGGGCCAGGACTGGGGACAGATCAGCGGCGTCACGACCGTCATGTTCGATCTCCCCGACCGCGACGTCTTCGTGCTCGACGCGTCGTCCGCCGTACCGTCCCTGCAGGGCTCGTTCAGCGGCGTCGGCACGATCCTCTTCAACATGGCGGTGCGTCCCGGGACCGGCGCGCTCTTCGTCTCCAACCTCGAGTCGCGCAACCACGTGCGCTTCGAGCCGCTGATCGACGCGACACTCGGGCTCACCGGCCACATCGCCGAGAGCCGCATCACCGTGCTGAGCGGCTCGTCGGTGCTGCCGGTTCACCTGAACCCGCACATCGACTACTCCGTGCCCACCGGCCCGTCCGACGAGATCGAGCAGAGCCTCGCGTTCCCGCTCGACATGCTGTTCTCGTCCGACGGCGCGACGCTGTTCGTCGCGGGCTTCGGCTCCGAAGCGGTCGGCGTGTTCGACGCGGATGCGCTCGAGGCCGGAGCAGTCTCGCGCACGCTGGTGTCGGTCGGTGGTGGACCGAGCGGACTCGCGCTCGACCAGGCGAACGATCGCCTCTACGTCATGCACGGCTTCGGGCAGAACGTGGGGATCGTCAGCGACCTGAGCAACGCGAAGAAGCGCGCGATGACCGCGAGCGTGTTCCTGCGCCACGACCCGTCGCCGGTGACGGTCAAGCGCGGGCGCGAGATCCTCTACGACACGCGCCGCTCCGGCCACGGCGATTCGGCGTGTGCGAGCTGCCACGTCTTCGGCGACCTCGACAGCCTCGCCTGGGACCTCGGCGATCCGTTCGGCACGGTGGCGAACGATCCGAATCCGTTCATCCACCTGTGCTCGAGTGCGGGTGGCGGCTCAGGCACGATCTGCGAGATCGACACGGACTGCTCGCCGGGCGAGACCTGCGAGTCGACGAGCCTCGGGCGACGCTTCCACCCGCTGAAGGGTCCGATGACGACGCAGAGCCTGCGCGGCATGGCCGATGCCGGACCGATGCACTGGCGGGGCGACCGCACGGGCGGCGACGTTCCGGGCGGCGACCCGCTCGACGAGGCGGCGGCGTTCGAGCGCTTCAACCCCGCCTTCACGGGGCTCCTCGGAGCCGCGCAGCAGCTCGACGGCGAGGAGATGCAGCGCTTCACCGACTTCATCCTGGGCGTCGTCTACCCGCCGAACCCGCTCCGCGCCCTCGACGACCAGCCGAGCGCTTCCGAGGCGGCGGGCGAGGCGCTGTTCATGGACCAGCCGTCGCTCGGCGCGCTCACCTGCAACGACTGCCACCGCGCGCCGCTCGGCACGTCCGGGCTCGCCTTCCACGAGGCGGAGCCGCAGGACTTCAAGGTCGCGCACCTGCGCAACATGTACCAGAAGGTGGGCATGTTCGGCGTGCCGCCGACGCTGGGGGGCTTCTTCGCGCCGACGCCGTTCATGGGCGAGCAGGTGCGCGGCTTCGGCCTTCTGCACGACGGGACGGCGCCGGACCTCGAGACGTTCGTGTCGTCGGGCGTGTTCCAGCTCACCCCGGCGGAAGAGACGGACCTCGCTGCGTTCGTGTTCGCGTGGTCGGAGCACGTGGCGCCCGTCGTCGGCCAGCAGGTGAGCGCGACCCCCCTCTCCGTTGTCGACCCCGCGACGATCGCGCGGCGGAACCTGCTCGTCGCACGCGCCGAGGCCGGCGACTGTGACCTCGTCGTGAAGGGCCAGCTCGCCGGCGTCGCGCGCGGCGGCCTGTACGATCCCGCGCTCGACGTGATCGTCAGCGACCTGCTCGAGACCGTCACGGTCGCCGCCGCGTGGGGCCTCGCGGAGACGCCAGGGCAGGAGCAGGTGTGGACCTGCGTGCCGCCGGGCAGCGGCGTGCGGAGCGCCTTGGATCGCGACCTCGACGGCGCGCTCGACGCGGCGGAGCTGGTCGCCGGCACCGATGCCACCGACCGCCTGGCGTTCCCCGGCGGTCCCGGCACCGTGCGGATCCCGACGACGTCGCTGCGCCTGCGCGACGGCCACCTGACCGGCAACCCGGTCAAGCGCAAGCTCACCTTCTCGGCGCGTACGCAGGGCCTGCCCGCGGACCAGCGCATCCTGCCGCCCGCCGCAGGCTCGACCGGCGATCCTACGGTCCACGGCGCGGTGCTGCGCGTCTTCAACGCGGACAACGGCGGCGAGCAGGTGACGGTCGCGCTGCCCGCGGCCGGCTGGGACGCCACGGCCGGCGGCTGGCGCTACACCGACAAGGGGTCGACGCACGGGATCTCGTCGGTCGTGCTGCGCGCGGACCGGCTCACGCTGCGCGGCGGCGGCGGCAACTGGGCCTACACGCTGAACGAGCGGCGGCAACGGCGGCTGAGCGTCCGCCTCACGCTCGGCAGCGCGGTGGACTGGTGCGCCGAGGCCGGAGCGAAGACGACGGGCGCGCCGCCGTCGAGCGCCAGCTTCGACCGCGTCGACAGGTTCGTGGCGGCGGCCTCCGCGGCCCCCGCGCGCTGCCAGTCGCCGCCGGAGGGCTGAGCCTGAACCGTCGAGCAGACGGAGCGCTGAAGAGTCGTCTTCGGCGCTCTCGTCAGCCCGGGCGCCCCACCACACCGCGCTCGACCAGCACCGCGATGGCCGCGTCGCCGTGGCCGAGCTCGCGCAGCACCGACTCGGTGTGCATTCCGAGCGTCGCCGCGGGCCGCACGTCGCCGGGCGTCCGCGACAGGCCGACCACCGGCGCGAGCCGGCGGTGCACGCCGAACGTCGGGTGCTCGACCTCGGCGAGCATACCCGCCTCGCGCGCGACGGGGTCCATCATCACCGCACGCGCGACCGGACCGTCTGCAACCGCAACGCAGGCGACGTCACGCGCGAGCAGCAGGCGCTCCCACTCGTCGGCGCTCCGCCTCACGAACGCGGCCTGCAGCTCGGCTGCGAGCGAGTCCGCGTTGCTGCGCCGCGCGCCGGCGCTCGCGAAGCGCGCGTCGGTGGCGAGCGCCGGCGCGCCGTCGCCGAGATCTGCGAGCCCGGCGCACAGCGCCGGCCACTCGGACTCCTGCGGCGCCGCGAGGAATACCCACCCGCTCGCGCACGCGTACAGGCGATAGAGTGGCCCCATCCCGTAGAGCAGGGCATCTGGCTCGGCGCGCGGCGCGCGCCCGTCGTGGTCGACACCGTCGTCCGACACCGCGTATGCGGTGGTGCACAGCATCGACGTCATCAGCGATGGCGCGATCCCCGTGCGCTCGCGGGCGACGAGCCCGAGCAGCAGCGCCGCAGCGACGCCGAGCGCCGACGCCCCGTCCGCGTTGCCCGGCGCCTGGGCCGCGTAGTTGAGCCGGATCGACGCCGGCTTGATCGCTTCGAGCGGCAGGTCCGCCGCGTGCGGGATCGACGGTCCGGCCTGGAACAGGGCCGCCCCGCTCGCGGCACCGATGGTCGGGGCGAACGCCGGCTTTCGGCCGTGCGGACCGTCGACGCCGTAGCCGGGGGCCGCGACGCAGACCAGGTGCGGATTGACCTTCTGCAGCGCTGCGGCGTCGACGCCGAGCCGCTCCGCGACACCCGCTCGATAGCCGAGCAGCACGACATCGGCGCGACGCGCGAGCTCGTGGACGATCGCGCGGCCTTCCGGCCGTGCGACGTCGAGAGCCACGCTCTCCTTGCCCTGCAGCACCTTCACCGCACCGGCCTCGGGAACGGGCAGGACGTTGCGCATCGGCTCGCCGGCGAGCGGCTCGACCTTGATCACACGCGCGCCCAGGTCGGCGAGCAGCGCGCCGCCGAACGGCGCCGCGAACCAGATGCCGAGCTCCAGCACCAGCGAAGCGCTCGGGGTAGGGAGCGAAGACCTCGGCGACCCAGTCGTTGTAGGCGCGCGCGAGCGCGTACTGCAGCGTCGCATCCTGCGGCATGAAGCACGCCTGCAGGCCGAGCGTCGGGAAGATCACCTCGCCCGACACGCCGTCGCGGTCCTGGTCGCGCATGCGCAGCGACGGCTCCCAGCCACCCGCCTGTGCGCGCTCGAGCGCCTCGCCGGTGAGCGCCTCGCGGCCGCGCGGCAGCTTCCTCGGCCGCATGCCCTCCATCACCAGGCAGTCGACACCGTCGATCGTCTCGACGTGCGGTCCGCGCGCACGCAGGCCTGCCGGCAGGCGCTCCGAGAACATCTCGGGCGGCTCGTTGACGTGCGAGTCCGCCGAGATCAGCCGGTGCACGACCATGGCGCCCTCCCCGCGCGGCTCCTTGCGAGAGACTTGCGTTCGAATCGTGAAAATGAGGTTTTCATTCTTGCGTGCGTCGTGTACGACGGGTGACGGATGGTTGTCAACGAGAATCGCGCGCGCCGAGCCGTGCGCGGCGTCGAGCGGGCGCTCGCACCACGCACGGTGCGACTCGAGGAGCTGCGCGTACGGCGGACCCAGGAGCACGAGGCGCTGCTGCGCGCCGCGCGCCGCGTGTTCGTCCGCCGAGGCTACGCGCAGGCACGCGTCGAGGACGTGCTCGCGGAGGCCGGGATCTCGACGCGAGCCTTCTACCGCTTCCACGCCGGCAAGGGCGAGCTGTTCCTCGAGCTCTTCGACCGCGCGAACCGAGCCGCAATGGAGCGCCTGCGCGCACACGTGGGGAGGCTCCGCGACCCTGCGGCCCGGCTCGACGCCTACGTCGCCGCGACTCTCGATCTGGCCTACGAGCCACGGCTGAAGCGCGAGACCAGCTTGTTCGCCGAGGTGCCCGCCGAGCTGACCGCGCAGCACGCCCCCGAGATCGCCTCGTGCCGCGAGCAGCTGGTGTCGGTGCTGCGCGAGATTCTCGCCGAAGGCGCCGCCAGCGGGGTCTTTCCGGAGGTCGACCCGGAGACCGACGCCTGGTCCCTGCACGGCGCCCTCGGCGCGGCGCTCCTGCGCGTCCTGCAGACGGACCCGCCACCGCGGCGCCTGCCGCTCGAGCGCCGCCTGCGCCGTTTCTGCCGCGCCGCGCTCGGCGCGATCTGACCAATCCGGTCGGCCCCTACCTTTCGTATCTCGCTCGACCGCGGGTGGAGGGCCCGCGACCAGAGCACCGGGCACGACGCGCCCGGAGGAGGAGCGACCAACGTGACCCACCGACACAACCAGCGCGCTGATGCAGCGCGACATTCCGGCCGCCGCACCTGCGCCGTGCTGTGCATGGCTCTCCTCGCCGCGGCAACGACGGCCGTGGCGTCGAGCCACCGCGAGGCGCCGGCAATCTCGAAGGACCAGTACGCAGACAACACCGACACCTACGTGTTCATCCCGCCCGGCCAGACGAGCCGTATCGTCCTGGCCGGCGTCTGGATCCCGTTCGAGGGGCCGGAAGGCGGACCGAACTACTTCGAGTGGGACGACGACGTTCGCTACCGGATCAACGTCGACGTCGACGGCGACGCGACCGCCGACGCGGTGTACACGCTCGAGAGCGAGACCACGGTCCAGAACCTGAACACCTTCCTCTACAACACCGGGCCGATCCTCGGCCTGCCGAGCGCCGCCTGGAATCGCCAGCAGACGTACACGCTGACCGAGTCGCGCCGGCCGTGTGCCGGCGGCGCCCCGGTGGAGACCGTGCTCATCGAGGACGAGCTCGCTCCGCCGGTGAACATCGGCGCCAAGTCGACGCCCGGCTACGCCGCCCTGGCAGCGTCCGCGACCTACAGGAAGAGAGTGGATGGCGACCGCTTCCGCATCTTCGCCGGCCAGCGTGATGATCCGTTCTTCGTCGACCTGCAGGTGTTCGACCTGCTGACCCTGCGCGGCGAGGCCGCACCGGTCGGCTACTCGGCCGGCAACAACGTGCCGGTCGACTCGGTGTCGGGCTACAACGCGCACGCGCTCGTGATCGAGCTGCCGATCTCGCGCCTGAAGTGCGGCGACGAGCCGGTTCTCGGCGTGTGGGCGTCGTCCGATCGCGCGACCACGTCGGGTGGCTCCACCTTCGAGCAGGTGTCCCGCCTCGGCATGCCGCTGGTGAACGAGGTGGTCCTGCCCTACGCCCTGAAGGACGCGTTCAACACGATCGAGCCCGCCGACGACCTGGGCCTCTACACGACGCCGCCGACCGCCGCGATCCTCCAGAAGAGCGTCGAGGACCCCGAGGTGGGCAACCTGCTCTGCGCGCTGTACGGCATTCCCCTGCCCGGTGACACCAACTCCGACTGCAAAACCGAGTTCACTCCGGGCACGCCGCGGTCGGGACGCGGTGACATCTTCGACATCTTCCTGACCGGCATGAAGCTCGCGAACCCGTTCACGATCGACACCGCGAGCGGCCCCGTGCAGCTACCCGCGGGCTTCAACGTGAACCAGCCCGTCGACGTGGTGCCGGCCGAGATGATCCGCATCAACACGAACATCTCCGGCGACCTGTGCAAGCCCGTACCGTCGCCGCTCGGCGTCCTGGGGGGCGACGCGTGCGGCTTTCCGAACGGCCGCCGGCTGATCGACGACATCGTCGAGATCGAGCTGCTGGCGGTGGCTGGTGCGGCCTACCAGGTGCTCGACGGGCGCGACGCCTCGTTCCTCTTCACCGCCGGCCTCGCCGACGTGCTCACGGACAACGTGACGCAGAACGACGTGCCGCTGCTGGCGAGCTTCCCGTACCTGGCGCGCCCGCGCTCCGGGCAAGAGCACGTGCACCAGAATCCGCTCTGAGCCAGAGCACGTGCACCAGAATCCG
>Ga0172362_10000945_pt1 | contig 24494 bp, 21 predicted proteins | sample LakKivs1_kivu2a2_FD_114534 | JGI IMG/M metagenome (GOLD analysis project Ga0172362, IMG submission 114534) | Sediment microbial communities from Lake Kivu, Rwanda - Sediment s1_kivu2a2 | ecosystem: Environmental > Aquatic > Freshwater > Lake > Sediment | place: Rwanda: Western Province, Lake... | reverse complement strand
ATATCCTGTTAAAGCTGCTTCCCTTGGAGTGCGGGATGTCCTTCATGGTGTGGATATCCTTCAAAGTTTTAACGGCATGCTCAGCAGCCCGATGGTGTTGAAGCCGCATCAGGCTGGTGAAGACCTTGCCGCACCTCTCACACCGGAACTCTTTGGCCTTTGATTCTCGCGACATTTTCAGACCTCCTCAACAATGCTGGTCAATGAGCTGACCCAACACCTCTTTTACCCTGGCGGTCTGTGCCTTGCTACCCACCCTAGTGGACTCCGAAGCTAATATATCAAAGCACAACTGCCTGAAGAGCTCATTCTTGGCATCCACTGAGCCATTCTGCACCTTCAGCGCCTTGGCCACCATAATACAGCCACGGATGGTCGGGGCGAACTCGCACACCCCGGACTCCCTCAAGCCCCGCACAACGCGCACGATCTTTTCAGCATCAGCCCGGTCAAGTCCGGACTTGGCCTCCGTTATGGCCACCTCCGTTTCCTCGTCAAAGTGCTCTAGGTCAAGGGTCACCATCCGGTCGCGGAGGGCATCCTGGCTGCGATAGACCCCAGCATACTCCTCCGGGTTGCTGGTGAAGATGGCGGTGAAGTCCGGGTCGACTCTCACATAGCCCTCCCCCTCCCTGGCTGCTGGCATATCCAGCATCTTCTCCTGGAGTACCGAGAGAAGGGCGTTGTTGGCCTCGGGGCGAGAGCGGGTGAACTCATCGTAGATCAGTGTAAATCCATACTTGCAGGCTACGGTGAGGCGATTGTCCACCCACTTCCGGCTCATATCCTCCTCAGTCTTGAGCACCGAGTGAATAAAGTTGTCTATCACCTTTCTCATTCGGTAGCCGTACTCACCGCCCACCAGGTCGGAGGTACTGAACTCCTCATCTCCATGAATCATCACTACCGGGCGCCCCAGCTTGCTGGCCACATGAAGAGCCAGGGTCGTCTTCCCCGTGCCAGAGGCTCCCCTGAAGTGGATAGGAAAGCCAGCAGCGATGTAGGCCAGCGCCCGCTCCACGATGCTTCGGACAAAGGGCGTCTCCACAAAGTTAGGAAGGGGGCGGGGTTCCAATAGGGTAGTCACTGCTTCTATTACCATATAACTCACCTCACTTTCTTCTTGGCAGAAGATTAACCTGCCAGGAAAGGCACAAAACTACCACTCCTCCCGGCCACTCATGCCTCGGTTCGGACGGAGTGCGCCCTATCCATGTAGTGGTTCTAAAGCCCTTCTTCTTTCTACACGGCAAAGTAAAGCAGATCCCGCTTCTCTATCTTATTTTCGTCGATGAGGTTTCTGACTAACTTCGCCATCTGGATGCGGGCTACTCCAAATTCCTCCGCTAGCTCGACCAGCTTGGTGCCATCTGGATGATTAGCTAGATATTCAAAGACTTTTTCACGAAGTGCAGCAATCTCCGGGGTTATCAAAGCAGCCCCCTCGGCTATCTCTTCAATAGGCGGTTTCGCTGCACTTGCTACGCCACCTCGTTTGGACTGCATGGTAGCAGTCAATTTCTGCCATTCATCTCGGACCCCAGCCTGTACCTCACCAAAATCCCTGAGTAAGGCCTGGGTCGCAGTCTTTCCCTGAGCTACCGCTCTACCGAGCTCACCTCTGAACTCTCTAGCCTCACTTTGCCGCTTCCTGTCCTCTTCTTCGAGAGCAGGATGAATCTTAGCTAGGCCAGCTTTCAACTCCCGGCTCATGGAGGCATGGGCAGCGTCCAGTTCCTTCAGTTGGCTGCTTACAGCGGCCTTTCTGGCAGCTACGCTTTTGACAAGGTCGGCCCGCAGATCCCTAGCCATGACTGCTCTAGAGTCCTGGAATTCTTTCAAGTCGGCCTTAACTATCTTCCGGAGCTCTACTATGCCGCTAATCCTATCCTCGTAGGAGCGGACAATCTCCTCAGCTAGACTTTGTATTTCTTCCCTAGTTGGCATCTCGCTTCTCCTTTCTCCTTTCTGCGCTTATGGGGTGACCACACCTAATGTGCAAACATACTGTCGCTTTCACAGGCCATGATTTCCGATTTCGTGAATCTGCCAACATGAGGAGCCTCGCTGCGCATGTTAGCTTTGGGCATGGCCACCCCGAGGCGCTTTAGTTTTACTTTTACGCGGCTGCAGCCGCCGTCAGCCCCACGGCCTCAGCATACTTCAGGAAGGTGTCTACGCCAGCCACCACAACCCTGGCCTCCAGAGCCAGGATCTCGATCCCAACCAGACTGACGCGCACCCAGGCATCTATTACGATGCCTTTGTCCAGAATCCGGTCTACCACTTCTGCTAGACTGGACGATGCAATTGCTTTCTCGACAGCCATTCAATTACCTCCTCTTTTACTGGTCTCTGTGTCGCAGATACGGGAAAGGGCTCCTTTTCTTCCCCGTACCGCCTACTGACACAGTTTCAGTTTAATCCTGCTAATTGGTGTTTGAGAACCCCCGTTCGGGTAAATTTTCCTTGCGGAGTGATACCGTCTAGGGCACCGTCGGGGGGGAGTGAATGGGTTACCTCAAATGGCTACCTTGAACTTGCTAACCACCAATTCAGGTCTCTCCGAGGAATCAGTTCTATCCAAAAAGTTGTACAACTTTTTGGGAACCCGATAAATTTGATTTAAATTAATTGCAGCCCCGCAAAAATCTGAAGATTTTTTGGGGCCCTTATATCTCTAAGAACCTTCAAAGCCTTCGTGTATTGCTTTCACAGCAGCCTGCGTTCTGTCAGAGACGCCTAACTTCAGCAGGATAGTCTGCACGTGTTTTTTGGTAGTGTCCTCACTGATGAAGAGCGCCTGCCCAATCTCCTTGTTGCTTCGCCCCTGGATCAACAACCGAAGCACATCCCGCTCCCGCGGGGTTAGTTCCTCCAATACTGTGGTGCCTTTAACCTTCCCCTTTAGCCGCTCACCAGCTGCATCGGATAAGCTCAGTATAGCCTCGTGCAGCAGACTAGTCTTGACAAGCATGCCGCCGCTGGTGACCGCCCGGATGGCGTGGATGAGAAGGTCTTTTGAGGCATCCTTGAGTAAGTAGCCGCCAGCTCCCGCTCTAACCGCATCCACAACGTAGGCTTCGTTATCGTATATAGTGAGCACGATGACTGATGTCGAGGGAAGTTGGCTCTTAATGCTCCGGATAGCCTCTATGCCACCCAGTTTGGGCATTCGAAGATCCATCAGAACCACGTGGGGTCGGTGCTCCTTGACTTTCTCTAAAGCCTCGACGCCGTCACCTGCTTCGGCAACGACCTCAATGTCCGGGGCAGTGCTCAGCATAATGCGAAGGCCCTCACGCACCACAGGGTGATCATCTACCAGAACCACCTTTATCTTGTCCATGCTACCCCCTCTAACCCCGGAGAGGTATCTCTACAAGCACCGTGGTTCCCTGACCAGGGCTACTCTGGATGTTACACACTCCTTGCAAAAGTTCTGCACGTTTGCGCATGCTGTAAAGCCCGAAGCCCTGAATCGCCGGGGCTAAATCCGGCTTATCAGGGTTGAAGCCCCTACCCCAGTCCTGTACCTCCACTTTCAACCTGCCCTCAGCGCAGGCTATAGCTACCCGGATGCGTTTCACATCAGTGGTCCGCCGGTAGGCGTGCTTTCTCACATTGGCGATGGCCTCGTGAATGATTCGATATAACCCGATCTCGACGTCTGCGGGAAGCTTAATAGCGTCGGCTTTAAAGTCTATTTGCAATCCCATTTCCTGCTCCAATTGCCGTATCTCCTGGCGGAGCGTGGCCACGAGGCCGAGGTCTCTTAAGGTCGTCGGCTGGAGGCCATTGATGACCTCCCTGGATTCCTGGATGGCCTGCTTTAACAGAGCACTTGTCCTGAGGACCAATTGAATAGCGTGGTTATCCTCGGTTAAGGTGGATTCCAAAGTTTGGAGGTACTGGAAGGCCGAAACCAGAGTCTGAATTACCCCATCGTGAATTTCGAGGCAAATGCGCTCCTTCTCTGCTTCCTGAGCATTAAGAAAGTCCCTAAAGAGTCCCTGCGTTTGCTCTTCCGCTCGCTTGCGCTCGGTGATATCCCGTGCTATACATACGATCCCCAGGATTTTGCCATCATTGTTGCGCATGACTGAGCTTGAAAAAAACACAGGTATTTTTCTGCCGTCTTTTGACAGGTAAGCTTTCTCTACATTTCGAAAAGATCCCTTTTTAATTAAATCCTCAATTCCTGATCCCTTGAACTGCAGTTGTTGTTCTATTACAACAATCTTTCCGACTGGTTGGCCAACGATTTCCCTTTCTTTATAGCCCAAGAGCGCGCAAGTGGCGGCGTTAACGAATTCAATAATACCATCCAGGGAAACAACAATAAGGCTTTCAGACATGGAACGGATAATGTTACCAGCATATTCACCCGAGATTATTTCAGCCCTTAATTTTTCATCCTCGGGCGTTTCCGCAGATTCTTTTGTTTTTTTCCCATTCATGCCTTACCCCCAGAGGCTACTCGCTTCGCTACTTAACCAACATAAATTAACTTAGTTATTAAAAAAATTAGCACAAAAATAATATTATGCCTGCTAAATCGTATAGCGCCTAAAAACGGGGGCAAGAAAGCCCAGGGCAAGGCGAAGCATAAATTTGAGGTCCCCGAGTGGGCGAACTGGGGGCCTTTAGGTGCAACTTAAAGAAGCGACTTCCCCTAAAGGGTCTTTGCTTTTTGTCCTTGTGTCCAGCATGACAAGAGGAGTCTTATTGCAAGAGCCTCAGAGGCGCGGTGGTGGGCGCATTTGGGGACATTTTCAGAAGTTGACAAAATATTATTTTAGTTCACTGATATCCTAATGCCCGAAAGGAGGGCACATGAAAAGCAAGTTAAACAAATTTCTGCGTTATCTTCAGGTTGAGAAAGGGGCCTCCCAGGGCACTATCAAAGCATATCAATTTGATATAGAAAGGGGGCTGATCCCCTTTCTCGAGCAGCGAGGCAGATCTAAAATAGCAGAGGTCACCAAGGAGGATATTCGAGACTATTTACACTATTTAGCTGCTGGCAGAGGTAACTCCAATGTCACCAGGGCGCGAAAGTTGGCAGCGATAAAGTCATTCTTCAACTACCTGGTAGAGAATGAAGGATTGGAAGTAAACCCCGCAGCTTCAATAAGGAGCCCCAGGATACCAGAGAAAGAGCCGGAATACTTAATTGAGGAGGAGTGCATCCACCTTTTAGAGACAATAGCCCGAAAGGGTAAGCCAAGAGTTCATGAACGGGATATGGCAATAGCTGTTCTCTTGCTTCATACTGGACTAAGAGTATCGGAGCTAACAAATCTGAAGCTGGTGGATGTCGACCTTAACAGGCGTCAGGTAAAGATAATCAGGAAAGGGAATAAAGAGCAGTATCTCCATCTAAACGGTGAGACAGTGAGAACACTGGCAAAGTATCTAGCCAAACGCCCGCAGGCTCAAAATGGTAGATTCTTTGTGGGAACCAGCGGGAGCAATCTGACTCGGGGCTATGTTTATGGTCTAGTACGCAGTTACCTGCAATTGGCCGGCATCAAGAAGGGTAAGCGAGGTCCTCACATCTTGAGGCATACCTTTTGTACCAGGCTACATCAGAAGGGGGTGGACCCTTTTACCATAAAAGACCTCGCCGGTCATAAAAGCCTTAATACTACCATGAGATATGTCAAGATCGAAAGCAAGGAACAGGCTGACGCCATCGATCGCCTGGAATTCAGGATTCTTTGAGAACTCCCCCAACTGAACAGGTGAAGGACAACAAGTCCCTTTCTAATCACTGTAGAAGTGTGGCCTTAGCTGATCTTCAAGGAATATCTGAACGTCTGCCTGAAAATAGCTTTCTACGTACCTTTGTCAGCTCTCTATGCCTAAGGATAGTGATTATTTGCTTCCTGCCATCAGATAAAACTCCTCTTAGTTTGGCATAGCCTCTCTGGGAAGCAATTCGGGAGCCAAACTGAGATAGGATCTTGATAATGTCTTCGCCAGTCAGGCTCTTAAGTTTTGGCATGGGCCGGCTTAAGTTCAAGATTGGCTAAGATGGAAAAATCAGAAAGGATATTCCAATCCTTCGGATTCTCTTCTTCTAGATGGGAGTCTATCGCTTCGGAAAAAGTTCAGATACATGTGATACACCCTCTTGACAAACATTTGTTCGATGCTTTGAACTGAGGGGCGGGAAGCGGGTCTCTCCCAGAGGCTTCCTTAACCAGGGTCGGCAAAAGTCGACCCTGGTTTTTTATCTTTAGGGAATTTTCGGGGAAGAAAGGATGTAAACCAAACGGCACAACGAGGATGCAACCACTCAGAACGCCTGGAAGCGGGCTGCCGCTCAGCTATCTGAGCCCATGAGCGGGTTCACCTCTACGTCGCCAAGTTCATCAAGTACGTGCGCGAGAACAACAACCAGGAGCCGACTCATCCTTTCCTGCCCACTTCTACTCCCTAGTCAACTCCGCTTCTGCTCCGCTTCAACTCCGCTTGACTCCGTGCGCAAACTGAAGAAAGGAGAAATGAAAAATGGCTGAAAGCGTAAAGGAGATTCTGTGCCTGGTCTTTACGACCAGCGAGGGGAAGACCCACAGCATTTCCTTCAGAGACCCCAAGGGTTACCTGGAGAAATTTAGTGGGCGAAAGTGTATCGCATGGGTGAACTTATACAAAAAGATAGTAATCTGCAGGCGTTCTTGATAGAATAAATCAGCAAAACTTAAAATTGCATTTTTGCATAAGCGTTATGCCAACCTTTATTGACCTTTTATGCCGGGAAATTTCTAAAAAGACCTCCCTGTTGCGCCAGCTGTGGTCCAGGACGCCCATGGATGATGTGGAGCGGGAGCTTTTCAAGCGGGCAAGGAAGATCTGGCTTCCCCTTCCACCCGCAGAGCCTCTTTACTCTCAAAAAGCTTTTGCGGTTGATGGCTCCATGGTTGAGCGTTCCTTTAACAACGCCGCCTCCGTTTTCATCGGTCAGGCCCTATTAATTGGAGCGGAGACGGAGGAGAAAGCGCTCAGGCTCGAGGTTTACCGGGGCACTATGGATCGCACCACCTTAGACCGTCTGAACTCTATTTATTTGCGCGAGCTGGAAGTTTCCCTAACTTTGGCGCACCTGGATAAAATGAAAAACGGCGTTCTCTTCTTGGACGGGTCCCTTTACAGTATGCTCCCTCACCTGCTCTACCCCGTGGCTGGTTCGGGACATTCCACCACCCTCGACCCTGCTCTTGACCTGTTGAAGAAAATCCTTCTCCTCCTTAAGAAAGCGGAGGAGTTAAAAGTGACCGTCCTCTGCCTCTCCAAGACGTCCACCGATGTCCTTCTTTCCCGAAAGCTCAGCCTCTTCTCGGATGATGAGGACATCCCGGAGGAAGCGCTTTCCTCAAGCAGGACTGAGGTCATGCCAGACGCTGAGCTCCTTTTCCGGGCAACAAAGGAGGCCGGGTTCTCTCGCCCTCTGATCCTGGGCAAGATGGCTTTTTATCCCAGACACGCCGCTTTGTTCAAAGATCGGAGGGAGCTTGCCAAGAGGTTTGGCACCCAGGAAGAGGAAGCGGCAAACCTTCTGGAAGAGCTCTGGAATTCCCCTGCACACGGGGTATTTTACTGGCGTCCGGCTATAAACGATGACCCCATTCGCGTGGATTTTCCCTGGATGCTCCATATGGAAAAAATCCCCCTCAGTCAGGTTTTTGCAACTTTCGCAGGCGATATTTCCAGCCTTCAGCCAGTGCTTTCCATAATTCAGAGCTCTTATGGGGGGGCCAATGTCTATAATGCGTTGCTCTGGCAAGCAGACAGGGCGGTGCGGTTGACCAGGGAAAAAGCGGAGATTTACCTGAGCGTCTTAAACTCAAACCTGGGGGAAAAGGTGAAGTTAGACCGCTCCTCCCGAAGGTTCCTTTAGCCCAGAAAAAAGAAGGGCCCGGCAATCCGGGCCCTTAATAGCAATTAAATCTTTTTGAGAGCTATCCTAAGGCTCAATCTTTAACCCGGGCGAAGTAATCGTGGTGCTCTTCCTCATCAGCGAGGATCCCCTCAAAGAGGGTCCTGGTGGTCACATCCCCTTCTTCCCAGGCTATCTTGATAATCTCCTTGTACAAGGAGATGGCCTCCTCCTCCGCTTTGATATTCAGCTCCACCATCTCTTTCCAATCCTCCCCGATCTGGATGGGATTGGGTTTTGTGGTGGGCATCCCACCGAGGTAATCCAGGCGCTCGGCGATGCTTTCCGCGTGCTTCATTTCCGTGATGCCGATTTCGCGCATCTTATCCCCAACAACCTGACCTTTCACTCCTCTTACCACTACGTGCTGCCAGAGATACTGAATTGAAACCTGGAGCTCCCTGGCAATGGCTAAATTAAGGTGCTCTTTAATTCTTTCCGACATGCTTCCTCCTTTCTTCCCCGAAAAGGTTTTTCCTTATTTTACCACGGCTCGCCCTTAAAAATATCGTTTTAGCTCAAAGGGATGAACTCTCAGGCTAATTTCCCGCGCCTCTTCCCTCTTAAATTTAATCCACTTTTCGATCAGGGGCTTTGACATCACGCCATCCTTTGTCAGGAACTCGCTATCCTTCTCCAGGGCATCGAGAGCCTCATCTAAAGATGCGGGGAGGAAGCTCAGTTTTTCCGCTTTTTCTGAGGAGAACAGGTCCTCCTCAAATGGCCCCAAACCTTCTTTAACGGGATCAATCTGCTTTTCCACCCCATCCAGTCCCGCAAGCAGGATTGCGCTCAGGCAAAGGTAGGGATTGCCCGTGGAGTCTGGGGGCCGGTATTCAAATCTGGTCTCCTCCGCCCCTGAGACGTAGGTGGGAATTCTGCAGGCAGAGCTGCGGTTTCCCCTGCCGAAGGTGATGCTCGTGGGGGCCTCAAAACCAGGGACCAGGCGCTTATAAGAGTTGGTGCTGGGATTGGTGAAAGCGCAAAGGCTGCGCGCGTGCTTCAAAATGCCCCCCATGAAGTTCAAAGCAATCTGGCTCAAATGAGAATAGGTCCCCTTCTCATCGTAAAAGAGATTCCTTTCCTCATCTTTCAGGAAGCAGTGAACGTGCCAGCCGTTTCCGGGAGCTCCATAAATGGGCTTGGGCATAAAGGTCAGGCTCAGGTTTTCTCGGGAAGCCAGGTTCTTCAGCACATACCTGATGAGCATGGCGTCATCGCAGGTTTTGAGGAGGGGCTCAAAACAGGTCTCTATTTCATGCTGACCCAAACCTCCCCCTTCGTGGTGGTGGTATTTCACAGAAATCCTCAACTTTTGCAGGATCTGGCAGGCTTCATCCCTGAACTGAACGAGTTTTTCCGTGGGCAGTTCCGCATGGTACGCTCCCTTCTCGATGCGCTCCAGGGGAGAAATTTTTACCTGGAGGGAAAGCTGGTCCTCTTCCAGATAGAAATCGCGGAAAAGATAGAATTCGTACTCCGGCCCCCAGAAGGAAGTGGCCCTCCTTATTTTTTTCTGGAGCAGAACCTCGGCCTTCCGGGCAATGTACCTGGGGTCTTCCAGAAAAGGCGATCGCCCTTTATCGGTACAATGAATGTTCGTGAAACAGGAAAGGACAGGAGCCCCCCTGAAAGGGTCGCGAAAAAAAGTAGCGGTGTCCGGGATCAGAACGAGGTCTGATGCCCCCACCGATGAAAGTCCGTATGAGCTGGCGTCAAAACCCACTCCCTCCTCCAGGACTTTCTCGTTCAAAAATGAGACCGGCAAAGTAAGGTGCCTGAGGTTTCCGTAGAGGTCGATCACCTTCAAGTCAAGGAAGTCGATACTTTCCCTATCAATTAAGACCCTCAAGGCGTTATAGTCCATTTTCCTCCTCCGGGAAAGTGCTTTTTGAATTATACCAGAGTCATGGGCTGATGAACAAAGAAGCGCTCAAGGCCGCCTATGAATAATGCATCTCTGGCCAAAGATTTCTTCCATATGGTTGAAAATCCGTTTTGGCAATAAGTCGGCCAGCAGGAGCGCGCCTGCGAATGGCAGCTATGAAAGGCTCTTGCTGGCGGAACCGGATTCGCAGGGAATAATCTATTATCCTTTTGGCAGAGGGTAAGGGACCGGCCTCATCCTCGCTACTTCTTCAGCCTCGCTAAGACCGGCTGAAATATGAATTTTGACAGAAGAAATCCTTGATTACGCTACCTCTGGCCAAAATCGAAGGCATAAAAAGTTCAGACCTCGGAAAATGAACCAGCCTAAGATATGGCCTCGAGGACAGTGCAGGTCTCCACGTGAAAGGTGTGAGGAAAAAAGTCAAAAGGAGTGGCCTTAAGGACCCGGTAATTGTCCAGCCCCTCGAGGTCTCGCGCCAGGGTGGATGGGTTGCAGGAGATGTAGACGATATAGGGCACTCGGGAGTCGCTGAGGGCTTCCTTCGTTCGGGGATGCAGGCCAGACCGCGGCGGGTCAAGCACTACCAAGTCATATCCCGAGAGCGGCCCAGTTTTTTCTGCTTCTTCCTGAACAAAATACAGGTTTTTAAGGCCGTTCAAAGATGCGTTGGCTTGAGCATCAGAAACCGCTTCCGCCATTTTTTCCACTCCCCAGACTTCCTCGGCCTCCTCCGCCAGAAAACAAGCGATGGTTCCCGTTCCACAGTAGATGTCAAGAATCTTTCTGGGCTTAATCCTGCGGGTAAAATCTTTCACCGTTTTATAAAGGGCTTCCGCCTGTAGCGTGTTCGTCTGGAAAAAGGAGGAGGGGGAAATCCTGAAGCGCAGGTTGCCTATCTTTTCTGTGATAAAGCCCTTCCCGGATAAGACTTCCTGGCGATCAATGTGGTGACTATCGCCCCAGGCGCGGTTAAGGGTAAAAATGACGGTTGCCTCTTTAAAAAGAGCGCTAAAAGCCTCTTTAGCGGGAACGGTTATCTCCTCCCCGCATACAAGGTTCAGGAGCAGCTCGCCAGTGTTCTGGCTGCGGCGAACAACAAGGTGGCGCAGGGAGCCCTTGTGCTCCCTCAGGTCCCAAACCGAGAGGCCGAATTCTTCCGCCCAGCTGTGTACAAGAGGAAAAAGCCCCTCCACGGGAAAAGAAGATATGGGGCATTCCTCCAGGTCTATCGTTCGCCTGAAACTGCCTCTGGGGTGCAAACCGAGCCTTATTTTGCCCTCAAAGGAGAAGGTGAACTCCATTTTATTGCGGTAATTCCAGATCAAAGGAGAGGGGAGGCATTTCTCCAGCTCGTTGGGCTCTATTTTTCCTATTTTTGAAAGGGCCTCCGCGAGAAAATCTTTTTTGCACTCAAGCTGAAGGCCATAAGAGGCATGCTGCAGGGAGCAACCTCCACAGTCTTTAAAGTGGGGGCAACGAGGAGAAACTCGTTCCGGGGAGTTGGTCAGGGTCTCAAGCACCATTGCCACCATAAAATCGCTTTTTGCTTTCTCTATCCGGGCTCGGACCCTTTCATGGGGAAGAGCGCCTTCCAGGAAAATGACCCGGCCATCCGGGGCTCTGGCCAGGGCTTTGCCCTCGTAAATCAGCTTCTCGATTTCCAGCTCCAGGATCGTGCCTTTCTGCATAATAAGAGTATAAAAAAATATTGAGGAAGGATAAAATTAATCTATGCTGGAACTTACCGCTGACCCCTATCGCAACCTGGCGCCAGTTTACGACCAGCTCGGTCTTTCGGAAAAAAGCGCGGGCTACGCGCGCCTAGTCGCCGAGTTTCTGAAAGAGAGAGCCGCACCCGGAAAAATGCTGGACCTCGGGTGCGGCACGGGGAAAGCCGCGATAATATTTTCCCTTTCCGGGTGGGACGCCACCGGGCTTGACATCTCCCAGGAGATGATCGCCATAGCCAGACTTCAAGCCCTTGAGGCGCAAACAAAAGTCAATTTTATCAGGCAGGATATGCGCGCGTTGAGCGCTGAGAACCAGTTCTCCCTGGTTACCTGTTTTTCCGTCCTAAACCACCTGAAGGACTCAAGCGAGCTGGAAAAAGTGATTCAAGCTGCTTCCAAGGCTACGGTTGAGGGTGGATTCGTGGCTGGCGATCTTTTTTCTCCGGGAGCGTTTTCCGAAACCTGTCCCGAGGTGAGGATGGCACCCAATGTTTACCTTATTGAACTCTACTCGTGGCGCAAGGAGGGACTTTTGTCGCGACAGTTGATCTGGTTCAGAAAAAAGGGAGACCTGTTTGAAAAGAAAGAAGCATTAATTGAGGAGCGCGCTTTTCCCGCAAGCGACTTCCTCAATATAACGAAAAAACACTCCCTGTACCTCGAAAAAAGGTGGCGCGTTGACAAAGAGCCGGAGGAAAGCGAAGAAGGTCCTCATAGCCTGTTCCTTTTCCAGAAAAGGCCTTAGCGCTCCTCCAGAACCCAATGAACCACGGTCCATCTCAAAGCAAAGATCCCCACCAGAAAACCGAGCCAGAGATTGAAAAAGCGCACCAGGATGACTGAGGTGCAGGCAGCCTCCACTGGAATCTGCCTGGAGAGCAACAAGGCCATCAAGCTTCCCTCCACCACCACCAACCCCCCTGGAGAAAGGGAAACACCGCCAGCTATTGATGACAGGTTCAGAAAGAAGAGAGCCTCGAGGAAGCTGATGGGAGCATAAATTCCCCTCAGTAAAAAATAGAAGGCCACGGATTGGAAGAGGGCGGAACAGGCACTCAAAAAAATTGCCACGGTCAGCCTTTTCCAGGAAAAGACTACCCGCACTGACCTGTAAAAGGACTCCAGGGAATTGGCAAGCCCCCCGAGCTTCTTTCTGGAACGAAGAAAATTGGCGAAGGACATAAACCACTTTTCCCGGCTCACAAAAAGCAGGGCGGCGGCAAAAACGCAGAGAAAGACCACGAGAACTGTCCAGCCATAGTGGAACTGCGCAGCCCCCACGGTTGCAAGCAGGGCAATTCCCGTACCATCAGTTAGCCTCTCGGCGAAAACAACAGGAAGGGTCTTGGAAACCGGGATGGACTTTTTTTCCAGAAGAAAGGACTTAACTGCCTCTCCCAGATTTCCAGGAGTTGCTGACAATGATAGGCCCGCAAGAAATACTACTAACGATTGTGGGTTGCTCAGGTCCAAATGGAAAGGCTTGAGCAAAAACTGCCAGCGAAGGAACCGGAAGTAATAATCAAGTATCGAGAAAAAGATCAGAAAAATGATCAGCAGAGGGGAAAGCATCAAAAGTGTCCTGCCCACCGCCCGGGCATCGCCCACAAAAATCAGGGCCACGAAAACCAGGACCCCCAGGATGCCACCCAAAAGCAACCTGCGCTTCCAGACCTCGGCTTTTCGAACAGCGGATCCCATCATCCCACCTTTATTTCTGAAAGATCGGGGATAACGATGTCAAAGCAGGACTCCAGTTTCTCTCGAGTGCTTGGGCCTGTTGCCACGCCAATAGTGGCCTTTACCCCGGCGCTTTTCCCCATCTGGGAATCAAGGCAGGAATCCCCGACTACCACCATTTCCTCAGGAGGAATATTTAAGGCCTGTGAGCATTTGAAAATCATATCAGGGGAAGGCTTGGGATGCCCAACTTCGTCCACCCCGATGATCAAATCGAAATAGGGCAACCAGCCTAAAAGCTCCATCATCCTCTGTGCCCTATCATGTCCGTCCCCCGTGGCAAGGACGACGCGAAACCCTTGTTCCCTCAGACTGCGCAAGGTCTCGCCTGCGTGAGAGAGGGGCTTCAAATTTACTCCAATGTCCAGGGACTCCTCCGCTTCCTTGAAGACCCTGGCCGCAATTTCCCGGGCCTGGGGAAATGGGTAACCCTTCTGGTAAATGAAGCCCGCGCAGAGGGTTTCCTCTTCTATTTTGGCGGCAGTAGCCAGGGGACCTTCAGGGTCGATTTCCCCTGAATGGAGGTTGTACCCGCAATTACGGGCAAAATCATCTTTCACCTGCGGCCCCAGAGCCTTAATCAGAGCATCAAGCCGTGCTCGAAAAAGGGACTCAAGCACACAGTGAAAATCTACAAGCGTTCCGTCCTTGTCGAAGATCACAGTCCGACAAGGAATAAAATAATCATAAATATGAAGCCTGATCATCAACTATATTTTAGCAGTCTTTGCTAATATTCTGAGGGCAAATTCTCCAGTTCCGCGAAATTAAAAATCGGGCCGTCTTTGCAAACGTATTTCGGGCCGATATTGCACCTGCCGCACTTACCAATGCCACACTTCATCCTTCTTTCCAGGGAAGTGTAAATTTTGTTTTTGGGAATTCCCTGCTCGAGGAGTTTGGGAATCGTGAGCCGAATCATTATAGGGGGACCGCAGATCAGGGCGTAGGTATTTTCAAAATCCACCTTTACTTTCGCTACAATGTCCGGGACAAACCCTACAAGGCCCGTCCACCCAGGGAACTCCCTGTCCACGGTGAGGTACAGGTTCAGCCGGGGGTTGTTTTTCCACTCCTCCAGCAAGTCCTTGTAAAGCAGCATGCCGGGGGTTCTGGCCCCGGATACCAGGTCAATATTTTTCACCCTGTCGCTCCATTCCCGAAGCAAGTGTTTGGTAAAGGAAGCAAGGGTGGTGAAGGCAAACCCTCCCGAGATTATGAACAGGTTTGCTCCCACAAATTCCTCTTCCGGGTACCAGTTTCCCAGGGGTCCTCTGAGCCCTACGATGTCTCCCTTATCGAGTTCGTGAATGGCTTTGGTCACCGATCCCGCCTTGTTCACGGTAATTTGAATTAACTCCTCCTCAGGGCTGGAAGCGATCCCGAAGGGGCTCTCCCCTTTTCCGGGAATCGAAAGCTCAATAAATTGCCCGGGACGGAAACGGAATTCCTCCCTTTTCCCTTCTGCCAGAAAGGAGAGCCAGAGGGATTTGAGGGACCTGTCCTCGCTCTCAAACTTTACTTCCTCCACCCTCATCGGGATGGGGAGATAGGGGTTATCCTGTAAAGGTTGCCACATATTTCACTACCTCGCGAATGTCGATCCTTGAGGGGCATGCTTCCAAACACCTGCCGCAGCCTGTACAACCAAGCAGGCCATGAAGATAGGGGATGTAACTGAATTTGTGCATGAAACGCTGTCTCCACCTTTCCTTCAAAGTGGGCCGGGGATTGTGCCCGCTCGCTTCAAGGGTATACATGTTGAACATGCAGGAATCGTAAGTGCGAATTCTTTTTCCTACCGGACCCAAGTTTACATCAGTGATGTCGAAGCAGTAGCAAGTGGGGCAGAGGTAAGAGCAGGCACCGCACCCCAGGCAAGCGGATTCAATTTCCTCCCAGAGTTTATCCTGGAAAATCAGGGGGAAGTATTCCTCAGGGCTCTTGACGGGCAGAAGCTCCACTTCTCGAGAAGGGACAGCTCCGCGATCTACCTGGGTCTCGTTTTCCACCTCCTTCGTCTCAAGGGCGAAAGCCTGGAGCCTTTGAGCAAGGACGGTGTTCCCAGCAAGGACGCCCACCTGGTCGCCTAAATCGTAAATAATGGCGTCCGCGCCGTTAAGGAGATCGGGGCCAAGCCCAAGGGCATCGCAGAAGCAGGTTTTTTCAAACTCCCTGCAGGCAATCGTAAGGACAAGGGAGTTCTCCCTCCTTGACCGATAATAGGGGTCATCGAAGCCGCCCTGAAGGAAGTTAGAGTCCAAAACCTGGAGAGCTCGCGCATCGCAGGGGCGCAAGCCAATAATTAGCCTTTTAGTTTCATCAAGAAGGGGTTTTTGCGCGGAAGAAAAACGCTTAAAGTAAAACAGGGTCTCCTCTGGCGGCAGGAAAAGCTCCTTTGCTGAGTGAGTACACCTCTCGAACTGTAAATTTTCGGGGAGCTCCAGAATAGTTATTTCTTTGAGGCGAACTTTATCCTCCGTCCTTTTCGGGGCATACACCTGATAATCGCTAAAAGACTCAAGCGCGGCAAGGAAATTTTTCCTGGTCAGCTTTAAGTACAGCATTTCTTTTCCTCCGTCAGACCTCCGCCCCAGAAAAAGTCAGGGTCATCATAACTGAAACTGCCTAAAGCTGGTCTCTCTCCAATTTCCAGGCCCGGCGTGTAATTGAAGAGCTGGGACACGGTCTGCTTTGCCCAGGCGAGCAGGGACATTAAATCCACTCCCTCCGGGCAAGCTTGCTCGCAGGCCCCGCACTCCACACACCTTCCGGCTAGATGATAAGTCCTGGTAAGCAGCCAGATGAGGTTATCTGGAATTGTGGGAGCAGCGGTCAACCAGCGTGGCTCGGATGACTCCACAAAGCAGCTTTCGCAGTAACACATGGGGCACGCCTGCCTGCAGGCGTAACATCTAATGCACTTTTCCGCTTGATCCTGAAAGTAACTAAGCCTCTCTATTTCTGAAAGCGAATTTATCTTTTTCACTCGACCTTCAAGGGCATCGGTGGCGCCCTCTCTCGATTTGCCCTGGATCATGTAGTCATATATCACAGGTGATGGATAGCGGCAGCTGAGGCAGCAATCGCAGAGGTATTCCTCCAAGGGTAACTCTAAAATCTGATTGTCGGACTCCAACAGGAATTTACCTCCCTTGGAACCAAGAAAATAGGAGTTTTTGAGAGGCCCTAATTTTCTCCTGTCAATCACGCCGGGACAGGGAATGCCTATTACTTTAAGCTTCTCCCTGACGATCTGCCCTTCGTTGATCAGGATCACCAACGACCGGGAGACGCATCCTGGAGCCAGTATTCCGATTTTCTTTCCCCTATATTTGGGCAAAAGGGCAGCGAGATTCGTAGAAGCACTTGCATCCCAGCGAAGGGTTTTCAGGGAATCCGGGGAGAAAAAAGCTTTAGGCTTGAGAAAACCTGAAGAGGATTTCTCAAATCCCAAAAGGACCTCAATTCCCTCGTTTAAAAAAGCCTCCCTGCCTTTGGCGATTAATTCTTCAGTAATTTCACCGAGACTCATTTAAGAACTCCTCAAGATCGCTTTTCTCCCTGATGATTTCCTGATTTGGTCCGGCTTTTTTGACCTCTTCGGTAAATTCCCTGATCAATTGGGCGAACTGGGCCCCTTCGCTGGCAGATATCCAGGCCATTTTGAAGCGGGCCGGAGAAATCCCGGAAAACTCCAAAAGCTTCTTAAAAACTTCCAGTCGCCTGCGCGCGTAGTAGTTGCCGCTTTGATAATGGCAGTCCCCGGGATGACAGCCGGAAACAAGAACACCATCGGCTCCCTCGTATAGAGCCTTAAGGACGAAAAGAGGGTTCACTCTTCCGGAGCAGGGCACTCTTATCACCCTGACATTGGCAGGGTACTGAAACCTGGAAACCCCTGCAAGGTCCGCTCCCGCATAGGAGCACCAGTTACAGAGAAAAGCAATTATCTTAGGCTCAAAATTCTCCATCTTCCACTCCTATATTCCGAGGATTAGAGCTTCCAGGGCATCACTGATCTGCTCGTTCGTGAAGCCCTCAAGGTCAATAGCATTGGAACGGCAACCGCCGGAACAGGCCCCACATCCTTTGCAGAGAGTAGAGTTAACCTCAGCTACCCGCTTGAGGTGGCCGAGGACTTTCTTTTCCACCACCTTGATCGCTCCGTAAGTGCAGACGAGCTCGCATAAGCCACATCCCGAACAGGTCCTTTCGTTTACCTGAGCTACTTTTCCCCCTGCCTCGATGCCCTCCTTGGCAAGGATGATGGCAGCTTTTCCAGCAGCGGCTTTCGCCTGGGCGATGGATTCCTCAATCGTCCTTGGGGAATGGGCCAGGCCGGCGAGAAAGACGCCATCGGTGGCAAATTCCACGGGACGCAATTTGGCGTGGGCCTCAAGGAAGAAGCCATCCTGGGTTAAAGGGACCTTGAAGGTTTTGGCCAGCTTTTCGTTCTCAGGATTAGCGCTTATTCCCACGCTAAGAACCACTAAGTCGGCGGAAATATCAATTTCTCTGTTGATAATTCCCTCCCTCCAGCGCACTCTCAGGGCTCCGTTCACATAGACTTTGGGTTTTTCCTCTGCTTTATAGTTATAAAAGAGCACACCAGCCTCACGAGCTTTTGTGTAGTAAACCTCATTTAAGCCATAGGATCTGATGTCCCGGTAAAGAACAATTACCTCTGTCTCAGGACTGAGTTCCTTTATTTTGAGGCTGTTTTTTATGGCTTCCTGGCAGCAAACCCGAGAGCAGTAAGGATGATCCTCGTCCCTGGACTCCACACACTGAATGAAGACCACCTTTTCAGGCTTTCCCAGTCTGCCGTTCAAAAGCAGGCTTTCCAATTCCCTCTGAGTTATTACTCCTTTTAAATCCCCGTAGCCGTAGGCCTGAGTTGGCATCTCCTGGGCTCCTGTAGCGATTATCACAACCCCGTGCTTCACTTCCTCACCATCGCTCAAAGTGGTCCGGTAATTGCCCACGTATCCTTCCGAGGACTGAATTTCCACTCCTGTCTTTACTTTTATCCTGGGGTGACCTGTGACTTCCTTTACTACCTCCTTCAGGTAAGGCTCCAGAGGGGAGCCGTCATGCCTGAAAGCGAGGAAGCGGGCATTTCCGCCCAGTTCCGGTTCCTTCTCCACCAGCACGACTTCGAAGCCCTGATCAGCCAGAGAGAGAGCCGCAGTGATTCCGGAAATGCCGCCTCCAACTACAAGCCCACGCCTGATAATGGGCAAGAGCTGAACTTCCAGGGGTCTGAGCTCGATAGCTTTAGCGACTGCCCCCCGGACGAGGTCTTTAGCTTTCTCAGTAGCGTTCAAGGGGTCATACTGGTGCACCCAGCTATCCTGATCGCGGATGTTGGCCATCTCGAAGAGGAACCGGTTCAGCCCCGCCTCCCTTATAGTTTCCTGAAAAAGCGGCTCATGGGTCCTGGGAGTGCACGAGGCCACCACCACCCTGTTCAGGTTGTATTCCTTTATTTTCTCCTTGATCCTCTGCTGGGTATCCTGGGAGCAGGTATAGAGGTTGCTTTCGGCAAAAACAACATAGGGCAGAGTTTTAGCGTATTCAGTCACGGCTTGGACGTCCAGAAATCCCGCGATGTTTAACCCGCAATGGCAGATAAAAACCCCAACTCTTGGCTTCTCGCTGCGGACGTCAATTTCCGGGGGCAGTTCCTTCCTTAAAATTTCTTTGCCCCTTTCTCCAGCTATTATCCTGGAGGCCTCTTCCGCAGCCGAACTTCCTTCAGTGACGGACTCCGGAATATCTTTGGGACCGGCAAAAGCTCCGGCGATAAAAACCCCCGGGTTATCAGTCCCTACAGGGTCAAGAGCCTTGCTGTTCGCAAAACCGAACTCGTTTCTGGAAATTTTGAAAAGCTGACAAAGCTCCTCGGCGCTTTTAGGCGCACCAAGTCCCACGGAAAGGACCACAAGGTCAAACTCCTCGCTTTTTAAGTTCCCTTCCTCATCCTCATAGGCAATCTTCAGGGAGCCGTCCTTGAGCTCCTCCACCTGGGAAACTCGGGATCGCACAAACCTAACTCCCTGTTCTTTTTGAGCGCGATCAATGTATTTCTCGAACTCTTTACCGTAGGAGCGGATGTCAATGTAAAAGATCGTGGACTCCACATCCCGGGAATGCTCTTTGGCGATTACCGCTTCCTTGGTAGCGTACATACAGCATACGGAGCTGCAGTAGGCGTTTTTTCTGTCTCTGGAGCCAACGCACTGGATGAAGGCAATCTTTTTGGGGTGCTTGTCGTCGCCCGGTCTGGTGATCACACCCGAATAAGGGCCGGAGGCTGAGAGAATGCGCTCAAACTGGATGCTGGTAACTACGTTCGGGAATCTCCCCCAGCCGTATTGATAATAAGAGGAAGGGTCGACCTCATCGAACCCGGGAGCCAGGACCACGCTTCCCACTTCCAGGATTTCCTCGAGCGGCTGCATTTGGTGGTCAATGGCTTTGGCCTGACAAATGCGCACGCACTCCATGCACTCCGAGCAGCCAGCGCAGTTCAGGCAGCGTTCCGCCTCAGACTTGATGTCCTCCTCCTTGAGGCCAAAGTTCACTTCGGAGAAATTCCCCTTAAAAGACTCAGGGGGGCGAATCTGGGGGGAGGACCTTTTCCTTTGGGGGACGTTTGTGGTGTCCACCTCCACCTTGGATTCCAGGGGACCCTCCTCCCTCCCCTTTCTCAGATCCTCCCCTTTAAGGAAACGCTCAATGGAAATGGCCGCTTTTCTCCCTTGAGCCATGGCTTCGATAAAGGTGGCTGGACCAAGAACGGCGTCCCCGCCCGCAAAGACATTGGAAATGCTGGTCTCGAGAGTGAGCGGATCCGCCTGGAAAAGCCCTTTTCCAGCTGGAAGGGGAATGTCCTCTATCTCTGGCTCCTGGCCGATAGCGGAAACTACAAGCTGGAAAATGTGGCTTTCCTGAGCACCTGGAATAGGAACCGGTCTCGGGCGGCCGGAAGCGTCTGGCTGCCCAAGCTGCATTTTCTGCAGGGTCAAAATCACGCCTGATTGCCCCTCCTGAACAGCGACCGGGGCAGCCAGGAAATGGAAGGATACCCCTTCCATTTCCGCTTCCTCAATTTCCTGAGGGTCAGCGGGCATTTCGTTCCTGGTCCTGCGATAAATAACGTGAACCTCTGAAGCCCCCAGCCTCAAAAGTGTTCTCGCTGCATCAACAGCGGAGTTGCCTCCCCCGATCACAGCCGCTTTCCCCTCAAAAGCAGAAGGCTCGGCGTTTGCCTTTCTCAAAAAGCTGAGGGCATCAACAACTTGAGGAAGGTCTTCGCCCGGAATTCCCATCTTCCTTGATCTCCAGGCGCCTGTGGCCACAAAGACTGCGTCGTATTCACCTGAGATCCTCTGAAAATCGGGGCCCTTTACCTCATGGTTGAGCTTAAACTCCACCCCGATTTCCGAAAGAAGCCCCAATTCCCGATTTAGGATTTCCCGGGGCAGGCGATAAGCTGGAATCCCATACCTGAGCATGCCGCCGATCCAGGGCATCCTCTCAAAAACGGTGACCCGATAGCCTTCCAGCCGCAAATCGTAGGCAGCAAGGAGCCCCGCGGGACCTGAGCCTATAATCGCCACTTTTTTGCCGTTTTCAGCCGGCACCTGAGGCAGCCATTTCTCGCCATCTTTAGCTGCAAGATCGGCAACGTAGCGCTTGAGGTAATCTATGGCCACGCTCTCATCCACGTCTTTCCTGGTGCAGGACTTTTCGCAGGGCCTTGTGCAGATGCGACCGGTTATTGCCGGGAAGGGATTTCTCTCCCGGATTAGATCGAGAGCTTCCTTATATTTTCCTTTAGAAATCAGCTGGATGTATCCCTGAGCATTGACGTGAAGGGGGCAAGATGCGCGGCAGGGGCTTATGCCAAGCTTGGTTATGCCAAAAGAACTGGGGACCGCCTGCTCGTACAGCCGGAAAATTGCCCGGCGATGGGTTAAACGCTCCTCGTATTCGTTGGGCAGGGAAACAGGGCACTCCTTGACGCAATCACCACACCCCTTGCACAGGTCATTATCAACGTATCGTGGCTCACGCACCACGGTGATCCTGAAGTGAGGGGTCTCCCCTTCTACACTTATTATTCTGGAGCGAGTAATAAGCTCAATATTGGGGTTGGAACCTACTTCCACCAGTTTGGGGGATAGGATGCACATGGAGCAGTCGTTAGTGGGGAAGGTCTTGTCCAGCTGGGCCATTGTCCCCCCAATAGCGTCTCTGGATTCCAAAAGGTAAACCTTGAAACCGCCCGCTGCTAGGTCCAGACTGGCCTGAATTCCCGCTACCCCTCCCCCGACCACCAAAACTCTTCCAACGGGATGTTCCTTTTCGGCCACTATAGACCCTCCAGTTTTGACCAGAAGTTGTCCATTTTCATCCGGTTCAGGTTGAACCCCAATTCATCTCTGGGAATGCCTAAAGCCAGCCCGAGAACCTGGAGAAGGTAAACGATAGGGAGCTCAAAATTCACATTTAGCAGCTTCTCTATCTTTTTCTGATTTTGCTCAAACATGATGTCGCAGAAGGGGCAGATAAGAACCATAGCGTCTGCTCCCTCTTCCCTGGCCTCAGAAAGGGTTATGCTGGCCATTTTGAGGGAGGTCTCCTCCTTGAAACCGAGCACAGCGCCCCCACAGCAAGCATTTTGTCCTGAGATAATTTGGGCCCCGGTGAGCTTTAAAAGCTCAGTTAGAGTGCCTGGAGCCTCGGGATTATCAAAACTCTCATAAATCTCTGATGGTCGGGCATAGTGGCATCCGGTGTAAGGGTAAAGCCTGAGGGGCTCAAGCCTTCTTTTAATCCTTTGGGCAACTACCTCTTTGAATTCTTCAAAAAGAAATCTGGCGGCATGCCGGACCTTAACGCTGCCACTGTAGGTGCGTCCTAAGCTATGAAGGAGCGGTTCCAGTTTTTCCTTAAGGCCCTGATCCTTTTTCCAGAGATAGTTCGCCTCAGTGAGATTTTCCGTACAAGCATTGCATAAAGTAACGAGGTCCCGGATGCCGTTTTTCTCCGCCAGAGCGAGGTTGGCGAGCGCCATCAAAAGACCGGCCTCCTCTTTGATGCTCTTTGCGGGAAACCCGCAACAGGAAAAATCTGTCACATCCACGATCTCCAATTGAAGCTCCAAGGCAAGTCTGCGAAATGATTGCTCATAATTCATGGCCCGCACGGGAACGGTGCACCCCAAGAAAAGCCCGACTCTCATTTTTCCTCCGGGATCAGGGAATTCAGGTTTAAAAGCTCAAGAATGCTGATCACGCTTTCTTTTTTTTCCTCCAGCGCCGGAAGAAGCTGCTTGAATCTTTTCTTGTTCTCAAATTCCCCTATTTCATAAAGTCTTCCGTGCTTGTAAAGCAAATCCAGTTGCGCCTGAAGGCTTGAAGGCAGAATACCCTCCTCAACGGCAATATTCCTTAAAGCCGTCATCAAATCAGTGATTTTAACATCCTGAGGGCAACGTTCAGAGCACAAGTAGCAAGCGGAACATAACCAGATGAAAGGAGAGCGGAGAACCTCCTCCTTAGCTCCCAAAAGGGCCAGCCGAATGATCCGCCTCGGGTTGAACTCCTCGTCCACTGCCCTAACCGGGCAGCTCAGGGGACAGGTAGCGCAGGAGAAGCAGCGGACGATTTTTTCTCCGCCCTTTTCCCTCATTATTCGATACTTGAACTGAAAATCTAATTCCTTCTCAGTAAGGGTTTTGCCCATGCCGGATATTTTCCTCTCATCAGGAGCGAGATGCCTCCTCAATGCTGGAGTTTAAAGCGAGATCAAGGATTTCCTGGGGAATTGTTTTTATGAAGGACTCTCGGATCAAGAATTCCGTCAATTTTCGAGCGTAAGAGATATCTTCCTCGGCTTTCCTGTATGCCTCATCTCTGCTCATCTGGACTCTGGCTACACCGTCCTTTACAGCCTGGGTGGCCACGTCGGCCGCCTCATTGGGGAAAACCGCGGGTTCCTCCATTGTGGCAATCACGTTGTCTGGATTGATCCCCCTCTTTTCCGCAAAAGCAGCCAGGGATTTGGCGGCTGCAGTGGCCATGCTATCGGTTACTTTGCGCGCCCTCACAAGCAGAGCTCCTTTTAGGATTCCCGGGAACCCCAGAGAATTGTTAACCTGGTTGGGGAAGTCGCCCCTTCCTGTGCCCACAATGTAAGCACCAGCCTCTTTCGCCTCGTAAGGGTAAATTTCCGGAACCGGGTTGGCGCAGGCGAAAACAATCGCTTTGGGAGCCATTTGCCTGATCCACTCAGGTTTAATTACTCCCGGCCCGGGTGTGGAAAGCGAAAGCAGCACATCGGCTCCCTTCAGGGCTTTCTCAATGGTCTCCACCCTATCGGGGTTTGTCTGGAGACAGATCTCCCATTTACGGTAGAAACGGTGATCCGCCTCGATGTCCTTGCGGCCTTGATGAAGCGCTCCCCGGGAATCAAACATGATGCTCTTCTCGGGATCAGCGCCCGCAGCAAGGTTTAACCTCAAGCAGGTGGTGTTGGCGGCTCCCGCACCGAAATAGACTATCCTGACCTCGGACAGTTTCTTACCGGCGACCTTGAGGGCGTTTAGCAATCCTGCCAGAGTTACGCAGGCTGTTCCCTGCTGATCGTCGTGCCAGACAGGAATATCGCACTCTTCCCGGAGCACATCAAGAACTCGATAGCAATTGGGTTGAGAAATATCCTCGAGGTTTACTGCTCCAAAGGAGGGCTGGATCCTTTTCACCAGGTTAATGATGATCTCGGGGTCATTTTCCCCCTTCTCGTTTCTGGAATCCACGCAGAGGGGGATAGCGTCGATGCCCCCTAAGTATTTCATCAGAAACGACTTCCCCTCCATCACTCCCAGGCCCCCTGCAGGGGTAACGTCGCCGTCTCCCAGAACCCTTGTGGAATCGCTGACCACCGCTACGAAGTTTCCTCTGTTGGAAAGCTCGAAGGATTTTTCGTTGTCGTCCCTGATGGTAGTGGAGATTTTGGAGACCCCTGGTGTATACCAGACGTTAAACCAGTTAAACCCAAAAACTCCAGCCTTAGGGACGGTCTGCATTTTCCCTCCGTAAAAACGGTGGCCCTCAAGGGCAAGGCGCTTATAGAAAAGCGTCTTGGCTTTAGCTACTTGAGCCGGAGTGAAATT
>Ga0172362_10000944_pt1 | contig 24512 bp, 19 predicted proteins | sample LakKivs1_kivu2a2_FD_114534 | JGI IMG/M metagenome (GOLD analysis project Ga0172362, IMG submission 114534) | Sediment microbial communities from Lake Kivu, Rwanda - Sediment s1_kivu2a2 | ecosystem: Environmental > Aquatic > Freshwater > Lake > Sediment | place: Rwanda: Western Province, Lake... | reverse complement strand
GGTGTCATTCACGCCCAGAACTTCCCGGTGAAGTGGGCGGCGGGCAGCGCGAACTTCGCCTTCGACGACGTCTGGGAGCCTCGCAAGGTCTGGGTCATCGAGGGCACGCCGAAGCTCGCGCAGTACGCGTACTCGAAGCGCATCCTCTGGGTCGACAAGGAGACCTACGCGATCCTCTACTCGGACATCTTCGACCGCGCCGGGACACTGTGGAAGGTGTGGCTGAACGACTTCAGCTTCCGCAAGGCGGCGTTCCCCAACGCCGAGATCCAGTACGAGGACGAGCAGGGCTTCCTGCCTTCGATCGTGATGGTCGACGTGCAGGCATCGCACGCCACCAAGGCGAGCCTGCCGAGCACGCGATTCCCCAACGAGGCGGGCTGGTACTTCAACCAGGGCGCGAAGTCGGGCACGTCGGCCGACTACTTCACGGTGGCGTCGATGATCTCCGCCGGTCGGTAGTCATCGCAACGAGGGGTCACGCGACCCCTCGCCCCGTCAAGCGGAGCTTGACGGGGCCCCACTTCCCGCGCTCGCTTCGCTCTGCCGCGCGCTGCGCGCGCGGAGGCGGACGCGCACGAGGGGGCGGAAGCGCACGAGGGGGCGTCGGTCACGGGGCCGGCGCCCTTTCTCGTGGGCGCGGCGGCGGTGCTACCCCGCGGGACGCGCGAAGCGGCGGCGGACGCCCTCGCGTCGCATCTCGATCGTGCGCGCGCGCCCCGCGGGTGTGACGCGCTGCGTGTCGGGCGGCAGCGCGCCCGCGAGCTGCGCGCGCGGCAGCAGCCGGATGGTCGGGATCGGCGTGTCCTCGGCCATGTTCCAGCGGTAGATCAGCGAGCCCTCCGCGTGGCCGACCGGGTCGAGCCAGTTCGCGACGCCGGGATCGTCGTGCGTGACCACGGCGCGGAACACCCCGTCGCCGTCGATCGCCGCCTGGTGTCCGTTGAGGCTCGACTGGTGGCTCGCGAAGTCGAGCGACTCGAGCCAGAAGTTGCACAGGTCGATGCTCCAGTACTTCGCGCGCGGCACCGGGACTTCCACGAGCAGCGCCTCGTCCGGACGCACGCGGTAGTAGCAGGTGCCGGCCGCCTGGTGCTTCATGGCCCCCATGGCGGTGCCGCCGAAGGCGTCCGTGGGGAACGCGTTGAGGAAGCGCTCGCGTAGCGCGAGCACCGTGCCCAGCCACAGCTCGACGCTGGCCTCGACGTTGGTTGCGACAGCGTCGAGCCGCCGCGCGAAGAACGCCGGATCGAGTCGCCCGTGCGGCGCGCTCGGCGCGCCGCCGTCGACGCGGTCGATCCACAGCGGTGCGGGCTCCTCGCGCGACCAGTCGTAGAAGAACTGCCGCACGAACACCCAGCGCGCGCCGGGCTCGAGCGGGATCCAGTTGCGCTCCCGCGGCGGTCCGCCGAGGAGCACGTCGAAGCGGCCGTCCCCGTCGAGGGCGAAGTCGTCGGCGTCGGCGTTCGCGAGGGTCCGGATGCCTGCCGCGACCTGAAGGCCGAAGAAGTGGACGTTGCCGCGCCGTCCCGTCAGGCGGTAGGTCGCGTTCTCGGCGACCGGGATCGTCGCGTACAGCGCGTCGGGGCAGTCCCAGCCGAACTTGTTGCGCCGGTCCATCCAGCGCACGGTCGGACGCAGCGGGTCGAGGTCCTCGATCGCCACGTCGAGCGCGTTGCGCAGCAGCGTCGTCAGGTAGCGGACGCCGTCGGCGCGTGTCGCGGCGTCGTCGGGAACCGCGGTGGCGCGCACGCGCGCCTCGAGCGCGGCGAGCCGGGTACAGAAGCGCTGCCACGCGTCGCCCTCGAGCAGATCCGCGGCGGTGCCCTGCGCCCACTCGTCGGAGCGCAGGATGTTCCAGTTGAGCCACTTGTCGTTGGCGATGAGCTGCGCACCGAGGGCAGCGTCCTTCGCCTGGGGCGAGCTTTCGTCTGCCACGGGAACCTCCTTCGCGTCGGGTGAAGCGCCGTGCCGGGTTCACCCCTCGCGGACGGCGAAGCCGGTGCGGACGTCAGATGAAGCGCCGTGCCGGTTTCGCCCTTCGTGGTCGGCGAAGCCGGTGCGGACGTCAGTCTTCGAGGCGCAGGTCGAAGTGCCGCGTGTAGTCGCGGAAGGCGTCGCGGACCTCGTCGAGCGACAGACCGAACTCCTCGAGCGTGTACGGCATCGCGCCGTGCTTGTGCTGCGGGTGGTCGTCCGACCAGGCCTGCATGGCGGACTCCGCCGCAGCGGTGAGTGGCAGGCCGACGCGATCGTACAGCGCCGCGACGGTCGCGATCGGGTCGGCGACGAGGTTGCCCATCAGGACGTCGGCGAAGCGTGCCTCGCCGGCGGCCTTCCGGAAGGCGAGCCCGCGCCGCACCGCCTCCGACCACAGCGCCAGCTGCTCACGCCCGAGCTCGTGCAGGTCCACGCGGTCGGTCTGCGTGCGTCGCACGATGAAGATCAGCTTGCACACCGACGCGAGCACCTTCGCCGGGTCGCGGTGCGTCCAGACGATGCGCGCGTCCGGGTAGACGGCGCAGAACGCGTCCAGGTGGCAGAGGTCGGGCGGGCTCTTGAGGAACCAGCGAGTCGGCGGGCAGCGCCACTCGAGCAGCTTCAGCACGCGCTCGTGGTGCCGGTACGCGGGCACCATGTCGTGGCCGAGCCACCAGCGGATGTACGAGGGCACGTGCGCCATGCCTTCGAAGTGCTGCGTCGCGAAGTGCTGGCCGAGGAGGTCGATGTTCTCGGTCGGGCTCGTCGCCGTGCCGTCGTACATCCGAAGGAAGTCGGGATCGCCGCGGAAGAACGCGTTGCGCGCGTCGGCCTCGGCGATCCGCCGGTCGGTCGCGTACGTCGCGCGCTCGGGCGGCGGCGTCGGCTCCTGCGACTCCCACATCGCGAGCGATCGGGTGTCGGGATCGGCCGCGAGCAGGTGGGAGAGGGCAGTGGTCCCGGTGCGCGGCAGCCCCGTCACGAACAGGGGACCGCCGATCCGCTGCTGCGCGATCTCGGGATGGCGGCGGTACCAGTCCGCGACGCGCAGCCGCTGCTGCAGGTAGCCGCCGAGGAGAGCCTCGTGCGCGAGCCGACCGATGTCGTTCAGCGCGGACTCTCCGGCGAGCGCCGCGAGCAGCACGTCGAGGCCGTCGCGAAAGCTCGGGTCGCCGAAGTCGTCGAGTCCGGTCGTGCTCCGCGCGGCGGCCAGCAGATCGTGCGCCTCGAGCCCCATCGGGCCCACCGTGGCAGGAATCGGCGTGGCGGGCGAGCGACCGCTGGCGCGTGATGGGGCAGGGTCCGCGCGGAGTCCGTGCAGATCGACCATCGCCGAGGTCCGATAGGACGAAAATACGTTGACGGCCTACCTCGCGCCTTGTACCCCGCGTACGGATGCAGAGGGATATCCAGGAGGACCCGTCCGCCGGCTCGCTGCGCGAGCGCCAGCGCGCCGAGACGCGGGAGCGGCTGTTCCAGGCTGCACTCGACGAGATCCGCCGCGAGGGGGTCGTGGGAGCGCAGGTGGACCGCATCGTCGCCTCGATCGGCGTCGCCCGCAGCACGTTCTACTTCCACTTTCCGACCAAGGAAGACGTGCTCGTCGAGTACGACCGCCGGCGGGAGCTGGAGATCGTCGGGCTGCTGCAGGCCGTCCTGCAGCACGGCGCTCCGCTGCGCCTGGCCCTGACCGGTATCGTCACCGCGTTCACGGCCATCGAGTCCGTACCGTCCGAGCGCCGTCTCCTGCTGGAGACGGTAGCGCTGCACGTCCGCCGCATGGCGGTGCGCGAGGGACACCCGCTCATCGACGAGCTCGAGCGGATCGTCGAGGCGGCACGCGACCGCGGCGAGGTGCGCGACGACCTGGCGGCGCGCGACGTGGCGCTGCTCTTCATGGGCAACCTGGTCGGCTTCCTGATAGGGCTCGCCGATCGGGGACGGCAGCAGCCGTCACCCGAGCAGCTGATCGAGGCGTTCCTCGGCGGCGTCGAGGCGCGGCGCTGACCGGCGCCGCGGGCACGTGGTGAACGAGTCCGAGTCCGGCGCGCTGCCGCTCGCCGATCCGGCGTTCCACGCCGGCGACCCGTTTCCGGTCTACCGGCGGCTGCGCGCGCAGGACGCGCTCTACCGCTGCGAGACGCCGGGGTTCTGGGCCGTCGCGCGGCACGCCGACGTGATCGCGGTGTCGCGCGACCCGGAGACCTTCTGCTCGAGCCGCGGCACGCTGCTGTCCGACCTCGAGCGCCCGATCATGCCGCGGCAGTCGATCCTGTACATCGACCCGCCCGAGCACGGGAAGTACCGCAAGCTCGTGCAGCCGGCGTTCAGCCCGGGACGGCTGCGTGCGCTCGAGGGCTGGATCCGCGACACGACGTGTCGCCTGCTCGACGCCTTCGGCGCGGGCCGCGACGTGGAGTTCGTCACCGAATTCGCGGTGCAGCTGCCGATCCTCGTGATCGCCGAGATGCTCGGCGTGCCGGGCTCGGACCTCGAGCAGTTCCGCAAGTGGTCGGACGCGGCGATCGAGGCCGCGAGCGACGCGTCGCCGGAGAGCATGGCGCAGGCGGCGGAGCTGCTGACGTACTTCGCCGCGGTGCTCGCCGAACGGCGAACGAATCCTGGGACGGAGATTCTCTCGGCCCTCGTCACGTCTCAGATCGACGGCGAGCAGCTCGACGAGTTCGACCTCCTGATGTTCTGCATGACCCTGCTCGTCGCCGGCAACGAGACGACGCGCAACCTGCTCTCGCAGGGCGCGCTTGCGCTGGCGCGCAATCCCGGCGAGATGGAGCGTCTCGTCGCCGATCCGACGCTCGTGCCGCGCGCGGTCGAGGAGATGCTGCGCTTCGGCAGCCCGATCCTCGCGTTCCTGCGGACGGCGACGCGCGACACGGAGCTGCGCGGCACGAAGATCGCCGAGGGCGACCGTCTCTTCCTGCTGTACGCGTCGGCCAACCGCGACGAGCGCGTGTTCGGCGAGGACGCCGAGAGCTTCCGCATCGCCCGCGACGCGGCCGGGCACGTCGCGTTCGGCTTCGGCGAGCACTTCTGTCTGGGCGCGGCGCTGGCCCGGCTCGAGGCGCGCATCGCCTTCGAGGAGATCCTGCGGCGCTGGCGGCGGATCGATCTCGCGGGGCAGCCGGAGGCGCAGCCGTCGCTGCTGGTGCGCGGCCTCTTTCGCCTGCCGGTCGCGTTCGCGAGGTGAGCGACGACGCCGCCCGCTCGAGGTGCGATGCACCGAGCGGAGCGGAAGGAGCGGGCGCGCCGCCGCGAGGACGGCGCGCCCGGGGCTCGCTTCAGCCGGGCATGATCACGCTGCGGATGACCTCGCCGGCCTCCATCGCGCGGAAGGCCTCGTTGACTTCATCGAGCTTGATCTTGCGCGAGACCATGTGGCTCACGTCGAGACGGCCGGTCTCGATGAGGTCGACGAAGCGCTGGAAGTCGCGGCGCACGTGCGCCGTGCCGTACTTGCTGCCGAGGATGCGCTTCTCCTCGAAGAACAGCTGGAACGCGGGGAAGGTCACCGTCGCGTCCGCACGCGCCATGCCGACGATGCACACGGTGCCGCCCTTGCGCGCCATGTTGTACGCCGTGATCATCGTCTCGGGCAGGCCGACGACCTCGAAGGAGTAGTCGGCGCCGCGGCCCTGCGTGAGGTCCTTGACCTGCTGCACGGGATCGCCCTGCGCCGGGTCGACGACGTCGGTCGCGCCGAACTTCTTCGCCTGCTCGCGCTTGAGCGGCTGGCCGTCGACCGCGATGATGCGCGACGCGCCCGCGATGCGCGCGCCCTGGATGACCGCGGTGCCCACGCCGCCGCAGCCGAGGACCGCGACCGTCGAGCCGGGCAGGACCTCCGCCGTGTTGAGCGCCGCGCCGACGCCGGTGGTGACGCCGCAGCCGATCAGCGACAGCTGCTCGGCGGGAACGTCGGTCTCGACCTTGATCAGCGAGTGCTGGTTGCAGGTCATCGCCTCGGCGAACGTGCCGAGACCGGTCATCGCGAAGTACGGCGAGCCGTCCTCGCGCGTGCCGCGCGGCGAGAACGCGGTCTCCGACTCGAGATCGCAGTGGTTCGACTGGTCGTGCTGGCAGTACCAGCAGTTGCCGCACGCCGGGATGAAGGACGCGATGACGCGGTCGCCCTTCCGGACGCGCGACACTTCCTTCCCGACCTCGACGACCTTGCCGGTGCCCTCGTGGCCGAGGACGAAGCCCGGGGGAAGCGGGACGTAGCCGCGGGCGAGCGACAGGTCCGAGTGGCAGACGCCGCTCGCCTGGATCTCCACCACGACGTCCTGCGGACCCGGATCCGCCGGCTTGATGTTCTCGATCGCAAGTTGCTCGTTTCCTACGAAGACTGCTGCACGCACGCGCTCACCTCTTCAAATTCTAGGACGGTTGATCCAAACCTCCCGCGAGCCGGCGGCCCAGCGCCGGGCGGGAACAACCGGCTACACCTAGCAGGTCGCCGGCCCCGGGCGCGAGCGCTTCGGACGGCGGCGCACGACGCCTGGTGGCGTGATGCCGCACGGCGTCAAGCGGCTCGTCCGACGCGCGCGTCCGAGCGCGCGCCACGCCGCTCGTCCGCGGGGCTGTCGTCCGCCACACCGCTCGTCCGCCACGCCGTCGTCGGCAGCGCTGTCGTCCGCCACGCTTGCTGCACAGCGGAAGTCCATGGCAGGACCGCTCATGCCGCGCACGGCAGCGTCCCGCGCCACCCGCCGGCGCCCGCCGTCGCGGGTGCCCAACTACGGCTCCGCCGGACGCATGATGCGGGCGCTGGTCGCGCTGCTGCGCTCACCGCACGGGCGCGAGCTCGGCGCGCTCGCCGACGAGCTGTCGATCTCGCGCAAGACCGCCGAGCGCTACGCGAAGGTGATGATCCAGGAGGTGCCCGCGCCCGACGGTCTGCCGCTCATCGAGCTCGTCAAGAGCAACGGCCGCCCGCTGCTGCGGCTGCGCGGGCTCGCCGGCGGCGTCGACTCGAACACGTACCAGGCGGCATCGGTGTTCTTCGCGCTCGCGGCGCTGCGCGTGCTGCAGGGCACGGTGCTGCACGAGAGCGCGTCGGAGGTCTGGGAGAAGTACCTGGAGAAGCTGCCGAGCGACACGCGGCGCGGCCTCGAGAACGTCGAGCGCAAGTTCTTCTACGTTCCGTTCGCGGCGAAGGACTACTCGCGCCTCGAGTCGCACATGGACACGATCCTGCGCTCGGTGCTCAAGCCCGAACGTCTCGAGATCGACTACCGGCACCCGAACGGGCGCAGGAGCCGGCACCGCTTCGAGCCGTACACCATCGTCCTCTACCGCGACGCGCTCTACCTGCTCGGGCTGTCGCACCGGCACCGGAACCCGATCTACCTCGCGGTCGACCGCGTCGAGAGCGTCCGGCGCACCGGGGAGCGCTTCGTCGTGCCGCCGGGCTACTCGCCGCGCCGCCTCACGGCCGACGTGCCGGGGATCTGGTCGGGGCCGGAGGTCACGGTCTCGCTCCGGCTGCGCGGTCGTGCCGAGGAGCAGATCCCGGAACGCCTGATCCACCCCTCGCAGACCTTCACGCCGCTGCACGGCGGCGGCACGCTCCTGCGCCTGGACGTCCGCGGCTGGCAGGAGCTCGCGTGGTGGATCCTGTCGTGGGGACCGGACGTCGAGGTGCTCGAGCCGAAGGACCTGCGCGAGTTCGTCAGGCGCAGCGTCACGGCCGCTGCCGCGCTCTACGCGCGCTGAGAGTTCGTGAATCGATCCCCGGACCGAGTCGGGAGGGGACGGATTCACGGACTCTGAGCGCGCCGCCGCGCTGCGGCATGCGCAATCGCGCGCCATCGTGCTGCCGAATCGGGCGGCAGGCGGCTGCGCACGGGTCGTCGGGCACCGATGGCGGGGGCGCTACGCGTCCTCGCGCTGGCGTGTCCATTGCTTGATGTTGCGTCGATGCTCGGTCTCGTTCTCACCGCAGGCGGCGCGCGCGGCGCCTATCAGGCGGGTGTGCTGAAGAGGATCGGCGAGCTGCCGTCGCTCGCCGGCATGCCGTCGCCGTTCCCCATCATCACCGGCGCCTCCGCCGGTGCGATCAACGGGAGCGCGATCGCGGCGCGCAGCGGCGACTTCCGCGAGGCGACCGCGGAGCTGGCGCGGCTCTGGGCGCAGCTGCAGGTCGAGCACGTGTTCCACACCGACGCCGTCTCTCTGTCGATGGGCGCCCTGCGCTTCGTGCGCGACATGGCGCTGGGCTCCGTCCTCGGCAGCACCCTGTCCCAGGCGCTGCTCGACGCGACGCCGCTGCGCGGCTTTCTCGCTCGCGCGCTGCCGCTCGACGGCATCGCGGACGGGATCCGCGACGGCCACCTCTACGCGGTGGCGATCCTCGCGACGAGCTACCACTCCGGACGGTCGTTCACCTTCGTGCAGGGACGCCCGGGGCACCCGATCTGGGTCAAGAGCCGGCGCGTCGTGCTGCCGGTTCGTCTCACGGTCGACCACGTATGCGCGTCGGCCGCCATTCCGATCGTGTTTCCGCCCGTGCCGCTGCCGTCGTCGGTCGGCGACGTCTATTTCGGCGACGGCGCGCTGCGGCTGGTCACGCCGCTCAGCCCGGCGATCCGTCTCGGCGCGACGCACGTGTTCGGCATCGGCATCCGCTCGCAGCGCGCGGCCGACTCGCTCTGGCAGGAGGAGCTCGGTGTCGGGAGCGAGGCGCCGGAGCACGCCGAAGGCATGCCGTCGCCGCCCATGGCGCAGATCTGCGGCGTGTTCCTGAACGCGATCTTCCTCGACCATCTCGACGCCGACCTCGACCACCTCAGGCGAATGAACGAGCTGATCCAGTCGTACGCGCGCGAGCGGCCGCCTGCGCCGCGGCCTGCGGCCGACGGCACGCCGGTCGAGCCGATGCGGGTGGTCTCTCCGCTGGTGGTCAGCCCGTCCGAGGATCTGGCGCTCGTCGCGCAGCGCTTCGCCCATCGCATGCCCCGCCTCGTGCGCTTCCTGCTCGACGGACTCGGCACCCCGGACGCGCAGAGCGCCGACCTCACGAGCTACCTCCTGTTCGACCCCTTCTACACGCGCACCCTGATGGACATCGGCTATCGCGACGCGAGCGCGCGGATCGACGAGATCGAGGCGTTCCTGCAGGACGGCATGGCGGCGGCGCGCGCGATCGGTCGGGTGGAGGGAGCGTCGCTCGACGACGCCGGGGAGGAGCGCGCGGTCGGTTGAGCGCGGGCCGCGCGTGCGGGAGGACGACATGAGCGACGACGGGTACGTGCGGCTTTCGGGCCTCGATCACGCGTTCCTGCACTTCGAGACCCCGCCGACCTACATGCACGTCGCGCTCACGGCGATCTTCGACGGCGGCTCGCTGGCACGCCCCGACGGCGGCATCGACATCGAGCGCGTTCGCCGCCACGTGGCCTCGCGTCTGCACCTGCTGCCGCGCTACCGGCAGCGCCTGCACTTCGTCCCGGTCACCGGAGACCCCGTGTGGGTCGACGACGATGCGTTCGACCTCGACCTCCACGTGCGCCACAGCCACCTGCCGTGTCCAGGCACGGACCAGCAGCTGAAGTCGCTGATCGCGCGCCTGCTCGAGCGTCCGCTCGACCGCAGGCGTCCCCTCTGGGAGATGTACTTCGTCGAGGGCCTGCCGGGGAACCGCTTCGCGATGCTGTGCAAGGTCCACCACTGCATGGTGGACGGCATCGCCGGGATCGAGCTGCTGGCGGCGCTGCTGAGCCCGGTCGCCGAGACCCGCATCGAGGCGCCGCGTCCGTGGACGCCGCGGCCGGTCCCGCCGGCATCGCAGCTGCTGCGCGACGAGCTGCGGCGGCGCACGGACGCGTCGCTCGGGCTGCTGCGCGCCCTGCCCGAGGTGGTCGCCTCGAGCGGCGGCGCTGCCGCGGCGCGGCTGTCGAGCCTGGCCGGCTTCCTCGGTGCAGGTGTGCGCAACGCCGCCGACACGCCGTTCAACGGGCCCGTCGGTCCGCACCGCCGCGTCGAGTGGCTCGAGTTCGACCTCGCCGAGATGAAGGAGGTGAAGAAGCGCCTCGGTGGCACGCTGAACGACGTGGTCCTCGCGACGGTCGCGGGGGCGGTGCGCCGCTACCTCACGCAGCACGGCGCCGGCTGTGACGGCGAGTTCCGTGCCTTGATCCCGGTCAGCACGCGCACCGTCGACGAGCGCGGCGGCGGCAACCGCGTGTCGGCGTGGCTCGCGCCGCTGCCGCTCGAGGACGCGCGTCCACTCGAGCGCTTCGCCGCCATCCGCCGGCTCACCGCGGCATACCGCGACAACCACGAGGAGCGCGGCGCCGAGGTGCTGACCGAGACCGCCGAGTGGACGACCGCGCTGCCGCTCGCGGCCGCGGTGCGGCTGATCAGCCGGTCGAAGGCGTTCAACGTGGTCGTGACCAACGTTCCGGGGCCGCCGGTGCCGTTCTACCTGCTCGACGCGCAGATGGTCGCAGGCTACCCGCACGTGCCGCTGTTCCAGAACCAGGGCCTCGGCATCGCGCTGCTGAGCTATGGCGGACGCTTCTCGTACGGCCTGGTCGGCGAGTGGGACCTGCTGCCCGACATCGAGCGTCTCGGGGTCGCGATCGAGGCCGCGTACGGGGAGCTCCGCGCGGCGGCGGGAGTCGCAGCGCCGGGGACCGCGGCGACGCGAGGCCGGCTGAAACGGGTCGCGGCGGCGTGAGCGGCCGGTCGGCGGCGCGACGGGTGCCGCCGACCGGGCGGGCTCGCCGGTCCGGTGGTCGGCGGCCGTCCGACGATCAGCCCTGCACCGGGCGGGCGTGGGCCGCGCCGAGCGCGCGGCCCACGCCTCCTCAGCCGCCGTAGAAGGTCTTCTCGCCGAGGTCCTTGAGAAGCAGCGTCGCGTCGTCGGCGCGGCCCGCGGGCTCCGCGGCGACGCCCGCGTCGACCACCTCGCCGACGAACAGCGAGTGGTCGCCCGACTCGTAGGTGTGGACGAGCTTGCATTCGACGAACGCCGGCGTGCTCGCGAGGATCGGCGAGCCGGTCTGGCCGGTGCGGAACGCCTCGCCCGAGATCTTGCCGTCGGCGAGCGTCGCGGGTTTGAAGAACGCGAACGCGGCCTGCTGCTGGCCCTTGCCGAGGACGTTCAGCGCGAACGACCGGTTCTGCTTGATGACCGCGTGCGTGTGCGAGTCGGCCTTGACGCCGACCACCACCAGCGGCGGAGCGAACGACGCCTGGGTGACCCAGTTCACCGTCGCGGCGGCGACGTCGTCGCCGTCCTTGGCGGTGAGGACGTACAGGCCGTAGGGGATCATCCGCAGGGCGGTCTTCTTCGCATTCGGATCCATGTGCTCTCCTCGATCGCCCGCGGCATGCGGGCCAGTGGTGACCTGCGGACCGTATGCGACGGGGCGAGCGTCGCAAGGCGGACGGGCGGCGCGGCTCAGCTCAGCGGAGCAGGCGCAGCAGGTGCGGGACGACGACGTCGGGCGCCTCGAGCTGCGGCCAGTGCGCGACGTCGCCGAGGCGGAGCAGCTCCGCGTCGGGCAGCCCGAGCGCGATGCGCTCGGCCATGTGCGCGCCGGAGACCGGATCGAGCATGCCCCACACGAAGGCGCGCGGGAGTTCGGACCGCTCGAGCGCGTCGACCCAGCGATCGCGGTACGCCTCCCGGTCACGGATGTAGCGGATCAGGAGATGCGCGACCGCCGGCCCGCCGCGGCGCTCGACGCTCGCCCAGGCGTCCGCCAGGTCCTGTGGTGACGGTGGGTGTCCCGGGGAGAAGGTCGGCCGCAGCGAGTTGCCGAACATGTCCGCGTTCATCAGCTTGCCGATCTGCGGTCCGGTCTCGGGATCGAGCAGCATCAGCTGTCCCGCCTGCGGGCGGTGCAGCTCTGGATAGAGGCCGCCGTTCAGGAACACGACGCGCTCGATGTCGACCGCGAGGGCGCCGTCGCGCTGTCGCGCGAGCAGCTCCTGTGCGACCGACACGCCATAGTCGTGCACGAGCAGGAGGGTGCGCTCGACGCGGTGCCGCTGCCAGATCCGCTCGGTGAGGTCCGCCTGCTCGTGGATCGAGTAGGCGTGCTCGGGCGGCTTGTCGGAGTCGCCGAAACCGAGGAAGTCGAACGCGAGGAGGCGATGCTCGCGCGCGAGCGCATCCCAGGCGTGGTGCCAGTCGAACGACGAGGTCGGGAAGCCGTGCAGGAGCGTGCACCATCCCCCGTTTCCGCCGGTGCGGACGAACACCTCGTAGTGCGAGCCGTCGAGCTGCACCGGCGTCCGCGTACCACCCGCGAGCCACGCGTCATACCGCCTCACGGTCGCGCTCCCACGTACTCGCTGAACAGCCCCAGGTATGTCGTGCGCGGCGCGACGCGGAGCCCGGCGCCGTCCATCGCGTCGAGGATCGTCTGCGGGGGGACGCAGGCGTCGATCGTGTGCCAGTAGTAGCGCATCATCCGCTCTGCGCCGTCGTCGCGCGTGCCCAGCCACGTGACGAAGGGCACCACCTGCTTCAAGTACGCCCTCGCGATGCGGTAGCCGAGTGCGGAGGACGGGCGCGAGATCTCGAGGACGAGCAGCGTGCCGCCCGGGCGGAGGACGCGCCGGTACTCGGCGAAGGTCGTCGCCAGGTCGGTGACGTGGCGCAGTGCGAATCCCATGCAGAGAAAGTCGAAGGAGGCGTCCGCGAAGGGCAGGGCGTCGGCGACGCCGCGTACGGCACGGAACGGCGTCGGGTGGCCGGCCTCGCGCAGCATGCCGGCGCTCGGGTCGAGGCCGACGAGGTCGCGGGGGGCGACGCCGAGGTGGAGCGCTGCGCGCGCGACCAGACCGGTCCCGGTCGCCACGTCGAGGACGCGCATCTCGGGCCGTAGACCGGCGCGCTCGAGGGCCTTCTTGCGGTAGAGAAACCCGGACCCGAGCGACACGATGCGCTCCGCGCGCGCGTAGTGGCGCGCGCCGTGGTCGAACAGGTCCATCAGGAAGCGGGGCTTCGCGGTGTCGGCGGCGTACTGGGCAGTCAGATCCGGGTGTGGCTCCACGGAGACGTCATCGCACGCCCGGTCGCTGCGGTGAAGAGCCGCTGCCGCGCTCCCCGGGCCGCTCCTGGTGCGTCGGGGACACCCCGCTGGTGGCGATCGCCGCGCTGGTCCGGAGGTGCAGGGCCTCCCGGCCGTCGATCGGATCGAGAGATTCGGGATCGCGCAGGTACGGCCGTCAATCGGGCGCGTTCGCCGACGCAGCGGGCACATCGCTGCCCCACTCCGCGAACGCGAAGCGGAAGTCGTCGAAATTCATGACGAGCATCGCGGTCACGAGGAAGCCGAACAGCGCGACCACGACCGCGAACGCGGTTTCCTCGCCACGGGTGATCGTCCGCGGGCGACTCCGGCGCATGGTCAACTGACGTGCGGGCATGGGGATTCTCCAGGTTGCCAGCAGTACAGAGTGGCGTCCCGACCGACTGCCGGACGGGGCGCGACATCGTCAATCGGTGCATTCCATCCCGGCGGCCGGCAATCAAGGGGATACGACAAAAAAATCTGCGGTCGTGTGGGGTGGTTTCACGCGATGCACCGAGGAGCCTGCGGTAGGCAGTGGGCTGGGCAAACATTGCGCGCCTTCGACCGCGCGGGGAGCCGTTCAGGGCGCGGAATCGACCCTTCGCCGCTCGTCGCGCGCGTCGCGTGCAGAACTCTCCGGGGGGTGCCCCGAGGCGCGCTCGCAGTTGAGAAATTCGTGATGCCGGGCCGATGTCTCATTGCGGGAGACGTCGGGTCGGGGGGAGCGCCGTCGGCGCTCGGCGGGGACCGCGGCAGCGGGTCGACCGAACTCGGCTCGGACCGGCAGCGGGTCAACGGAACTCGCGCGGACCGGTAGCGGGTCGAGCGAACTCGGCGCGGATCGCGGCGCCGTGCTGGTCGAGTGCGGGCTCCTCCGGGCGGGTAGGCGGGTCGGCGTAGCCGGCGAGCTTCAGCGGGTTGCCGGGCATCGCGACGCCGCCGGCGGTGACCAGCATGTTGCGCGCTGCGACCTGAGGGCTCGCCGCGACCTGCGCGACGTCGTTGATCGGCGCGCACGGCACGCCCGCTTCGGTGATGCGCGCGAGCCAGTGGTCGGCGCCGTGTGCCGCGAGCGCGCGCTCGATCTCCTGCTTCAGGGCGGGCTCGTTCTCGGTCCGCGCAGCGTTGGTCGCGAAGCGCGGGTCGCGCGGCAGATCGTCGCGGCCGACTGCGGCGCAGAGCTTCGCGAACAGGCGCTCGTCGCCGGCGCAGAGGACGATGTCGCGGTCGGCCGTCGCGAAGGTGTCGAACGGCGTGATCGACGGGTGCCGGTTGCCGATCCGCCCCGGCGGCGTGCCGTACGCGGCGACGTGCATGAAGCCGTGCTCGAGGTAGCTCACCATCGCGTCGAGCATCGCGAGGTCGACGTGCGTGCCGCGCCCCGTGTGCTCGCGCGCGAAGAGCGCGGTGGTGATCGCCGCGACCGCGTACACCCCCGTGGTGAGGTCGGCGATCGACGCACCGACGCGCGTCGGCGGCCCGCCGGGGAAGCCGGTCTCGCTCATGATGCCGGACATCGCCTGGATGACGGTGTCGTAGGCCGGCAGCCGGCTCCACGGGCCGGTGTGGCCGAAGCCCGACGCCGACGCGTAGACGAGTCGCGGGTTCCGCGCCGCCAGCGTCTCCCAGCCGAGGCCCAGGCGGTCCATGGCGCCGGGGCGGAAGTTCTCGACCAGAACGTCGGCGCGCTCGGCGAGGCGCAGGGCAAGCGCGCGGTCCTCGTCGCTCTTCTTCAGGTCGAGCGCGATGCTCTCCTTGCCGCGGTTCACGAACGCGAAGTAGAGCGAGCGCCCGTCCTTGAACGGGCCGAAGCCGCGTGCCGGATCGCCCCCGCCCGCGCGCTCGACCTTGATCACCCGCGCGCCGAGGTCGGCGAGCAGTGCCGTGCAGAACGGACCGGCGAGGACGCGGGTGAAGTCGACGACGAGGATGCCGTCCAGAGGACGCGGGCCGATGGTCATCGCGGCAGTGTGCCGGACGTCAGCGCGGCGCGCACAGCACGACGCCGTTGCCGGTCCAGCCTTCCTTCTGCATCGTCCGGTAGACGCTGGGGCTGGTCGTGTAGCGGTAGCGCAGCGATGGCGAGCCGCTGCGGCGCACCGACGCCTGGTACACGGGGTCGAAGCCGCTCGCGCAGGCGCCGCGCTCGGGGCCGTAGAGGTAGAAGAGGGGGTCGCTGCGGTCGCCGGGCCGGAGCGGGCCCGTGCGGCTCCGGGTCGGTACGACGCGGAAGCCGAGGAAGCTCGACGGCGCGCCGTCGTCGCTGGCCGCCGGTCGCAGCACCGCGCGCGGCCCCGGAATCTGCGTCGCGGGGCGCGCCCAGGCCGACATGCCGTAGCCGGTACGCCGCCAGCCGGACGGTCCGAGACTCGCCTCGAGGGCGCTCGCCTCGGCGCTCGTGACCAGCAGGTAGCGGTCGTCCTGCGGGTGGAAGAGCTCGACCAGCTCCACCGGATCGCGTCCGGCGGGGTGTTGCGCGTCGGGCACCTGGGTCCCGAGCCAGCGGATCCACTCGCTCACCTGGCCGACCGCGCCGACGTCGACGACCTGCGGCCCGAGCGGCGGCATGCGCGGCACGTCGGCCGCGCCGGCGAGCATCCTGACGATGAGGCTGTTCGCCGGGTCGCCGGGCACCACCAGGGTGCCGCGCCCGCGCCGCGACGGCCAGCCGATCACGCCGTCGGTCTCGCGATGGTCGAGGCTGAAGCCGAGCGTCTGCGCGAGGCCGCCTTCCGCGGAGTGGCAGTGCGCGCAGTTGGCGTGCAGGTAGCCGCGCACCGCTGCCTCGGTCCACGTGGCGCCCGCGACCGTCGGCCAGGCTGCGCGCTGCGCCGGCGCGAGCACGCCGCGCGACTCGAGGTCGCGCAGTACCGACGACTGCAGCTGCACCGGCTCGAAGCCGATCACCGCGTCCTCTTGCCGCGCGTGGCAGGCGCGGCACTGCGCCGCGCCCGGCACCGCGTAGGTGAAGCTCGGCGGCACGGCCGCCTGCGCGTTCGCGACGGTGAGCGTGACCGGCTTGCCGTCGGTGAGTTCGGCCTCGGTCTGCGCCTCGTTCCACAGGTACGTTCCGTAGACCCAGCCCGACGCGAGCTTCTGGATGACGCGCGTCTCGATCTCGCGGCGTCCGCCGCCCCTCAGATCGTGGCCGAAGTGCTTGACGAACAGCGTGCCGACGGGAAACGTCCAGTGCTCCGGGTCGCTCGCGTCGACCGACGTACCCGGCGGCAGCAGCAGGAAGCGCTCCTTGCCCGCGCCGTCGCTCCACAGCGGGAAGTTCGGCACGTACGGCTCGGCGCGCTCGAGCGGCGTCAGAGCCGGGAAACCCGGGTAGAAGCCGGTGCGCGACAGCCAGCGCGGCAGCGGATCGGTCGGGTGGTCGACCAGCGGCGGGCCGTCCTCGGGCGGCGGGGGCGGTGGCTCGACGTTCGGGCCGACCAGGCGGTGGATCTCCATGCGCCCCAGGTCGTTGCCGAGCAGGTAGACGAAGCCGTCGGGTCCGCGCTCGAGGCTCGGGATGAGCTTGCCGTAGTGGGCGAGGAAGCGGTCGGCGAGCACGCGGCCGTCGGGGCTCAGCAGCGCGCCGCGCACCCAGCCCTGCACGAAGTCGGCGTAGATCAGGACGTCGTTCAGGTACCCGTCGTAGCGCTCGCCCGAGTACACCGGGCCGACGATGACGGCAGTCACGTAGACCGTTCCCGGCGGACCCGGCGTCGCGTACGGGTTGTCGCCGAGCAGCGGATCGTCCTTCCGGTAGCCGTGGATCGGGTCGGTGAAGCCGGCGCAGTCGGCGAGGTCGGCGGCGAACGCCCAGCACGGCCCGCGCCAGAGGGTCCAGCCGAAGTTCGGCACCGGCCCCGTCCGGAGCCCGGGGCGCGGCATCAGGTTGATCTCCTCCCACTCCTCGCCGAAGTCGCCGCCGACGTCGCCGATCACCAGATGGTCGCCGAACCAGGTGCTGGTGAACGGGTTGCGCGCGCCGCGCGCGACGATCTCGGGCGGCTTCGTGCCGCTCGGGTCGACGCGCAGGACCTTGCCCCAGAGGCTCGTCGCGGACTGGGCCTGGTTCTTCGACTCGTCCGTCCCGCCGATGCCGCCGTCGCCGGTCAGCACGTAGAGCATGCCGTCGGGACCGAACAGCGGATTGCCGCCGTCGTGGTTCGTCAAGTAGATCGGATCGTCGGCGATCTGCGGCTTCGGGATGTCGAGCACGAGGAAGCGCGAGTTCCAGATGCCGGCGAGGTTCGTCGGATCCCAGGTCAGCCGCCAGATCTGGATGCCCTGGCGCGTCTCGGGCGTCGTGTGGACGTAGAGCCAGCGGTTCTGCGCGAAGCCGGGGTCGAAGGTGAGGCCGAGCAGGCCCTCGTTGTCGCGGAACTCGCCGGTCTTGCGGTAGTTCGCGAGGCTGTTCGCGGACGGCACGCCGAACGTGCCGCGGATCGCGAAGTCCGGGCCGAGCCAGGCGATCATGCCGGTGCTCTGCACGAGCAGGGCGCTGCCCGAGCCGTCGGGGAAGAACTCCAGCGCCACCGGCGCGATTCCCGGATGCGGCGCCGGCGGGTCGACGCTGCTGTCGAGGATGTCCTCGAAGCCGAAGCGCTTGCGCAGCTCGAGCTGCATCTCCGCCCCCGCCGGCGGATTCAGGAAGTCGATCGACGCCGCGCGGCTCGCGGACGGTGCGGCGAGGGTGGCGAGGATGGCGAGCGCCACCAGCACGGCCGCCGTGCCATGCACGACCGCATCCGGCAGCGCACGCGCCGGACGCCGCAGGGAGATCGTTGGCAGGACCTTCATCGACAGCAGCGCCTGCGGCAACCGACGCGAGGCGACTCGGGAACCTTACATCAGGTCCGGGGAGGCAGCCACGCCGGTTCGACGCCGGGGCTTCGTGTACCGGTGCCGACCTCTCACGAGACCCGACGCGATCGGTGCGATGCGCCTGCACATGCGCCATCTGCCGCCAGAACGCCAGGAGGAGCTGGTCCACCAGGCGCACGCGATCGGGCCGTTCCGAACGGCGACGTTTCGGCAGCGCCGGGTGAGCGGCGCCATGTCGGCGGTGCCGGGTGAGCGGCGCCATGTCGGCGGTGCCGGGTGAGCGGCGGCGGGCCGGTCTCGCCGTGACCAGGCCCACCGTGATCTGCGTACGACCAGGGCGTTCCTCCGTCGCGCCCGCACGGGAGCACACCATGACGAACGTCCGCGGGTCCGGCCGGATCGCTGCCTCGGTGCAGCTGCGCCACATCGCCACCAGCTTCGCGCTGCTGGCGATCCTCCTCGCAGCCGACGTGCTCGCCGCGCCGAACCACCCGTTCGGCTCGCACCCCGCGACCTACGCCGCGGGCTCGATCAAGCCGAGCCACGTCCCGCAGGCGACGCTCGATCAGGCGGTGCGCGATTTCTACGACCAGTGGAAGGCGACCTACGTCAAGCAGGTGTGCGGGCCCGGACGCTATGTCGTCGAGGCCAGGGCGGGCGCCGGCAACCTCACGGTCTCCGAGGCGCACGGCTACGGCATGATCCTCGCGGCGCTGATGGCCGGCCACGACCCGGACGCACGGACGATCTTCGACGGCATGTTCGCGTACTTCCGCGATCACCCGTCGGGCATCACGCCGAGCCTGATGTCGTGGTACCAGAAGACGTCCTGCGCGAGCGCGAACGGCAACGACACCGCCTCGGACGGCGACCTCGACATCGCCTTCGCACTCCTGCTCGCAGACAAGCAGTGGGGCAGCTGCGGGGCGGTGAATTACCTCGCCGAGGCGCAGAGCGTGATCGCCGGCATCGAGACCGGGGAGCTCGATCCGACCGGGAGCTTCGTGAAGCTCGGCGACTGGGTGTCGCCCGGTGTCCCACCGTACGGCGACGCCACGCGCTCCTCGGACTTCATGCCCGACCACTACCGGAGCTTCCTCGCCGCGACGTCGGACGCGACCTGGACGACGCTCCTCGAGCACACCTACGACGTCGTGGCGGCCCTGCAGGCGAGCCACAGCTCGGCGACGGGCCTGCTGCCGGACTTCGTGATCGACCCGCTCGGCACGCCCGACCCGGCGCCGGCGAATTTCCTCGAGGGACCGACCGACGGCGCGTACGCCTACAACGCGTGCCGCGACCCGTGGCGGCTCGGCACCGACTACCTGATCTCGGGTGAGGCGCGCGCGCAGGCCGCCGTGCAGACGATCAACGTCTGGATCCGTTCCAGGACCGCGAACGACCCCGACGCGATCACCGCCGGCTGGGCGCTCGACTGCAGCGACACGCCGGGCACGAGCTACCGCTCGATGGCCTTCGTGGCCCCGTTCGGCGTCGGCGCGATGGTCGACGCGTCGAACCAGGCGTGGCTGAACGACGTCTGGGACCTGGTCGTCGCGACGCCGATCACGGCCGAAGGCTACTACGAGAACACGCTCAAGCTGCTGTCGATGATCGTCATGTCGGGCAGCTGGTGGGCACCGGAGGGCGTGGCGGGCGGCTGCACGCCGACGGGCAGCGCTCTCTGTACCTCCGGCGGCGCGCTGCTCGCACCGCAGATCACGCTCACGAAGCGGGGCGGCACACCGGGCGACGAGAACCTGCAGCTCAAGGCGAAGCTCTTCTTCCCGCAGGGCATCCCGGCCGCAGCACCGTACGACGACGGCGCGCAGGTGCTGATCGAGGACCTCGGCAACGGCAACGCGGCGGTGTTCGAGCTCAGCGACGCGAATACGGATCCCGTGCCACCCGAGTCGGCCGGCACGTGCGATGCGCAGCGCGATCTCTGGAAGGTGACTCCTGCAGGCACGCAGTACAGGAACGGCTCGACCGCACTCGACCCGCCGGCCTGCACGGCGGGGACGTCGCGCGGGCTCTTCCTGCTCAAGTATCGTCCGCGCGGGCCGTCGCCACATGGCGGACCCGACGCGATGGCCCGGGCGGCTCGGGCCGGTTCGCTGTGAGCTCCGATCCGCGGGCTCATGCGGCTCGCGGGCCCGGAGGGAGAGCTTGACCGGGCGACGGTTCTCGCAGCAGATGAGCGCCATGGCGACGGTGCGGCGCTCCCGATGCGCGTCCTGCTGATCGAGGACGACGAGGAGGCCGCGCAGTACCTCAGCAAGGGCCTCGCCGAGAGCGGCCACGTCGTCGACCACGCGCCCGACGGGCCGCGCGGGCTCGTGCTCGCAACCGGCGAGCCGTACGACGTTCTGGTCGTCGACCGCATGCTGCCCGGTCTCGACGGGCTGTCGGTGATCGAGGCGCTGCGCAAGAACGGCATCGTCGTGCCGGTGCTGGTGCTGAGCGCGAAGGGCGCGGTCGAGGACCGGGTCGCGGGGCTGCGCGCGGGAGGCGACGACTACCTCGTCAAGCCGTTCGCGTTCGCCGAGCTGCTGGCGCGGCTCGACGCCCTGGTGCGCCGCAGCCGGCCGCAGGCGGTCGAGACCACGCTTCGCTTCGCCGACCTCGAGATGGACCTGCTGGCGCGCACCGTCACGCGCGGTGGCCGCGAGGTCGAGCTCAAGCCGCGCGAGTTCCGCATCCTCGAGTACCTGCTGCGCCACGCCGGGCAGGTGGTCACGCGGACGATGCTGCTCGAGAACGTCTGGGACTACAGCTTCGACCCGCAGACCAACGTCGTCGACGTGCACATGAGCCGGCTCCGGCAGAAGATCGACGCCGGTGCGACGAAGCCGCTCCTGCAGACCGTGCGCGGGGCGGGCTACCGGCTCCGGGAGGAGGCGTGACCGCGCCCGTGCGCCGGCGCAGCAGCCTGATCCTGCGCTGGCTGCTGCTCTACGCGGCGCTGTTCTCGGTGCTGGTCGGTTGCGTGCTGGCGCTGGTCTCGTGGACGACGCTGGTGCGGCACGAGAGCGCCGCCGACCGCGAGCTGCAGGAGCAAGCGCTCCGCCTGCACGACCAGCTCGTCGGACAAAGCGAGACGCAGATGGTGGCGGTCGTCTCGCGCACGGCCGCCGGCCGCACGACGCTCGTCATCCTGGCGACGGAGCGCCGCGAGTATCTCGCCGGCAACCTGCGGGCGTGGCCGCGGCTCGGCGACGCGCCGCGTGGCGACACGCGCACCGTACCGTTGCAGGAGTTCCCGCTCGACGACGGCGACGCGGGTGGCGCGGCGCCCGGCGATGCGCCCGCGGCGTCAGACCGCGCCGCGGGTACCGACGAGGAGCCGCCGCGCGCGCGCGGCACGACGCTCGACCTGCCGGGCGGCTACCGGCTGCTGGTGGCGCGCCAGGTGACGGCCGCCCGCGAGCTGCGCGCACTGGTGACGGCGTCGCTGCTCGGCACGCTCGCGATCACCGCGCTGCTCGGCATCGGCGGCGGCGTCGTGCTGAGCCGCCGGCTGTCGTCGCGGCTCGAGGAGCTGTCGCGCAACAGCCAGGCGATCCTCGAGGGCGACCTGCACCGGCGGATGCCGGTGTCGCCGCGCGGCGACGAGTTCGACGGTATGTCCGAGAGCCTGAACCGGATGCTCGACCGCATCGAGGATCTGATGGCCGGCATGCGCGCGGTGTCGGAGAGCATCGCGCACGACCTCCGGAGCCCGATCTCGCGGCTGCGGAGCCGCATCGAGGTGGCCCTCATGCAGCCGCCCGACGCCGGCGCGGCGCGCGCGGTGCTCGAGGAGACCGTGCGCGACATCGACCACGTGCTGGCGATGTTCAACGCGCTGCTCACCATCGCGGTCGCGGAGTCCGGTGCGCCGCGCGAGCGCTTCGCCGACGTCGACCTCGCGGCGATCGCCGCCGACGCGGTCGAGACCTACGAGCCGGCGGCGGACGAGAAAGGCCTGCGGCTCTCGCTCGACGCGGCGGGGCCGGTGCGGCTGCGCGGCGAGCCGCACCTGCTCGCGCAGGCGCTCGCCAATCTGCTGGACAACGCGGTCAAGTACGTCCCGTCGCCGGGCCGCGTCGCGGTGCGGGTCGCGGCCGACGGTACGCGGGCGCGTCTCGAGGTCGTGGACGACGGCCCGGGGCTGCCGGAATCGTTCCGCGAGCGCGCCTTCGAGCGCTTCTCGCGGGTCGAGGCGAGCCGCACCACGCCGGGCAGCGGCCTCGGTCTGAGCCTGGTGCGCGCGGTCGCGCGCCTGCACGGCGGCGAGGTGACGCTCGGCGACGGACGGCCCGGCCTGGTCGTCGGCATCGAGCTGCCGCTGTCATGATCCTGCCGATCGGCGACTTCCCGAACGCGCGCGGCCACGTCCCGCTCGTCACCTATCTCCTCATCGCTCTCAACGTCGCGGTCTTCGTCCTGGTGTCGGCGCCGCTGTCGATGGAGCGGGCGCAGAACGGACCGCTGTTCGCGGAATACGTGCGGGTGATGAGCCGCTATGCGGCGAACCCGGCGGAGCTGCGCGAGCTGGCGCAGGGCATGACGGCGTACGACCTCTACGTCTTCGCGCACGGCTTCCGCCCCGGCGCGCCGTCGCTGTCCGACCTGTTCTACTCGATGTTCCTGCACGGCGGCTTCCTGCACCTCGCCGGCAACATGCTCTTCCTGTGGATCTACGGCGACAACGTCGAGCACCGCCTGGGCCGCGTCCGCTTCCTGCTCGCCTACCTGGGCACGGGGATCGCCGCGACGCTGTTCCACGTGCTGTCGTCGCCGGGCTCGCAGGTGCCCATGGTCGGCGCGTCGGGTGCGATCTCGGGCGTGCTCGGCTTCTACTTCGTGCTCTTCCCGAAGAACCAGGTGCGCCTGCTGTGGCTGCTGCCGCCGTTCCTCATGCAGGTGATCCAGGTGCCGGCGCGCATCGTGCTCGGCATCTACCTCCTGCTCGAGAACCTGCTGCCGTATCTCACGACCTCGAGCGAGGTCGGCGTCGCGCACGGCGCGCACATCGGCGGCTTCGTCGCGGGTCTCGGGGTGGCGCTGCTGATGCGCCGCCGCGGCGTCGAGCACACGCCGCGGGAGTTCGCCGGCGAGCGCGGGGGAGCGAGCCGGGGCGAGGACGTGCGGGCGGCGATCGCCGAGGGGCGGATGGACGACGCGGCGCGCGCCTACTTCGTGCGCCGGGCGCGCGAGACCGAGGGCCTGCTGCCGCCGCACGACGCGGTCGCCCTCGCGGCGTGGCTGCGCGACGGAGGCCACCACGACGCGGCGCTCGTCGTCCTGCGCCGCGTCCTGCGCGACCGTCCGGGCGACCCGGACACGGCCGCGGCGCACCTGCTCGCGGGCGACGTGCTGCTCGACGACGAGGACCAGGCGGCGAGCGCCTACCCGCACTATCTGGAGGCGCTCGGTCTGGGTGGCGACGTGCCGGCGATCGCGCGCGCCGCGGAGGCACGCCTCGCCGCGATCGACGGGCGGCAGAAGCGCCGCGTCGGCAGGCCCTGGCGCGGGCGCGCCTGAGACGCCGCGCGGCGCCGGGAACCCCGCTCGCTGCGCGCGCGAACGCGGCGGATCAGGCGAAGGTCGCGAGCAGCGGCGCGTGGTCGCTCGTGCCCACCTCGCGGAACGACGGACAGCTGGTCGCGCGCGACGCGAGGTGCTCGGTCGCGAGCACGTAGTCGATGCGCCAGCCGATGTTGCGCTGGCGCATGCTGCGCCACGGCGCCCACCAGGTGAAGATGTCGCTCGCGTCGGGCTGCAGGGCGCGCGCCACGTCGACCACGCCCTGCGCGAGCACCTTCTCGAACAGCGCGCGCTCGTCGGGGCGCTGCCCCATGACGCCCGGCTTGCGCTCCTTCGGGTGGACGTCGGCGTCGCTGCGCGCGACGTTCATGTCGCCGCACAGGACGATCTGGCGCCCGCTCTGCCGGTGCCCGGCGACGTAGCCCTCCATCGCCTCGAGGAAGCGCAGCTTCGCCGCGAAGTCCTTGCCGCCGTTGGGCACGTACAGCGACGCGATCACGAGGTCGTCGAACGCGACCTCGACGACGCGCGTCTCGTGGTCGAACTCGGGGTGCGAGAACTTCGGCTCGCCGGGGCACAGCGACTTGCTCACCTGCAGCGACACGCCCGAGTAGCCCGACGCGCCGTGCCAGTAGCACCAGTAGCCGGCGAGCTCACACAGCGAGGCCGGAACCTGCTCGGCCTTCGCCTTGATCTCCTGCAGGCACAGCACGTCCGGCCGCTCCTGCTCGATCCACGCCAGCACCTCGGGCTCGCGCTTGCGGATGCCGTTCACGTTCCAGGTCGCGATCTTCATGCGCGGGGCAACGTAGCCGAGGCGTTCGTGCGCCGCACGGCGCAGAGGCGCCGGCGCGGGGGAGGAGGGAGGGTCCTCACCCCGCGCCGCCCCCGGACGGAAGAACGACAGGGCCGAGAGGGGAAGTCCGGCGAGCGGACCTCGACCCTTCTCCCGTCAGGCGAGACGTGAATCGGGATAGAGCGCCGGAAGAACCTCGGCTGGCGCGGCGTCGTGCGGTGCCCCGGACCGGCGTGCCGCATCGAACGCGCGGCGGAACGCGGCGCCATCGAACGGTGCCGTCTGCGGCGCGTAGAGGCTGTCGTCGAGCCCCGTGACGGCGCGCCGCAGAGCCT
>Ga0172362_10000942_pt1 | contig 24537 bp, 20 predicted proteins | sample LakKivs1_kivu2a2_FD_114534 | JGI IMG/M metagenome (GOLD analysis project Ga0172362, IMG submission 114534) | Sediment microbial communities from Lake Kivu, Rwanda - Sediment s1_kivu2a2 | ecosystem: Environmental > Aquatic > Freshwater > Lake > Sediment | place: Rwanda: Western Province, Lake... | reverse complement strand
TGGCATAGTTGTTTTGGCTCAATTTTCATGAAATATTGATTAGAAACGCCTGTTTTTATATGTAAAGTTGGAGTATTATCCAAATTCCGCAATTTGACTGAATTGGTGACGTGGAATCCGGGTGTAAAATAATTTTGCAAATTGAGCTGCAGGTGAACAACTAGACAATATTGATTCTTTCAGGTATCATTTGACCGCTCTAATTCCTGAAAGGGAGGTTTTTTTCTTATGGATTTTACAATAGATTTATTAAAAGAGCTAACCGAATCTCCTGGAATCTCAGGTTATGAAATAGCGATCCGAGGGGTAGTGAGAAAATACCTTGAGAAATATGGCGAATTGTCCCAAGACAAGATCGGTAGCGTGATCTGCCGGAAGCAAGGGACGGCAGAAAAACCGCGCATCATGCTAGCCGGGCACATGGATGAGATCGGTTTCATGGTAAAGCAAATTACTTCGGATGGCTTTATTAAATTCTTACCTCTGGGCGGGTGGTTTGATCAGGTGTTGCTTGGGCAGCGCGTGATCATCCAAACCATTAAAGGCGATGTCGTTGGTGTGATCGGCGCCAAGCCACCTCATTTACTTACAACCGATGAACGCGATAAAGTGGTAAAGCGTAAGGATATGTATATCGATATCGGAGCATTAAACCAGGAAGAAGTTGAAGCCGCAGGGGTAAGGCTTGGTGATCCGATTGTCCCTCGGGCAGATTTTGTTGAATTAGCAAGTGGGAATACCTACTTATCCAAGGCATTCGATGATCGGGTTGGGACTGCCCTAGTAATTTCAACAATGGAAGGGCTGCAGCAGAAAAATCACCCCAACACTGTTTATGGAGTGGCTACCGTAATGGAGGAGGTGGGTATTCGTGGAGCCACAACAAGTGTCAGGGCAGTGGATCCAGATGTAGCTATAATTTTAGAATCAGATATAGCCGGAGATGTTCCCGGAATCAAACCCGAAGAATCGATGATCAAATTGGGCAAAGGGCCGACAATTTTATTGTACGACGCACGTATGATCCCTAATATCCGGCTTAGAGATCTAGTTATTAATACAGCTAAGGAGATTGGGGTGCCTACGCAATTATCAGCCATCGAAGGTGGGGCAACTGACGGTGGAATCATACATTTACATGGGATTGGTGTGCCTACTGTCGTCATTGGGATTGCAGCACGTCACATCCACTCACACAGCTCAATTATTCACAGATTCGATTATGACATGTCGGTTAAACTGTTATCCGCTCTGATTGAAAAGTTGGATGAAAAAACCGTAGCAGCCTTAACTGAATAATTTGATCATTGGAGGAATGATGACAGATTTAATCAAGCAAATTACGGCTGATATACAAAAACAAATCGAAAATTATCAGCCAGAATTAGGCATCAGTGAGGTTGGGAATGTCATTGAGTCAGGGGATGGTATCGCTCGCGTCAGCGGCTTAAAAAATGTCAAGTCGCAGGAATTAGTACAATTTGACAATGGTGTGTTGGGTATCGCCTTTAATCTGGAAGAAGACAATGTAGGCGTCATCATCATGGGGGATTATTCCGAGATTTCAGAAGGGATGCTGGTAAGAGCATCCGGAAGGATCGCTTCAGTACCGGTGGGTGATGCGATGGTAGGGCGGGTGGTTAATGCACTGGGAATTCCCATCGATGGAAAGGGACCCCTAAATGCGACCAGTTTCCGTCCCATCGAAAGAATTGCTCCTGGGGTTGTGCAACGTAAAGATGTGGATACACCTGTCCAAACAGGTCTAAAAGCTATAGATTCTATGATCCCCCTGGGAAGAGGTCAACGTGAATTGATCATCGGTGATCGACAGACAGGGAAAACCGCCCTGGCTTTGGATACGATCATCAATCAAAAAGGACAAAATTTATTTTGTATATATATAGCCATTGGGCAGAAAAAAGCTGCAGTCGCTCGTACCGTGGCAACCTTGGAACGATATGGAGCCATGGAATATACCACGGTGGTGGTTGCATCTGCCGATGAGCCGGCTGCTCTTCAATATATCTCCCCCTATGCTGGCTGTGCGATTGGTGAGGAATTTATGGAAACCGGGCGGGATGCCCTTTGTGTATATGATGACCTATCCAAGCACGCATGGGCATACCGGCAAGTATCCCTGTTATTAAGGCGGCCTCCGGGTAGAGAGGCATACCCAGGAGACGTTTTTTACCTGCACTCGAGATTACTGGAAAGGGCTGCCCGCCTGGCTGATAAATATGTCATCGTTAAGCAAGATTTTGCTAATAGTGTGGCAACCAGCAATGATTCTATAGATGGGGAAATTTATAGCGGGCCCATCTCGCTGCACAATGCCAGCGAGGCGATCAAACAAATGGAAAATCCCGATGAATATAAAGCAGTAAAGCTGAATGGCTCAGGGGGATCATTGACTGCACTTCCCATTATTGAGACCTTGCTGGGTGATGTTTCTGCTTACATTCCTACCAATGTAATCTCGATCACGGACGGACAGATATACCTGGAAGGTAACCTTTTCTATGCTGGTATCCGCCCGGCAGTGAATGTTGGGCTCTCTGTTTCCCGCGTAGGTGGCGATGCCCAAACCAGGGCGTTCAGGCAGGTGGCGGGTCGCTTGCGGTTGGATATGGCGGCGTTTCGTGAGCTGGCGGCATTTGCTCAATTCGGTTCCGATCTGGATAAAGCTACCCAGTCCCAATTGAACCGTGGGCAGCATCTCCAGGAAATCCTAAAACAGCCACAGTACCAACCCTTACCGCTCGAAGATCAGGTGATTGAGATATTTGCTGGAACACGTGGTTATGTGGATAATGTTCCCTTGCAGGATATGCGCCGCTGGGAAGATTCACTATTTCAATATATGCAGACGTCCCATCCTGATATTAAGAAATCGATAGTGGAAGAAAAACGGATCACACCCGAAACCGAAGAAAAATTAGTCCAGGCATTGATAGATTTTACCTCCACCTGGCAGTAAAATTTAGCTGATAACCATCCATGGCGAATACTAGAGAAGTACGTATTCGAATACGCAGTGTAAAAAATATCGCCCAAGTGACCCGCGCATTACAGGCGGTTAGCGCGAGTAAGGTGCGTAAAGCAATGGCTGCAATGTTAGCCACAAGGCCTTACGCCACCAAAGCCTGGCAGGTACTGACGCATATTGCCTGCCAACCCGGGCGAGCCACATTACACCCCCTACTAACTCCGCGAACTGTAGATCGGACCGAATTGGTGGTATTAATCACCGGAGATCGTGGATTAGCCGGCCCCTATAACTCCAATATCGTCAGGTATGCTTTGCAGAATTTCAATTCAAAGGAAATCCCTGTCAACTATATTGCGGTGGGTCGCAAAGGAAGGGATATGCTGATCCGTAGGCGAAAGTCAGTTATCGCTGAGTTCAGTAATTTACCTCCGGCACCTACCTTTTCGGACGTGTCGGCCATCGGAAGATTGGCGGTGGATGAATTCTTGAGTGGGAGCGCCGACCGAGTATTTCTTGTTTATACCGATTTCATCAACATGGTGAGGCAGGTACCGACAATGAAACAGCTGCTTCCCCTGGAAATTGGTGAAGGGGAAGAGCGGGTGATTCAGTTCGAGCAGGCAAAAAAAGTCAGTGCTGCATACATTTACGAGCCTAGCGAAGAAGAAATTTTAGATGAGATTGTTCCCCGCTTTACAGCGTTGCAAGTGTATCAGGCTATTATGGAGTCATTGGCGAGTGAGCATGCAGCCCGGATGGTTGCCATGAAGAACGCCACAGACAGTGCATCTGATTTATCCAGTGCATTGCAATTGGAGTATAACAAAGCCAGGCAACAAGGTATCACAAATGAAATCCTGGATATTGTTGGTGGTGTTGAAGCCTTGGCAAAAGAATGACATTTACATTGAGATCAGGAGGCAAGCATGGCTAGACTGACTGGCCACATTGTACAGGTAACGGGTGGCGTAGTAGATGTTGAATTCCCTGAAGGAGAAATTCCAGACGTCTATGATGCGCTTGATGTGCCCCGTAAAGACCAACCACCACTGGTGCTTGAAGTCGAGAAGCATCTGGGCAATAACTGGGTGCGTTGTGTAGCCATGGACACTACCGACGGCTTGCAGAGAAATATGGAAGTCAGATCCATAGGCTCACCCATCGTGGTACCCGTTGGACCTGCCACCTTGGGACGTGTCTTTAATGTGTTGGGGAAGCCTGTTGATGGTGGGGAACCGGTTAACGCGGAGCAGTATTATCCAATACATCGCCCTGCGCCAAATTTTGAAGAGCAATCTACCCGCACTGAGGTATTCGAGACGGGCATCAAAGTAATAGACCTCATTGCACCCTTCACCAGGGGTGGTAAAACCGGCATTTTCGGCGGCGCTGGAGTGGGAAAGACGGTGATCATCACTGAGCTGATCCGCTCCATTGCCACGGTCCACCAAGGCAATTCGGTATTTGCAGGCGTTGGTGAGAGGACTCGTGAAGGTACGCAGCTTTATCGCGAAATGATCGAATCAGGAGTCATGAAGGATACCGTCATGGTTTACGGGCAAATGAACGAGCCGCCGGGTGTGCGACTGCGAGTTGCCCTTGCTGCTTTATCAATGGCAGAGTATTTTCGTGATGAAGGGCGTGATGTGCTGCTATTTATTGACAATATTTTTCGTTTCAGCATGTCGGGTTCAGAAGTATCTGCCTTGTTAGGGCGCATGCCATCGGCGGTGGGATATCAACCTACATTGGCAACTGAGATGGGAGAATTACAGGAGAGGATCACCTCTACACGCCATGGATCAATCACCTCCATGCAGGCAGTATATGTACCAGCAGATGATTATTCAGACCCAGCCCCAGTAGCAACATTTACTCACCTCGATGCCACAATTGCCCTGGAACGCTCCATCGTGGAAAAAGGCATATACCCGGCGGTGGATCCATTGACTTCTACGTCACGTATCCTTGACCCATTAATTGTTGGGGAGCAACACTATAATATGGCGCGCGAGGTACAGCGGATGCTGCAGCGGTATAAGGACTTACAGGATATTATTGCGATTCTTGGCGTCGATGAGCTCAGCGAAGATGATAAGCTGATCGTGTCACGCGCCAGGAAGATCGAGCGTTTCTTCTCGCAACCCTTTTACGTGGCACAGGTGTTTACCGGACGCGAGGGACGCTATGTGCCCCTGCGCGAAACGATTCGCGGCTTTAGGGAAATTCTTGAGGGCAAACACGATGACGTGCCAGAACAAGCATTCATGATGGTTGGCGGGATAGACGAAGTTGTTGCACAAGCCAATGAGCTATCGAAAAATTCTTAAGGGAAGCAGATAGCAGACATGCCGATCCGATGCGAAATTGTTTCTCAAGATCGCAATGTATTTGCTGGAGATGCAGATATGGTGATTGTGCCTGGCTCTCAGGGAGAGATGGGCATATTGCCCAATCACGCGCCGCTCCTGTCAACCCTCAAATATGGCATACTCCGCGTCCGATTCCATGACCAGGAACAGGTGTTCACCATTGCCGGAGGTGTGATCGAGGTACAGCCCGACCTGATTACTGTCATGGCAGACGCAGCAGAAAATGTTTTGGAAATCGATATCAGCCGAGCTGAAGCTGCTAAGCGCCGTGCTGAAGATATGCTCAAAGAAGGCCCTCCTCCCGATACCGATTCTTATTTGAAGCTCGAAGCAGCTTTAAGACGCTCTAACTTACGCCTCGAAGCTGTGAAGCGTTACCGGGGACAGCGATCCAGATTTCCTGGTACGGGTGAAGACCACACGGAATAACATGGCTATGTTTTCGAAGGACCTTGGAATAGATCTTGGTACAAATAACACTCGGGCAGCTGAAGGTACCCAGGTTATCCTGGAAGAGCCAACTGTAGCCGCAATCATCATATCCGAGCAGAAAATGGTTTCTTGGGGTAGGGAAGCCCAAGATATGCTCGGGCGAGTCCCTGATTCCATCGAGGTAAACAGGCCATTGCGGAATGGGGTCATTGCAGATTATGAGGTGGCTGAATACATCTTACGCGATATATTGCGGAAATTAAGCGGCCCCTTGCAATTCTTCAGGCCACAGGTGATGATCACCGTTCCGAATGGGATCACCAGTGTTGAGCGGAGGGCGGTTCATGAAGCCGCGCTGCAAGCAGGCAGCCGCGATGTGGCGCTGATCCAACAACCCCTGGCTGCAGCCATTGGCGTAGACCTACCGATCGGTACCCCCTCCGGAAACTTGATCCTATGCCTGGGCGGGGGAACTACACAGGTGGCAGTAATCGCCATGTATGGTATCGTAACAGGGGAAACTTTAAGGGCTGGTGGGGCTTCATTGGATGAAGCTATAGTGGCTTATGTACGCAAGAAATATGGGCTGATTATCGGCCAGGTCACCGCAGAACAGATCAAGATCAAGATCGGTGCAGCCGTTCCTCAAGATGAGGAGCAGAGTGTTGAAATTCAAGGCCAGGACCAGGTGACCGGGTTGCCCAAGCCTGTTACCCTCACCACTGGTGAAATAATCGATGCATTGGAAGAGCCGCTGCATGCAATCGTGGAAACGGCCCGGCACGTTTTGGAGAAAACCCCCCCTGAGCTGGTGTCTGACATTATCGATCGAGGGATTGCCTTATGCGGTGGGGGAGCATTACTTCGCGGAATTGACCGGCTATTCACCAAGGAATTAGGCGTGCCGGCGTACCTGGTTGATAACCCGACCACTTGTATTGTAAGGGGAGCAGCCCGGGCAGTAAAAATGCATGATATTCTCAGGAGGAACCTGATTACCGTCTGAATTGATGGCAAAGATGGTAAAAAGGGCTGGTTGATACAGCCCTTTTTTCATTCCAAGTAATAGGTCATCCTTTGTAAATGCAAGACAGGGTCGATATATTGTACATGCACATCGGGAGGGACAGAAATATTGATGGGGGCATAATTTAATATGCCTTTCACACCGGCATCAACGAGCAAATTGGCTACCTGCTGCGCATGCTCGACCGGAACTGATAGCATGGCAATCTGAACTTGGGCTTCGATGATCTTCTGGACCATATCTTTAATATCATGTACCACAAAGCCACCAACATTTTTACCAATTTTTTGAGGATCATTGTCAAATAATAGCGCAATGCGAAAGCCACGGTCTGAAAAGCCCTGGTAACGAGCCACTGCGTGCCCTACATCACCTATTCCAACGACAGCGACATCCCACACTCTATTCACCGCCAGGATTTGACGCAACTGTTTGGTGAGGAATTCGATATTATAACCAGTACCCTGTTTACCAAACTCGCCAAACTGAGATAGGTCCTTTCGGATCTGAGCAGCAGATATCCCCAGACGCTCGCCCAATTCCTGCGAAGAGGTCACCCTCCTGCCTTCCTGATACATCAGCTGGATAGTTCGCAGGTACAGTGGTAGTCGACCAACAACGATACTCGGAACGGATTTAGCTTCCATGTGACCTCCTTGTTGCTACGACAACTTTCAATGATAATACTTCGTACTTTTCAACACAATTATATTACAATTACAGAACTAATATGGAACAACCTTGGCACAAATAGATCCTAAAAGACTGGCGATGGTATAATCGGATAAATTAGAGAAAAATCGATACAAAATCATTATGTTCATTGATGAGGCCACAATTTATGTAAGATCGGGGAAAGGTGGTGATGGTGTAATCCATTTCCGTCGTGAAAAGTATATTCCCAGGGGTGGTCCGGATGGCGGAGATGGTGGCAGAGGTGGAGATGTTGTGATCAGGGTGGATCCCAATATCAATACTTTATATGAATTCCAGCACCAGCATAAGTTTATCGCCCAGGATGGTAAGCCGGGGGCGAAGAGCAACCGTACCGGGCATTCTGCCGAAAGCCTGGTGGTGAGAGTCCCTGCAGGCACGGTGATATTTGATGCAGATAACAGTCAGGTTCTGGCAGACCTTGTGGGTGTGGACCAGGAAATCATCATTTGCAAGGGCGGAAGAGGTGGCAGAGGCAATGCCCGATTTGCCAATTCTCGCGACCAGACTCCGCGAGTTGCAGAAAAAGGTGAGCCAGGTGAGGAACGCAACCTGAGACTGGAGCTAAAATTAATTGCCGATGTTGGGATCATTGGCATGCCGAATGCCGGGAAATCAACATTTTTGGCAGCTGTGACCAATGCCAGGCCAAAGATTGCGGATTATCCATTTACCACTTTGGAGCCAAACCTTGGGGTAGCGAATTTGGATGAAGATAAAACCTTGGTGCTGGCAGATATCCCTGGGTTGATCGAAGGCGCGCATACAGGAACCGGGTTGGGTTTCGAATTTTTACGCCACATTCAACGCACCAAGGTTTTGATCCATCTGCTCGATGGGTTGGCTGAAGACCCCATTTTAGATTATGCCCAGATTAACAGCGAGCTGGCATTATATGATCCAGGCCTGGTCAAAAAACCCCAGGTAGTGGCAGTGAATAAAATGGATCTGCCTGAAGTTAAGGATCGATGGCTAAGCCTACAGAAACAATTGAAGAAGAAAGGAATTCACGCCAGTGCAATTTCAGCCGTGACCGGCGAAAATGTGAAAAACCTGCTCTATCAAGTGAATGATTTACTGCAACAAATCCCCCCAACTTCGATGGAAGTCCTGATACCTGTCTATAAACCAGCAGAAGACCCGCGTAAATTTGAGATCCAACACTTATCGAATGGTTGGAAAATCAGCGGTGCATCCATCGAAAGGGCGGCGGCGATGACTTATTGGGATAGTGATGAATCGATCCGCCGCTTTCAGCGAATATTGGAGGCCTTGGGGATTGATGAAGCACTTAGAAATGCGGGTGTCAAAGAAGGAGATACTGTCAGCGTGGGTGAATATGAGCTGGAATGGGTGGATTAGACCATGAGGGTCGGGATTTTTGGCGGAACTTTCGACCCACCCCACATCGGGCACCTGATGCTGGCAGAAGAAGCTTGCTCTCAGCTTGCTTTAGAGCAGATTTTTTGGGTGCTCACCCCAATGCCACCCCATAAAAAGGGTATTAAAGTATCACCGATTCAGGATCGGATGAGCATGGTTTTACTGGCGATTGCTGGAAATGCAAAATTCCGCCTGTCACGGGTGGACATGGATCGTCCGCCGCCTCATTTTGCGGCTGATACGATGGCTTTGCTAAACGAAAAATCACCTGAACACCAATACGTTTATATAATGGGCGCAGACTCACTTAATGATCTTCCTGCCTGGCATGAACCAGCACGTTTCATTTCGTTGTGTTATGAAATCGGTGTGATGAAACGACCTGGAGAAAAATATAACCTAAGCATCCTGGAGAGAGAATTTCCGGGTATCAAACAGAAACTATTATTTATTGATACACCCATGATCGGGATATCTGGTTCTGACATCCGCAAACGTGTGGCCAATCGAGAAAATTTCCGTTATTTTGTACCGGACAAGATTTACCAGTTCATCTTAAATCATAAACTCTATGTAGCTTAAGAAAGTGAAGCAATAAAATCTCGGACGACCTGGTTAAATCTCTCAGGCTGTTCCATGTTGGGTAAATGCCCTGCCTGGGCAATGGTGATCAGTTGTGCATCCTGCAACTGCTCGCACATTATTTCTGATTCGCCGATAGGGATGATTTGGTCATCGGTCCCATGGATGATCAACACCGGGCATTTGATTTCCGCTAATAGCGGCGTAGAATCAGGACGGTCGCGCATACCTTGCAACGCACCCACGACCCCGTTAGTGGATGTTTCTAGCATGATCTCACGGATCGAAGTTAGCAATTCTTTCTTTGTGGTGAGGGTAAAAGGAGATACCAATTTGGGTGCCATACCATTCACAATAGAGGCAGTTCCATTCTCGAGGGCGCTCTTGATACCGGCCTCACGGCTGGCTTTTCCCTGCACTGAATCAGCGGCTGCGCGAGTGGAGGTTAATATCATTCCCTTGAATAAATCCGGATAATGGCGATAAAGTGCGAAGGTAATGTACCCCCCCATCGATAAACCACAAACAACAATCGGGGGGTCGACATTTATATGTTGTAACAACTTATAACAGTCGTCTGCAAGGATATCCATCTGGTATACGCCTTCGAATGGATATGATTCACCATGCCCACGTAAATCCACTCGAATCATCGATGCAATGTTTGCCAGCCCATCCATTTGAGAGTCCCATATCTTGCGCGATAATGGATAGCCATGGATCAATAGTAATGGTATGCCTTTTCCGTTTTGATCGTAAGCTAAAAAACCATTTTCCAATTGATATTTCAAGGATGCCATCATCATTATTCCCCTTAAGTACTATGATTCGATCAACCGCGCAACACCTTGAATCGATCAGGTGTCAGAGGCCATCTAAACGCTGGTTTCATTTTATGACTTGCCGAATCATTTGTCAACCTGTCAATTGTGTTAATTAGCGAATGAAATAGCTTTCCTTAGCAACCGCACCTGTGGTCCGGCTTATAATCCCCATTTACCACCTACGTAATGTGTCAAGCGTCAAAATGGCTGGTAAAAGATTTTAGGTCGGGGCGCCGGGAATTGAACCCGGGACCTCTTGCACCCCATGCAAGCGCGCTAGCCGGACTGCGCTACGCCCCGATAACATAAATTGCGGGCAGATTATAGCGTATTCGATCCTTTCTGGCAACCCTTATGTGAAATCGTAAATATTGATAGGCAAAATACTTGACACTGGAAGCACTATTTGATATGCTATCCCTACCGAACATTCGGTAGGGAGGCTGTGTTTTGGATAAAAAGGGGATTCTTGATGCAGCAGCCAAGATTTTCAGTGAAAAGGGGTATAACGCCACGTCGATGCAGGATATCGCCGACGAGGTGCATTTGAAAAAAGCCAGCTTATACCATCACTTTTCCAGCAAGCAAGAAATCCTTGTTGATATTCTGGATAATGCGCTGGACCTGATCAATAACCACCTTGAACAGGTACTGGCACAATCCATGTCACCCGACGAAAAGATTCGCCGGGCGATGTGCTCGTATTTTCAAACCATCGCTGAAAATCAGAACTTGGCTGCTGTGCTGTTGATGGAGATGAAATCTTTGGATCCAGAATTGAAGGCTCGCCAGGCACCTCGGCGTGAAAAATTTGAAGGTATATGGAAGGAATTAATTGTAGAGGGGAGGCAAAAGGATATTTTTCATCAATTCGATCCTTCCATTACCGGACGTGCGATATTAGGTGTGATGAATTGGGGCGTAACCTGGTATCGCAAGGATGGTCCACGTTCTGCCAAGGAGATTGCAGATTTATTTGCGGATCTGATTTTACATGGATTATTGGTTAAGTGAATGAATACCTATACAACATCGGGAAACGCAACGATCTATCAAATTCCGTTACACGAGTTTCCAAAATTAGTTGGAAATGTATATCTTGTATTGGTGGGGAAATATCGCGTCTTAATTGATACCGGCTCGGGCTTTGATAAATCGAATGAGGAGCTTGAAAATGGATTGGAAGAAATCAGCCAGCTTAGAGGTGAAGATTGTTCTCTGGGCACCCTGAGTCATATTTTTATCACTCATGGTCATATTGATCACTTCGGGGGTTTACCCTATATTCACCTGCGTTCTCAGGCAAAAATTTGCATCCATGAGCTGGATCACAGGATTGTGTCGAATCACCCCGAACGGTTATCGGTAGCACAACACCGTATCGGAGAATTTTTTATTGAAGCGGGATTGGATGCTGAACAGCGCCAAAAAGAGCTTGATATGTACCGGGTCACCAAGAGCCTGTTCCGGTCTGTAGATGTTGACCTGACCTATGAAGCCATGAAGATGAGACTAGGTCCGTTCAGGTTCATCCATGTCCCCGGGCACTGTGCTGGTCATGTGGTGATCCGTCTGCATGATGTATTATTCAGCGGTGACCATATCTTGGAAAAAACCAGCCCGCACCAGGCGCCAGAGCAAATTACCCTTTCCACGGGATTAGAAACCTACCTTGAATCATTGGAAAAAGTCAGGCCACTGGCAAAAAAGGTGAGACTTACCCTGGGCGGGCATGAAAACCCGGTGATGGACCTGGAAAAACGGATTAATGAAATCCGTGATGTGCACAGAGACCGCTTGAGATTGATATTAAAAATCCTGAAAAAGCCGAGGACAATATTGGAGGTTTCCAAGTATTTATTTGGCAGGGTCGAGGGTTATACTGTTCTATTAGCTATCGAGGAAACCGGGGCACACATAGAATATTTATACCAGCGTGGCTATCTACAGATAACGAACATAGAGGAGATTGAACAGAACTCGAATTCAGTTCCAATCCTGTACCAGTGTGTCGAGTGTGAGATAAAAAATATATAACTGATCGTTCATCTTAAGCGAAGGAGGAATTCCATGTATTCATTCGAACCAAATGAAGAGCAAACAATGTTGATCGATACTGTTGCCCGATATGCCAGCACCAATCTGCGTCCAGCCTCGCATGATGCTGATGAGGAAGGCGAATTACCCGTCAGCCTGATAAAAAAAGGCTGGGAACTGGGAGTGTTACAAGCCTCGACTCCGGAAGCTTATGGCGGCTTTGGTGAGCACTCAGCAGTGACAGGCGTCCTGGCAGCTGAAGAAATGGCTTATGGTGATCTAGCAGGCTCCATATCTGTAATGACACCTGGATTATTCGCCATTCCGGTTCTGTTGATGGGTAGTGAAGAACAGAAGAAAACACACTTGCCCAACATTATAGGAGGGGATTGGGTGCCATATTCAGCTGCTTTTATAGAGCCGGATTTCGATTTCGATCCCAATGAGCTAAGAACAACAGCTTCGCTAGATGGGGACCAGTATGTGATCACAGGTGAAAAGACATTTGTGCCCTTTGCTAAAGATGCAACATATTTGATAGTATATGCCTCCCTGGATGGCAAGACACAGGGATTTATTGTGCAGAATGGGATCCAGGGAATGCAAGTAGGCGCGCGGAACCAAGCACTCGGGGTCAATGCCTTACCGCTGTATCCATGTAAATTCGAAAACGTGCGCATCCCGGCAGCTAACCGGCTTGGCGGTGAAGGTGGGCATGCATTCGAACCTCTTCTAGCCTCGATGTGGCTTTCAAATGCAGCATTGGCTTTGGGTGTATCTAAAGCTGCTTTGGAATATGCCATTAATTATGCGAAAGAACGCGAAGTATTCGGAATGAAAGTGGCACAAAAACAGGCGATTGCATTCATGATGGCAGAAATGGCAACTGAGATTGAGGCCATCCGGGTGCTTACTTGGGAAGCAGCCTGGATGCTGGATAATGGTAAAGAAGATGCGTATAAGGAAGCATACCTGGCATTCACTGGAGCTGCAGACATGGCCATGATGGTAACCGATCGGGCAGTCCAAATCTTGGGCGGTCACGGTTATATACGCGACCATCCCGTCGAAAAGTGGATGCGAGAAGGCAGGGGATTCGCCACCTTTACCGGCCTATCGATCGTATAAAAACCAGGCTACCGAGGGAATCAGGAATAGGAGATGAGACGATGATTGATTTTGAAACACCCAAGCCAATTGCCAAACAGAACGAGATGTTAAAGCTTGCCGCCGATTACAGAATGCGGCCTGTGTCGAGGTATTTTGATGAGCATGAACATGAGATCCCATGGGACTTCATTAATTTCATGCAAACTGTCCAACAAATGTCCGGAGGGGGTGGCGGATTGACGCCAAGCGAGCCGAAACGAGATGCGGATGGAAAGGAAAGACCACGAATTGGTTATCAAATGCTGGCATCAATGCTGGAAATGCTTTCTTATGGAGATGTAGGATTATTCCTGTGCACACCAGGGGGTGGGCTTGGATCTGCTGCCATCGAGGCTGCAGGCACTCCAGAACAAAAGGATAAATTTTTAGCCAGGTTTAAAGGCGAAAAACCTGCCTTTGGAGCGATGGCAATCACGGAGGCAGGCGCAGGATCAGATAACTCTGCCATCCGCACTACGGCTGTATTGGATAAGGAAACGAACGAATGGATTTTAAATGGTGAAAAGATTTTTGTCACCTGTGGGCAAAAATCGCTCGAAGAAGGGGACGGCTTAGTGGTTGTCTGGGCAACAATCGATCCAAAAGCCGGCAGAGCAGGAATTCGCTCTTTTGTGGTCGAGGCTGGCACACCTGGGGCAAAGGTGACCAAGCTGGAAGATAAAATGGGCATCCGCGCTAGCGATACCGCCTCGATCGTGTTGCAGGATTGCCGGGTACCATTTGACCATATCCTTGGAAGCCCGGAAATCGAAGAAAAGACCACCGCAGGATTTAAAGGGGCTATGGCAACATTCGACGCCACCAGACCTTTGATCGGAGCATCCGCTGTGGGGGTAGCGCGTGCCACGCTTGAGCTTCTCAAGGAACAATTAGCCCAACGAGGGATTGCCATACGATATGGCTTACCCAGACAAAAGATGACCAACATCGAACGCGAGATCATCGATATGGAAATGATGCTGCGTTCAGCCTGGTTATTGGTAATAAAAGCAGTATGGATGGCGGACAATCGAAAATCGAATGCCAAAGAGGCCTCCATGTCGAAAGTACGTGGGGGCGATGTGGTGACCAAGATCACCCAGAGGGCAGTCGAGTTGATGGGGCCTGTGGGTTACAGCAAAGAACTTTTGCTCGAAAAATGGTTCAGAGACGCGAAGATCAGTGATATCTATGAAGGAACTGGCCAGATCAACCGCCTTATCGTCGCTCGAAATATATTGGGTTATCGTGGGGCTGATTTACGGTAGAAGGTTTTTATTCGTGATGCTGTGATTTGGATTGATTACATCGGTTATAAGGATGAGCATAAGATTGATTCAAGGTCCATTTTCGACGAAGGAGGAGCCATGAATTACAAATTTCATCATGCTGTGGTCATTGGAGCCGGTACCATGGGGGCGGCGATCGCTGCTCACCTGGCAAATGCCGGAGTAACGGTCACATTGTTGGATATCGTACCCAACAGGTTATTACCTGAAGAAGAGCAGAAGGGATTGACTCTTCAGGATAAGGTAGTGCGCAATCGCATTGTCCAACAAGGATTGGAACGGGCGATCAAATCACGACCAGCCAGCTTTTTTACCCAGGATACCGCCGCTCTGGTTTCCATTGGCAACCTGGAAGACGATTTCGAGGTTATTAAGGCGGCTGATTGGGTCATTGAAGCGATTATTGAAAACCTGAAAATCAAACGCAGCTTGATGACAAGGATTGATGCTTTACGCTCACCCAACACTATCATCAGCACAAATACCTCTGGTATTCCGGTAACTTCGATTGCCGAGGGTCTATCAGAAGGTTTCCGACAGCATTTCTTGGGAACCCATTTTTTCAATCCCCCCCGTTATTTGAAGCTGCTTGAAGTCATTCCCACCAAGGATACGAGGTCGGAAGTCGTAGAAGCGATCAATGGGTTTGCTGAATACAGGTTGGGTAAAGGGGTAGTGCAATGCAAGGATACACCCAACTTTATCGCCAACCGGCTTGGCTTTGGAGGCGGAGCATTTGCCCTAGACTATATTCTTGAGAACAATTACACCGTCGATGAGGTAGATGCCATCACCGGACCTGCCATCGGGCGTCCCAAGACAGCGACTTTCCGCTTGATTGACTTGGTTGGGGTTGACATATGGGAGGACGTTGGGGCAAATCTGGCACCGGCAATCCTGGATGATAAGCAAGCCCAAAAATACCTCCAATCTGAGCGGGTTAACAAACTGATCCATACCATGGTCGATAAAGGCTGGCTTGGTACCAAAGTTAAGCAAGGATTTTATAAGGAAGTACGCACGCCCGAGGGCAACCGAGAATTCTGGACACTGGATTTTGGCACCATGGATTACAAAGCACCTCAAAAAGTGCGCTTTGAAGCGATTGGTAAAGCCAAAGATATAGAAGACTTGGGAGAGAAATTACGCACGATCATCTCCTTTGATGATCGGGCAGGCCAGCTTGTACGCGCTCTGACCTACCAGGGATTATCTTACGCCTCTAGCTGTATCCCTGAAATAGCCGATACACCTAAGCCATTGGATGATGCCATGCGCTGGGGTTTTGGGCACACAGCGGGCCCATTCGAAACCTGGGACATGCTGGGGGTTACAGAGACCATGACAGCGATGGGCGAAGCCGGTTTCCCAGCCGCAGATTGGGTTGAAAAGATGCTTTCTAATGGTTTCTCCACGTTTTACCAATACGAATCCGGAAACAAGATAGGAGTTTATAACCCTGGTCTGGGAAAATATGAAGCCATAAAAAGACCTGCTTCAATCGTCATCTTAAAAGAACAGAAAGTGATTGACAAGAATCCTGGGGCAACAATGTATGACCTGGGAGATGGTGTGGCGTGCGTGGAATTCCACACCAAGGTGAATGCTTTGGATGACGATATATTCAATATGATCCTGGAAGCCCAGGATCGAACCTTGACGGATTTTGAGGGGCTAGTTATTGGAAATGAAGCTGACAACTTTTGTGCGGGTGGCGCGAATATTGCCATGGTGGTCATGGCAGCACAAATGGGCCTTTGGGACCAGCTGGAATCAAGTGTCAAGAAAATGCAAGATATGAACATGCGCTCAAGGTATTTCCCAAAGCCTGTAGTGGTGGCGCCTGCTGGTGTAACCCTGGGGGGAGGATTGGAAATCACGATGTATTCAAGCCGCGTGGTAGCCTCGGCTGAGTTATATACTGGTGCAACTGAATTTGCCGTGGGGGTGATACCGGCAGGTGGTGGTACCAAGGAGATGTTGCGCAGGATCGTTAACCCGGCCATGAAAACCGAAAATGCCGAAGTGTTACCATTTCTGCAAAGGGTATTCATGCAGATCGGGCTGGCAAAAATTTCAATGAGTGCTGAAGAAGCCCGGCAGATGGGTATATTGGGAGCTGCCGATCGCGTGGTGATGAACAAGGAATTGTTGCTGGCAGAGGCTAAAAAGGAAGTCTTGCATATGGCTGCGACAGGATATCACAAACCCCTACCGGAAAAAATTTATGCTGCGGGTCGTGATGCTTTAGGGGCATTACGTGTAGCCGTATATATGATGAAGGAAGGGAAATACATCACCGATTATGAAGCACACATGGCAGAAAAATTGGGCAATGTGATGACCGGCGGTGAGCTGAGCAAACCAACCTGGGTGGATGAGCAATACATCCTGGATTTGGAGCGTGAGGCTTTCCTCTCACTGTGTGGTGAAGAGAAGACACGCCAACGCATGGTCAATATGCTGCAAACCGGCAAGCCATTACGCAATTAATTACGGAGATTGATATGAATACTACTAATGATGCTACTCGTGATCCAGTAATCGTTGCCGCTGCCAGAACGCCGGTCGGCAAGGCAAAACGGGGCAGTTTGGTAACGGTCAGGCCTGACGATATGGCCGTGGCAGTGATCAAAGATTTGCTGAGGCGGGTTGAAATCCTTAAGCTCGATGAAATCAACGATGTCATCCTGGGTTGTGCATTTCCCGAGGGTGAGCAAGGTTTGAATATGGCGCGACTGGTGTCACTCAGAGCAGGCTTGCCGGTTTCGGTGCCGGCTGAGACAATCAACCGCTTCTGCTCATCGGGATTGCAAAGTATTGCCCACGCAGCCTTTGGCATCATGGCTGGTCAGATGGATTGTGCCATCGCTGGGGGAACTGAATCAATGACCATGGTACCGATGACAGGTATTAAATTTTCACCCAACCCATACCTTGCGGCAAATTGGCCCGGGGCATACCTGTCGATGGGATTGACTGCCGAGAATGTGGCCGCCAGATATAACATCAGCCGCGCTGAGCAGGACGCGTTCTCATTGGAAAGCCATAGAAAAGCCAATCAAGCGGTCCAATCGGGATTATTTGACCCTGAAATCGTCCCTCTGCAGGTTGAAATAGTGGAGTATGACAAATCCGGAACTATCAAGAAGAAGACCTTCGAGTTCCAGCGTGATGAAGGACCCAGAGCCGATACGACCCTTGATGCACTGGCAAAGCTAAAACCTGCTTTTAAAGAAGGAGGCACGGTGACAGCCGGAAACTCTTCACAGATGTCGGATGGGGCTGCCGGGGTCATCATTATGTCACGTGCCAAAGCAGAAAGCCTGGGATTGAAACCTATGGTTCGTTTTAAGGCTTTTGCAGCGGGGGGGGTCGATCCCGAATATATGGGCCTGGGGCCGATTGTTGCCATCCCGAAGGTATTGAAAGTGGCTGGCATGAAACTTGACGACATGCAATTAATCGAGCTCAACGAAGCATTTGCATCACAAAGCCTGGCAGTCATACGTGAAGTGGGATTGAACCGCGAAATCACCAATGTTAATGGGGGTGCTATTGCACTAGGGCACCCATTAGGCTGTACAGGGGCGAAGCTTACCACACAGCTCATATACGAAATGAAGAGGCGGGATGTGCAATATGGTATGGTAACCATGTGCATTGGTGGAGGTATGGGGGCTGCCGGGATATTTGAAAATGTTAACTAAAACCAGGTCTTAGAATAACAGGAAAGGAAAAGGAGGAATCTCATGACCGAATACACGGTTCAACAATTGATCCAAAACCACGAAAAGGCTTTTTTGCCTGATAAAGCAGCCGGTGTTGACGCAGTGGTTCAGTATCATCTAACTGGCGATGATGGAGGTGATTGGATCATCGCAATTAAAGATGGAGCATGCAAAGTAAGTGAAGGAATCGCTGAAAACCCGAAAATGACCATGACCGCTGACGCTCATGAATTTGCAAATATCCTGTTGGGCAAACTGGATGGAATGGCGGCTTTCATGCAAGGCAAGCTCCAAATAAAGGGCGACTTGAACCTGGCAATGAAATTCACCACTTTCTTCAGGATGAAATAATGAGGTAATTATCTTTCGAGTGCCTGCATGGATATTAAATTGCAGGCACTCCTGATAATGTTTACATATCTATACTGGACAACACCCTGGGGGTTAAGGAAAAACCGTTGACGAGCATCAACGGTTTTAACAAAAATTCATATTATATTCCATCTAAATAATACGTATTCAGCTAGAAGCGATGCAGCAGAAAACTGGAGGATTTACTACTCCTTTTTTACTTCGTCTGCTGGTTTTTCTTCCTGGTCATCACCTTTTAAGCCTTTTCTGAAGGCATTGATTCCTTTACCCAGCTCACTGCCGATGTTTGCAATACGACCTACGCCGAAGATCAACAATACAATGACCAGGACAATTAATAATTCAGGTGCTCCAAGCCAACTTGGCATATGAATTCTCCTATCTGGAAATGACAATTCCAACCATAATTATACTTCGAATAGGATAATTTTGGGCATGATTAAATAATAAATGGATATTTCATTGTCTTAAAAGCCTAAAGATGTCCAGTTGGTGCCAGTAATAATGCTGCATACAAGGATCAGAAATATCAATAAAAGGATTATTCCGCACCCGATGCCGCTGCATGAACAACCCCGGCCAAATCCAAATTGTTTCTGAAGCCAATCAAAAAGCCAATCTAATAAGAATAGCTTAAGTAAACCTGAAAGACAACCTGGTCGAGAGCTCACAGCATCCTCCTCATTTCGATTAAATTATCTATTCCCGATAGTCATATACGTTGGATGCTGGTATACGTTTCAATTCGTAACTAAAATGGTTACGATCTTATTCCTATCCAGGTGAAAAGATAGCCCACCTGGAGGATCGATCGGGATATCCTGGATGGGTATCTCGGCAAGGTTAGCCAATTGGGCACGCTTGAATGGTATCCACAGCTTTAGATTTACGGTAATTGGCGATGTCAGGCTATTAAAGCCGCGGATAATTATTCCGCGCTGGTCTTCAGCTTGTTTGATTGCAGTGATGATAAAAGCCGGAGATTGGTTGCTGATGAACGAACCACTTGCGCGTAAAACACCAGGGTGGATGGCTGTGGAAATTGATCTCAAAGGTGCATTAAAAGCTTCTGCCTGCCCTATGGCTACGCGCCAGTTTCCATCTGAAGGGATAACCGAGTAGTCGAATGAAGTATTTCCTGGCATCTGCGCTTTTGGTGTGGCAATACCCATTGGTCCGGCATGACCTTTGCGAGTTGTTAAATCATCTCGCGACAACCATCCGACGCATCGTAGGAGGGTAAGCGCTATTTCATTATTGCCATGACTGTTTTGATATACTTCCACTTCAGGTAATCCACGATTGGCGATGGTTAGGCTTAACTGTCCGTTCGTAATGGCCGTGAACTGGCTCTGGGGTACTTCGGGTCGAGGCGGTTCTTGCCAGGAATCATCATACGCTGGAATACCAACCGGCCGGGTGACAATCTCATAATGGCCATCGTAAAATACATCCTCGGTGATGAATGGAGCTGCGAAATGGACACGCAGTCGGTGATCGGTGGCGTGATTGTCCAACTCTGTATGGATATCGACCCGAGGTAAGCCCGGCACAAGGGTAATGACACTCCTTAAAATATTGGTTACCCGCCCTCCACTGCGCGTTTTTCGGTCATCGGATAAGCCATTGGGAAGATCTAGATCATACTCGAGAATCAATCGTTGATTAGTTTTTTCATGATAACAATGAACACTTTTAATTTTCGGGGCGATCTCAAGATTTTTTTCAGGAGGGCAATAATTATATACATCCCCACAATCCCCGTCATCCACAAAGCGGTTCAAACCTGTAAATAGTTGCCCAGTGCGCTTATCAATAATGGAAATCGTGCCATCGGAAAATTGAACTTGAACCCGAAAAATTTCGTTTTCAATCAAAGATGATTTGATTTGCGCTTTTTTGTCGCGTTTTCGGAACAGGCTGGATATCAGAGGTATGCGCGTTACCAGGCTCAATGCGGGTAAGAATACCCGAATGAAAGGGCTTAGCCGTCTTTGACCTTCTAAAACTGATCTATCTGCTGGTAGAGCACGAATCCAATAACATTTGTAGCCATGCCCGGGAACATCTCGGGCAACGAAGGAAACATCGGTTTCCGGATCAGAATTGGCGTGGATCAGAAACTGGGAAATACTGGGATCAGCCATTAATTCTTCCAAATATGCAATACCTTTTCTCCATTTATTAAGATCAACTTCGCCATGATCTGAAAGCGTTATCCGGATGATCGCACGCGTTTCCTGCCTATCGATCTTAAAATCACGGATGATCATTCCAGCAGCATGCCCTTCATGAACCATTCCAAGTGCCTGTTTTAATGCCTTCGGATTTAGGTCCATCGTAATGAGCTCGCGGACACCCATTCCGGATTGCTCATTGGGAATTCGATCGCCAAACTCGTCAATGATTTCGAATGCAGATATGTGATTATCGAATTTGATTCTTTGAGTCAGGAGTCCGGTTTGGTCTTCATCATTTGGATTACACACCACAACGGCGGAAAGTATTTGTGGCTGGTTCTGAACTGGTTCTTGATGGTTACTAAACCTGCTATCAATTCGATCGCTGATTTTGTGCAGGTATTGATCAATAAGCTCGTGATTGATCTGGTCAACCTGGTCAAAGCGAACATGCATTTCATCGGAGACCTGGTCAATCGAGGTGCCGCAGATTGAATCATGCGGATGGCACTGCATTAATAACTTCCAGGCGTGATGAATGAACGCCTTCCCACCAGCGTGGATTTCATCATCCGGTGCCATATTTGATTCGACTGATCGTAATCTTAGATCAAGCATATAGGAAAAAGCATCCAGTGGCTCGATCCACTTTAAAAGATCAATCTCACATTCGTGATTACGCTGTTTTATCCATATGCGGGTTGACAATACATTCGGCAGCAAGTGAGCATGTTTTGAAGAACGCAATTCACCATGTAGCACGGGTAATTGCAGTCCACTGGAGGTAGCCCACATACTTACTGCCTCGAAATATCGTGGCAGAGTGGAGTGTATGAGATTAAGGTGCTCAGGCCTGTTTCGATATTCTTGTAATGCCTGCCCGAGATCTGGGGGTGGCTCCATGTGGTCGGTACCGTGCATAAGTAAAACCTGGCCGGAAGCGCAAAATGGAGAAAGCGAAGCACTAGACTCGCTGATCCCCTGGGCAAATTTGCCGGGATCTGAGGTTACCAGGCTTGCAGCGTTACCATAACTATCACGCAGGAATGACAATAAAACCGATGAACCATCTGTCGAGTACCACATTAACTCACATGGCTGATCAGATAGCCCGCGCCACAGACAGGCATATTGAATTCTAAATCCATTTAATATCTGGGGCATCTGGCTGATATGCCCGAAGGTATCAGGCAGGTAACCGACTGCCATTTTGACCCCGTAGCTCCTGCAAATTCTTTCGCCTTCCAGTAGATTACGAACATGTGATTCTGGAGAAATGAGAAATTCATCAGGGCTGATGTACCATGGACCGATAAGGATGCGACCATTTGTAATCAATCGTGACAAAATTGCCTGGTGTTCAGGTCGGATTTCAAGATAATCTTCCAAGATAATGGCCTGACCATCTAATAGGAAAAACTTGAATTCAGGATCTGAATCCAGGATCTGTATAAGATGATCGATTAGATGCACTAATTTCATGCGGAATTGCTGGAAGGAGAGATACCATTCCCTGTCCCAATGTGTATGACTGACGAGATGGATTGTTTCTATCATGGCATATCGTGCTTCAGCAATGCGTCATTTTCATGGCTGTAATTCCATTCTATTGATTTCTTCCTTGATATATCCAATGATATTTTCAACTGAGATGATCCTTTTTTCTTGTTGATCTCGGCGCTTGCACTCAATACCGCCATTTTTTATCGAGCGTTCGCTCAGCGTAAGCCGGATAGGGTTACCGATTAGATCGGCGTCATTGAATTTTATCCCGGGGCTTTCCTTTCGGTCATCGTACAGGCATTCGAGATGATGCTCTGATAGCTGCTGATATAATATTTCAGCTCTCGACACACTGTCACCCTCATCTGTGCCTGACTTTGATGGCAGTGAAACAAGGTGCACTTGAAATGGTGATATGGTTATTGGCCATACAAGACCGTTCTCATCGTGGTGCTCTTCTGCGATGCATGCTAATAATCGGCCCGTGCCAATGCCGTAAGAACCCATGTAAATGGGATGCGATTTACCGTCGCGATCGAGGTAATAGCTTCCCATGGCCTCACTGATCCAGGTGCCAAGCTTGAATATATTGCCCACTTCAACGCCACGCATTATTGTCAGAGGATGACCGCATTCAACACATTCCGAGCCTTCTTTCGCTAAGGCGATATCAGCAATGATGTCCGCCTGGTAATCGCGTCCATAATTCACATTTCGCAGGTGAAAACCTTCGATATTAGCACCCGAAACCAGGTTTTTTGATTGAGGGATAAGATCATCAACCACGATAAATACGTCTTTCAGACCCACGGGAGAGGCGTATCCAGGCACGGCACCAACCACCGAAATTTCACTGTCCAATGCAGGTCTTAAGTCGATTGCATGCAAAACGCCTGCTAATTTGGCTTCATTTACTTCCATATCACCACGCACGATGACAAAAACGAATCGAACTACACGCTGTTTTTCATGCAGAAAGGTGGCGATCATGAATACTGCTTTGGCTGTCCTATCTTTCGGAACTGATAAATATGCAGCTAATTCATCAATGGTTTTACAGGCTGGTGTGGCAACTTTCTCTATGGCCAGCTCAAGCTCTTGGTGGCTTGGATATTTTCTAAATGTTGCAATCTGACGGTTCGCTGAATAACCACACTGCTCGCACAACATGAGCGTATCTTCCCCTACAGGGTTGAGATACATGAATTCGTGAGCTGTCTTGCCTCCCATCATGCCGGAATCTGATTTTACTGTAACAACCGGCAACGCACAGCGTTGAAAAATCCGCTGGTAAGCATGAATATGAGCTTCATATTGCTCGTCTAAGCCCTCCTGGTCTGCATCCAGGGTATAACTGTCTTTCATGGTAAATTCTATGGCACGGATTAATCCCCCGCGTGGGCGAGGGTCATCGCGCCATTTGGTCTGAATATGGTACAAAAGCTGAGGCAGCTGGCGATAAGAGCGGATTTCATCGCGCGCCAGTGAGGCAATGACTTCCTCGTGGGTCATAGAGAGCACCATATCGTGATTATTTTTGTCCTTGAAACGCCCCATCTCATTGCCAACCTGGTACCATCGACCGGTCTCCTGCCAGATCTCTGCCGGGTGAATTACAGGCATCATGATCTCCTGTCCACCGATGGCGTTCATCTCCTGGCGTAATATATTTTCAATTTTAAAGAGTGAACGAAGTGCAAGGGGCAGATAGGTGAAGATACCGCTGCTTAATTGGCGGATAAACCCGGCGCGTAAGAGCAATTGGTGGCTGGTAATCTCAGCTTCCGACGGTATTTCCCGTTGGGTTTGACTGAATAAACGGGACATCCTCATAAGTGGCCTCGATTCATAAACAACGCCCTCTGTTTCAATCCAGAGGGCGTTCTAAAGTAGAATAATTCCTTCCACCTGATAAGCACCATCAGATCGAAAACTGGGGTAGATTTCGGC
>Ga0172362_10000940_pt1 | contig 24569 bp, 21 predicted proteins | sample LakKivs1_kivu2a2_FD_114534 | JGI IMG/M metagenome (GOLD analysis project Ga0172362, IMG submission 114534) | Sediment microbial communities from Lake Kivu, Rwanda - Sediment s1_kivu2a2 | ecosystem: Environmental > Aquatic > Freshwater > Lake > Sediment | place: Rwanda: Western Province, Lake... | reverse complement strand
TTATATCAATCCCAGGTTTTTAATCTGATTGTTACGGATGATTTCGGATGTGTCAATTCAGATGAGGTGGCTGTCACGGTTTCATCTGAGTATTTGCAGGTTTTCGCTTATCCCGAGGATTCCGCCCTCTGTTATGGGTACACCACCCAACTGCATGCCATTCCCACCGGCGGATCATGGCACTATACCATCTATCAGTGGGAACCCGATACTCTTGTCGTGTATCCCGATTCAGCCAATACAATGATAACACCGTTATATGACACCACGATGTACATCGTCCGTGTTTATGACGGATACAACTGGACACAAGACACCGTGACGGTCATGATGAATCCCTTGCCTGACATCAACCTTATGCCTGACGGTTATCCTGTCTTAAATAAAGATACGATCATCGCCTGTGTTTATGACACCATCTATCTGACGGCCGGCAACCCGGGCATGGACTATCTATGGTCCGATTATTCGACCGGTGACAGTCTCAAAATAACAACCACCGGTCTCATCTGGGACGTACAGACCGCCTGGCTTAAAGTCACCAACCCACAGACACTCTGCTATGACTCCGATACTCTCACTGTCATTTTCAGCTTTAGCGAATGCAGCGGCATTGATGAAAACAGCAAAGACAGCTTTGTGACCATTTATCCCAATCCCACCCGTGGCGAGTTTTATGTGCATTTTAAAGGTCTCACCGGGACATTCCTCATCTCATTGTACGATATCAAAGGCCGGCTTCTGTCAAAAGATCAGTTTCAGGTGACAGCGGCTGACAACTCATCCAGGAGAATGGATATTTCTTCCCTTCCTAAAGGGATTTACATGCTCAGGATTCTGAACGATAAATTTGTTTACAATACCAAGATCATCCTTCACTGAGGGTTCATTATCTGAATTCCATTCCTTTACAGGCATACTTCTTTTTGAAGGTCAGACATCTGCCTTTGATGAAGTTCAACTTCAGTGACGCATAGAAATCCAGGCCTGTAAAATCGGTCAGATTAAAAAAAGCCAGCACTTTATCGCTGCCCACGGTCAGGTTCCAAAAGCGCAGCGAAAAACCAATCCGGGGATATTTCAGGTCATACAGTATCAGCGGCAGGTTCATGCCAAAGAAATGCGACTCAAAACGGGCTGTGACCGCTAACAGAGGAGGCCGTACGATCTGTGCCGGTGCGACACGCAACGGATAGATGAACGTCGCATTGAAATACATCCGCCCGTAGTAGCGGTAATCGGCCTGTACACTCACTGCCGTGGGAAGGAAAACGGTTACCCTGTCACTGACAAGGGAACGAGTGGAATCACCATCATAAAAACGCCCGCTCAATTCGTGGAAGAGACCATCGACGGAGGTATAGGTGAATTCATTAAAATGTTCCCAATAATAGTTGACGTCCCTGAAGAGATGTTTCTGGGCATGGTCGGTGAATCTGATCCACCCCAGGTCAATGACCGACAGGCCGATACGAAAAAGATAATCGGAATATACCTGCGAGCAAAGGCTATAAAACGGTTTGATGGGAAGATCCTTTGATTTCTTCTGAAATGTCACACCGATATCGAATGATATACCCCGTCCCTTTATCAGAGGCGGACGGAATGGAAAATCGTTGTTCCGATAGTCCATGTCCAGGGCAAAACCGGCTTCTCCGTTCAGCCGGCGTATATCCAGGGTACTGTCGTTGAGCACCATATAATTCATGTCGTCGGCTTTGAAATAAGCGCCTGAATAACCAAACAAACGTTTAACGGTAAGGCCTCCTGTCCAAAGATACTTGCTGCGCTTAGCAATGATGCATGAATAACTGAGACCGGTTTCACCCCACACCAGGGTGGCACCTGTGACATTGGCAGCTGAATAATTGATGTTTTGCTGTGGGACGAAATTCAATCCCTCGTAAATAAAATTGGCCAGATGATAAGGTATGCGCCGTAATGAGGTGACAGCACGCAAAGCCGTCTGAAAGGCAAAAGCATGGCGTCCCCTAACCATCATGGCTGAAGGGCCGATGAGGCGCAGATTCTCATACAAGTAATGATTGATCTTGTCCCAGTAATGATCCAAGGGCATGGACGATTCACTGTACGAAGGTAATTGAGGCTGTTTGCGGAAAAATTCGAGGAATTTATAATCCTCTTTGTGTATATAAAGATAACTGTTGTCGATGAAGCTATTGAAGGTGAACAGGTTGATGTCGAGATACAGTTTTGAATTCACCAATTGGGCCGGATTGATCAATATACCATCGACTTCGGCGACATTGCTGTTGACCAGCCCGAGCATCTCCTGTGCCCGGCATACACCTGAGAAAGCAATCACCACATGCCACATTAATAATAAACGTTTCATCACAGTAATTAAAGGCATAGCCATCGTTTGGGACGGCCAATATAATAACCTTTTACGAGAATGAACGAATAAAATGACTTTTAAATTCCATCTAAATAATTCTTCTTTTGTAGTTTTGCACATTCAAATTTTCCGGTAATGCATTTCAGAGACCGATCGCTGTGGCTGTGGATTTTCAGCTTTGTTTTGACTGTTGTGATAGCTTACTATCAGCATTCGACGGGACCTACTTATCCTGTAAAATCACGGATAAAAATAAACGGGACCACCATACGTAACGAATTGATCCGGACATGGGCGGGTCCAGGCGATGCCGACATTGACATTTTAATACCGGGCGACAGCATCAGGGGATTCATTATGTACAAACGGTATAAAAGCAATGATGCCTGGACCGAAGAGGCCATGCAGCGCGAAGGGGACCGGCTGGTTGCCTCCCTGCCTCACCAGCCGCCGGCAGGGAAGATCATCTATCACGTGTATATCGAAAAGAACAACACACGTGTCCCTCTGACCGCCGAACCGGTCATCATCCGTTTCAGGGGCGATGTACCGGCGTACATCATGGTGCCGCATGTCATTATTATTTTTCTGGCCATGCTCTTCTCCACACGTGCCGGAGCGGAAGCCATTTTCAAGGGTCCACGGGTTTTCCTGTATACCAAATGGACCATACTCTTCCTGTTCGTCGGCGGGCTTATCCTGGGGCCCATCGTTCAGAAATATTCCTTCGGTGCTTTTTGGACAGGATGGCCTTTCGGGCATGACCTGACGGATAATAAAACCCTCGTATCATTTATCCTTTGGGTCATTGCCTATTTTGTCTTACGTAAACACCGGGAACGGACAGGTTGGGCTATCGCAGCCTCCATCGTGCTACTGCTCATCTTTTTCATCCCCCACAGCACTCTGGGATCCGAACTCAACTATGCTGAACAGCAACCTTAGTGCTTGCATAACTGAACCGTATCATGACCTATCTGTTTATCATCATCACTGTTTTAATCTCAATCGTCGCATTCTTCAATAAACCGCTGTTTTACAGGATGCAATTCAATCCTTACGCCATACGTCACCGGAACGAATGGTTCCGCTTCGTCACCTACGGTCTGATACACGTCAACTGGATACACCTGCTTATCAACATGTTTGTTCTGCTCTCCTTTGGTCTTTTTGTCGAGAGCAGCTACAGGGAATACTTTGAATCCAAGGGGTCTTTATACTATGTTCTCCTGTATGCCGGAGGGATCATTTTTTCCGTTCTTTACGATTACGGGAAACACCGGAATGACGAATATTACAATGCGGTAGGCGCTTCAGGGGCCGTATCCGCCATAGTTTTTACATACATTCTGTTCAATCCTGCCGGCAAGCTCTATCTCTATTTTATACCCATAGGCATTCCTGCCGTCATTTTCGGTGCCATCTACTTAGTTTATTCAGCGTATATGGCACGACGGGGTTCGGATCATGTGGGACACTATGCCCATTTCTGGGGAGCTGTTTTTGGCATAGTCTTCACCATCCTTTTAAAACCGGCTATACTGGTGAACTTCTACCATCAAATTGCGGGGATGATAAGGTAAGGATATCGTAACATTTAATTCATCGAAGGGTCAAGGGGATAATTGGCCCAAATGGCATAATCATCACCGAATTTCCGGATGAGATTACCCCACATCTTCCTGGGATTGGAACGGATGATGGTTTCGGCGGTTATTTTTGATACCACCCACGAGTTCTCTTTGAGTTCCCGTTCAAGCTGATGCGAAGACCATCCCGCATAACCGACAAAAAAACGGATATCGTTCGTAGTGAGCTGATTCAGGATCATCATCTCTTTAATAACTTGAATATCACCTCCCCAGTAAAGGCCATTCATGATCTTCAGGCTGCCCTGTACCACGTCGCCAAGGGTATGAATAAAGAAGATGCTGTCGGTTTTCACTGGGCCACCCAGATAAAGAGGGGCATCAAAGGGAGGAAAATCACGGGTTACCTCGTTTAATGTCACGTCCACCGGCTTGTTCACAATCAGGCCAAAGGAACCTTCTTCGTTATGCTCTGCCAGCAGAACAACGGATTGTCTGAAAAAAAAATCCTGCAGGACGGGATCCGAGATCAGTATCTGCCCTTGTGATGGTTTAATATTTCTTCCGGACGATGGCATCTGAATCAGATTACGATATCTGTTTCCCTGACATTGTGCGCCTTTACCTTCTGTAAAAATAATAAAACGTTGCGTTAAAAAAAAATATTTTACTGAAAGCTGTAACAGGGTAATTTCCTACATTTGAGCGCCAAAAGCCGGAGGGCTCAATTTTTATTCCACCCGTTATGATAAAACAAAATAACCGTAAAAAATATTCTGACCTCCGCAGCCAATACCCCTATTTTATATATGAAAGTTTTGAATGGCAGGATACCGGCGGCAGCATCGGAGTCCGCTTTGACTTCAATCTGGCCGGCAGCTATCATTTTCATCCTGTCATCAGAGTGCTCAAGAGGGATTTTCTGGCAACCGGGCTGTTTCATGACCGCGCTATGGATACCATTCTCTTCAACCTGGGCATGATAGAACTCATCAGTTACTGGAAGGCTGCCTGTCCGCCAAAGGTCATCATCAGGCCATTCCACCTTGACAGCAACCGGACGGAATGGTGGAAGAAACTGTATTTTAATGGCCTGGGTGAATTCTTTTACCTTAACGGATTACGACCCCGGCCAGATGATTTCCTGGAGATCATTACTGAAACGGATCGTCAACCCGTAAAACTTCAGAGATCCTTTTCCGACGGTTATATCATTCCTGTGGGTGGCGGCAAGGACTCGGCGGTGTCGCTTGAGGTGCTGAAAGGTAAACAGATGCATCCCATGGTCATTAATCCACTGCCCCCGATGTTTGAGACCATCGGGCATGCCGGCATGACAGCCGGTGACACCGTCATCATTGAACGGGACATCGACCCCCTTCTGCTTGATCTGAACGACAGGGGCTTTCTGAACGGACATACACCCTTTTCGGCTCTGGTGGCTATGATGGGTGTGCTGGCTGCAGCCCTGACAGGATACAGGAACATCGCCCTGTCGAATGAATCCAGTGCCAATGAAGCCACTGTCGCTGCCGGCGGCATCAACCATCAATATTCCAAGTCATGGGAATTCGAGAAGGATTTCAGATGGTATACAGGTCAGTGCCTCTCAGATGATATACGCTACTTCAGCCTTCTCAGGCCGCTGAATGAACTCCGTATTGCCAGTCTTTTTGCGGGTATGCCCCAATATTTCCATGCCGTAAGGAGCTGCAATGTGGCCGGTGCCGACAATGCCTGGTGCGGCCGGTGCCCCAAATGCCTCTTTGCCTTCATCATCCTGTCACCCTTCATCGACAAGCAGACCCTCACGCTGATGTTCGGGAAAAACATGCTTGGCGACAGGGAATTGACCGGTATTCTCGACCAGATGACAGGATTCACCGCCGAAAAACCTTTCGACTGTGTCGGTACCATCGGGGAGACAAAGGCCGCCCTTGATCTGCTGATACGGCGCTACCATGGAAGGGAGATGCCCGCACTCCTGGGGCATTACCACACAAAGACAAATGGTCAGGAAATGAGTCAGGTGGATGTGGCCGGTATGCTGAAGGCCTTCAACACGGAACATTTCTTAAATCCTGAAGAAGAAAACCGTTTAAGATCACTGTTGCATGATTGATTTTTTGAAACGGTACTTCGCAGATAAAAAGGTCCTCATACTGGGTTTCGGTATCGAGGGGCAGTCCACTTACCGGACACTGAGGGATCTTTTCCCTGATAAGCCGCTGGCCATAGCCGACAAAGATCCGGACATCCTTCAGAAACATCCCTGGCTCCGTGACGATCACATGACCACACTTATCGCAGGTGAACATTATCTCGATTCAATCAGTGATGCCGATCTCATCATCAAGTCACCCGGCATCACTGACCACCCTGAATTTCTCCATGCCACAGGCCGGACCGTGACTTCACAAACGGAACTTTTCCTGACGCACTATAAAAGCCAGATCATCGGCGTGACGGGCACCAAGGGAAAAAGTACAACATCGAGCCTGCTATACCACATCATCTTGCTGCATACATCCAACACCATTCTTGCGGGTAACATCGGAACTCCCTTGTTTGATTTTGCCGGTAAAACAGACGGAAACACCGTCATCATTTGCGAACTTTCTGCCCACCAGCTCGACGGCATCACCTGTTCACCCCATATTGCCATCCTGCTGAACATGTACGAGGAACACCTTGACCATTATCAATCATTCGCCGCTTACCGGGAAGCAAAATTCAATATTGTCAGGCACCAGGAGCCTGGCGATATCTTTATTTACAACGGTAATGACCCCGTTATTCTGCGGCAATTAAACAGCTTGCGCATCAGGAGCCGGACGATACCTTTCTCCCTTCGTCATTCGTCATCATCAGGGTGTTACGCTGCGGACAACGAGACCATACATTACAATGACACCGATGGCAGCGCCTCCTTTCATATCGGTGTCCCGCCGGTAAAAGGCGAGCATAACTTCATGAACATCATGGCGGTCATAGCCGCATGCAAAGTGACGGGCATCCCTGACGATATCATCCTAAGCGGTATCGGCTCTTTCCATGGCCTGGAGCATCGTCTTGAATACATCGGGACATACCACGGCATTCCATTCTATAACGATTCCATCGCCACGGTTCCGGAGGCCACCATGTATGCCGTGAAGACGCTTCAGACGGTCGACACGCTGATCCTCGGCGGATTCGACCGTGGTATTGATTTCTCGGCTCTCATCCGCTTTCTGAAGAAAAGCGGCATCAGTAACCTCATCTTCACCGGTGATGCCGGAAAACGTATGCTGACGATGTGTGAAGCAACAAAACTTCCCGGCAAACGGTTATTTTTTGCCGCCGACATGGATGAAGTGGCCGGGATAGCCATACGTTACACCGGCCGCGGGAAAATATGCCTGCTGTCGCCCGCAGCCGCCAGCTTCGGCATGTACAACAATTACAGGGAAAGAGGGAATGCTTTCAGAAGGGCCGTCAGCAAGTGAATGTGATTTTTAAAAAATATATATCTTCGTAAACCAAAAATTAACCCGATTGAAGAGATTATTACCCGTCATATTATTGCTGGCCATACTGAATGAAACCTGGGGTTATTATGTCTTTTTCAGGATCATGCAGTATGAGGCGAGAAAAACAATGACCGGTAAAATATCCCTTTTAGACGACAGGGAACAACTGACCGTCATTACCATTGATATTCGCGACCGGTCGGCCATTCAATGGATCCGGGAAAAGAAAGAATTCATTTACCGTGATGCTTTGTACGATGTGGTCAGGATCAGTACCACGGGTCAGACGGTCTCCTATTATTGCATCAACGACACCAGGGAGAAAGAGGTCATCAGCGATTTTCAAAAAACAGCCGATCACAGGACCAACACCTCCAAATCCAGGGTGCTGTCCAAACTGATCATCCAATGCTGGTACATCGGCCATGGTGTCATGATACAGTTTTTAGGCCAGTCCTGTGACATCAGTTTTGCTGGTCCCATTTTTTCATACAAGACAACATACAGGGAAATACTGACACCACCCCCCGAAATCCCGTTCACTTCCTGACCCTTTCATCTGTTCCGGTTTTGTCATTTTCACGGGGACAGTATAAAAAAGGCGCATGATACGGTCACGCGCAATGTGTATATTGTGGCATAAGGTGTCATGACGCCTGCTATGGAGGGATTGAAAAATCAAGTTATCATTTCATTAAATCCAAGAAAATAATGCAAACAAGACATTACATAGCCGTTTTACTGATCATGGTATTTAACATGGCTTATGGTCAGCAAAGCGAACAGAAGCAGGACACCATAAGGCAGGAGAATCTCAGTGCTGTGGTGATCAGTGCCACGAGGCTGCCGATGCCGTTAAAGTACAACCCCGGTGCCGTCAGCCTGGTCACGCCCAGGGTGCTCTCCTATGTGCCGCGTTCCATTGCGGCCGATGAAGCGTTAAGGCTGACGCCGGGCGTGAGGATCGACAACCAGGCCAACGGTTCACGCCTACATATGTCGATCAGGGGGCAGGGCATTTTATCCGAGAGAGGATTACGCGGTATCAGGGTGATCCTCGACGGCATACCCATTAACGATCCTTCGGGCTTTGCACCCGATCTGTATGATGTGGACTGGGAAACCGTCCAGCACATAGAAGTTCTCAGGGGTCCTTCGGCATCCCTTTACGGATGCAGCTCCAACGCCGGCGTCATTAATATCGTCACGGACAACGGCGGTGAGAAACCTGTCAATGGGACCATATACAGTTCCTTCGGATCCAATGGATTCTTTAAGGTCCTGGGTCAGATCGACGGCTCAAAAGACGACATGAATTACCGTGTGACCTTCTCACACCTCATGGGTAACGGATACCGTCACCATACCGCATTCTGGGGTAACAATTTCGGTGAGAAGATCAACTGGCATCCTGGCGAGAAGGTGAATATCACGCAAGTGCTGTATGTCACCGACTATTTCAATCAGAATGCCGAAGGATTAAATCTGTCGCAGCTCAATGATCCCCGTCAGGCCAATCCGGATGCCATCCCGCTCAATGAGTACCAGAAAACGCGCCGGGTCACGAATGGCGTTTCGGGACAGGTGAAGGTGGCAGAAAACCAGGAGATTCAGTTCAGCGGTTTCCTGAGGCTGACAGATTATAAGGAGCCGGGTTCATCGGCGGTGCAGTACAGGGATTTCAGGACCTCGGGAACCTCGGTACAATATACGCTGACCAATGGCAAAAAAAAGATCATCAATCATTTCAGCGTCGGTTCCGATTATGAATATCAAATAATCGATGAATACAAGGTCCCCAATATCAAGGATCCCAACAGGACCGAAAAGATCGGTGACGTCAGCGAGACCGTGATTGAAGACACGGTTCTTCTGGCCAATCAGAACGTCAGGCAGTATTCCCTTGGTTTCTTTGCCATTGACCGTCTGGAACTGGGTAAAAAACTGAATGCCATCTTCAGTGTCAGGTATGATGCCATGAACAATAAGTTGACCGATAAGATGAACAGACCCGTCAAGCTTTCGGGCAAGGCCGATTACCAAAGAACGACAGCGCGTGTGGGTCTGAATTACAGTTTCAGTCCCTTGCTGAACATCTATGCCAACTTGGGCCAGGGCTTCCTGCCTCCGACTACCGAGGAGCTGGCCAATAATCCGGCATCTTACGGGGGATTTAACAAAGACCTTGTCCCGGCCACTTCCCTGGGTGAAGAGATAGGCTTCAGAGGATTCAAAGGGGATATGCTCTATTATGACCTCACGTTTTTCTATTTAAACACCGATCATGACTTTTACAGGTACAGGATCGCCGACAGGCCTCTTGAAACCTTTTACGGCAATGCCGGTTCAAGCCGCCGTTTCGGTGTGGAAACATCCGTCAAGTACTCTCCTGTCGCTCCTTTGACTTTCCGGGTAGCATACACTTACTCCAACTTCAAGTACACATCACCCGACAGCATCAGCGGTGACTGGCTGCCGAATTCACCGCAGCATCAATTGTATGCCGAGATCAGTTACAGGTTCCTGAAGCATTTTACCGTCGTGGTCAGCACGGAATTACAATCCAAATGGTACATTTATACCGATGTAGTTCATAAGGACATTTCTCAGGACGGTTTTAACCTTTACCACGCCAGGGTGGCCTATGATTTTACGCTCGGACATCTTCAGGGAGAGATATCACTGTACGGTAAGAACCTGACAGGAAAGGAATATATTGCTTTTACCGAACCCGATCCTGACGGTAACAGTTACCAGCCGGGAGCAGGCAGGGAATTTTTCGGTGGGATTAAACTACGGTTCTGAGACAGAGATCAGGCTGGTTTTTCAGCATCACTGTCATCAGCCTTGGATTTTTTCCTGGAAGCGGTCTTGGCTTTTGATTCGGTTTTCTTAGCCGTTTTCTTGGGTGCAGGTTTGGCAGCCTGTTCTTCAGCCGCAATGGCCTGCTTTTCGGCGGCTTTTTCTTTTTTGGGTGGCTTCTGAGCAGGCTCTTCAACCTGCACCTCTTCCCTGACCGGTTCGGCCGGAGTAACGGCTTCCTCAACAACAGGGGGAGCTGCCACTGCTGCAACCTCTTCAACAACAGGCGGAGCTGTCACCGCTGCAACCTCTTCAACAACAGGCGGAGCTGTCACCGCTGCAACCTCTTTGACCACCGGTTTTACCTTTTCTTTTTGTTTGCCTGTGATGGCCCTGGCCGTTGTAACCGGTTTGGGGCTCTTTTTTCTGCGGGGTCTTCTGACACCATAAGTACCTAAAACGATCTTGCCTCTTTTCGACTTTTTATCTCCTTTACCCATGTGATGATGATTTTACCATTAGCAAATTGCCGTCAAAAGTAATGAAAATATTTCTTGATCAATATAAACGTCTCAAAACTGTTTCAAGATGAAGTCCTTGTCTTAAGGTATTCCTTCTCCAAAAGATCGGCATGTTGTACGACGTTACTCACCCAGGCGATCTTTATCTCCGTCTCCTCTTCCGGTGTGAGTTGCCAGCCGGCCACTGTCTTCTTCATTTTGTTCGTGAGGTGATGAAGGAAAATGGCGGCCGACACGGATATGTTGAGGCTCTCGGTGAAGCCGACCATGGGTATCTTAACAAACTTGTCGGCAAGCTTCAGAGCCACGTCAGTCAGTCCCTTCAACTCATTTCCGAACACCAGGGCAGTTTTGTTTTCGAGTGGCAGGTCATCCAATGAATAATCATTCTTATGAGGGCAGGTGGCCACGATATCATAACCTGCTTTTTTCAGTGAAGAGAGACAAAGGGCCGTGTTGTTCCCGGCGGTGTTATACCTGGTTATGGTAAGCCATTTATTGGAGCCCAGGGCCACATCAGGATTGATCCTGTATTTGTTTTTGTTTTCGATGATATGGACATCCTGGACACCGAAACAGTCGCAGGTACGCAGGACAGCGCTGGCATTGTGGGGTTGAAAAATATCCTCCAGCACCACGGTGAGGTGGCGTGTCCGGTGATGAATGAGCTGCTCGAATTTATTGCGTTTGTTATCCGAAATAAAACGGTACAGATAGTCAAGGTATGCCTGCCTGGATGGTACGTCAGCCATAGGGATCATCTTTTGGTCTGAATACAAATAAAAAGGCTGCCGTCTCCTGAAACATCGAACCGGCAGCCTTCTTGTGCAAGGGCAAAATCATTTTACGGTTTTCTTCAACTCTGCCCCAGGTCTGAATTGAGCAACCTTCTTTGCAGGGATTTTAATGGGGCTGCCAGTGCGGGGATTTCTGCCCGTGCGCGCGGAACGTTTGGCGACATGAAAAGTACCAAAACCCACCAATGCGACACGGTCACCTTTTTTAAGAGCTTGCGAAGTTGATTTGATAAATGCTTCCAGAGCCTTTTTGGCATTAGCCTTTGATATCTTGGCTTCCGAAGCAATTGCTCCAATGAGTTCTGCCTTGTTCATAATTTTCCGGTTTTGATTAATAATAAAGTGAACTGCAAAGATATTTAATAAATCTTGCAAAATCAAGTATTGCGCCGCATAAATCAGCCGCTGCGCTTTCCCTTCCCATGGCCGGGTCGCGGTGAAATGGCGATCCTGAAGACAATCCCTATCCCCTCTGATCATCATACCAGTGAGTCGGCAGTAAGCCATGATTAAAAATATTCCGCATTATGACATAGTTGTGAAAAAAAACATACTTTTGCAAAAATTTTAACACATGGCAAAAAAGAAGGCTAAAGCTGAAGAAAACATCCTCGCGGTTGAGGAGGCGCTAAGTAAAACCGAACTTTTCATTGAGAAACACCAGAAGATCATTTATATCGTAGTTGGGGTCGTGGTGGTGGCGGCTCTTATCTTTTTCGGATATAAGAAGCTTTATCTGGCCCCAAGGGAGAAAGAGGCACAGTCGCAGATGTTCATGGCCGAAAAATATTTCGATAACGATTCATTGCAGCTGGCCCTCAACGGCGACGGCAATTACCTTGGTTTTCTGAGTATCATTGATGAATACGGTATGACCAAAACAGGTAACCTGGCGAAATATTATGCCGGTATCAGTTACCTTCATCTGGGTGACTACGACAAGGCCATTGATTACCTGCAACGTTTCAGGGGACAAGATGTCATGGTTTCGTCCGTGGCACTGGGAGCCATCGGTGATGCCTACCTTCAGCTCGGACAAACACAGGAAGCCTTGCATTATTATCTCAAAGCCGCTGATGACCATAATGACGATTTCACCACACCCCTGTTCCTGATGAAAGCCGGACTGGTTTATGAAAGTCTCGGCGATTATCATAGTGCGCTACAGTTGTATGAACGAATAAAAAAGGACTACCGTAAAAGTTTTGAATACAGAACCATCGATAAGTATATCGGACGGGCCAAAGGATACCTCGGCATGGAGTGAGGCTTTTCGCCTTAGAGTAAAAAACCTGGTCATGTGACCGGGTTTTTTTATATCTTCGGGCTATAATTTCACTCATGGTCTTACGGATTGTATATCTTGGGACACCGGATTTTGCTGTTGCCCCTCTTGATCTTCTGCTGACCAACGGATATGATATCGCCGCTGTGGTTACTGCTCCTGACATGCCTGCCGGGCGTGGTCAGAAGATAACACTGTCGGCGGTGAAGCGGTACGCAACATACCACCGCCTGCCGGTCCTTCAGCCGCCGGTGTTAGGCGACGCGGCATTCTTACAGCATTTAAAAGCCCTGCACGCCGACCTGCAGGTGGTGGTGGCCTTCCGCATCCTGCCGCGTGAGGTCTGGAGCATGCCCCCACTGGGTACGTTCAACCTTCACGCCTCGCTGCTGCCACAATACCGCGGTGCCGCTCCCATCCACCGCGCCATCATGAACGGTGAGACCGTCACCGGTGTCACCACGTTTTTTATCGATGATCATGTCGACACCGGACAAATCCTTTTTCAGGAAAAGACACCCATTGGCCCTGATGAGACTTACGGCGAGCTCCACGACCGTCTTCAATCACTTGGAGCCGAACTGGTTCTGAAGACGGTGAGGATGATCGAATCAGGTGACATCCTGCCGGTAGACCAGAAAAAACTGGCCGGTATGGAAGAGCCTCTCAGAAAAGCACCCAAAATACAGAAGGAGGATTGCCGCGTTAACTGGCATATGCCTGCACAGGCTGTCCATAACATGATAAGGGGATTGAGTCCATGGCCGGGGGCTTGTACCGACCTGGTCGCTCCGTCAGGTCAGCTATACCAGGTTAAGATCATACGTTCCGCCATCCATCTTCAGAGCACCGGCCTGCCTGCCGGCAGAATCATCACCGACGGTAAAAGTCATGCCGGCGTGGCCGTTTCTGACGGTATCATTCAAGTTATCGAGCTGCAGCTTTCTTCCAGAAAAAGAATGACCATTGATGAATTTCTTAAAGGATTCCGTTTGACTCAGGAATGGCAGGTCGTCTGAAAACCTCTCTTCTTGCATCTCCCGGAAAGCAGTATATATGGCACTTTCGTGATTCGGACGCCCGCAATTTCAATAATGACAAGGATTTTATGATATGAGTTATTAACAAAACTGCTGTTTTATTAACATTTTCGGGGGTTTTAGCGTGCCGGGTATTGATTTTACGTATAAAACAATTATCTTTGCCTGTTCTTCTTCAATGAATTAGTATTAATTAAAAATCTTGAAAAATGAACAAAGCTGAATTAATCGAAGCCATGGCTTCAGGATCAGGGTTGACCAAGGCCGATGCCAAAAGAGCATTGGATGCTTTTGTAAATGCCACTTCCTCAGCTCTGAAAAAAGGTGACAGGGTTGCTCTCGTGGGATTTGGCTCTTTTTCGGTAGCAAAACGCGCTGCCCGTAAAGGACGGAATCCGCAAACCGGCAAGGAAATCAAGATTGCTGCCAAGAAAGTTGTCAAATTCAAAGCAGGCACCGAATTAGCCGGCCACGTGAAGTAAATCCTTTCTGAAAAGCTTGAAACCCGTCAGTGTGATCTTTCACGGATCAGCGGCGGGTTTCATTTTTCATTACAAACCGGTACAACCTCCCGGCATCCTCTCCGGCGTAATTTACGCCCACTCTGGCGGTACGGATGATAGAGTTGTCATTGATCTGTAATCCCCTGTCTTCAAGCCATATCCTAGGTCCATCCCCCGTCATGGCATCATCCGTCAGATCGATACCCGACATGGAATAATGGATTCCCAAAGCCTTAGTCACCTTACCGGGGCCGTCGGTCAGCTTCATCGGTGTACCGGCACAGCCCATGCGTTTTTCCATCACGGCCATGCCGGTGACAGGAAACAATGCCCTGATGAGGATGGCATCGGGGATATCCCTCTCGTTGGTTACGATATTGAACATGGAATGAACGCCATAGCACAGGTAGATGTATGCCACACCGCCCCCGGCATACATGACTTCGGTACGTGATGTCCGCCGGCCGCCATAAGCATGCGATGCTTTGTCATCAATGCCGGCATAAGCCTCCGCCTCGGTAATATAACCCCCGCATAACTCGCCGTCGATATAAGTAAACAAAAATTTCCCGACCAGTTGACGTGTGATGCCCACCACATCATCACCACGGTAAAATGCTTTGCCTATGACACCCATATCCCGTTTATTTTTTCCATTTCAGCCTGTTTCTTTCATCCTTTATGATCATTCCGTGATCCAGCAACCATTGAACGACAGCCAGCACTTTATCTTCATCATGTTCCTGAAGGCTATCGACCACCTCATAGATGGTAGGCACTTTTTTCTGCAGCAGGGTCTGCACCATGATCTTCAACCTTTCGAACTCACGCTCATTGACTTTTCTTTTATGTTGTTCGATGCAGACATCACATTTACCACAGGGTCCACTTTGACTCTCACCGAAATAAGCCAGCAGGCTCTGGCTGCGGCATGACGCTGTGGAGGTCGCATATTCAATGACGCCATTGAGCCGTGCAGAGGCCTGCTCTTTTCTTTCTTTATAATGCCTGTCGGAGATGATGACGTGACGCTCGTCCAGCCGTGCCTCGGTGAAAATGACGCGTGGTTTATCCTTTTGCGGAACATACTCCACCAGCCCCAGCCGATGCAAATGAGCGATGTTCGCGACGGCCTCTTCTTTTGTCAATGCCGACCGGTAAGCCAGTTCCTGCTCATTGATGGGGACAAAATCGTTGAACAATCCGCCGTACGATCGCAGGATGACTTTGATAAAGCTGTCCATAGCGGCATTCCTCAGTTGAAAATCATACAGAACCCCCCTGTCCGCAATGATATGCAGCTTGGAAGGTTCATGCAAAGCTTCCGTCGTGACCAGATAGCCTTCTTTCTCAAGAAATTTCAGGGAATTGTGCACCGTCACCGGATCGAGTTTGAAGTTCCTCGAAAATTCGCTGATCTCAAAATCAAAGTCCTGGTCTTTACCGCTGCCCACCGGCAACTGGAAATAGTTGCCCAGGGCCTGGTACACGGTCTTAATGGTCGCCGGTGAAGGAAACGATCTGGCCATGTTATGCCTGGCATCGGCGATATCCGATTCATTGAAAAGCATAACGGCAAACGACGGCTTACCGTCCCTGCCGCCTCTGCCGGCTTCCTGAAAATAGGCTTCCAGGCTGTCGGGAATATCCATATGGACAACAAGCCGGACATCCGGTTTATCGATGCCCATGCCGAAAGCATTGGTGGCGACGATCACGCGGCAGGCGCCACGGAGCCAGGCGTCCTGGCGGGCGTCACGCACACGCTGATCCAGACCCGCATGATAGAAATCGGCCGTTATGCCGTTCTTACTCAGAAACGTGGCTATCTCCCTCGTCTTCCTGCGGTTTCTCATGTATACGATACCTGTCCCTTTGATCCTGCCGGCAATCTTCAACAACCGCCCGAATTTATCCTCTTCCTTAATGACCATGTAGGTCAGATTCTCCCTTCTGAAACTGCTTCTAAAGATATTCCCGGCTCTGAATCTCAGCTTGTCCTGTATATCTTTCACCACCGGCGGCGTGGCGGTGGCCGTCAGCGCTATGACGGGCACCCCCGGGAAAAATTCCCTTATTTCTGCAATTTGCAGATAGGGAGGCCTGAAATCATAACCCCACTGAGAAATGCAATGCGACTCGTCAACGGCTATCAGACCCACCTTCATTTTACGAAGATTCTCCCTGAATATTTCCGACTGAAGGCGTTCGGGCGACAGGTATAACAGTTTCAAATCACCGTATACGGCATTGTTGATGACGATCTCTGCCTCGCCCTGGGGCATGCCCGAATGGATGGCTGCAGCCTTCACCCCTTTGGTCCTCAGGTGTTCCACCTGGTCACGCATAAGCGCTATCAAAGGTGTAATCACCAGGCATAAGCCTTTTACGGCCAGCGCAGGTACCTGGAAACAAACGGACTTACCTCCGCCGGTAGGCAGCAAGGCCAGTGTATCTCGACCTGCCAGCACCGACAAGATGATATCCTTCTGCAAAGGCCGGAACGACGGATAGCCCCAATATTTCATCAGTATTTCCTCTAAAGCCGGCCCACCGTTTTTCGGAGATTCTTCAGGAACCATGAATAGAGAATTCAAACATCAAGCACCCGATAAAAATATTAAAGATAATGTGTGATCTTATAGCTTTTTCTTCTCAACCATTTCTTTTCACCAGCAGGGCGACGTTCTCCACATGATGGGTATGCGGGAACATGTCGACCGGCTGCAGTCTGGCGACGGCATAACGGTCATTCATCAGGGCGATGTCGCGGGCCTGAGTGGCCGGATTGCAGCTGATGTAAATGATCCTTGACGGTGCCATCTCCATCATGCTCCTGACGACCCGCTTATGCATGCCGGCACGCGGCGGGTCGGTGATGATCACATCCGGTCGCCCGTATGCGGCTGTGAAGTCCTCACCGAGGAGCCGCGATATATCACCTGCAATAAAATCCGTGTTGACGATGCCGTTGAAAGCCGCATTTTCCCTGGCATCCTCCACCGCAGCCGTCACATACTCGATGCCGGTCACCCGGGCGGCATGATGCGAAAGGATGTTGGCGATGGCACCTGTTCCCGAATAAAGATCGTAAACATTCTCTTTTCCGGTGAGTTGAGCGAATTCAAAGACTTTGGCATAAAGCCGCGAAGCCTGGCGGGCATTGGTCTGAAAAAATGACACCGGTCCGATCTTAAACTTAATGACCTGGTCATCTGTCTCAGGTATCTTCATGGTTTCGATAATATATGGCCTGCCTTTGTAAAGTATGGCATCCAGATCGGAAATGACATCATTTTTTTTACTATTGACCACATACATCAGCGAAGTGATCTCAGGAAAACGACCCGCAAGGTGTTCGAGTAATGCCTTGCTCTTTTTCTCATCGTGATGACCAAAAACCACCACCACCATCAGGTCATCGCCGGTTGTCGTACGTATGATCAGGTTACGCAACAAACCCCTGTTGTTTTTCACATCATAGAACGCCATCCCATGGTCCAGCGCGAATTGTCTGACGGCCGATCGGATCGCATTGGAGGGATCTTTCTGCAAATAACAATGCTGTATGTCGATGACTTTGCTGAAAACATACGGTACATGGAATCCCAAGGCCTCGCCGGCGGGGGGTTGGAGAGCTTTCATATCGTCATCTGTGAGCCAGCGTCGGTTGGAAAAGGTGTACTCAAGTTTGTTACGGTAATATTGTGTTTCAGGTGAAGGTATGATGGGTTCTATTTCAGGGATATCCACCTTACCAATCCTGGTGAAGTGATCTGCGACCTGTTTCTGCTTGTAAAACAACTGGTGTTCATAGGCCAGATGCTGCCACGAGCAACCGCCGCAGAGGCCGAAATGAGAACAAAATGGCTCTGTGCGTTGGCTGGAATAGGTGTGAAAGTGAACGGCCCGGGCCTCGAGATAGGATCTCTTTCTGCGGATGATCTTCAGGTCGGCAACATCGCCCGGAGCGGCATAGGGCACGAAAATGACCAGATCACCGGCACGGGCCACAGCTTTGCCCCTTGCACCGGCATCGATGACAGGCACCTTCTCATAGATGGAAGGAGATTCTTTTCCCATCTTTGGTTTTTACAAATCCTGTGAAATGACAAAATTACGGAGGAAAAGATGTGCTTTAAATTTTATTTTTCTATTATTGATTCCTCAAGCTATAAAGGCTGAGAAAAGAAGCCGGCTTTATTCAGGTTAAATGTCATTATAACTGACCCGTTGCGATCGTTGCGATATCATTGCGCCCATTGCGGTTAAAATAAAAAGTATCTCTATATAAATCGTTTTAATTAAGAGAATTATTTTAATTAACCGCAATGCACGCTATGAATGCGCAATGGACGCAAAGAAATGAAAATAAGGTTAGAGGTCATCAAGAGAATGTTTTTTCAAAAGTATAAGACTAACCATGCTTAACGTAAAGTTTTCAATTTTAATTCAAATTCCATTCGAATTGAGAGGTAACAATTTGTACATAAATTTAAAATGACTTATTTTTACCTCTTTATCTTCGCAATTGATGTCGCACTTTATACACTGGCTTGAGACCCATCAGCTCCCCTGCCTTTACAGGGAGTGGCTGGGCATTCCTTGCCCGGGATGCGGCATGCAGACGGCCTTTATCGAACTGTTGAAAGGTCACTTAGTCACCAGCCTCAGGATATACCCTCCCCTTATCCCAATACTAATGGTATTATTTTTCCTGTCGCTGCATCTCATCATCCGCTTTAAAAAAAGTGCCGTCATCATTAAAATAAGTGTTATCATTACAGCAGGGATCATGGCGGTCAACTATCTTTTTGAACTCATCACATATTTATCGATACATTAATCTGACTCATATGGAAAATCAAGACTCACAGGGCTCACAGCAACCGTTTCAACCGGCCGGATCCACACCCGTGATGAAAATACCTGTGCCGAATTCCACGGCCGTGCTCGTGCTTGGCATATTATCGATCGTGGTTTGTTGCTTTTTTGGCCTCATTATGGCGATCATTGCCCTGGTGCTGGCCTCAAAGGGTACGGCCCTCTACAATGCCAACCCGGCACTGTACACCGAGAGTTCTTACAGCAACCTGAAAGCAGGACGGATATGTGCGATCATCGGGCTGATACTCACCGCCCTGACGACGTTGTACTACTTCATTGTGGTCGTCATACTGGGTGCCGCTTTCTCATGGATACCATGGCATATGTATACCACATAGTCTGCCTGCCGTTCGTTCAGGAAGCAGACCGAATAATATAACATCATTCACCTGTGAACAGACGGCCATCCGTCCGGAAGGATATAATTTGCTGGTCATGAAAATTTTATCAATTGAAAAGATACGGCAGGGTGATGCCTATACCATCGAAAACGAGCCTGTTGCCGATATCGATCTCATGGAAAGGGCAGCCGCCGTATGCACGAAATGGTTAACCAGGCGGCTTGAAAAAGACCGGGGCAAAACCATAAAAGTATTCTGCGGTACAGGTAACAACGGCGGTGACGGTCTGGCCGTATCACGGATGCTTGTCACCAAAGGCTACCCGGTGGAAGTTTATATGATCAGAACGGGCCATAACCTGTCGCCAAGTTGTCAGATTAACTACGACAGGCTTTTCAGAATGCCCGATGTACGCATCTATGACCTGACTGAAGAAGATGAGCTTCCGGAGATCATGGGCGAAGATGTTATCATCGATGCCATTTTCGGCTCGGGGCTCACCAAAGCCGTAAAAGGCTTTGCGGGCAGGATCATCGAACATCTCAATAAAAACAACGCCGTGGTCATTGCCATTGATGTCCCATCCGGTTTGTTCTGTGACCAGACGAACACGACCAACAAAGGAGCCATCATCGAGGCCGACTACACATTAACCTTCCAGTTTCCCAAGCTGGCCTATCTCTTTGCGGAGAGTTTCAAATATGTAGGGCTCTGGGAGGTGCTGCCCATAGGCATTCATCCCGACTTCATCAACACGGTCGACACGAAGGATTACCTTACTGAAGCAACGGATTGCCGTGCCATCATCCGACCGCGGGCGAAGTTTGCGCACAAGGGGCATTACGGTCATGCCCTGCTCATCGCCGGCAGTTACGGCAAGATGGGTGCCGCCGTCATGGCTTCGGAGGCGTGCCTGCGCAGCGGCGCCGGGCTGGTCACCGCCCACATCCCCGCCAGGGGCTATCCCATTATTCAGACAGCCATACCCGAAGCTATGGTCAGCATCGACGAGTCGGACGTCCACTTCACCACGGTGCCTGACCTGTCGAAGTACAATGCCATCGGCATAGGACCCGGCATAGGCACCGACCCGCAGACACAGAATGCCCTGAAGCTGCTCATACAGAACACCACCGTGCCGTTGCTTTTCGACGCCGATGCCATCAACATTTTTGAAAACAACAAAACCTGGCTTTCGTTCCTTCCCAAAAACTGCATCTTCACGCCTCATCCCAGGGAATTTGAGCGCCTGGCAGGCAAGTCGTCTGACGACTTTGACCGCAACAGCCTGCAACGTGAATTTTCGATCAAGTATAATGCGTATGTCGTCTTAAAAGGCGCCCATACGGCCATCTCGTGTCCCGACGGGAGCTGTTATTTTAACAGCACCGGTAATCCGGGTATGGCCACCGGCGGCAGCGGCGACGTGCTCACCGGCATCATCCTCGGCTTGCTGGCACAATATTACCACCCCAAGGAAGCGGCTATACTCGGCACATACGTCCACGGTCTTGCCGGCGACATCGCCGTGTCGAAAAAAGGCATGGAAGCTATAATCGCTACCGACATCACTAAGAATTTGGGGAGAGCGTTTAAAAAGCTGTTGAAAGGAAAGTAATTTTTATTTCAAGATTACTCCATAACTAAAAAGGCATTTGTCACCAGATGGATGGTCTTCTTTTGCATGACCGGTAGTTTCGCTGTTTCATATCTTATATTTACTTTCTTTGCCTGCCAAGCACAAAAACGTAAAGTTACACCTCGAATCCAAGAGTCAGTAACTCGTCCAGTTTGCCAGTTTGAACCCATAATAGTTTTACTTTTCTTTTGTTTGCCCAAAAGAAAAGTAACCAAAGAAACGAGTGCAACGAGTTCACGAATACCATAAATAATAAACAATACATGAGTAAAAGGGCAGCCTGGGTTTTCGGCGACCCACTATGGGCTCGATTCCTAAGCCAGTCAAGCCGTTCCTCCCGACCACAGGTCGGGACTCACTTCTCCGCCTGGCTTTTGACGGAATCTTCGCCCAGTGGGTGCCCCGCCTCCAAACCCAAAGGCAAAAAAGAAAAATTCAATTTAGATGCTGTTAAAATCCTTGTATGAGATGGCGGAAATGTTGCAGAGTGCTATTGGATTTACTTTGGAATTTGTTTAGGCTTTTTAACTTGGCAAATTCCGGCCTTGAATTTTGCTAGTGAGATACCCAAGCAATGAAAATAGAGAAACGATGTCATTCAAATAACTTATAATTTGATAATTTAGTGGGTTCTAAAAATTTCTGTCGCTAACAGGATAAAATACTGATAAACAAAAGAATCACGGGTATGTACCACAGGGCAAGTTGAGCCTGCGAAATGCCGCTTCAGCGGTGCCCTGGACCCAATTTCCGCCCCAAGGGGCGAGGTGTTATACCCTCCGCCTCCGGTCCCGCCACAGGCGGGATTCAACTTACAAATTTTAATTCACTACGTTCTTAAAATTTGAGTTTCACAAATAAAAAATGAAGAAAATAATTCAGGCATATGTATGAATTTGGGAAAACCTGGTGGGGTAAACAGTGGCTTAATTCACTTACACATATTGACCATTCGAACAGGCTGCCGCGTGGACGGAATTATGTGCGCCGGGGTCTTGTGACTGAGATCAACATCCACAAAAACGTTATTAAAGCAAAGGTACAGGGAACCAGGCCTTCTCCTTATAAAGTAACTATTACGGTCCCTGAATTTAAGGAGCAGCAAAAGGCTTATTTGATCAAAGCCATAACCACTAACCCGCTTCTTCTTTCGCGTTTGCTTAACCGTGAACTTCCCGCTGATCTTGACTCTATTGCCTCTCAAAATCATATTTATGTCTTTCCTTCCTCCTGGAAAGATTTCGCCATGAAATGCTCATGCCCCGATTGGGCCGTGCCTTGTAAACATCTTGCAGCAGTTATTTATATTCTGTCATCCGAAATCGATAAGAATCCTTTTATACTTTTTACACTTCATGGTCTGGATATTTTAAAAGAACTAAATGACTCGGAATCCGGCCGCGACATTCAGTATTTAAATGTACCACCGGCGTCGGGTTTATACGATTCTCAAACCGTAGTCAACCGTTATGAACCATCCTCTTCCATTAAAGAGGTTTTTGATTTAACACTTATTCCCGACCTCCGTGAACAACTACTCGCATTACTCGAACCTAAACCCTTGTTTCACTCAAAGGCATTTCTTCCAATTCTGATGAAACTATATAAATTCTCATCAAAAAAAATTAAAGATTTTATCGATGAAGACATCGATAATGACCATTCATCCCATGAATACATCCAGTTTGAAAATGTTGAAATTCTTTTAACAAAAGAGGTTTTTTACGCTGATACCATCTTTTATTCGGTCGAGGGCGAGAAACATTTTCATCAGCAGAAGGGATTTGAACATTTGGTTGGTTTTCTCCATTCAATACCTGCCAAATATGCAATAATGATGTCTCCTTCCCTTATTGCCCTTCATAGAGTCTTCCTTTTCAGCATGAGTTTGATTGAAACAGGCGCCTTTATTCCACAAATACTTAAACTTTATGATAATAGCTATTATATCAGGTGGATACCTTTTTCGGGTAATGAAGAGGTGGAAAATTTGCTTCACCGGCTTGAAAAGCTTACCCCGCCGGGAACCATTAAAATATTGAGAAACCGGACCAATCCATTGATACCGGGATCAAGAGAAACGGTTGTGTCATTGGTTTCGCTCTTTCTTGGTTATTTCATTCATTCCTCATCAAATTATATATTGCCAGGATACCTCAGCACTGAAGAAAAAGTCGAAGCTCTTTTCTTTACAAACACCCCTCAGAAATTTACGGAGCTTGGAGAGATGGAAACTCCGGGCTCCATCTATCAATGGCTGAATCGTTTATATCTTTCTTATCAGTCGCTGGTGCCCGTCATAAAGATCGAAGATAACAGTGGAAACTTTTACATCGAACTTCTCATTGAAAACAAAAAGGATTCATTTCAACCTTTGATTCCTTTTAAAGAATTTATGGTCAATAAGAACTACAGTGATACCAGGATAGAGATTTTGAAGACACTGGCATCTCTTACTCCTCATTTCAAAGATATTGAACTGATCATTAAATCATCAGGACAAAAAGAACTGGTGTACAATCCCGACTCATTTGTGACTGTATTATTCAACATATTGCCTGTTGTGAAATTAATGGGTATCAGAATGTTGCTACCCGAAGCTCTCAAATTCCTCGTGAGGCCGCAAATCTCTCTCAGACTCCAACCAGACAAAAACGCTAAATTGGAGAAAAGATATTTGAGCCTGACCGATATGTTAAACTTTAATTGGGCAATAGCATTAGGCCATTTAAATATGCCGGCCGATGAGTTTCTTAAACTTGTTAAAGGAATGTCAGGGGTGGTCAGGATTAAAGAACAGTATGTTTTAATAGATCAGAATGAAATTAAAAAACTGATAGAAAACCTGAAGGAGAGAAAAGATCTAAATGCCGGAGAAATGCTTAAAACAGCTCTGACTGAGGAATATATGGGAGCGAAGATAACCATTTCAAACGAAGCCCGCCAAATGATTGATAATTTGTTGAAAGCCGAACAACAAGATGTTCCTGAAGGTCTTCACGGAACATTAAGACCTTATCAGGAACGGGGATTTCATTGGTTGTACAACAATTCCTGTATAGGATTCGGCAGCATCATTGCCGATGATATGGGACTTGGAAAAACCATTCAGGTGATCACACTGCTTCTCCAATTCAACATTGAAGAAAGAATCGGCAAACAAAAAGTCCTGATTATCGTTCCTACCACCCTGATAACCAATTGGCAAAAGGAATTACAACATTTTGCTCCGGAATTATCCGTTTGTGCTTATCATGGCTCAAACCGTACTTTTGATTTTAATGAATCAGGCGT
>Ga0172362_10000939_pt1 | contig 24593 bp, 20 predicted proteins | sample LakKivs1_kivu2a2_FD_114534 | JGI IMG/M metagenome (GOLD analysis project Ga0172362, IMG submission 114534) | Sediment microbial communities from Lake Kivu, Rwanda - Sediment s1_kivu2a2 | ecosystem: Environmental > Aquatic > Freshwater > Lake > Sediment | place: Rwanda: Western Province, Lake... | reverse complement strand
TCCAGCACCTTCAGGCCGAGGGCTTCTGCAAGGGCGGAAGCTTTCTCAAAGGCCAGGAAGCCGATGAGGTGGCTCTCCACTTCGGCAAGCCCGCTCTGTTGCCAGCGCGAGGCATCTGCGTCCCGTCGGGCGGCCAGGCCCGTGCGGGCCGAAACGCAGAAGACTGGAGCCGCCACTTGGATCCCGACCTGCTCAACCAGCACCTTCTTGAGGAACTCGACCGCGGTCTGGCGCTCCTGCTCGCTGAGGTAGTCCACCTTGTTGAGGATGAAGAACAGACGCGGCACCTTCGTGCGCACCTCCTTCAGGAAAGCCACCTCCACTTCGGTGATCGGAGGGTCGGCCGAGACGAGGAACAGCGCGGCGTCGCACTGGGGCAGGAAGTTCAGCGTGGCTTCGGTGTTGTGCCGGAAAGTGCAGCCGATGCCCGGGGTGTCGATCAGCACCACACCCTTGCGGAGAATCGGGGCCGGGTGCAGCACGTCAACTTGGCTCACGCCCAGGCGGTTCTTCGGATTGGCGTCTTCGGCCACGAACCGCGAGAGAAGCGCCTCAAGTTCGGCAGCCGACCCGGCAGTGTGCTGCTCGCTCTGGCGATCATCGAGATACTTGACCGTGATATGGCGGTTCGGCCCGCTGCGGATGAACGTGGGGATTGCGGTGAGGGGAACGATCGAAGTGGGCAGCACGGCCTCGCCGAGCAGTGCATTGAGCAGCGTGCTCTTCCCCCGCTTGAACTGCCCGAGGACTGCCAGATTGAACTGCCCCTGCTCAAGCCGCTGCTGCAGGCCGAGAAGCCTGTCGGCACTGGCGGAAAACCCCTCTCCCATGCCCTCAGCCAGCGCAATCGCACAATGCATCACGTCCTGCAGATTGACCGACGTCGCGCGAGTCATGGCGGCTGGTTCATCGCTCGGATGCCCGGGGGGTTCGGCGTGGGTTGCTGGGTTCATGCAGGCTCCTCATTTCGGCATCGGATAGGAGCCGGCGCGGAGTCTCGGGAACCTGTCCCGCTAGGCAGCGTGGCTTTGGCGACCCGTCACCGGCGTTGCGGCGGGCAACAAAAAACCCACCGTGCGGTGGGTCGTGTTTCTCTTCTGACGGCTCCCACCGCAAGACACGAACGCGGTAGGAGTCATCAGCCCGACAGGGCAAGTTTCCGGGGGACTCCATCCCCATGATTACCTGATTGTAGCAAGCGCCTGCCGGAAAGTCAAATGCATTTCGATTGCCGTTCGATTGCCGATTTCGATGGCCGATCCCCGATCGGAGCCGGTCTCGGCCACACGCTTGCGCATGAAGTGTATTTGCTTCGATTCCGGAAAGAAGCTATAATCGATCAGACAGGAGATCCCGCTGTGGCTGAGCTGATCTCGATCATCGTGCCGGTGTTCAACAAGGCCGCTTACTCGCGGCGGTGCTTCAGCGCGCTCATGCACACGGCCCACCGCCCGCTGGAGATCATCGCGGTCGACAACGGTTCGACGGACGGCACGCCGCCGCTGCTGGCCGAAGTCGAATCGGCCGCCGGGCGGGCGGGCATCGGCTTCACCCGCATCCGCAACGAATCCAACCTGGGGGCCAGCACCGCCCGCAACCAGGGGCTTGCCGCCGCCTCCGGCCGGTTCGTCGCCGTGATGGATAACGACGTGGTGGTGAAGCAGCGGTCGTGGGCGGACAGGCTGGCGTCGGTGCTGGAGGCCCGGCCGGACGCGGGGATCGTCGGCCCCAAGCTGCTGTTCGCGTTTCCCCCGCACACCATCCAGTTCGCGGGCGGGGCCGTCTCGCCCACCGGCCGCGTCGAGTTTGTCGGACGCGGCCAGCCCGACGGCACCCCTGAGCTGAACGTGCCCCGCGAGGTCCAGTGCTTCATCAGCGCCTGCTGGATGATGCCGCGGGCGATTGTCGATCAGCTCGGCGGATTCGATGAAGCATTCAACCCCGTGCAATTCGAAGACATCGATTTCTCATATCGCGTGCGCCACGCCGGCCACAGAATCCTGTACATCCCGAGCGTGGAGGTCTATCATTTCGAGAACGTGACCACCGGCATGAGCCCCACGATCAACAGCACCTACCTCATCGTGAAGAACGGTATGCTCTTCAAGAAGCGATGGCAGTTCATGTTCTCCCGTGAGAACGGCCCCAGCGACGGCCAGATTCGCTGGGTCGCGATTGAAAAGGTGCCGCTGGAAAAGGTGGGCGAGCTGGAGATGGTGGATTGACGATCCGAAGGGTAGGAATGCCGCAAGGATACAACGCTGCCAAGGCCGCAACCAAAGACGGCTTTAGGGCTTGGGGCTTGGGGCTTGGGGCTTGGGGCTTGGGGCTTGGGGCTGAAGTCCAACTGCGCCCACTGCGCTCGGCGCGACCGCCCCCCACTTGGTCCACTGTAGCGGAGATCGTGCGCGCAAAACGCAGGATTTTCGAGATAGTAGTACAGACCATCATCAATTCCTGCCGCTACACGAACGACGACGTGAAGGAGTACGGCTGGAAGAAGGTGAAAGAATGGATCGACCAGGACCACCATCGGCTGGAGACATACGGCGATCTGTGGGTTTGTGTTGGCGTCGAAGCGATTGCCTACCTCTCGGTGCTCCTGAAGAGCGGCCCCAAGGGGTTCGCCATCTGCCAGACGATCAAGAGCGGCGGCGTGTGGGGAATCGAGAACGACAGCGGCACGGAGTACCTCCGAGAGGAAGGTGAGAACGAGCTTGCCCAGTTGCGTAACATCCTGACTGCGCTCGGCATGGAGAACACCGAAATCGACAAGGCCGAGAAAGATGCACAGTGGGAAATCTGACGGATCAACGCGCGGCCCGGCGCGACCAGCGTAGCCCCACGACCGGATGCACGTGGGGCAGAGGGAACCAGATGGACTACCTGTTCTTGCACTTGCGCCACGAGGCCGAACGCGATAGGATGTTACGCGAATCCTTGGAATACGAAAGGAGCGAAGATGAACCTGATTGCCGTCCTCCGGAAGATCGAAAAGCTCGCCGACGACTTCTACATGAAGCGCCTGAGCGCCGCCGACAAAATCGTGATGACGCCCGAGGCAAAGGTGCTGCACGAGATACGCGAGACCGCCCGAAAAGCCGCCGACGAAGCCGGGGAAACACCTCTTGAATCTCCATCGAAAAACAATAGAATCCAACCACTGGCTGAAATCATCGACGAGATCGTGAATCGGACGTTCATCGTGGGCAGACTGATGCGCATCATCGACGAGTTGGAGGCTATGCCAATCAAGAGGCAGATGCGCAATGGAGCCGTCCGCCTCCTCTGCCGCGAGCGCGACGAACAGCTCGACGCGCTCCGCAAGCTCAAAGGACGGCTGCCGGGGAACCGCCAATGAAGGATCGCGGCCAATGCGTACAATGCGGCTACTGCTGCACAGTGGCACCGTGCGCGGCAGGCAAGCCGATCAGCACCACGAACCCCAGGTGCCTGTACCTCAGCGCCCAGAACACCTGCGGCATCTACCAGAGCATCCGCCACGACACGATGTTCGGCAGCGGATGCTCCAGCCGCATGTTCAACGATGTCCGAAACCGCAAACTCAAGGAATTGGAGGACCCATGGCACAGCCACAACGCGACGGACGCGACATAGCAATCGCCCTCGGCCTCACCATCACGGCCGTCTGGATCATCATCTACATCGTCGGATGCATCCGATCACTGTAAGGAGAACACCTTGCTCAAAGGAAACAAGCTCAGAGAATGGCGGCTGGAGCGCGGCCTGGCTGCCCAAGACGTAGCCGACCGCCTCTCGCTTTCGCGGACATTCGTTTACCAGCACGAGATGGGGGGGATGAAGAATCCCCCCATGCGGATCGTCAACGCCTACGCCGAGCTGTACAACCAATCGCCGGGCACCGTCCGCCGCGAACTCACCAGACCACAGAAAGAAACCGGCTCCAAGGCAAAGCTCAGGAAACTCAAGAAGGGGAAAAAACCATGAAGATACCGTGGTCAGACGACGGCCAGCCAGCCCGCTCATGACGATCATCGCGATCATCACCGTGAGCGCGTTTTTCTACTACATCACGTTCGACGGTCGCTTCGCAGACAGCATGCCCGACGTGAAGTTCAAGTTCCGGCCACGACGCCCGAGCCGCCGCCGGTAATTGTAACAAAAATACCTGCACGCCCCCGCACACCACTGCATGCCAAAAAAAGGCTTGCAATTGGAGCGAGGACGTGCTATAATGCATCAGAGTTGGCGATTGGCGTTGTTCCTTCCCATCAGAAAGCGATACGCAGCCGGCGACCCGCTTGGCGGCTCTTAATCAGCGGGTCACAGGTTCGAATCCTGTAGGGCGTACCAGGAGAAGGAAAAAGGGAAAAGGAAAAAGGGAAAAAGAAGCCGGGGTTCAACGAAGGTCTTTGGCCTTTGCCTTTTCACTTTTTCCTTTTGCCTTTTCTGCCGACCCGCGAGAGTGGCGGAATTGGCAGACGCGCTGGACTTAGGATCCAGTACCGCAAGGTTTGGGGGTTCGAATCCCCCCTCTCGCACCACGAGAGAAATCAATCAAGAAGTAAAAATTAAAAATGAAAAATTAAAAAAGAAGAGAAGACGCAGAAATGGATGAAAAGCAGAAAAGAGCGTATCCTTTCGTGTTCTTTTTTTAATTTTTACTTTTTAATTTTTAATTGTTTCCGCGGGTGTAGCTCAGTTGGTAGAGCACAACGTTGCCAACGTTGTTGTCGTGGGTTCGAATCCCATCACCCGCTCCAGAGCAAGTCAAAAGTAAGAAGGAAAAAGGCAAAAGCGGCAAGCTCGAGCCTTTTTCTTTTTTTTCTGCCTCGCATCTTCTTCTCTTCCCTTTTTCCTTCCTCTTTGTCCGTTCTGCCTTTGGCCTTTCTCCTTCTTCCTTCTCCTTCTTCCTTCATCTGAATCTGGCGCTTTTTTCCTTTCCCGGGCGGTTAAGCTGTTACAGGAGGTTATCATGCAAACGGAAACTGCTGTCCGCTCGAAAAAGGAAATCGCCGAAACGCTTTTCTCGCTGTGCCGCGATATCGCGCGCATTCACTGCGAGCGTGAGAAACCGGACGACCCGATCTGCCCGCTGCTGATGAATGAGACGGAGGACGTGCAGGCGCTGGTGGCGTTGACGGTGATGGGAATCGAGGGGCCGTGGCTGGGTGCGTTCATGCGGGATGCCGGCTGGGACGAAGGCCGCTCGGAGCAGGCTGTAGGCCGCGCCCGCGACGTGCTGCAGAATATGGTCTCAGCCTGAGGAGAAAGTTATGAGTTATGAGTTACGAGTTGAAAGCCTGCAACTCTCAACTCGTAACTCTTGAATATCAGCTCTCCACACTTCTCTCCACGGCCGCATACAAGTCCCCCGGCTCGAACGGCTTGGCGAGGAACGAGTCCATCCCGGCCGCGAGGCACTCATCCTGCTCGTCCTTGAACGCGGCCGCGGTCAGAGCAATGATCCGGACGTGCCGGCCGGTGCTCATTTCGCCTCGGCGGATCATTCGTGTCGTCTCGAGGCCGTCCATCTCCGGCATGCTGCGGTCCATCAGGATAACGTCGTAGCAGTCGTTCGCAAACTCGGCCAGAGCTTTCCTCCCATTGGAGGCCGTCGCGACGGAATGGCCTCGCCGCACGAGCAGGCGCGATGCCAGCAGTTGAACCGATTCGGTGTCGTCGACAATCAGCACGCGCAGCGGGTTCACCGGCTTGGCCTCGCCGCCGGCGACGCTCTTCCTCTCTTCGCCCTTGGAGATGGGATCGGGGGGCCGGGAGGCTCGCCTCAGTCTCACTGTGAAATGGAAGGTGCTGCCGACGTTCAGCCCGCTCTCGACCCACATCCTGCCTCCCATCAGACCGACAAGGTGCGAACTGATCGCAAGCCCCATCCCGGTGCCTCCTCGTCGAACTCCATCCATTTGGGAGAAACCAGTGAAGATCGATTCCAGCCTATCCTCCGGAATCCCTATGCCCGTGTCCGCAACGGCAACGTGCAGAACCGTTCCGCTGTCGTCGGTGCTCAAGACGCTGACCTGGACGGAGACTTCGCCGTGGTCCGTGAACTTGATCGCGTTGCCGACGAGGTTCACGAGCACCTGCCGCAGACGCGTGGCATCGCCGAGAAGCTGATCGGGCACGTCCGGGCCAACGTCGCAGAGCAATCCTAGCTTCTTCTCAAGGGCGGTCACGCGCAGCGCCTGCAGCGTGTCCATCGCGAGTGCATGCACGCTGAACACCTGTTCGCGCAGCACCAACGTGCCCTGCTCGATGCGGGAGAAATCAAGGATGTCGTTGATGATGTCGATCAGCATGCGGGCGGCGCTCTTGGCGATCTGAAGGTGCTCGCGCTGTTCGTCCTCGAGCTCGCTCATCAGCACCAGATCGATCATGCCGATGACGGCGGTCATGGGGGTGCGGATTTCGTGGCTCATGTTGGCGAGGAAGGCGCTCTTGGCGTGGCTGGCGGCTTCGGCCTGCTGCCTCGCCTTGACCAGTTCATCCTCTCGAGCCTTCCGTTCCGTGATGTCCGTTGCAAGTACACATATGGCGTATGGCTGCCCCTTCTCATCGAGCAGGGGCATTCTGGCCACGAGGAACCAGTGCTGCCCGCCTGGAAGAGAAGCAAGTTCCTCGAAAGAGGCCGCCTTGAGGGTCTCAAGGACCTGCCGGTCATGCTTTGCGACCTCGTCCCCCTCTTCCCGGCAGGTGAGATCATAGCAGGTCTTGCCGATCATCTCCTCGGGGCTCATTCCCCACGCCGCGGCAGCCGCACGATTGACGAACAGCCGCCGCCCATCAAGGTCTTTGACCAGGATAGCTGCTTCGGTATTGTCGAAAACGGCCTGCAGGAGGGTCTGATGCTCGCGCAGCGCCCGCTCGGTACGCCGGCGTTCGGTGATGTCCTGTGCGACCACTACGGCGCCGGCAGGTGTGCCGTTGTCACTGATGGGGGCGCTGGAGATAAGGACGAGAGATCGCTCACCATCGGGCCTCTGGAAGCCAAACTCCTCTGCGATAATGGTCTCGCCATTCAGGATGGTCCTGGCGGCGGGCCATTCGTGGAGTTGAACCGGCTTGCCCGTTGCCGGGTGCCATCCGATAGACTGCGCATGGTCACCAACGCTCTTGCGCTCGGGATCCCCGCCCAGGATGGCTATCATGTGGGCGTTGCGTGTGACCACGCCCCCCGTCGGATCGAGGATGCTTACGCCAACGGGCAGCTCGTCCATCACGGCTTGCAGCCGCGCGCGCTCGGCTTCCGCCTGCCGCAGAGCCTCGGCGAGCGCCTTCTCGTTGAGCTTGCGCTCGGTGATATCCGTGGAGATGCCGCAGACCGCCCATGCCTTGCCATGCTCGTCGAGCAGAGGCACCTTGGTGTCGAACACGGTTCTCTCGCCATCCGGGGTCATGTAGTGCTCCTCAAGTTCGCGCGGCTTGCCCGATCGCATGACCTCGAGATCGTTGGCGCGGAACGTGTCGGCGAGTTCCTTCGGCCAAATGTCGTAATCGGTCTTGCCGACGATGTCTTCCCGCGCAACGCCATGGACCTTGTCCAGCGAGCGGCTCTGGAGCAGGAAGCGGCCATCGGCATCCTTGACATAGATGAACGCCGTGGTCTTCTCGAGAATTGCATCCATCAGCACCTGCTGCTTCCGCAGAGCCTGCTCGGCCCGTTTGCGCTCGGTAACATCCAGACCGTACACCCGAACAGTGCCGCTTTCCTCGCAGTAGTACAGGCTCTGGAAGTAGCTCCGTTCACCCACGACCACCTCGCGGTTGCAGGCTTGCAGGCGACCCTCGCGAAGGGCTTGCAGCGCCGAGCCCCAATCCGCAAGCCACGGATGATCCGGCCCGCTCTGAGTGAGATCCGGAAACAACTGCTGAGCGGCCGGATTGGCATACCACACCCGCCCGTCCTCGTGAACCTCCACAACGGGCGAGGGACTGAGACGCGGAAACGACGCCATCCATGCCAGGTCCGCCTCCATCCGCATGCGCGGGGTAATATTTGTGGAGATGCCGCACAGAGCATAGGGCGCGCCGGAGTCATCGAACAGCGGCACTTTCAGAGAGAGCTTGACGTTTTCCTTACCCTGCGCGTCTAGGAAGTGTTCCTCGAATTCGCGGGCTTGTCCGAGGTGGAAGATCTCGCGGTCGTTGGCGGCGACCTTGTCTGCAACGTCTTGCGACAGGATTTGGTGATCGGTCTTGCCCAGGAAATCGTTCTCGGCTATGCCCGTCCCCTCCACCGTCGCCCGATTCACGAGGATGTACCGCCCTTGCATGTCCTTCATGTAGACCATTGCGGGGGTGTGGTCGAGGATCATCCGCAACTGCTGCTGCGCCTGCTGCAAAGCCGGGTGCTTATTGCGCATCCATCTGGTGAGCAGATAAAGGCTGATCCCTCCCAGGCAGGCAAGGACAATGCCCTGAGCGATCTCAAGCTGATGCAGTCGCTCGACATTCGTTGCATTCTGGAAGATGAGCAATTGGACTACGAATACAAAGGTGCAGCCGGCGATCGCATACGCGATCGCAGCCAGAACAGGAAAGCCTTTCCCAATGGCGAGAGCCCGTAGTGTGCGCATCGGGATCCCTTTCTTCATACGTTATCGGCAAGATGCAGACCGGCATCAATCAAGCGCAAGCCGCAGCGGAACACTTGATTCCGCCTCGAAAAATCGATGCACCCAGGTGGGAGGTGAAGGCAGAAACGAGTTCGTAACTATGTGGCAATTATAACAAAAGCACCGGTCAACAGCAAGAATGAACACTGCGGCCGGTGCGGGAAACTTCATCACCTCTGCCGGATGCCTGTCGATAATCTTCCTGTGTCGGGCCATCATTCATCAAGACCCGCACCGGCGTTCGCGCGCAAACGCGGCTAAACCTCTTGCAGTTCCTGATGCATTGTCGTATAATAACTCAATTGTACGGGCATCCGACATGATGCGCAGGCCCCCGGGCCGCAAGAAACGATGAATGGCGAACGATGAACGCGGAATCCGCTTCCTCCGATCATCGTTCATCGTTCACGGTTCATCGTTCAACTATTTCGGTTGGTTCGATTTCCCCAGGAGCTATTGGATGGATGCACAGGTCGAAGCGGTTGGATCCTGCAAGCGCAAGATATCGGTGCAGATCCCCGTTGAGGACGTCAAGAAGAAATTCGAGGAGAACTACGAGAACCTGCGGAAGAACCTTGAGCTTCCGGGCTTCCGCCGGGGCCACGTGCCCCGCCGCCTCATTGAGAAGCGGTTTGCCAACGACGTCATCAAGGACGTCCGCCAGACGCTGGTGGATGAGAGCTACAAGAAGGCGGTGGAAGACAACGGCCTGCAGGTAATCGGCGCTCCCGACTTCGGGGGCGAGCTGCCAGCCATCACGGCAGACGAGCCCTACAGCTTCACGGTGGACGTCGAAGTGCGCCCCGCGTTCGAGCTGCCCGACTACTCCCTCCTCTCGCTGAAGAAGCCCTCGGCCGAGCCTTCCGAGCAGGAGGTCGCCGGGCGCGTCGATCAGTACCGCCACCGCATGGCTACCTTGCAGACGGTTGACGCAGCAGCCCAGAAGGACGACGTGCTCATTGCGGATCTCGACGTGCGGACGGGCGAGGAGTCGGTCTTGAAGCGCGAGAATCTCTCGTTGCCCGTCGCCGCCCAACACATAGAGGCGATCAAGGTCGAGAATCTTTCCGACGCCCTCGCCGGCGCGAAGGCGGGCGACGTCAAGACGCTCAACACGATCGCGCCCGACGACTACTTCATGGAGCAACATCGCGGCAAGCCCCTCACGCTCACGCTGTCCGTGAAGGAAGTGAAGCGGCCCGTGGTGCCCGAGGGCAACGACGCATGGGCCAAGGAGATGGGATTCGACTCGCTCGACGAGTTCAAGCAGGAGATCGCCAAGCAGATCAGGCGGATCAAGGAATCGGAGGGCCGCCAAGTGCTCCGCACGCAAATTCGCGATCAGATCGCCCAGCTCGTCCAGATGGACCTTCCCGAGAAAGTCACGCAGGTCGTCTCTGAGGACAACGCCAAGCGCCGCCGCCTGCTTCTCCAGTATCACGGCGTGCCCGCGGAGGAGATCGAGGACAGGATGAAGGAGCAAGCCCTTGAGAGCGAGGAGATGGTCAAGAAAGACTTGAAGCTCCACTTCATCTTCGAAGACATTGCCGAGCAGGAGGTGATATTCGTCACCGAGGACGAGCTGCACGCACGCGTGGACCAGATCGCGGCGAACTACGGAGCGCCGCCGGAAAAGCTGTGGGAGCGGATGAGCCGAGAAGGACAGATCGATTCACTCAGAAAGGAGATGGTCGACGAGAAGGTCATCGACTTGCTGATCTCAAAGGCCAAGGTTGAAGAACTGCCGGCGGGCGCACCTGACCAGCCGGCGCAAGAGGAAGGAAAGAAAACGGAGTAAACAAGCATGGGAGAAATCTACAATCAGAATCTGGTTCCTATCGTCGTCGAGACTTCGGCCCGGGGCGAGCGCGCATACGACATCTTCTCGCGCCTGCTGAAGGAACGGATCATCTTCATCGGCACGCCGATCGACGACGTCGTGGCGAACCTCGTCATCGCTCAGTTGCTGTTCCTTCAGAATGAAAAGAAGGACTCCGACATCAACATTTACATCAATTCGCCCGGCGGCTCCATCAGTGCCGGCTTGGCGATCTACGACACGATGCAGTTCGTGAAGCCGGACGTGTCGACCACGTGCATCGGGATGGCCGCAAGCATGGGCGCCGTGCTGATGGCGGGCGGAACGAAGGGCAAACGCTACGTCCTCCCCAACGCCCGTGTCATGATCCATCAGCCGTGGGGCGGCACGCAAGGCACCGCGTCGGACATCACCATCCAGGCGGCCGAGATCCTGAAGGCCAAGCAGCGCATTCACCAGATACTCGCGCACCACACCGGCCAGCCCGTCGAGAAGATCGAAAAGGACAGCGACCGCGACTATTACATGTCGGCGGATGAAGCCAAGGAGTATGGGCTCGTCGACGCAGTGATCACTACGCTGAAGGAGTAAGGAACCGTGAAAGAGCGGCGCACGACCCGGCGGCTCACCGACATCTGTGCGTTCTGCGGCAAGAATGCGCGCATGGTCGAGCGGATGATCCCGGCACCCCATGGCATCTGCATCTGCAACGAATGCGTTGAGCTGTGCAGCGCCATCCTCGAGGTCGAGAAGGAGCGGCAGGAGGCGTCCGAAACGTTCCGCAAGCGCAAGCTTCCGCCCCCCGCCGAGATCATGCGCCGCCTCAACGAATACGTCATCGGGCAGGAACGGGCCAAGAAGTACCTGTCGGTGGCAGTCCACAACCACTACAAGCGGCTGCTGTGGACCGGCTCGACCGACGGCGTGGAGATCGACAAGAGCAACATCCTGCTGGTGGGGCCGACCGGCTCGGGCAAGACGCTGCTGGCCCAGACGCTCGCCCGCATCCTCGACGTCCCGTTCGCCATCGGCGACGCCACCACGCTCACCGAGGCCGGATACGTCGGCGAGGACGTCGAGAACCTGCTGCTGCGGCTGATCCAGGCGGCGGACTTCGACATCGGCCGCGCCCAGAAGGGCATCGTATTCGTAGACGAGATCGACAAGATCGGCAAGACCTACAACAACGTCTCGATCACTCGCGACGTGTCGGGCGAAGGCGTGCAGCAGGCATTGCTGAAGATGCTGGAGGGAACCGTGGCGAGCGTGCCCCCCCAGGGCGGCCGCAAGCATCCCGAGCAGCAGTACATCCAGATCGATACCTCGAAGATCCTGTTCATCTGCGGCGGCACGTTCACCGGGATCGAGGAGATCATCAGCCGGCGGATCGGCCGCAAGTTCGTCGGCTTCCAGCATGGCGGCGAGGCGATCCCCACCGACACCACCAAGGCCGCCCTGCTCAGCCAGATCGAGACCGAGGACCTCATCCAGTACGGCCTGATCCCTGAATTCGTCGGCCGGCTCCCCATCGTGTGCCCGCTGATGCCGCTCACCGAGCAGGAGATGATCCGCGTGTTGCTGGAGCCAAGGAACGCCATCGTCCGGCAGTACAAGAAGATGTTCGAGATGGAGAATTCGAGACTCGAGTTCACCGATGACGCGCTGCTGGAGATCGTGCGCAAGGCCCGCGAGAAGAACACCGGCGCCCGCGCCCTGCGCTCGGTGGTCGAGGAATTCCTGCTCGATACCATGTTCGACCTGCCCTCCCGGCAGGATTCGCGCACCTACACGATCACGCCGGAGATGGTGAAGCGGCTGCAAAGCATCGAGCCGGCGTCTGCCGTCCAGAAACAGCGCGATAGCGCATGAAGAGAATGAAGGCTTTGGGCTGTCGGCTTCTTCCGGCCTAAAGCCTATAGCCTAAAGCCCAAAGCCTTCCTACGTTCATCGTTCATCGTTCATCGTTCATCGTTTACAACATGGAACACCGGGTCAATCAGCTCCGCGAGACATTTTCCCGCCTGTATGGCGACACGCAGAACGCGCTCCTCGCCCGTGCTCCCGGTCGGGTGAATCTGATCGGCGAGCATACCGACTACAACGACGGCTACGTGCTGCCCATCGCGATCGACAAGGACGCGATGGTGCTGTTCCGTGCAAGCGGCTCGCCGACGGTCCGCATCCATTCACTGAACTACGCTCAGTCCGCAACCTTCTTGCTGAATGACGCCCAGCCCGATCCTGCGGTGCAGTGGCTGCGCTATCCGTTCGGGGTGGCGAAGGTGCTGCAGGAGCACGCCGGCACGCTCGCCGCGATCGATGCCGTAGTCGAGAGCACGGTGCCGCTGGGAGGGGGGCTGTCGTCGTCGGCCGCAATCGAGGTGTCGTTCGCGCTCGCGTTCTGCGCCGCGTCAAAGCTGGAGCTCGACAAGCTCACCCTCGCCAAGCTCTGCCAGAAGGCCGAGCACTGCTACGCGGGCGTGAAGTGCGGCATCATGGACCAGTACGTGAGCCTCCACGCCGAGAAGGACAACGCGGTCTTCATCGACTGCCGCAGCATCACGCACAAGCTGGTGCCCTTCCGCACCGACGCGGTGAAGCTGGTGGTGTGCGATACCGGGGTGCGGCACTCGCTGGCCGGCTCCGAATACAACGTGCGGCGGGCGCAGTGCGAGCAGGGAGCCGCGTGGTTCGCCCGCATCATCGAGAACGTGAAAAACTTGCGGGATCTGTCGCCCTGCGACATAGAGGTTGCTGGCGACCTCGATCCTGTCGTGCTTCGGCGCTGCCGGCACGTCGTCTGCGAGAACGCCCGCGTGCTGGAGGCGGTCAAGGCCCTCCGCCGCCGGAACGTCTACCAGTTCGGCGTGCTGATGACCGCCTCGCACGAGAGCCTGAAGAACGACTACGAGGTCTCCTGCAGGGAGCTCGACCTGATGGTGAGCATCGCCGACGAGCAGAAGGGCGTGTTCGGCTCGCGAATGACCGGCGGCGGCTTCGGCGGCTGCGTCATCAGCCTCGTCGCCGTCGAAGGCGTTGATTCGTACTGCACCGCCATGGCCAAGCAGTACGAGGCCGCGACGAAGATTCGCCCGCAGATCTACGTGGTGACGGCGGAGGCGGGGGCGGGAATCGTGTGATGATGAGATGATGAGATGATGCGATGAGGAGATGAAGGGATGAAGAGATGAAGGGATGAAGAGTTCAGACACGCCCTCTTTCCCATCATCTCTTCATCCCTTCATCGCTTCATCCCAATTCCATCATCCACAAAGAGGTTACCATGCCAGACGCAAGAATCGTTCTTCCCATGGTGATACTGTTGGCTGCGGCTGTGCTGCCTGTCACGGCGGACGTTCCCTTGCCGGACGACATCCCGCCGGTTGCGGTCTACAGGTACGCCGATCATCCGCCGGTCGAGATCGTGCGGGATGGCCAGCCACGCGCGGTGGTCTACCTTGCCGTGACGCAGCCGAGCGCGAACCTCAAGCGCGTCATGGGCGAGTTCGCATCCGTGATCAAGCTGAGCACCGGCGCGGAGCTGCCGGTGGTGACGGAGCCTCCCGCGGCCGACGCCCCGGCGATCATCATCGGCGATTGCGACGAGTCCCGCAAGGCCGGCATCAATTCCGACGAGATCCCGGTCGAGGGATTCGTGGTGAGGACTGCCCCCAACCGCGTCTACCTCGTGGGCAGCACGCACCCGATTCCCGCGACGCAAGGCCACACCGGCCCCTACGCCAACGACGGCACCGCGTGGGCGGTCGCCGATTTCCTCGAGCGCTACGTCGGCGCCCGCTGGTATTGGCCGACGGAAGTTGGCGGGCGCTGCATCGCGAAGAATCCATCGCTGGTGGTGCCGCCCGGGCATTACGTTGATCAGCCGGTCTTCCGCAAGCGCGAATTCTTCCCGCCGAGCTACAGCAAGCCGTGGCGCTCGAAATGGAATGAGAAGGAAGCCCCGGTTGCCTCGGAGGTCGCCTTCCCGCCCCAGCTTGAGAAGATCGAGATGCAGCCGTTCCTCGCGTGCGTCCGCTCCGGCAGCAGTTGGCCCTACATGATCAAGGTGCACCAGCCGCAGAATTTCGCCAACAACCCGCAGCAGTGGGAGTCGCGCAAGGCGATGTTCCAGAAAAACAAGGACGGCTCCCCCAACTACCGGATGCTGTGCTACAGCTCGCAGGAGACGCTGGACTACCTGCTGCAGGGCTGCGAGGACGCATGGAGCGGCAAGAAGCCGTTCGCGGCGGTTCCGTGGGTCACCACCACCTGCGTCACCGTGTCGCCCGGCGACTATCCGGTTCGCTGCGCCTGCGAGCAGTGCGAGAAGCTGTTCGAGCCAGACAAAGCCCCCTACGGCACGTCGTCGCGCGTGATGGGGCTGTTCGTCAAGAAGATGTGCGACGAGGTCAACCGCCGCTGGCCCGGCAAGAAGGTGCTGTATCTGCCCTACTGGAACTACACGATGTGCCCGGACGACATCGACTATCCCGGGAATCTCGAGATCGAGATGTGCACCATGGCGTTCGGGTTGATGCGCCAGCCGGACGCCCGCAAGATGATGCAGGACGCGCAGCGCGCGTGGAGCCGGAAGGTCGGCGGCCGGATCACCACGTGGGAGTATCCCCATCGCGTGCCGGAATGGACGCACGCACCGGTCCAGTACCCGCACCTCGTGCAGGAGTACTACCGCGGCAACCGCGACGTGCTTGCCGGGTCGTTTCTCAATGGCGGCGGGATATCCGAATGGTCGACCGGCGCCCCCACGAACTGCTGCCTGATGCGGCTGCTGTGGAATCCGGACACGAACGTGGACGCGATGCTCGACGGCCTGTGCGACCGCATGTTCGGCAAGGCCGCCAGCACCACACGTGAGATGTTGCACCTGATGTGCGACCGCTGGGAAAAATCCCAGTGGAGCCAGGGCCTGGGCGATGCCGGACAGATCACGCCCCCGGTATTCTCCGACACGTGGCCGCCGGACGTCGTCGCAAAGCTCGAGAAGCTATGGCGGCGAGCACGCGAGGAACTCAAGGATGACCCCGCCGGCCAGCAGCGTTTCGAATACTGGACGTGGACCTTCGAGCCGTTCCTCAAGGAGGCGAAGGAGAATAGGGCAAAAGCCGGAAGAAAGACCGAACAATGAACATTGAACTTCCAACATCGAACATCGAATGAAAGATGAAACGTTCAACGTTCAACAAGCAACGTGCAACAATCAATGGCCAACAGACAGGCTTTCAGGCCAACTGGAAAACTGAACAACTGAACAACTGGGAAATTTCAGATGACAACATCCGCTCCCACATCCGTGCTTGAAGCCATCCAATGGGCGGTTCGCGGCGACCACCTGACCCGCCAGATTGCGGCTGATGCAATGCGCGAGATCACGGAGGGCAAGGCGACCGACGCCCAGATCGCGTGCCTCATCACCGCCCTGCGGATGAAAGGCGAGACGCCCGACGAGATCACCGGCTTCGCGATGGTCATGCGCGAGAAGGCCACGCCCATCCGCTGCTCGTCGCCGGTCGTGATCGACACCTGCGGCACCGGAGGCGACGCCTCTGGCACCTTCAACATCTCGACGTGCGCCGCGTTTGTGGCCGCCGGGGCCGGCCTCAAGGTGGCCAAACACGGCAATCGCTCCATCACCAGCAAGAGCGGCGGGGCCGACGTTCTGCTCGCCCTCGGCGTGAAGCTCGACGTCCCGCCCGAAACGGTAGAACGCTGCATCGAGCAGGCTGGCATGGGATTCCTGTTCGCGCCCAAGCTCCATCCCGCCATGCAGTACGCGATCAAGGCGCGCCGCGAAATCGGCGTTCGCACCATCTTCAACATCCTCGGCCCGCTCACCAACCCCGCCGGTGCCCGGCACCAGGTGCTCGGCGTGTTCAACCCGAACCTCGCCGACGTGATGGCCGAAGTGCTCGGCTCGCTGGGCAGCGTCCACGCGTTCGTCGTCCACGGGCTGGACGGCCTCGACGAGATCTCCACCACGGGCAACACGCATGTGGCGGAGCTGATCGATGGCCGCGTGAAATCGTACGCCGTCCGCCCCGGCGACTTCGGCATGCGAACCGCGTCGATGGCCGACCTCCGCGTGGATTCCCCCGATGAAAGCGCCCGCGTCATCCGCGACATCCTCGCCGGCACGCGCGGCCCCGCCCGCGACATCGTCATCCTCAACGCAGCCGCCGCCATCGCCTCCGCCGATCCGCACGGCAAGATTGCCGACTGCATCGCGGTTGCGGAGGAGTCAATCGATTCGGGGAAGGCGAAGGAGGCGCTGGAGAAGCTGGTAGAGATTACGAACGGGTGATGGACGGCGGCCGTTCCCACCGTTGAAACGGTGGGCTATGCCTGATTCGTCCCTACGGGACTTCGTTTCTCGTCGCGGCCAACCTGAGTCCCGTAGGGACGAATCAGGCATAGCCCACCAGTTCACTGGTGGGAACAAGGATCAACCGCGATCCTCATCCTTCCGCTTACCCCGTTTCATCTTCCTCACATGTGCCGCCATTTCGCGCAAATCCATCGTGCCAGGCTTCGACTGCTCCATCGGCGGCTTCGCTTTCCTGACCTCGCCATCATTCAGCTTCTCCTTGGATTCAGCCACGTGTGACGACGGCCGTGACTCGCGTTGCTTCTTCACGTCCGCCGGTGCATTCCCCATCAGCCGCCGGAGGATCGACCGCCTCGTCTCCGCGTCGAACTTCAGCTTCCGCTCGACCCGCCGCGACACGTCGGTCTCGGGGAGCGCCGATTCATCCTCCGCCTGGGGATGCTCGATCTCGGCGGCGGGCGTGATCTCGTGAAATACCTGCGGCTCGCGCATCCGCTCCAGCCGGCGACGCAGCGCGATCTCCAGTTGCTGCTCGTAGGTGGTATCGGACAGCACACGCTCGTCGGACGAATCGAGGTTTGTTCCGTCGCCAAGCAATCGTTCGAGAATCATACGTGCCGCGGCCTTCGACGGGACCGAGCCTTCGCCGCGCTCGACGTTCCACGTGACCGACTGCCGCAGCGGCTTGCCGACGCAGCACGGGCAGCCGTCTTGGCATGGGCAGCGCCGGATCGTGTCGAGCACGGCCGGCAGGATGCGATGCAGCAGCTCGTAGGCCCGTTCGGTGAAGCCAAGGCCGTGCGGGTGCCGCTCGTAGATGAACACCACGTGCCACGGCGAGTTCTGGCTGCCGACGGAATGGGAGAGGTCGAGCGTGTCGCAAGTCACGAACAGCGGGAGCAGCAGCCGCGTTGCGTAGCCGATCGCCCGCAGCCCGGCGTGCGGGTCAAGTCCGGCGCGAGCCGCGTCCAGCATCAGCTCCTCGGGCGGGACGATCCACACCGCCATCGTCTCGAGGGCAAACGTCGGCAGGTCCAGCTTGTGCCGCGAGATGGCATCGAGCGAGTAGAAGTGGACCTTCTCGTATCCCCAGTTGCGGAAGTACGCGGTAACCTCGCCCCAGAAGGCGCGCCCGATTCCGAGCCGTTTCTCGCGAAGGCAATGGTCGACGTGATGCACGTCGGTGCCGCCCAGCGGCTGCGTGTAATAGTCGACTTCAACGCGCTTCACGCGGGCGAGGTTGCGGTCGAGGTCAAGCTCCAGCACGCGATAGGTGTCGCCCCGGTGCATGTAGATCGCCTCGGGATGCAGGATCGGGAGGGCATCGAACTTGTTGGCCTCGCCCAGCACCTGCCCGGTATCGGCGTCTTCGATGACGAGCGTGCGGTCGGAGTAGCTTCGCAGCGAAACTTCGTGCTGGGGCGTTTCGGCGGATGAATGATACCAGCGGCCGTCGATTGACTTCAGCTTAAGGTTGCCCTCGAGCACGCGGGCCGCCAGCCGGGCGTGCGGGCCGAACCTGGCAACCTCGGCGTCCTCCAGCGGAAACTCGTGCGCCGCGCACCGAATGTGGCCGAGCACCACGAACGGGTTGTCGCAATCCACCATCGCCTGCTCGATCGGCCGGCCGAAAACGTAGTCCGGGTGCGAGATCACGTACTGGTTGACCGACGTGTCGAGCCCGATCAGGACGGCCATGGAATCGGCGCTTCGCCTGCCCGCCCGGCCCGCCTGCTGGAAGAACGACGCGAGCGTGCCGGGGTAGCCGACGATGATGCAGGCCTCAAGGCCGCCAACGTCGACGCCCAGCTCGAGTGCCCGCGTGGTGCTGACGCCGAGCAGCTCGCCGTTGAACAGCCGGCGCTCGATCTCGCGGCGCTCCTCTGGGAGGTAGCCGCCGCGATAGGCGGACACCTTCTCCGCGAGCGTCGGCGCGGTTGCACGCAGCGCTTCGCTGACGTAGCGGTTGATCATCTCGGCTGTCATCTTCGCCTTCGAGAAGGTGATCGTCGGCACGCCCCGCAGGACGAGCATTGCCATCAGCTCGTGCGCCTCGACGTTTGCGCTGCGGCGTGCCCGCCACTCCGATTCGCGCACGCGCGGCGGATTCCAGAACACGAACGCGCGCCGGCCCTGCGGGCTGCCGTCGGCGTCGATGATCGCCATTCCCCGCCCGGTCACGCGCTCGGCCAGCTCGGCCGGATTGCCGACGGTTCCCGTGCACGCAATGATCTGCAGCTCGCGCGCCGGCGCGCCGGCCATCATCCGATGCCGCTCGCACGCTCGCACCAGCCGCCGCAGCAGGTTGGCCACGTTCGCACCGAAGATGCCGCTGTACGTGTGAAGCTCGTCGATCACGATCAGCCGCAGCCGTGCGAGCAGGCTCGCCCACTGCGTATGCTGCGGCATCACCGACGCGTGAAGCATGTCGGGATTGGTGAAGATCACGCGGCCGCGGTCGCACAGCTTGCGCCGCATCGATGGAGGCGCGTCACCGTCGAGCACGCCGGCCACCACGCGGTTCAGCCCCGCCGCCTGCAATGCCGATTCAAACCCGATGAACTGGTCCTGGCACAGAGCCTTCGTGGGGAACAGCAGCATGGCCGCTGCATCGGGATCATTGGCCAGCATCTCGATGATCGGAGCCGCGTAGCACAGCGTCTTGCCGGAGGCGGTGCCCGTTGCGATCAACACGTCCTCGCCGGCCCGAACGCGGTCGATCGCCTCGGCCTGGTGGCTGTATAGCCGCTCGATTCCCCGGGCGCGCAGCATCGCCGGCACTGGCGGAGACAGCGGTGCGGCCGTCTCGCCGAATCGGGCAGGCCGGCCGTCCACGTGATGCACATGGACGATCTGGCCGGCATATCCGCCCGCGGTGCGAAGATCGTTGAGGAAGGCGGCGACGTCCATCGCGGTATCCCAGGATGGTCCGATCTGCGGACGTAGACAACACAGCGGACACAATCGTTGGATCTTCCGGGTCAGATTCTGCGCGCTCCAGCCATTATTGCGCGAGGAGCCACGTTGTCAAGCATTTTCGCTGCCCCGCACAGCAGTGTGTCCGGCTCGTCCGGAAACACGTCTCCGTTCCGCCGTCGTTTTCGCCTTGATAATTTGCCCGCATCATGTAGGATTTACCACACGCCGAGAACCGCGATTTTCATCCAGCAAGGCGCACAACACGAAATGGATAAACTCGTTCCTGAGGACACTTGCAGATGATCTCGATCGATCTTTCCGGCAAGCTCGCGCTCGTGACGGGAGCCAGCGGCGAGCTTGGCCGCGTGATGGCCCGCATGCTGGCTCGAGCCGGAGCGAACGTCGTCATCCACTATCATCAGAACAAGCCGAAAGCCGACGAGCTGCTCGCCGAGATCAGGGCGACGGGCCGCCGCGCGATGGTCGTGCAGGCCGACGTAACCGACGCGGAGTCGGTGAACCGCATGCGTGACGCCGTGCTGAAGGAGCTTGGCGAGCCGGACATCATCGTGAACAACGCGGTGCTCCAGTACAAGTGGACGGCAGTGCTGGAGCAGGACCCGAAGGATTACGAGGGGCAGTTCCGCACGTGCGTGCTGCACAACGTGCTGATGGCGCAGGCCTTCGCACCCGCGATGATCAAGCGAGGCTGGGGGCGCATCATCGCCATCAACACCGAGTGCTCGATGCAGAACGCGCCATCGCAGTCGGCTTACGTATCGGGCAAGCGCGGGATGGACGGCGTGCTGCGCGTCCTTGCCAAGGAGATCGGCGCCCACGGCATCACCGTGAATCAGGTTGCTCCGGGCTGGACGATCAGCGACCGGCACCGCGCCGCCGGCACCGAGCGCCAGGATGCCTACGAGAAGAACGTGCCGCTGCGGCGGCGCGGCGAGGACACCGACATCGCCAACGCCGTCGTCTTCCTTGCCAGCGACATGGCGAGATACATCACCGGGGCATATGTCCCCGTATGCGGCGGAAATGTGATGCCGACGATTTGAGAGGGTCGAAAACCGCAAAGACGCAAAGCGCGTCAAGGTCACGAAGAAGAGAAAGAGGAATCAGAAGAAGAACGTTTCATACAGAGCCTTCCCGGTGTCCTTGGTGTCCTTCGCGCGGCAAGATGAAGTTGTCGGTTGACGCCGACGATCAGGCGCTCAACATGGATCTGGCGTGGAACCACGCCAGCGCCATCGTGGCGGGCGGGCCGAACACCGGACACGCGAAGTCCCCGCTCGCGTCAGTGATCCTGCTCGACGCGCAAGGCAAGGCATTGCCCGCACCCGCCATGACCGGCAACGCCTATGGCGTGGCCTTCGCACCGAAATCGGTCGATGTGCTGCTCGTCGGCGGTGACAAGCTGACCGCCATCAAGATTCCCGACGGCCAGGTGCTGTGGAGCAACGACATCCGCGGTGCACAGTCATTCGGCCGATGGCAAGCCGAAAGCATCCCTTGACGGCGCCGGCACCACGGCCTATCGCGTGGCCGCAGCCGGCAGCGAGCTGGTCGTCGGGCGCATGAATCGCGTGGTCCAGCGGCTGGCGGTGAAGTAGACGACGCGAATATGACGGGTACCGCCGTGCGGGGAAACCGTTTGAAACGGTTTCCCGCGATACGGAGGCCGTCCGAACCGTTTCAACGGTTTGCACAATCGTCTGGCGCCAACCGTTTCAACGGTTTGCCGAGCCGTGTGGCGGGAACCGTTTCAACGGTTTCCCGCGATACGGAGGCCGTCCGAACCGTTTCAACGGTTTTCGCGAAAGCCGCGGCCATGGCAGACCGTTGAAACGGTCCCCGGCCCAGGCGCCCGAACACAAACCGTTGAAACGGTTACCGCGTCCGCAAGTGCCGGAAACCGTTGAAACAGTTCGTTCTTCCGTCCCATTTGGTCTTGTCCGTGATGAAAGGCTGAACAATGCTCACACCGGCGTCCCGTTTCTATTGTCTGTTCGCACTCACGTGCATCATCTCCATATCGGCCTCCGCCGCCGGCCTTCCCCCCATCGGCGAATGGGACGGCGTCACCGAATCCGCCAAGCTCGAGACGCCCTATGAAGACACGTCGAACTGGAGCGTCCCCTTCGGCATCCTCAGCTACTACTGCCACTTCTGGCGCGGCTACATGGACACCTGGCCCGCGCAGAAATGGCTGGACCTGCCCGCCGCTCAGTGGAACGTCAACGACAAGTACGCCGAGCCGCTGTGCACCATCCTTGAGGAGGCCGGGATCGTGGCGCTCCGCGTCGAGATCGGCTGGGGCAGCATGGGATGGGACGACGACCTCCAGCCGCACGTCAAGGACCGGCTGATGAAATTCCTCCCGATCCTGCAGAAGCACGGCATCCGCCCGCTGATGCTGCTCAACGCCCACCACGGCATCCCGTGCCCCGTACGCGACGTCCCGGTCGAGGTCGTCGCCGAGGCGAAGCAAGGCGACCGCATCCTCAAGGTGAAGTCCGCCGATGGCATCCGCGTGGGCTGCACGGGCATTCAGCATCCGAAGTATATCGCCGCGTATCCGCTCGTCACGCGGACGGAGCCAACGGACGGCGGCGTGACGCTGCACCTGTCCGCTAAGCTGCCGGTCGACATTCCACCCGGCGCGTTCAGGCTCAAGGAATTGAAGTATCAGCCGATGCAGGGCACGAAGCGCAAGGACGGCACGCCGGTGCCCGAATCGCAGGAAACGATGGACGGCTGGATGAAGTACGCCGCGGCGATCGGGCGATGCACTCGCGAGGCGCTCGGCAGCAAGGATCAGCCCGACGCCGGCTTCGACATCGAGGTCTGGAACGAGCAGACGTTCGGCTCCAACTTCATCCGCATCCAGAACTACTACGACGAGAAGCCGGAGTATTCGGAGGAGTTCGTCTATCGCAGGACGCGCGAGCTTAGGCCCGGCATGCGGCCCGACGCCCGACTCGAATTCGAGCAGAAGGGCTGCTACGCCATCCTGCCGATGACCATCGACTACTTCAACGACCCCGCGAACAAGTTCCACGGCGTCCGCGTGATCAGCGGCTTCGCGAACCAATGGCCGTGGGACAGCGGCAGCGCGCTGTGGGACGGCCAAAATGGTTTCAGCCGCCACTACTATACCGGGGGTTGGCGCGATTGCTCGCCACAGACGCCCCTCGGGCGAGCTGCGAGCGGCGTCATCAACGCGCTCGGCCAATTCGAAGGCAAGAAGGATGGCAAGGATTGGCACACGGTCGAGCCGGGCTCCTTCTTCGTGCCCACCTTCCGTCTCGCCTGTCCCGAATACTACCACCACACGTGGCAGACGGAGACGATCTCGCGCGACGTGATGCCCGACTCGCGATTCTCCGGCATGGGGCAATACGGCCGCGACCGCCACGGCCGCTACACGCACAACGGCGATTTCCGCATCGCGCAGATTTCGCAGACCGAGGTGAACTACGACCGCTCGCCATTCTTCAACGAGCTGTTCAAGCAGGGCGCCGCGAAGGACGACCCCCGCGTGCTCGCGCTCGACGTCCACATGGCCGGCAAGATGGCGCTGCGCCAGTACATCTTCCACTGCCACAAGGGCCTGTACCGCATCTACATCTTCTGCCTGGCATCGCACCCGTTCTCGCTCGGCATGTTCCCCAAGGCGTTCTACGATGCGCTCGACAAGTCCGACTGCCAGCTCACTGACGACGTCCGCAAGACCGTGCCGCCCGAGTTCACCGGGCTGGCGTGGCTGAAGAACGTGATGAAGACCGGTGAGAAGCTGGACGCCACGCGGGCGCTGCGAGTCGACGAGCTTGTCGAGTACAAGCCGCGGCTCGTCTTCGCGGGCGATGGCACCCCCGCCCATCCGCACCGCTGGAACCGCGACCAGTTCGCGTTCCTCCCGTTCCAGCTTTCCGACAGCGAATTCGTCATTCCTTACTACGTCGTCACGCTGGACGTCACGCACGAGTGGGACAAGACGAAGGACGTTCTCGACCCCGCCCGCTACGACATGCCGGACCAGGAGTTCGACGTGACCATCGGCAACGTCCGCGGAAGCGGAGCCAAGGTCTCGGCATACGACCCCCTCACCAACACCGACGTGCCGGTGAAGATCGTGAAGAAGTCGTCCAACACGCTCACCGTGCGCCTGCAAACTGTCGATTATCCGCGCATCCTGCAGGTCACGGAGTCGAAGCCCGGCCCGCAGATCATCGCGCCGAAGGTCGAACTGACGCAGGACGGAAAGGCCATCCGCGTGTCGTGGAACACAAACGTTTCTGCCGGCGGGATCGTGACCTACGGCCGCGATTGGCAGAACCGCTCGGCGAACCGCGTCTTCGCCGAGTCCACGAAGAACGCGTGGGCCGCGCAGATTCCCATCGACAAGCCTTGCATTCCCGCCGTGCGCATCTACGCCGACGCCGACGGCCTCATCTGTACTTGGCCGCGATGGGACGAAGACCCCGCCGGTCAGATCGTGATTCCGGGCGCAACGGCAGCCGCGGCACCGTCCGCCGTAGGGGCGAACCTTGTGTTCGCCCCCGCCGACGACTCGTCGGCGGCGGCACTGGATGGCGAGCCGATTGCTCTGGCGCCGCCGGCAACGGTACCCGCCAACATGACCACTGAACGGAATCAGCAACGCAGCTACGCCATCGATCTCCCGCCGAAGTTCACCGGCCCGGCCGATGAACGCTATGGCACCGTGAACAACGTCACGTTCCGTGCCCGCTACCTCCCCGGCGCGGCCAGATTGATGGATGACGTTCTTCCATTCACCGCCCCCGCCGACATTGTCGACCGCCAGGCCGTCGTCCTCCCCAGCGGCCTCAAGGGCACGGGGGTGAGGCTGGAACTGCAGCCGGCCGCC
>Ga0172362_10000938_pt1 | contig 24602 bp, 19 predicted proteins | sample LakKivs1_kivu2a2_FD_114534 | JGI IMG/M metagenome (GOLD analysis project Ga0172362, IMG submission 114534) | Sediment microbial communities from Lake Kivu, Rwanda - Sediment s1_kivu2a2 | ecosystem: Environmental > Aquatic > Freshwater > Lake > Sediment | place: Rwanda: Western Province, Lake... | reverse complement strand
AGAATCACAACTCCACTCAGAAAAACCAGTACTGTAAAGAACATCGCGCGTTGCTGATGACGATGGTCAGGATCCCAGTACCACCGCATCAGGGCCTGGTACAACTCCAATCCGAAAAGCTGCACCAAAACCTGGGTAGTAACTTCCAATAATCCCAAGACACCATAATCCGCAGGGGTCAATCTCTGGAGATACAACGGCAACAGCACAAAACCAATCAGCTTGACCGAAAGGTTGCCTAATCCATAAACGAATGCATCTTTGACTGTGGCTCGAATATCTTCTATCAAATTGAAACTTTTAGTTTGCAGGTAATGTACTCAAGATTTTCTCGTAAAAAGCAACTAATTTTGGAAAACATCTATCTCCATCGACTAGTTCCCGCCATCTTTCCCGTGCTCTTTTACGATACTCGCCTCTCTCCTTCTGATCTAGTTCGCTAAATTCGACTACTTGCTGAGCTAAAATGATGGGATCAATATCGCATGGCAATAGTTTGCCTACAGTATCATCAATCAATTCCGCCGTTCCGCCAACGTCTGTAGCAAAAACCGGTACTCCAAACGAAAGTGCTTCCATAACTGAAACCGGCAATCCCTCGAAAGTACTGACATTGACAAACAAATCAACTGGATTATTTTGATAATACTCTATTACCAATCTGTTGGACAAATTACCGGTGAAGAGACATCTTATCCACCCGGGTAGTCTTTTGGCTTCCTCTCGTATTATGGGTAAGAATGGACCATCGCCGATATGGGTCCACAGTATATTTATTTTTAATACCGACAGCGCTTCTAATATTAATCCAACGCGCTTGATAGGAGATACTGCTGAGCAAGATAAAAGCCGTAGCGTAAAATCAGTACTGCCAGTATTAATTCCGTTATCTTGAACTCCCAGTCTAAAGAGCTTTATGCGCGCATAGCGGTCTTGATAAAATTTCCTCAAGTAATTAATACCATGCAGGGAGACACACAGTGCATAGGTCATATTTTTAAAAACCATCCTCCTGAAAGGAATGTATCCATTGTTTTCCGGCCTCTCGAGATACAGATCCCCACCATGGAATCGGATAACTTTTAAAATTGTTTTAGGAAACCAGTATATAATCGCCGCAATGGGGGTTGCCCAATAGAAATATACAATCGAAATCTTATGTTGTTTTATTATTGCGTTTATCACTCTTCCGGATAAAATCATCCGGAGGTTGACTGTTGACCTAAACCATTTTTCAAAATTTCCCCTTTTAAACATTTGCGGGACATTCGCCAAAAGGTCAAAAAGAAATTGGCCTACTCCAATAAAATTAAAAATTCCGCTTAAAAACAATTTACTCGTAGTAATATTTTCCGGGCGAATTGGAGGGTAAATGACAATTTCTTTTGCGGTCCAACGTCGGTGAGCACAACCTCCGTAATTGTAGGGCAAAATTACTATTTTATGAAAAATCCTTTTTAAGTAGGATAGCTCCTGCGCGAAAAAAGACTCGCCTTTCCCCCAAGGATATGATTGTGTTACGATCAATAAGTTCGACACGGGTTCAGACAATTAAAATGAAGCTAAAATAATAATTGTGTCCCGCAAACCGGGGAAAAGAGTCAGAATCAATTTCCTGAATAGGGCAAATCGAGGCACCCGGTAACTACCGGTAAAAAAAATAGAGTTGGGCCTCAGTCCTGACTGGACACAAACTTTACTAATAGAATAGGGAGAAAACCACCAGCGATGATCGGAATTGATTTCTTCTCTGTTCCTAAAAGTATTTAGGACATTTCTTAACCGGAATGCATTGGGAACTGATATTAAAACAGAATCACACAATCCTGAAAATTTTAATTTTACCTGCCTTAAAAATTCAATCGGCTGATCCAAGTGTTCTAAGACATCCCCGATAATGATGTTATCCCACTTCTCGGTACTGATTTCTTCCGGCAATTTATCCTTCATAATGTCTACACAATAGCCTGGAAAACCATACGTTTCCGACAGGTACTTTATAGCTCCTGGGTCAATATCGATCCCGATACATTTTTCAGCACTATCAGATAGTATTTTATGAAACCAGATGCCTTTTTTTATCTTGAAATCGATTAACGGGAGATGATCGCAAAATCCGACATGAATAATTTTCTTTTTTTTTACAATATCGACAATCAAAGTGACTCTATCTGTCACTTTTCCAATGTTTTCACGCCAATTCAATTTTGCATTAGTAGCTAGATCTAATCCTTTTAAATGCGTTGTTAATATATCGTCGTACTTTACCATTTATGATAAAATTTAATAGCTATTTACTTTAAGACAAAATCAGTGAAGGCTACCTGCTTGTTCAATATTCCAGTACCCTTTAGTGGATGTTTTGGCACTTTCCATATTAATTAACCGCTATTGGTCGGACTCGAAAAGTGTAATTCTAGTACAAATTTATTATAAACCATATCGTGCAAATAGGCTTTCGAATATTGTCGAGTGCTATTCGCTATCTTTCAAACACCCTCAGCCACATTTCCAAGGCGAATAGTCGCCAGATGAGCGGACTTAGACGCTCATCACCGGCATTAAAGCGGCGCCAAATGGCACTGATCGCTTTATGGTCGTAGTAGTCTCGCCGGCGAAAGCTGGGAGAGTTCAGCAATTCCTCGATGGTGTTCTGCAATGCACTACGGAGCCAGTATTTTTCGCCCGGTGCGGCAAAGTTTACCTTCTCACGGCGCTCCATAATCGCAGTTGGTACCACTGTGCGTAAGGCTTCCCGGTGAATATATTTGCCCAGGTTTTGCCTGATTTTATACGCAGCCGGCAGACTGAAAGCAAATTCCACTAACCTGTAATCGAGAAACGGTACCCGGCTTTCGATTGAAAAAGCCATGGAGTTGCGATCTTCAAAGTGCAGAAGCGTCTGGATGGAGGTTGACATCATCAGGTTGTAGAGAAAATTGGAGAGCCGCGAGGTGGGCAGATCGACGATATTGTGCAAGATTTCTGATTCCCGGAATGCGCTGCTCAAGACGTCCGGTAAGGCGCGTTTGGTTTCCTGCTGATAGAGCATCGATTCGCGAAAAAATAAAGCCAGTAAGATTTTCAGGATTTTCGAAGCGCGGTGCCCTTCCTGATTTTTCAGATAAATGGGCAGCTCGTTCGCTAAACGTTTCAATTTTACTTGACTCAATAAATCCGCATAATAACGATAAAAGGCATGATTATATCCGGCGGTTATTTCATCACTGCCCTGCCCATCAAGTAGGACCGTGACCCGATTTTGCCGTGCTGAGCGCATCACGAAATACTGGGAAATGAAGCTCGACCCAACCACCGGAAAATCATTGTGCCAGGTCATCCGTTCGAAATCAGCAAGCATCTCCTCCGGTGTCGGCGATACGAAGTGGGCGGTGATATTGGCTTGACAGGCAACCATTTCCACATAGCGCCGCTCATCGTAACGCGGTTCTTCGGTATAATAGGCAGTAAATGTTTGAAACGGCCGAGCCGTGTTTTTTACGGCTGTACAGACAATCGCTGATGAATCCAGCCCCCCGCTCAAGGCGCTTCCTACCTCGACATCACTCCGCATTCTTAAACGCACGGCATCGGTGAAAAGCGTCCGATACTGCTCGGTCGCTTCGGCGAAAGTCAGGGTAGATGTCTCAAAAGTGGCCGGATCGAGGTCATAATATTTCTGCCGACGCATTTGTCCATTTTCTATAATAATAAAATGCCCGTGAGGCAAAATCCTGACATTTTCGAAATATGTCTCATCACCGTAGCACAAAAATGAGTTCAATTTCAGACTACGATAGACCATCGGCATATTCAAGGTACGATCAACAGGATTAATTAAAATCTGTTTGATTTCGGATCCAAAGATAAACCTTTTTCCATCGTAAAAATAAGCGAACGGTTTTATCCCGAAACGATCCCGCGCGCAAAACAGACGCCTGTGACGAACGTCCCACATGGCGAACGCCCACATACCATTAAAGTGTTGCAGGCAGTCCACGCCCCACTGTTGATAAGCCGCCAAAATCACCTCTGTGTCGCTATTCGAGGTGAAATGGTACCCAAAGTGTTGCAGTTCTTCCCGCAATTCTAAATAGTTATAGATTTCACCGTTATAGACAATCCACAGTGTGCCGTCGGTGTTACTCATCGGCTGATGCCCTGCCGGACTGAGATCCAGAATTGCCAAGCGGCGGAATCCAAACGCTAAATTGCCGGGCGGGGCTTGCAGGATTGGTTGGGTTTGCGACTTGATGACCGCGATGGTATCCTGATGATAACAGGATAGGGTTTTACCAGAAACAGTGTCAATCATTAGATAACCTTCATCATCGGGACCGCGATGACGGACAATTTCGGTCATTGCTATTAGCAGACGCTTATCGACTGGTGCACCATCAAGATTATATATTCCGGCAATGCCGCACATTTAGGCTGTCACTCCATTTTAAAAGGCAGGCATAATTGTCGATATAATGTAATAAGATTTTTTACCGAATCCGGCCAATTATATCGCTCCATAACAGCCCGGAAGCCATTATTTCCCATTTTCTCGCATAAATCGGGATTCTGGTAAAGAACATAGATTTTATTCGCCAGTTCCTGACTATCAGCACTAGGATAGATTAATCCACATTCGTTTTCGGCTATGATTTTTTCTAGCGACCGACAATTTGTGCTCACAATTGGCTTTTTCGCCAGCATAAACACGAAAAGTTTATTCGGACTGGAATTATCCGTTTGTTCAGACTTTAAATGAGGAATCACAGCAACCCTGATGTTTTTCATATAACTCCTCAGATTAGCCGGATTTTGCCAGCCTTCAAACGCCACCAAATCACCTATTCCTAAACGTTGCGCTAAACGCTGCAATCCAGTCAAAATCGATCCCGTGCCGATTAGAATTAACATCAGGTTGGCGATTTTATCTTTCAAAATCTTGCCTGCTTCAAGTAATGTTTCAATTCCGCGCATACTATCAATGCTGCCATAATATAATACCCCAAATTTTCCCTTAAACTTTTCTTCAATCTCACTATTTGTTTGCTGCTGTCTCAGGAAGGATTCCGGATCGATATAATTTGGCAGAATTGTGTATGCCTTTTGACTCGAAAGTATTTTTTCCAATCGATTTCGCATTTCATCCGCTACGCAAATGACGTGATCGACCTGCGCCAGCCATTTCTTCTCCATCTGATACCAGCGTTTCTTACTGATAAGGATTTTCCCCCAAAAGTTATTCGCCCATTTTTCCTGCTCGATCAGCACCGGGTAGTTTTCGTGCATGTCGGCAATTACCGGAACTTTATATCTTTGCTTAATTCTTAACGCAACACCACACAGTGGCAAATCATGAATATGCAAACAATCTATCTTTTCCTGCTTGACAAATCGTTTCATTTTCAGATACCAGAACCAGCGATAAAATGGCAGCGTTAGAACCAACGCCGATAATTTTTTATATAACCAGTGTGGCATGTAAACGCGTCGCATCTGGATGCTCTGATATACTTCCTTTGGCGGATCCGCTCCGAAAGTAAAACAGAGCAAGAGTACTTCGAAACCTGCTCGGATCAGGCTGACCGCTTCCTTTTCCACCCGTTCATCAGGCGGGAATCGATTGTCCAGCACCATGCCAATGCGCAATTTCCGGTCAGTGGCATTCACGAATAATATTCCTCTGCCGAGACGACTCGTCGGCGATAATTATCGGTCTGGATATACATCTTCTCCCACACCGCCAGCCCCAGCACAATCCACAGGAAATTGTAATGCCAGCGCAGACGCGGATCGGGGGGATGATTCAAAATCCGCTGGAGATATTCATAATTGAAAATTCCCTGCCGCCGAATGAATTCGGGGGTCAGCACTTTTTGGGCGACTATTTTCAAATCCTTGTTGAATTGTTCGTACGGATTGACCGCGAAACCCCATTTCTTCTTTTGCAGGATTTCCGGCGGTAAATACGGCGCCATGGCTTTCCGGAAAAGATATTTGGTTTGCCCATTCTTCATTTTAAGACTGGCCGGAATTGTAAAAGCGAACTCAACCAGGTCTTTGTCAAGAAATGGCACGCGTAATTCCAATGAATGGGCCATGGACATGCGATCTTCGGTCAGGATATAATCATTCAGCATCTTGGAATGAAATTCGACATAAGCGATGGCATCCAGAGCCGGCAGGTCGCGACAGGCATCAAAAACCGGATCGAAATAGGTATGCGTCAGTGTCATCGCCATTGAACAGAAAGCCGGTTGGTAAATCTCCTTCGCCAATCGCTTATCGTAATCCCAGCAGTTGCGCAGGATCAGGTAGTATTTTTCCAGATCCCCAGCGGAAAATAACATTTGCAGGCCACGGCGATATTCGTCCCATTCGAGTATTCCGGACGAATTCTGTAAACCAAAAAGCAAGGTGCTGATTGGAGCTAAAAGCGTTTTTTGCCAACATCCCGGCCGGTTGTGTAATAATTTTCTCATCAACCACAAATAATGGTAAATATCATACCCGATAAATAATTCATCGCCGCCCAGTCCGCCCAGCACAACTTTTAGACTGCGCGAAACGAATTCCGACAAGTGAAATCCTTGCAGGAGGTTGATTTTGGGTTCTTCGGCGTACCAGATAGTCTCCGGGAAATGCCGTAGCGGCGCCAGCGTCAGCGTAGTGGTGGTATGTTTCGTTTTAAACTGGCGTGCAATAATGGCCGCGTCTTCAAATTCGTCGGTGGTTTCATTGAATCCAAGTGTAAAAGTGTTTATCGGGCTGATCTTCTCCGCCGCCATCATCGCCACCAGCGCCGATGAATCCATACCACCGGAAAGATAAACACCCAGTGGAACGTCGCTCAATAGCTGACGCCTGACTGCTTTCTGCAAATGAATCCGAATGCCTTCGATGGCTTCGGCCTCGGTCATTTTAAAGTTCAGATTTACCGGCAATTGATAATAGCGCTCAACGCTGACCTGCCCTTTTTCATAAATCAGATAACTGGCTGGCGGCAAACGCCAAATGTCTTTTATTAGGGTTGCGTCGGTTTGATTATAGCGCAAGTTGACTTGAGAATGCAGAGCCTGGTAATTTATCCGACGCTGGACAGCCGGATGAGTTAAAATCGCCTTATATTCCGAACCAAATACAAACACTCCGTCCCGAAACCAATAGTGGAGTGGCTTGACCCCAAAATGATCCCGTGCTAAAATCAAACGCCGCTGATTTGTATCGTAAAGCGCAAAGGCGAAAATGCCATTCAGGTCTTTTAAAAATGCCAGTCCATACTCCTCGTAGGCATGAACAAGAATCTCGGTATCGGATTTGGTGCGGAAACGATGTCCGCAGGCTATCAACCTTTCGCGAAATTCCTGAAAATTGTACAGCTCGCCGTTGAACACCACGACTACGGAACCATCCTCGTTGAAGATCGGCTGATCGCCGGTCGTCAGGTCAATAATCGAGAGACGGCGGTGTCCCAAACTGACATCGTCCTTCCGAAAATAACCGGCTTTTTCGGGGCCTCTGTGCTGAAGCAGATCCGTCATTTCCGTTATCAGACGGTGGTTATCAGGACAAGGATCAACGATGCCGCAAATTCCACACATAAACTATAAACGTTTGAGCTGTTTCAAGGCCTGGTACTTCAGCATATACATGCGCATGATATTCACTGGCTTCAGGTACCTGGCAAATTTATCTGCCCATTCAAGCAATTCCTTCCGCGCACCGAGTTCGGCCAGGATTCTGAGCTGAGCGACTACCAATTTCAAATAATTCAGCGTACAGGGATCGACAGCAGGATAATGAGTCATGCGACAAAGATTAAAACGCACCCAGTAACCCAAATCGAAGTCCGGCAAGTAATGGAGAAGACTTTCGATTCCGTTGAAGAATAATTCGGTGGCTAACTGCACTTCCACAGGAAATTGATCGCGCGGCACGGCTCGCACAAAATCGTACAATCCGAAAAGCGCAAAGTTGTGTCCGTCGAGAACCATGGTCGGTTCCGCGGCAACATATTCCTCATAGAACGGTTTCCCGGCCATTAGATGAGCTGTGACACCGCCAGCGCTGATGTCAAAACCAAACGGATTCAATGCCAGGCTGGCTATTTTCAGGTAACGCGGTTCACCTGTCAATTGCCAGGCTCTTAATAAAACCGATAGCGCCCGACTCTGGGTAAAAGCCGATTTCCAGGGCTGGTCAACCCGATACTCCGGCTTGGGAATTTCGGTCAGCCAAAACGCACCTAAACGTGCATCGGTCTTAGCATGTTCCATAAACCAAGCGGCTATCCTCAAGAAATGCTCTCGTTTAGCGCTGTCTCCGGTCGTGAGCCAACTGTGAAAAACCGCCAAGCCATACTGGCCAATCGAAATCGGATAGTAGTGCAAAGTTGGGTGGGCGACATCAACGTACGTCGTATTCAGCGGAATGCCCTGTGCATCGCTGACTTTCATCAGGCGGTTCAGCTTGTGAAAGTCTTCCTCGAAAACAAAGTAATAATAACCGAGCCTGGAACTGGCGTTGTCAGCACAGACGGCAAATGGTGCGGAATCGGGATGCCAATCGCGCACCAGTTTCTTCAGCATGAAATAACTTTTCTGCAGGTTCATGCTACTACCTGATCTAACAAATTGCCCAACTCGGCGCTCAGATTACGCCGCGAATAGCGTGCTAAGGCGGTGTGATTAATCATTGGGCGCTCGCCGCGGCGTGTATTTTCGAATTGTTGCCGCAGAACCGCCGCGAGGTCTTCCTCATAATCGAACATCCGACCGGCTCCGGTTGCCAGAAGGATCCGGGCGGCATCGCCAGTCCGGGGCCCGATCCCCAATACAAAATTTCCGGTTGCACAATATTCGAATATTTTGCCAGTCAGGATTCCGTGATTTTCCGGCGTGCGGGGAATAATCAGCAACAACAAATCGGCCTGCCGAATTTTTTGCACCAATTCTGAATGAGGCAGATAGGTATGGCAATAAATGACGGAAGATAGTCGTGTTTCGTCGAGCACCTGTTTGACAGTCTGGTGCAGGGCACCGTAAAAATGGAGTTCGGTCTGCCCGGGTACATCCGCCTCCAGCTGTTGCAGAGCCCTCAGAAAAGAATCGAGTGGTTGGTCCTTGGCCAAACTGCCGGCATACACGATGGTGAATTTCGGATTGCTAACCCGTTCCATACTCGGAAAATCAGCCGGATCGTAACCATTGGACAGTACCGTACAGGTTCGGCCGCTTTTATGCTGTAGTAAATCTGCGATAGCGGGGCTGACTGTACAGCGGTGGTCAGCATGCGTAAGAATTTTCTTCTCCAGAGAACGGTTAATGGCCCGGGCCCATTTGCAGGCAGGTAATTCTCTTTGCCAGAAAGCCTCTACCCAGGGATCGCGGAAATCGGCAATCCATTTCAATCCCGTCCGGCGCGCTAAATGATACGCAATCAATTGCAGAGAATGCGGCGGCGAAGAAGCATAAATCGCAGCAATGTGTTCCTTCCTGATTATCCGTAATCCCGCCCGTCGGGCAAACGGAATCCAGCCCACCCGGGCATCGGGAAGAAACAGGTTGGCACGCAACCATTTCGCGATGCGTTTAGCCCATGACTCTTGTGCCGTTGAGCTGAGAATAAAAGTCGGCAGATGCTCAAATGAATCTTGACCGGCCCAACGCCGATAGGAACGGAAGGGTTCCCAGGTAGCTGTATGGTAAACTTTCAGGCCAACCGGCACTTCAGCTTCTAATGCACGGTCATACGCGGGATAATCGCCGTTCAGAACCGTCAGGATCACTGGTTGCCAGCCGAATTCAGGCAGGTATTTGGCGAATTTCAGGACGCGCTGGACGCCTGGCCCACCCGCGGGCGGCCAGTAATAGGTAATAATGAGTACCTTCTTCGATCTCAGCTGCACTATTGATAATATTTTTTTACAAACCCGGTAAACTCAGGCCGACCCAGCACCATGCGCCAGATGAAGGCCGCCGTAAAACCAAGACCATAGCCAAAGATCTGGATGACGGCTACAACCGGTGCCAACAATCCTGCCTTGACATCGTGATAACGACGAAGCGCGTCGACGACAATAAAAATCATCAGCCCACCGACCACGGTAAGACCGACCAACCACACTCTGAATAGCAAGTTGCTGAAGGGCGCCAAACACGACACCAACAGGAATCCAACTACTCCTGCGGCGGGCATGAAATGCAACGGTTCCAGTATCGCGCGATCGAGTTTGGTCAGATTGATACGAGCTACTCCCCAGTTGAAAATTTGACGGAAAAATTTCCTCAGGCTCGTACGGCGTTTATGGTAGACGACTGCATCCGGCATATAGCTTACCTTCGCGCCGCTGGCCACTATCCGTCGACTCAATTCCAAATCCTGCCCGTGTCGCAGGTTATTCATTCCACCTAATTTTTCGTAAATCCGGCGATGAATGCCCATATTGAAACTGCGTGGATAGAATCTGGCCAGCTTAGTGCGGGAATGTCCGCGCATGCCACCGGTCGTCATAAAAGATGTCATGGCGTAATCAATCGCTTTCTGAATCGGCGAAAAATCGGGTAGAACGCTATCCGGCCCGCCAAAGGCATCCGGCTTTTCGCTCGCGATGGCGAACGAAATGGCCTGCAACCAGTTGCGATCCGCGATGCAATCCGAATCAATAAATAAAAAATACTCCCCTACCGCCTGAGACATCCCAAAATTACGCGCCGCCCCCGGACCGGCATGCTCTCGCTGAAAAAAGCGGATCTGGAAACTCAGCGTGTCCTGCAGTTGAGTGACGCGGTCTCCGGTCTGGTCGGTCGAACCATCATCAACCACCAGCACTTCGAAATGTTGATGCTCAAAGGTCTGCGATTCAAGGGACTGCAGGAGTTCGACGATTTCGTCAACCCGGTTGTAGGACGGAATGATGACCGAGAACAATACCCCCGGCATTACTGATTCTTTCGATCCTGATAAGTGATCATCTCGCTGATCAGTCCCAGGGAGATAAACTGCATTCCGAATACCAGTAGGAGCACCCCGAAAATCAACATGGCGACATGATCGCGGAACGGTTCATGGAAAGCATATTTCAGCACCAATACATATACCTCGGCAAAAAAACCGAGTTTGACCAGCACAATGCCCCACAAACCGAAGAAATGCATCGGCCGCTTCATAAAACGGGTGATAAAAAGGACGGTAAAGAGATCCAGAAATCCTTTGTAAAAGCGACTGACGCCGTACTTGGTCTTGCCGTATTTGCGGGGAAAATGGCGAACCTTGTACTCGCCACTGCTAAAACCCTTTTGTTTCGCGAGTACCGGAATGAAGCGATGTAGTTCGCCGTAGAGATTCACGTTCCTAACCACCTCCGTCCGGTAAACTTTCATGCCGTTGTTCATATCATGGAGCTTGACACCCGTCAGCAACCGGACGGTCAGGTTAAATAGTCGCGACGAATATTTCTTGATGAACCGATCCTGGCGATGCTGTTTCCAGCCGGAAACGAGGTCATAACCATTGGCAATCAGGTACTCCACCATCTGTGGCAAGGCCTCGGGATCATCCTGTAGGTCAGCATCAATCGTGGCGACATATTCTCCTTTGGCACACCGGAATCCTTCGGCCAGCGCGGCGGCCTTGCCGCGATTCCGCGCCCAACCGGTAGCGACAATATTGGGATGGGTACCCGCCAATTCTTTAATCAGTGCGGCGGAGCCATCGCGACTGCCATCGTCCACGAAAATGATTTCAGTCTGAAATGCCGAGTTAGTAAACGCCGCCTGCACTTTATGCAGTAATTCCCGCAGGGAATCAACCTCATTGTACACCGGTATCACTACCGATACCAGGTTTTTCTCGCCATCTGAATTCACATCAAACCTCGCTAAAATCCTGCATTACGAATTTAATTTAATCATGCGGCCGGTTATATGGGAGAAATGAATTTCCACTCGCCAACCGGCCGGTTTTTCGACGATAGTAATTGATTGGGGCAGGTCAACGCCCGCTGTCGGTTCATAGCGGGAGTACGATATCGTAATCGCCTGTTGAGTCGTGGCGATGTCCATTTGACGTAGAATGTTCAACCGGCGATGCAGATAATAATGAACCTGCCGATCTTGTGAATGCAAATCGTACAGCGGCAGTGCCAACAAGATATTTCTCAGGTCTGCGGCACTCAGAGCGGGTAAAGTCCATTCGCCCCAGCTGGTAGGCAGGTCGGAACCGGAAATAGTTCTTCCCTCCCTCAAGTAGTGCAGTTCGTAGGCGTCACCCGCCAAAACCAATTGCGCCAGTTTGCGTCCCAACGGATCGGAAATTTGTACTTGCAGAGTATCCGGCAAAATCAGTTCCATACCGAACGGCAGGGCAACGCTGAAATTAGGTGCATCTATCGTCATTTGGCCCACGCCGGAGATTTGGGCCAGTGCCTGCATTTGCACCTGCCGCATTGACAAATCCGGCGAGGCTGTCCGGTGCATCGGATAAAAAATAGCCTGATAGCCGGCACACTGCCATTGTACGCCACAGATCAGAATCAGCCAACCAATAAGACAGTGTTTAAGGGGTGGCGAGCTTTTTCTCGATTCTGGCATTCCTGGTATCGAATTGCAGGGCTTTTTGCCAATATTCCCGGGCTCGAGCGAGGTTATTGAGCTGGGCATGGATATCACCCAAGTGTTCCAACACCTCAGCGTTGTTACCCTCGATAGCCGCGGAACGTTCGACGTATTTCAGGGCTTCATGATGGCGGCCCAGGCGGAATAAAATCCAACCCTTCGTATCCAAATAAGAGGCATTCTCCGGATCCTTGACGAGTGCTTTTTCGACCATCTGCAGGGCTTCCGGCAGACGCACTCCCCGCACTGCCAGACTGTAAGCGTAATTGTTTAGGGCTACAATGTCATCCGCATTTTCCCGGATAATGACGTCAAACAGGCTATCCGATTGGGGATGACGCTGAAGGGCGTCCCAGATCGTGGCTAAGAGGTGCCGGGCGGGAGTGTTGGCCGGTTCGCGTCTCAGCACCTCGCTCAAAACTGCTTCAGCTTCGGTATACCGGCGGAGATAATTTAAAGCTGAGCCCTGCAAGACCCGGAACTGAATTTCATCGGGAAAATGGTTGATTACCGTATCCAGCATCGCTAAAACTTCTGGATATTTTTGTTCCCGCATCAGCAGATAAGCCAGATTCAGATAACTGGCTTGGCGTTGTGGATACGTTTCGATCAACAGACTCAGAAAACGCTCCGCCTCCGCCCGGTTTTCAGTACGCGATAGTATTTCACCGAGGCGTTCACGCAATTCCAGGTCTTCCGGGTTGTGCAAAAGCAAATCGCGGTAAATATGAACGGCGGTTTCCAAATCGTCGTTGATGATAGCCAGTTCCGCCCGATCTTTTTTAAATTCCAAATTATCGGGATTTTTCCGAAGCAGGTCATCGTAGTACTTACTTGCCAAAGGAAAGTTGCGATTGATGATCGCGATTTCGGCGGCTTTTTCCAGCGCTTTGGTTTGGGTCGAATCATGCCGAAAGATTTCTTCATAAACGGCAATCGCCTGCTCGATCTTGCGGTTCTTTAGATAAATTGCCGCCAGCTGGTAAAGCAGTTCGGCATTCGCCGGTTGGTCACGAGTCAGTATTTTATATTGTTCTTCGGCGGACTGATTGCGTCCGGTCAGAAAATAAATCTGAGCCAAGATTTCACGGGAATCGGAATCGTCGGGATTGAGCTTCAGGGCCTTTTCCAGCGCTCCGATGCCACGTTCAAATTTACCAATGTTGACATAGGCTTTGCCCAGCGCGATATAGATCGTCGCGGATGTGGTATCGTACTGGAGTGCATCCTGATATTCCAAAATCGCCATGGCAAAGTCACCCTGCAGAGCATAGGTCTCGCCCTGCATGAAGTGCTGCAGGGCTTGGGAATTGTACTCTTTCGTGGGTGTCCCGTCCTTTTCCGGCGTCTGGATAGTCAGGCCAGAGCGAGGTGCGGAGCAGGACATCAGCGTCACTGTTAAGAATAGCACAGCCAGCGGTAATCCGCTTGTCCAATTCCAATGGTATCTTGAAAGCAGGTGCATCGCGCTGTCAGTCAGGGGATTATTCTTCCGGTGCTGGAATTATTTCAGATACTGACCACGATTACATTTGCACAGGCCGATCATTTGTTCTTTGAACCGCAAAGATTTCTTTTGAGGATCGGCGATCGGTTGAATATGCTTGACAAATTCGAGGGCTTCTCCGCAGACCTGACAGTGGGTTTTGAAATCTTTGGATGACTTGGCAATTTTATCGGCAAAGCCTTTGACATTTTTGGACATAGTTTTCTCCTTTATGAATCAAAATCGGGTTTAAACATTGTAATTTTGTTACCTCCCAGCCGCTTGGAATGGTACATGGACATATCGGCGGCGGAGATCAGGGATTGCATATCGCTGGCATCATTAGGGAATTCGGCCATTCCAATGCTAATCGTCATTCTCTCGCTGTAGCCGTCTTTTTCAAAAATGAAACTGGCAATATTGCTCCGAATACGATCGGCCGTGCGCTGACAGCCATTTTTATCGGCATTGATTAAAATCACGGCGAATTCCTCTCCGCCATAGCGGGCAACGGTATCAACGGTACGGACGCTTCCGCGAATGATGTTGGCCGATTTCTTCAACACCAAATCACCAAAAAGATGACCGTATGTATCGTTGATCCGTTTGAATTTATCGAGATCGGTGATCAGCAAAGTCAGGCTGGTTTTGTACCGTCGGGCGCGGTCGATTTCCACCTGCAAACGTTCCTTGAAAGCGCGGTGATTATAAATATTCGTCAGACCATCAATCATCGCCAATTCCTTCATGGAATGATAGATCGTGATGCGATTGAGGATCTCGCTCATATTTCTGGCGAACAGACCAAGCGTTTCCAGTTCTTCCGTCAAATAATTGCCCGGGCGATAGCTTTCGAGGATGACTCCGCCCATGCGTTTACGGCCAACTTCGAATGGCAGCCCGATACACGCCCGGAAGGGCAGAATATTCAGGTCACCGGGCTGAAAACGGAAACTCAATCCTTCCTTTTCATAATCGCCGACAATTACTGGTTGTCCTTCCCTGATGATTTTTGCCCATAAACCTTCTTTGCACTGCACACGAAAGCCAATGCTGTAATCGGTTTCAGCACCCTCGACGTATTCCAGACAAACCTCGTTATCTTCTTCATTGCGGAGGATGGCGAACGTCAATTTATCGTAACTGAAAAAGCGGCGGAGCATCTGACCGGCTTCCTTGTAAAGGTCGAGAGGGTCAATTCCGATGGACAGCTCCGTATTCAGGTGACACAAATCCCGGAAAAACTGGATATGGGTGCGTTGCTGGTCAATGGCATCAATTTGCCACACTGAGGCCGCATAAAGTTCCGTGAAGGATCGCCCTAAATCAAGGTCTTCACTGCCCCACACGTCCTTACCGGGAGTATCAACACCTAACACACCTAAAAACACCTCATTGCTCAGCAGAATGGGGAGAGTCATCAGTGAACCAACCTTAGGTGGTTCGATATAATACAACAAGTCGGTTGGTTCAAATTCCGAGTCTTTAAAAATCCGGGGCTGGACTGTCTGATGCAGATTGCCGAATATTTTTCCTGCACTCGCGAGCCGCGGCTGCAGTTCAATCCCCGTTTGTGAAAGATAGTCCTGCAAAGTGTAACTCTGCTCGTTTTGATTATAAAGGTACAAAAAGACGGAGCGGGCGGTCAAGGCGGACTGGGCGAGGGTCAAAATCTGATGCGTGATTTCCTTATAGTTATGGTCAGGATCAATTTTCAGCTTCAGGCCATAGCCGCCCGTAAATTCTTCTCCCTTTGCCGCTTGACCCTTACGCGATTCGGCGGTTTTTTCGGCCAACTCACAGCGCGCCTGCCAGTGTCGCACCTCCAGAATGAGGTAAATCAGTACGGAAATTAGGGCGATAAAAATAAAGACGCGGAACAGGATCTGGAACACTCCTGGCAAAGCCTCGAACCCCACCAGTTGCGGAAAAAGAAATGTAACGAACAGAACCGCGAACAGAACGATGCAGAGAATTATGATACTTTTTGAACTACTCATTTTAAACACCCATTTAGGGCGTAAAAATACTTTAATTTTTAGGTTTAAACAATACTTATTGTCGGGATGTTAGCCGCTTAGCGCTGGTCTTTTACGGTGCGGATCTTGTCCTGAAAATTATCCTGGTAATGGTTGGCCGGCTCAGGCGCGGTTTCGCTAACCGTATCTGTCGGAACGGTTTGTGACTGGGTGGAAGTGTATTGGCGGGCAGGGGGAGATGGCAGATTTCGCGCCGGTTCCGCCGGCGAGGGGCGGGGCTGGTTGATTTTCTGCTGGACTACGGGTGGCGGCAGATAGGACGGCTCATTTGCGCTTTGCGACTGCAGGATGACAAAACCAACCACCACAGCTAACAAGGCCACTGCAAAACCATAGGCGAATGATGGCACCTTAGATAGCGAAAAACCTTGATGCAGGGCACGTTGCAGACGTGCGTTGCGGTCTGCGAGGATGCGGTTGCGCAGATTGAACATAAAATTTTCACTGACCCCGATTGATGGCAGGTTCTGCAGAGCTTCACGGTTTCGGCGGATGTTGGTCAGGAGCGTCTGGCAGATCGGGCAAGTCTGCTGATGTTCTTCAAAAGCATGGCGATCTTTGAAACTGATTTCTTCGTCTAAATATCTGGATATGAAGTGCTTAAACTGGTAGCAATTCAACATAGAAAAACATGTACCCCCTAATTTTTACTCTCATCGCGTTCCTCTTAAGTGTTCCAACTCCGCCTGGAGATGAATCCGCGCCCGATTGATGCGGGACTTTACCGTCCCCAGGGGAGCACTGGTAATATTACTGATTTCCTCATAAGAAAGATCCTGAATATCCCTTAATATGATTACCGTACGAAAATGTTCCGGCAATTTTACGATCGCCTGTTGAATCAGGCGTTCATCAATTTTGCCCTCCAACTGTTCCGCGGGTGTGCGCTCAGGTGCCGGGAACTCGGTTTCTTTTTCTTCCTCAGGGTTCAGGCGAGAAAAGAAGAACAGTTTGCGGTTACGCCGTTTCCGCAGAACCGTCTTGGCTAAATTTCCGGTTATCGTATAGATCCAGGTTGAAAATTTGGCGATTTCCTTGTAGGCATGACGGTTCTGATAGACTTTCAGGAAGGTATCCTGGACGATATCCTCAGCTTCTTCCCGGTCGAGCACGAAGCGATAGGCAAAATTCATCAATCGGTCGGCGTAACGCCCCACGATTTCTTCATAGGCGCCTTCATCGCCCGCCTGGAAACGCGCTATCAGTTCTTCATCGGTGAATTTGAATCGTTCTTGCATCATTTACGCCATCAGGGAATATAAAAGGGGCACGAGTAAATCTTCTTCAGGCAGGGAGACTGACTTGATCTGCAGGTCGGTGTGGCGCAGTTGTTGAAAAATCAAGCTAAAATTACTGTTGGCGTAATTTACGGCACCCTTACCGACCTGTTTTTGTCGGGCAGCTGATTGACCACGGCCGAGCCCGCCAGCGGAATAAGTCCACACATCCATAAAGAAATTATACATCCGTACGATTAAAGTGGTGAGTTTCTCATTGGCTTTAAGAAGCGCTGTCCCGATCAGCAAAGCCTGCGGCAGGTTGCGTCGGCTGACCGCCGCAACGAAATCACTGACATCGTAATCTTTGTAACCATAAACACACTGACGGACATCACCATCCTCGATCTTACGGCGCTCACCGAGGTATACAAACAGTTTGTCCAATTCTCCGCAAGCATGGGTCAAAGAGTCATCGGTCAGGGCAATCAAGGTCTGAAGCGCCTCGTCGGTAATTTGATAACCCGCACGCTGCAGATGGCGTCTTACAAATCCTGAAAACCTTTCCGGATAGGGGGTCCAGGTCGGTATGGTTACGACAAAATCCTGCAACTCGTTGGTGAGTGTATCAATGATTTTAACCTTGCCCTCAGCTGCGGCAGTCATGATTAATAAATTTTCTGGGGCGGGATGCTTGATATACTGAAAGAGACGCGGACGATAGGTCGAGGGCAGCTTGCTGATATTTTTATATATCAGCAGTTGGCGGGGATTGAAAATCCCGACGGCTGAGAGAGCATCGGTGAAGGCGCGTCCGCTGTTTTCTTCGCCGTAAAAGATCTGGCGGTTGAGGCGTTGTGGATCGGTAGCAAAAGCCTGACTGAGGGCTGAAATGGCCTCGTCCTCCAGATAAGTATCGCCACCATACAATAGATAAACCGGAGCGCAGTGGTCTGCCTTGAGATTTTCAATTATTTCTAAAAAACCTTCCTTTTTATTTTTCATCGGCTAATTATATTCTTGCCCGCTTAAAAAGTTTATACCGGAAGAAACAGCAGGACGCCCAGCCCCACCAGCAAGCAGTATCCTCCAAACCAGGCAAATCGTCCACTCTGTACAATTCGCAGGAGAGTACGGATAGCGATATAACCTACACCAAAAGCTGTCAGGAAACCGACAGTGAGCGCAGGCAGAGCCACGTCTCCGATGTCACCAGACATAAAATCCTGCAGATGTAGAATTAGAGCGCCAACTATCGCCGGTACAGCCAGCAGAAATGAAAAACGCATGGCTTCCTTGCCGCCCAAATTCAACCAGAGCCCGGAGGCAATCGTCGCCCCCGAGCGCGATATGCCGGGCAGGATCGCCACTGCCTGGGCGAGTCCGATAATCCCACAGCGGGTCAAAGTCAAGGGACGTATGGCGTTCTTGATATAACGGGTGGACAACAAAATCAAGCCCGTCAATATCAGCGTAATTCCCACCAATCGGATATTATGGAAAATGAGTTCAAAAAAATCTTTGAACAATAAACCAACGACAACAGCTGGCAAAGTCCCGATAATGACCCCAACCGCGAGTCGCAAATCCGCATCATTTTGCCAGATCGCCTTGCGTCCGGGGCGCGCCATTGCGCCGAAAAAACCGAACGCCATTCGCAATAAATCATGGTAATAAACCACGCAAATGCTTAAGAGCGTACCGGCGTGTACGGCAATTTCGAAAGTGATAGCGGAGGATTTGATCTGAAACAGGTGCTGAAAAATGACCAGATGCCCGGAACTGCTGATTGGCAGAAATTCCGTCAGTCCCTGCACGATGCCCAGTAGTAATGCTTCCCAGTAATTCATAATAAATCAAAATTGCTCGCAAATTTATTTCGGACAGGTGGGTTTATCAAGACAAGAATTACGGCGGCGGTAAAAGCTATTGCATTTTTTCGGAACGTTTGTAAATTGCCACCCGTTTGGAGTAAGCATGAGCCAGTACCTGTTAATTGTCGAATCCCCTTCCAAAGCCCGCACGATCCGGAAATATCTCGGACGAGATTATCATGTTCTGGCGTCTGTCGGGCATATCAAGGATTTACCCGAAAAGGAACTCGGGATCGACCTGAATAAAAATTTCCGCCCGCGGTATGTCACCATCAAAGGCAAAACCCAAATCATCAAACAGTTAAAATCCGCCGCGCAAACCGCCCGTAAAATTTTTTTAGCACCTGACCCCGATCGGGAAGGAGAGGCGATTGCCTGGCACATCGCTGAAGTTCTGAACGCTCCGGCAGAAAACATTCAGCGCGTCCTGTTCAACGAGATCACCAAGAGCGGCATTGCCTATGGCTTACAGCACCCGCGGCAAATTGATCTGAGCCTGGTGAATGCCCAGCAAGCCCGCCGAGTTTTAGACCGCATCGTCGGCTATCAGGTCAGTCCTTTCCTCTGGCGCACACTCTATCGCGGACTCAGCGCCGGTCGCGTGCAATCGGTTGCGGTGCGCATTATCTGCGAACGCGAAGTCGAGGTGGAGCAATTTATTCCCCGGGAGTACTGGGAGATCAGCGCCGAGCTGGCCACGGCTGAGGGTTCCACTTTCACTGCCAAGTTAGTACAAATCGGCAAACAAAAACCCATTATTCCCGACGAGACTACCGCCCGGGAACACGTACTCCGTTTACAGCAGGCTGAGTTCAAAGTTGCTTCTGTCGAATTCAAAGACGTCTCCAAATCCCCCGCGCCACCTTTCACTACCAGCACGCTCCAGCAGGAAGCCATGCGGCGCTTCCGTTTTTCACCCGAAAGAACCATGCGCATCGCCCAAGACCTGTACGAAGGAGTGGCAATCGAGGGCGAGCCCATCGGATTGATCACCTATATGCGTACGGACTCGGTGCGGATTTCACGCGATGCCATCAATGGCATCCGCGAATATATCGCCAGCCAGTATGGAGAAAATTACCTGCCCGCCAACCCACGGCATTTCAAAACCAAGAAAACCAATGTGCAGGACGCCCATGAAGGCATCCGACCGACATATTTCGAATACGCGCCTGAAAAAGTTGCGTCGTACCTGAACGCGGACCAGAAAAAGCTGTACCAATTAATCTGGAGTCGCTTTACCGCCTGTCAGATGGCTGCGGCCGTCTACAGACAGCAAACCATCGACATCGGTACGGATAATTACCTGCTGCGGGCCAGCGGAAGTGATTTGGTTTTCGACGGCTACCTGCGCTCCTGGCGCGAGGAAAAAACCAGCGAAATCAAGAAAAATCCCCTGCCATCCCAAATAAAAACCGGCGAGACTTTATCCCTGAAGAATTTATTCCCCGAACAGAATTTTACCGAACCTCCTCCACGCTTTACTGAAGGCACGTTGATTAAGGAACTGGATAATCTCGGGATCGGACGTCCCAGCACCTACGCCACAATCGTGACCACCATTCTTGCCCGTAAATACGTCGAACGCAAAGGTGGCTATCTGCGTCCGACCGAACTCGGCAAAATCGTCAACCGCCTTTTGGTCAATGGCATGCCGGATATCATCGATGTCAAATTCACCGCACGAATGGAAGCCGAGCTGGACGATATAGAAGCCAACCGCAAGGATTGGCAGACAGTGATCCACGAATTTTACACTCCGTTTGAAAAAGCCTTAAACAACATGAACGATCAGCGTGCCAGCCTTAAATCTGACCTGCAGGAAAAAACCGCCGAAAAATGTGAGCAATGCGGCGCGGAAATGGTAATTAAGTGGAGTAAAAATGGGCGCTTTTTAGCCTGTTCGGCTTTCCCGCAGTGCAAAAACACTCGTCCCCTGCCCGACACTAACCAGAATCAGGCAACTGTCACAGCGCCCACCTGTCCCAATTGCGGTAGCCCGATGCTCATGAAGGAAGGACGGTACGGGAAATTCTGGTCCTGCAGTCAATATCCCAAATGTAAAACGACCGCTCCGTTTACACTGCAGATCGCCTGCCCTGAACCAGGATGCGACGGGCAAATCAGCCTGAAAAAAACGAAAAAGGGTAAAACTTTCTACGGCTGTAATCGTTATCCAAAATGCCATTTTGCCACCTGGAACGAACCCCTGGCACGTGCCTGCGATCATTGCGGAAATGCTCTCCTGGAAAAGAAAGTGGCCCGCGATGGCACCGCGCGCATCGTCTGCCCCAAATGCAAAACGGAATTTGAGGAAGAATAACATCGGAACATTTCCGATTGAAAGTGGATAGTTACCAAATTTTAGGATTCTGATGGCAAAACCGATCTCAAACGCAATCATGGAAAAACTGGTCTCGCTGTGCAAGCGGCGCGGCTTTATTTTTCAATCCAGCGACATCTACGGGGGACTGAGCAGTACCTGGGATTACGGGCCCTTGGGCGTCGAGCTGAAACGGCACGTCAAAGACCTCTGGTGGCACGAAATCGTGACCAGTCGCGAAGATGTGGTAGGTATGGACGCCGCCATCCTGATGCACCCGAAAGTCTGGGAAGCCTCCGGGCATGTGGCGAATTTCAACGACCCGCTGATTGATTGCAAGCAGTGCCGAGCGCGTTTCCGCGAGGACAAAGGCGGTTATCACTTCCGGTGTTCTAAGTGCGGTTTACAGTTCAAGGTTGCCGAGGGACTGCTTGAAGTGCGCAAGGAATTTAGGTCTTTCTTTCCCGAAGATCTTTTTGCCCGCGAACCGCAATTTTACCAGGACTCGGATTGCCCCCAATGCGGTGGAGCGCACACCGTGCAGCTGGAGAAACGCACCTGCCCGACTTGCGGTAGTAACGATCTTTCTCCCGCCCGACAATTCAATCTGATGTTCAAGACCCATTTCGGGCCGTCGGAGGACTCGACATCTGAGGTTTATCTGCGTCCCGAAACAGCCCAGGGCATATTTGTCAACTTCGATAACGTCGTATCCACCACGCGGGTCAAACTGCCTTTCGGCATCGCCCAGATCGGCAAAGCCTTTCGCAACGAAATCACCACCGGCAATTTCATCTTTCGCAGTCGTGAATTTGAGCAAATGGAAATGGAGTACTTTGTCACTCCTTCGGATAGCCGGCACTGGTACGAGTACTGGGTCAATGAGCGTTTCGAATGGTATAAAAAACTGGGCATTCAATCAGCGAATCTGCGGCTAAGGGAACATACTCCCGACGAATTAGCGCATTATGCGCGCGCGTGTACCGATGTCGAATACAAATTTCCCTTCGGCTGGTCGGAGCTGGAAGGCATTGCCGATCGCCAGACTTTCGATTTGGATCAGCATATCAATGTCAGCGGAAAGAAGCTGACCTATTTCGATGCCGAAACCAATACCCACATCGTCCCGGCGGTCGTCGAAAGTTCAGCCGGGGTCGATCGCACCCTCCTGACCATATTGGCGGATGCCTACTGGGAGGATCAGGCCCATGAACGCATTGTCCTGCGCCTGAATCCCCGCTTAGCACCGGTCAAAGTCGCCATATTACCTTTAGTCAACCGCGACGGAATGCCGGAAATTGCCGAAGCCATATTTCACGATTTGAAAAAGAAGATGGCGGCGTTTTATGATCAGGCTGGTTCGATTGGTCGGCGCTATCGTCGCCAGGACGAAGCTGGAACACCTTTCGCCGTTACCGTGGACTCCCAAACCTTGCAGGACGGCACGGTGACCCTGCGCGACCGCGACAGCCTGGAGCAAATCCGCCTGCCCAAGGATCAGATTGCGCAGGTTTTGACTGAAAAATTAGCCCTGTAATCCGGCTCATATCTATAATAAAACAAAAGGGCTGATCCTGCGATCAGCCCTTTTGTTTATTGTGGTTTAAAGTTACTTGATCAGCACCATTTTCTTCAGGTCGCGGAACTTCTCACCAGCCCGCAGTTCATAAAAATACACACCCGAAGCTACATGACTGCCGCGCAGATCCGTGCCGTCCCAGAAATAACTGTACACGCCCATCGCCAGGTTGCGATAGGTCACCTTGTTCACCAACTGGCCCAGGGCGTTGTAGATCACCAACTGTACATCGCATTCCTCCGGCACCGCAAAGCGTATCTGCGTCGTCGGATTGAACGGGTTCGGATAGTTCTGATCCAACGCGTACTTCGTCACCAGCGGGATGTTCTCCTTCACCGCTACCCGCGGCTTCGGATTGTCGTAATCCCAGGCATCGTAAAACTTGGGATTGATACTGCCCCACTGATTGTACATCACCGACGTCGGCTGACTGTCATCCAGGTTCTCGATGTGGTTCAACCCATAGCCACTCTCGTTGTCACCACCACCAATGCCAAACTTGAATTCCTGGCCAACCCGATGACCCAAAGCCGGATCAAACGCGTAGACGATGGTGTACACCGAGTCGCCGGCTACCGCGTCGCCGTGCGTGCCGTCATCCCACATCTGGCGATTGGCATCGCCGGCCAGCGTGCCGCCCCAGGTCACCCATGTGCCTTCAGCGTTGTTGGACATCGGCCCATTGATGAACAGTCCCAGCTGCGCAATCGTATCCGGGGCCGCCGTCAGCATCTCCGGCGTGATCGTCATGCCCGCCTGGATGTCAACCAGCGTCGAGCCCGCTTTCACCTGGTAAATCGCCGGCCGCAGATCGCATTCCACCGTCACCGTGATCGCCTGCGCCAACTTCTGGTTGTTGCGGAAAACCGGCATGCGCCGCGCTTCCGTCTCACTGTCCAATATGTCCGCGATGACCGTCGTGCCTGTCGTCACCACAAAGGCGCGCCGCTCGGCTTCGCTCGGCACACTGCCTTCGTAGTCAAAGTTGAAGTACACTTCCCGCTGTTCCAAACCGCCTTTGATCATGTAGTACTGGTAGTAGAACGGCTTGCCAAACGCCAACGGCACATCTTCCACCGTCACAAAGTATCGTTCACTGCCCGTCTGGCGCACCATCGTCGCCGTCTCCACCTGCACCGAACTGCCAAAGTACCCGTAGCGCACCAACAGCGTATCGCCAATCTCAAAACCATTGTTGTTCAAGGCTTTGGTCATGTCCGCAAAAAAGGTGATGTCCGACGTGTCGTTGCCGGTAAAGCCCGCCGGCGGCACATCGTTGAACCACACCCAGTGCACCGTCACGTCACTGGTATCGCCCGGCAAAATGAAACTGCGGTTGTTGTTGTCCGACCGGCCCCAGTCATCACCAATGATGAACTTGTACTGGATCTCGCGACCGGCCCAGTCACGCGGCAGATGCAAAACACCATTGTAAAAATAGGTGCCGTTGTACGTCGAGCCCCAGATGCCATT
>Ga0172362_10000937_pt1 | contig 24604 bp, 15 predicted proteins | sample LakKivs1_kivu2a2_FD_114534 | JGI IMG/M metagenome (GOLD analysis project Ga0172362, IMG submission 114534) | Sediment microbial communities from Lake Kivu, Rwanda - Sediment s1_kivu2a2 | ecosystem: Environmental > Aquatic > Freshwater > Lake > Sediment | place: Rwanda: Western Province, Lake... | reverse complement strand
CAGGCGGCCGCCGCCGTCGAGGTCGACCACGACCATGCCCATCGGGTGGTCGAGGTTCGCCGCCAGGTGGTCGACGGTGTAGGTGAAGATCACGCCCTTCTTCCTGAGCTTGACCGGCTCGAGGTCCTCGCGCGCCTCGCACTGCAGGCAGACGCGCGCCATCGGGTACTGCACGAGACCGCAACTGCGGCAGCGCGTGCCGTACAGGCGCGTGTCCTGCGCGAGCTCGCGGAACTCCGAGACGTTGCTGACGACCTCCACCGGCGTCTCGTCCTGGCCGATGATGCGGCGGAACTTCAGGTACTTCTCGTAGGTCGGCAGCGGCAGCTTGCGCTCGATCATGGCGCCGACGCCCGGACGTCCGGCGAGCGCCGCGACACCGTCGGTCGCGCGGAAGAGGATCGCCTCCGCGCCCTCGCCGAACGCGGCGACGACGATGGTGGCCCCGCTCTTCGCCTTCTCGAGCGCGCTCGCGAGCTGCAGCAGCGCGTCCGGAGTGCCGAGCACGCCGACCTGCGTGATGAGCGACGGCACGAGCTGCGTCTTCGCGTCGATGCCGACCTGTTTCGCGAGCGACTGCGCGGTCTTTGCGTCGGGAGCGGCGACCGCGAGCGCACCGAGGTCCGACGCGCCGACGCCGCACTCGTTCAGCACGCGCGAGACCACTTCCTCCATGTCGCGCGCGTAGCCGTGGCCGAGCGCGAAGCGCACGTCCTGCTGCTGCACGCCGCCGCCCTGGTCCCAGCGCCACTGGTAGGTGATCTCCTCGGCAACCGCGGCCGAGCCGAGGAGCTCGGCGAGCTTCGCCTTGCCGTCGACGACGACCGCGACCGCGCCGTCGCCGAGCGCGCCCTCGACGTCGCTCTCGGGATCGGCCGGACGGCAGTCCGCCGCGACGACGAGCACGCGGCGCGCCTGCCCGCTCTGCACCGCGCGGACCGCGGCGGACAGCGCCGACACGCCGGCGCGGACCGAGCCGCCGAAGTCGGCGGTGAGGATCGCGCGCGGCAGATCGCAGGCGGTCGCAACGACGCTGGCCACCTGCTTCTCCCGATAGGGCGACGAGGTCGAGGCGAAGAACAGTCCGTCGATCTCCAGCGGATCGAAGTCCTCCAGGCAGCGGTGTGCCGCGGCGACGCCGAGCGTCAGGGCATCCTCGTCGTGGTGCGCGACCGCCTTGTCGCCCGGCGGCTGCTTGCCGCCCCAGGCCTTGGCGATCAGCGAACGGTCGAGGCGCGAGCGCGGGATGTAGACCCCGATCGAGCTGATTCCAACCATCGTGACGTGATCCTCGGAGAGCGAAGGGCGCCGGCGAACGACCGGCGATCGGGAGTCGCTACCATCCTGTGCGCGGGCGCGCGAGCGGCCGGACGCTCACCGCCTCGTCGACCGCGGCGCGTCGCGTCAGCGCGCCTCACACGCCCAGAAACTCCCGCGTGACGCGCAGGAACTCCGCCAGCCGGTCGTGGTGCACCCAGTGTCCCGCGCCCGGCACGTTGACCACGCGCGCGTTCGAGAACGCATCACCGCGTCCGTCGATCGAAGGGTCGCTCGCCCACGACTCGGTGCCGCGCACCAGCAGCGTCGGACACGTGATGCGACCCCAGAGATCGCGCGCATCGCCGACGTTGAACAGGTACGGCGAGACCGCACGCGTGAAGTTGTCGAACTTCCAGCGGTACGAGCCGTCCTCCTCGCGCGCGGCACCGTGTACCGTCAGGTGCCACGCCTGCTCGGTCGTCAAGCGCGGATTCGCGTCGCGCATGCGCGCCGCCGCCTCCTCGAGCGTCGCGTAGTGGTGCGCGCGGCGCCGCGCGAGCGACTGCATCTCCCGCACCCACGTGAGCATGCGCTCGTGCGCCGGGGTGTCCTTGAACGACTCGATCATCTGCGGCGACGGGCCGAGGCCCTCGATCGCGACGACCCTGGCGACGCGCTCCGGGTAGATGCCGGTGTAGTGCAGCGAGATCGAGCCGCCGAGCGAGTGGCCGACGATGGTCACCGGAAAGCGGTCCAGGACCTTCAGCAGCTGCGCCACGTCGAGCACGTAGTCGATCAGCGAGTAGATCGAGCCGACCGCCCAGGCGGAGTCCCCGTGGCCCCTCAGGTCCGGCGCGATGACGTGGAAGTCGCGCCGCAGGTCGTTCGCCACCCAGTCCCAGCTGCGGGCGTGGTCGCGTCCGCCATGGACGAGCAGCAGCGGCGGCTTCTCCTCGTTGCCCCAGTCGAGGTAGTGCAGCTTCAGGCGCTGCGACATGAAGCTGCGCGAGATCGGCCCCAGCAGGCCCGTATCGGGTGTGCTCATCTGACCCAAGTAGCACGGCATGCCGGCAGCGCGGCACCATCTCGCACGATTGCAAGGCCCGGCACGGCCGGATGCCAGGAAAATGGCTGGTGTCCGCGGTTCCGAGCTTGCTAGGAACGTCGCGGGCGCCCTCCCCTGCATCGTCTCCTGGTCCGCTCCCGCGGACTCCTCCCTGCCTCCGGGCCGCCCGTACCGCTGCTCGAACCACAGACGAAGGAGTCCGTCCTCGATGCCCTCCCCGCTCCGCTCCGCTTCTTCCGCTCGCAGCCACCGGCGCACGCGCCTCGCCCCCGTGACGATCGCGACCGTCCTCGCGGCGGCGCTGTGCGCCGCGCCGGCGTCGAGCCGCGCCGCAACCACCGAGCCCGGCGAACGCGTCGAGCTCACGCTGAACGCGGCGCAGCTTCCCGCCGCGGACCGCGAGCGGCTCGCCGACCGCGCGCAGTCGATCGCCGACGCCATCGCGTCGGGGCTGCCGCTGTGGCGCTCGTTCGACCCGCGCGAGGTCCTGCACGACACGCTGGCCGCGCTCGGCAGCGCCGGCGCCGTCATCGGCGAGACCGCCATCGTCAACTTCGACCTGCTCGAGGTGGACGTTCCGGCCGGCAAGCGCGCGGCGCTCGAGAAGCTCGGCTTCGTGCGCTCCGTGCGGGAGCCGTCGTACGGCACACCGTCGGGCTCGATCGACAGCGACGGGCTCGAGGCGATCGGCTCCGACATCGCGAATGCGGCGGGCCTCACCGGCGCCGGCATCACGGTCGCGGTGATCGACTCCGAGTGGGAGAGCCTCGCCGACGTCATGGCCGAGGGCGACCTGCCAGCGATCCCGGTCAACATGCAGTTCCGGGTCACGAGCAGCGGCACCGTGACCGCAAACGTCGCAGCCAACGGCTTCGGCGACCGCGAGCACGGCACCGCGGCCGCCGAGGTCGTGCACGAGGTGGCGCCCGGCGCGACGCTGCTGCTCTACCGCCTGAACTACGACGGCAGCGGCTTCGTGTCGGCGGCGGCGATCAAGTCGGCGATCCGCCACGCGACCGATCAGGGCGCCAAGGTCATCCTCGCGCCGGTGCACTTCATCACGACGATGAGCGATCCGCGCGGCCTGCTCGCGGGCGGCACCAACCCCTTCACCGACGACATCGACTACGCGAAGGCCGCCGGCGCGACGGTCGTGGTGCCGGCGGGCAACGAGGCGCTGCGCCACTACGCGGGGCAGTTCGCGCCATGCACGGACTGCAACACGGACACGCTGTGCAACACCGCCGAGGACGACAGCTCCTTCCACATCTTCGATGACGACCTGGCGCTGAACGACCTCGTGCTCGACACCGACTACGACGACTTCGCATTCGGTGACGGCACGTCGTTCAACCCGGTGCGCGTCACCTGCTACAGCGCGACCGACGCCGCGGTGCCGGGCAACTTCAAGATGCAGCTGCGCCGCTTCCGCGAGCTCTTCAGCGCCGTCGACCCGCCGGATTTCCCGAGCTGCCCGACCGATGCGGGCAACCAGATCGTCCCAGACACGGTGAAGACGCTCGGCGAGTCCTTCACCAAGGACATCACGCCGTACGGCGGTTCGGGCGAGAACGTCTTCGACGACTACTACTTCGTCGTCATCGAGCGCACCGCAGGCAGCGAGACGCCGAACTTCCGCATCGACTGCACCATCGCGGTCGGCGAGCTGACGTACTTCAACGAGGCGAAGAGCCTCTCCGACCTCGCCGTCGTCGGCTCGAGCATCTCGGTCGCGGGCACGGTGTCACCGGGATTCGACAGCAGCTCGGAGGTCAGCTCGTGGGGCCCGAGCGGCGACCCGACCGGCCCGATCAAGCCCGACATCTCGGCACCGAGCGAGGTGACCAACTACGCCGCGACGGTCGAGGGCTTCACGTTCTGGGAGACGTTCAACGGAACGTCGGCCGCGGCATCGCACGCCGCCGGCATCGTCGCGCTGGTGCAGGGCTACCGCCAGGCGGAAGGCCTGCCTCTCTACACCGTCGACGAGCTCAAGCAGGTGCTGTTCGCCTCGGCGATCGACCTCGACGACGGCCTGCCGGCGCTGAAGGGCCCCGACCGGATCTACGGCTACGGTCTGATCCAGATCCCGGCCGCGCTCCTGCCGGGCGTCCCGGGCAGCAGCACGCCGTACGACCGCGACGGCGACCTCGAGACGGATCCCGCCACGTATGACCCGGCCACCGGCAACTGGGCGTGGCTCGGCTCGACGGCGGGGGAGACCACGCTGAACGGCTTCGGTAGCTCGTCGCTGTTGCCGGTCGCGGGCGACTTCGACGACGACGGCCGGGTCGACGCCGCGACGTACGATCCGAGCAGCGGCGACTGGACGTTCAACACCACGACCACTTCGGTGGCGAGCGCGACCGGTCTCGGCGGCAGCGGCTTCGCGCCCTTCGTCGGCGACTACGACGGCGACGGCACCATCGACCCGGGCGTCTACAACGAGACCACCGGCGCCTGGAAGTGGCGTCGCTCGTCCGACGGGAACACGGCCGAGCAGCTCGGCTTCGGCGGCCCCGGCCGCAAGGGATGCCCCGCGGACTTCGACGGCGACGGCCAGACCGACCTCGCAACCTTCGAGGAGGCGACCGGCAAGTGGCAGTACGTCGGCTCGACCGACGGCGCACAGGAGTTCACCTTCAGCCCGGGGACGCGCTGGCTTCCCGTGCCGGGTGACTACGACGGCGACGGCAGGGCCGACGCCGCGACCTTCCAGAAGAAGAAGGGCAAGTGGCGCATGCGGCTGTCGAGCCTCGGCGGCATGACGGCCAGCGTCACCGGCATCGGCAACGCCGGCTGGGTACCCGTGCCGGGCGACTACGACGCCGACGGCAAGACCGACCCCGCGGCGTACCGGAAGTCGACCGGCATGTGGCGCTGGCAGCAGTCGTCGGACGACGCCGTCGATCAGGTGACGTTCGGCGGCGGTGGTCGGACCCCGGTCGTCGCCCAGCGTCCCTGACGGAGGACGCCCCGCGCCGTGACGCGAGTCAGCGTTGCGCGCGCGGGGCGAGCTCTTCCTGCGCGTCCAGCGCGCCCGGCAGCCGCTCGGTCGCTTCGAGGAGAAAGAGCATCTCGACCTCGCCGTCGCAGGCGGCGTCGACCACACGGAACGGCAGCCCGTGGTCCGCGATCAGCGTCGCGAGCTGCGCCGCCAGCGACGCGTACGTCCAGACGTGGAAGTGCGTGTCGTAGCTGTCATCGAGGATCTGTGCAGCGAGCGCGATCGCCGAGAGCGCGTCGAGCGTCGCGTGCATGTTGAGGTTGCACTCGGCCGCGTGCGCGAGATCCGAGAGGCGCTTCAGCTCGCTGCCGGCGTTCGCATGATCCCAGAGGAGGTGCTCGAGGGACGTGAGCGGACGCCCGCGGTCGAAGGTGAACCGCGCGTCCGGCACGATGCAGAGCGCGCGCCCGCCGGGCTTCAGCACACGGTGCCACGCCAGCAGCGCCGCGATCGGGTCGTGCGCGTGCTCGAGCAGGTGACAGGCGATCAGGAAGTCGTACGCGTCGCCGGGGAGCCCGTCGAGAGTTGCGGTGTCGCAGACGATCGCCGGCCGGACGATGCGATCGGCCGGCACGTCGGGGTTGTGCGCACACAGCTTCGCGTGGTCGAACTTGTCGACGTAGGTGACGCGCGCACCCGGCGGCAACCAGAGCGGGCTCGCCAGCGCGCCGATCTCGACGCCGTCGCCGTCGAGGCCGGCGACGAAGCGCGCACGCAGGTTTGGCGGCGCCGGAGGCGCGACGGCTTCTCCGGTGGAGCCGCGGCGCAGCCTTCTCACAACCGACCCGATCAGCGACATGGGTTCTCACGCGACGCCACCCCGCGACGCGACGAAGCGACCTTACCGGCGCCGCCGTCGTCCCGCATCCTTGACACCGGGCCGGCAAGCCAGCAGGGGTGGCGGCTGCGTGTGGCGCCGTAGACCAGTTTCGCCCGATCGCTCGCCGACACCCCGACTTGCGCCGACACTCCGGCGTGCGCGCACGATCGCGCGCGAGGACTACCGAGGCGCGCGCCTCGGCGTTCTGCGCCGCATCGTCGATCCGTCTCGCGGCGAGGGCCTCGAGCTGGGCGCCTTCGACTTTCCGACGGTCGCGCCCGGGGCAGGTTCCTGCACCTTTGCCGACGTGCGCTCGTCGCAAGAGCTCGCGGCCCTCTTCGGCGTCCCGAGCGAGAGCGTGGCACCCGTGGAGTGGGTCGTCGACCGCGTTCGGCCGCTGTCCGAGCAGATCCCGCGCCGCTTCGACTACGTGATCCTCTGTCACGTCCTCGAGCACGTCCCGGAGCCGATCCGCTTCCTCGACGACGTCGGCGCGCTGCTGCGGCCCGGCGGCGTCGCGTTTCTCGCCGTGCCCGACAAGCGCATGACGCTCGACGCGCCCCGTCCGTCGACGACCATCGACCACCTGCTCGCGCGCCACTATCATGGCGCCGCCGGCCCGCCGATCACGCAGATCATGGAGTTCGCGCGCACCTGGGACGAGAACTGGCGTCGGCTCGCAACCGAGTCGCCGCGCGAGTTCTTCGCCTGGGCGCAAGGCCAGTTCGAGAGCGGCACCGCCGACGTGCACTGCAACGTCTGGCGCGACGAGGAGCTGTTCGAGCAGCTCGACTATCTCGTGCACGGCGGCTTCCTGCCCGGGTTCGAGGTCTGCCTGCGCGAGCCGAACCGGCCGCCGTTCAACGAGTTCTACGTGGCGCTGCGCCGCACCCCGTCCGACGCTTCCTGAACCCTCGCGAGCGCGACACGGGCACGCGGCGGGTCTCGGAGCGGCACCAGGCACCGCTCGCGCAGCAGCGCCGCGAACTGCGCCTCCGACGCGGCGAAGGTCTTCGCGCGCATCGCGTCCGCCGCCGCCGTCGCGAGCGCCGTACGGCGCGCGCCGTCGTCGACCAGGCGGCGCAGCACGTCGGCCACCGCGTCGGCCTCGGGCGGAGCGAGCGCGCAGGTGCGGCCGTTCTCCACCATTTCGCGCACGCCGGGTACGTCCGCGTCCACCACCGCGCAGCCGCACGCCATTCCCTGGAACGGTACCCACGAGATGTTCGCCGACAGCGAGAAGCAGAGCAGCACGTGCGACTCGTTCATCTCGCGCGCCAGCTGGGCGTGCGTCAGCACGCCCAGGTTCTCGATCGAGAAGTCCACCGAACCGAGCTCGGCGTCGGTCGAGCCGAAGAAGGCGACGCGGACGTCCGGGCGCTCGCGCTTCAGGCGGCGCAGCGCCGCGAGCCCGATGCCGTAGCCGCGTCGCGGCAGCGACGGACGCGCGAAGAACAGCACGCGAACCGGACCGGGACGCGCTTCCGGCGCCGTCGTCACGTGGAACACCTCGGCGTCGATCGCGAAGTCGATCGAGGCGCACGCCCGCCCGGTCGTCTCGCCCATGCGACGCGCCAGCGAGCGCCCGATGGTCACGTGACCGAGCGGCAGCGCGTAGGTGTCCTCGGCCTGCGCGTGCAGCGGGTCCTCGGGCGCGTAGAAGTCGGGCTCGAAGTCCTGGATGAAGTACAGCTTGGACGGCGAGCCGGGTAGGCGCGCAACGGTGTACGCGGTCGGCCAGTTGGTGGCGATCGACACGTCGGCCGGCACGATCGCGTCGTGGCCGACCACGATCTCGACCGACAGCGGACCGAAGGCGTCGCCGCAGAAGTGCTCGATCTCGGCGCGCGTGCGGCCCTCGAGGTGCGCCACCGGCTCGACGTACACGCGCACGCGGTGGCCGGAGCGCCCGAGCGCGTTGGCGAGGCGGAAGATGGTCCAGTAGCCGCCGCCCGTGCCCGCGATCGGCGCGCGAACGATCCAGTTGATGGTCAGCGGACCGTCGGGCCGCGCGAGCCGCGCGGCCGTCCGCAGCTTCTCGAGGTACGCCTCGCCGCCGCGCGCCGTCGTCTGCGCGCCCTCGGCGTCCGCGAGCGCGGCCTCCCCGATCGCGCCGCGCAGGGATGGCGCCCCGAGCAGGGCGTCGAGCGCGCGGCGCCACTCGTCGTCTGCCGTGGCGAGCAGGCCGTTTCGCCCGGCGTCGATCACGCGGCGGAAATCGGGCAGCGGCGTCGCGACCGTCGGCACGCCGACCAGCGCCGCCTCGAGGAACTTGATCGAGCTCTTGCACTCGGTGAACGCGTTGCCGGTCTCGAGCGGGGCGAGGTTCACGTCCACGCCGGCGAGGATGCCGGGCAGCTCCTGCCACGGCACCAGCGGGCGGTGCGCGATCCGTGCCGCGAAGCGCGCCAGCTCGTCCGGCACCGCGATGTGCCCGACCAGCAGCAGCGACGCCTCGGGGTGCGTGTCGAGCACGTGCGCCAGCGCGGGCACCGCCTGCGCGAAGTCGCGGCGGTGGGTCGGCGTGCCGCTCAGGTATGCGAGCACCACCGCACGACCCGCGGCTGCGGCCGCGTCACCGCCGCGCGCGTCGGCCGTGGCGGCCGCGTGGCGCACCAGCGCCCGGCGCTCGCGCGCGCGGCGCGACAGCTCGACCATCGTCCGGCTCGCGACGTTCGGCACCACCTGCACGTTCTCCAGCAGCTCCAGAGCCCGCGCGCGCAGCGGCTCGGTCGACACCAGCGCGCCGTCGCAGCGCGCCAGGGTCGCGCGGTAGCGCGTGAGCCCGTCCCGGTAGAGCGCGCGCTCGTCGGCGCTCATCTCGGCGAGAGCTGCGACGTGCTCGGTCGCAGCGAGGTCGAACACCCAGTCGTCGGTGTCGAACAGCACCGGCTTGCCGGCGCGCTTCGCGGCGTGCAGGAAGTCCTCGACGTCCGGCCCGTACGGCACGCGGTGCAAGATGAAGAGCGCGTACCACGGCACGCGCGGCGCCAGCTCGGCCTCGCCGTGCAGCACGACGTCCGCGGTGAGCCCGAGGCCCTCGAGGCGCTCGCGCGCGTGGTCGCAGCGGTAGCGACGCGCGTCGCCGGGGCACCCGCTCACCAGCAGCACCGCGCGGTGCCGTGTCCCGGGTGCGAGCCCCGCGTCGTCCTGCTCCAGCCGAGCCGCCGATCCGCCGCGGAGGCGTGCCAGGAAGCGCTTCAGCGGCAGAAGTCCCTCGCGCAGCGGCGCCGTGACGCGCCACGAGCGCGAGCGCAGCACCTGGCCGAGCAGGCTCGCGGCGCGCAGCGCCTCGCGCTGCTGCTCGGCGGCGATGCGCTCGTGGCGCGCGGCGGCTTCCTGCGCGCGGCCGAGGGCGCCCTCGAGCTCGGCGACGCGGCGGCTCAGCGAGGCGTACGCGCGCGCGTCGCGCGCGTGGCGCTCGCGCAGCTCGGCCAGCTCCGCCTCGAGTGCCGCGACGTTGCGCTCAGCCACCGTTGTTCCCGTCCGCTCCGACACCCGGGTTGACCTCGAACACGAAGACACCGCCGTCCGCATAGCGCAGGACGAGATTCTCGGACCGCGCCAGCCGATACGCCTCGGCGGGGTCGGCCAGCGCGCCCAGGTACGCGTAGCGCACTCCCCGCTTCCAGAGCCAGACCCACTCGTCGTCGTCCCCGGAGGACGCGCGCTGCACGCGCCGCGACATCTCCGCGGCCCAGTTCGCGAAGCTCGGTTGCAGGTTGACGATCATGGGCCCGACCGTGACGCGGCGCCCGATCACGTAGGGGATCCACGTGCCGGCGTCGATGCCGTGCGGCGCGTTCGGCAGCCAGAAGGTCGAGCGCACGGCCACCGTCGCGTTCGTCGCTGCGTTCTCGTCGAGCCAGCGCATCGCGCTCAGGTCGGCAGCGGTGACGAAGAAGCGCGACGGCTCGACCTGCGTGACGCGCTCGCGCGCGCCGGCGGCGCCCAGGGCGAGGAAGGCCAGCAGCACGACGGTCTGCGCGCCCGGTCCCGCGCGCAGCCACGCGAGCGCCTCCGCGACGCCGCACGCGACGATCACCGACGCCGGCAGGTAGAGCAGGATCAGCACCGCACCGAGGTTGGTCACGTTGAGGATCGGAACCTGCAGCCGGTGCGCCTCGGCGAGCGCCAGCAGGAGGAGGCTCCACACGGCCATCATGCTGGCGAGCCGGTTGCGGCGCAGGACGGCGAGCAGCGTCGCGGCGAGCACGGCGGCGAGCGGCAGCGCGTCGGCGAACAAATAGGCGACGGCCTCGCGCGAGAACGAGAAGTACTCGGGATCGCCGAGCAGACGGTCGTGCACGCCCGCGCGAAGTCCGCCCTGGAACAGCACCGCGGCCCAGTGGCCACTCGCATACTCCGCGACCGCGCGCAGGAGGCGCGGACCGCTCAGCACGAGCGCCGCCGTGAGCAGCGCCGACGCCGCGACGAGCGTCGCGCGCCGCGCCTGCGCATCGCGGCGCACGCGCCGGAGGGCGACGGCGAGCGTGAGCCCGAGCAGCAACGCGAGAAAGACCGCGACGCGCAGGTGCAGCAGGAAGACGCCCGCGACCAGCAGCGCGGCCCACGCGGCGAACGACGCGCGCTCGCCGGCGTCCGGCTGCGCCGCTGCCAGCGCGGCCGGGCCTCGCGACGAAGCCGACGAACTCGCCGGTTGCAGCGCGCGCAGCGCTTCCGCGACCGCGAGCCACGCGGGCAGCAGGATCGTCTGCGCCGCGAGTTGCGTGAAGCGCCCCCAGTTCACGTAGAATGCAGGCTGGTGGCTGACGAGCCCCACGACGATCGCGCCGAGCACCGCTGGTAGCCGGCCGACGTACCGGTCGAGGACCAGGTACACGCCGAGTCCGCAGAGCCCGCTCAGCACCTGCGCCACCCAGGTCACCGCAACGTGCGCCGGCATGTCGGTGAGCACCTGCACGGCGCCGCTGAGCGCGTAGAAGCCGACGTGGTAGCGCGCGAGCGGGACCGGGAAGTACGGGTCCATCGTCGCCGGCAGACGCCCGGCCCGCGCCGTCAGCTCGGTCAGCACGACGTGGTGCAGCGAGTCCGCCCACGCCGGAAACGGGTGCGCGTGCGCGACGATCACGCGCGTCGCGAGCGTCGCCGCGATGACCAGCAGCGCGATCTGCTCGAGACGGGCGAGGCGCACCGGTGCCAGCGGCAGGCGGCGCAGCCCCCACGCGGCGGCGACGGACGCGACGCCGAGGATGCCGAGCAGCGCCGTGCGTCCGAGCGGCGGTGCGCCCGGAACCGCACCGGCGACGGTGAACAGCACCGGCCAGAACGCGACGCCGAGCGCCAGTGCGAGCGCCCAGGCCTGCAGAGCCGGCAGTCGGCGCCACGCCGGCGCCGCGACCAGCAGCGCCCAGCCCGGGATCGCGAGCACGCCGAGCGTGACCGCGAGCACGCGCAGCTCTGCGGCGAGCGACAGCGCCATCGCGTCCGCCGTCACATCCCCTCCCGGCGCACCGCGCCGTCCTCACCCGTCCGGCGACCGGTCGTCAAGCCGCCTGGGACCGGCGCCGGCGTCAAGCGCCGCGCGCCAGTGCGCGACCGAAGACGCGGTGCGCCCGGTCCAGCTGCACGAACGCGTGCTCGGTCAGGATGCGCTCGAACTGCTGCGCGGACGCATCCCAACCGCCGCGCTGCATCTCGGCGGCGGCGGCGCGCGCCAGCCGGAGCCGCTCGGCGTCGTCGTCCACGAGGCGGCGCAGCGCCGCAGCGACGCTGTCCGGATCCGGGGGCGCGAGGCGGCAGGTCTCGCCGTCGGCGATCATCTCTCGCACGCCCGGAACGTCGGCGTCGACCACCGCGCAGCCGCACGCCATGCCCTGGAACGGCACCCACGAGATGTTGGCCGACATCGAGAAGCAGAGCAGGACGTGCGACGCGTTCATCTCGCGCGCCAGCTCGGCGTGGCTCAGCACACCGAGGTTCTCGATCGGGAAATCGGCGTCGGCCAGCTCCGCGTCGGTCGAGCCGAAGAAGGCGATGCGCACGTCCGGGCGCTCGCGCGCGAGCTGCCGCAGAGCCGCGAGGCCCAGGCCGTAGGCGCGGCGCGGCAGCGACGGACGTGCGAAGAACAGGATCCGCGTCGGGCCCGGCCGCGCTTCGGGTGGTGTCGTGACGCGAAAGATCTCGGAGTCGACGGCGAAGTCGATCGATGTGGTCGGTCGGCTGGCATGGCTTTCCATGCGCCTCGCCAGCGAACGCCCGATGGTGACGATCTGCAGCGGGAGATCGTAGGTCGCGGCAGCCTTGCGGTAGAGCGGGTCGTCCTCGGCGTAGAACTCGGGCTCGAAGTCCTGCACGAAGTAGAACTTGAACAGCGACCCGGGGAGCTCCGCTACCGTGTACGCGGTCGGCCAGTTGGTCGCGATCGACACGTCGGCGGGCAGCACGTGATCGTGCCCGACCTCGATCTCGACGTGCAGCGGACCGAAGTTCTCCGCGACGAACGCGAGGATCTCGTCGCGCGACTTGCCTTCCAGATGCGCGATCGGCTCGACGTAGACGTACACCTTGTGCCCGGAGCGCCCGAGCGCGTTCGCGAGCCGGAAGATCGTCCAGTAGCCGCCGCCCGTGCCGGCGATCGGCGCCCGCACGATCCAGTTGATCGTGAGCGGGCGGTCGGTCTCGCCGCGGCTGCGCAGCGCCTTCAGCTTCGCGAGCAGGTCGACCGCGGCGCTGGCGGTCGTGCGATACACGAGCACATCTTCGAGTGCGCGCTCGCCGATGCCCTCGCGCAGGCTTGCCGACTCGACGAGCTGGCGGAGCCCGTCGCGCCACGCCTCCTTGCTGTCGGCAAGGAATCCGTTGCGCTCGCTCTCGATCACGCGCTGAAAGTCGGCGAGCGGCGTCGCGATCGTCGGCACGCCCACCAGCGCGGCTTCCAGGTACTTGATCGAGCTCTTGCACTCGGTGAACGGGTTGCCCCGCTCGAGCGGGGCCAGGTTCACGTCGACCTCGGACATCACCTCGAACAGGCGCTGCCAGGGCATGAGCGGGATGTGGGTGTGGCGCGCGCCGAAGCGGGCGAACGTATCGCGCACATCGATGTGCCCGACGGTGAGCAGTCGCACCGCGGGATAGCGGTCCATCACCCACGCGAGCGACGACTCGGCCTCCGCGAAGTCGCGCTTGTGGGTCGGCGTGCCGCTCAGGTACGCGAACGTCACGTCGTGCGGGGCACGTCCGGTCGCGGCGCGCATGCCCCGGAGCAAGCGCGCGCGGGCGGCGAGATGCATCATCTCGCGGCTCGCGACGTTGGGATGCACGAACACGTGCTGCAGGAGCGCGCCGATGCGGCGCGCGAGCGGCTCGGTCGACACGATCGCGCCGTCGCAGCGCAAGATCGTCGCGCGATAGCGCTCGAGCCCCTCGCGGTAGAGCTCGCGTTCTTCGGTTCGCATGTCCTCGAGTGCCGCGACGTGCGGCATCGAGGCGACGTCGAACACCCAGTCGTCGGTGTCGAAGATCACCGTTCGGCCGGCGCGGCGCACCTCGCGAATGAAGTGGTCGACGTCGGGCCCGGACGGCACGCGGTGCAGGACGAAGTACGCGTAGCAGCGCACGGCCCACGAGAGGTCGATCTCGCCGTAGATGGCGACGTCGGCGGTGACGCCGAGGAGCCCGAGCTGCTCCGCCTGGTGGTCGCAGCGATACCGCTTCGCGTCGCCCGGACATCCGCTGAGGAACAGCACCGCCTTGTGCGTCTCGCCCGCGGGCCCGGTCGGCGGACGGCGGCGCGGCTCCCGCCCGGTCAGGCGCCGCGACACGTCGGAGAGGGTTCGGGCGGACGCGAACAGCGAGCGGAACGGCGCGGTCAGGCTCCACGACCTCGAGCGCAAGACCGCGTCCATCGTCGCGCGCACATCGGCGAGCTGCACGTGCTGCTGGTGGATGAACGACTCGTGGCCGTCGAGTGTCTGCTGCTCGAGGCGGAGCCGCTCCTCGAGCTTGGCGCAGCGCGCGAGCGCCTCGTCGAGCAGCGCCTGCACCTCGCCCTTCGCCCTGCGCGGTGAGCCGTCCGCGGCGTCGTCGTCGAGCAGGGCGGCGTTGCGTGCCGCTGCGGCGAGCGCCGCCTCGACGCGCGCATTCTTCGCCGCCATGGCTTCGGCGATCACGGTGAACACCTTGCCCACCAGCGCGGGCGGCGGGACGAGCACCGGAGACGGTGCCACGGTACCGTTGCCGTCCGTCGCGCGGCCCGCGCCCGCATTCTCGCGCGCGAGCGCGTCGAGCGCGCCACGTGCTCGATCGTCGAGCGGCACGACCGGCACCACGTGAATTTGACGGTAGGGGACGGCCCGGGCGTCGCCATACGCGTCGAGTCGGCGGTTGTAGTCCTCGAAGAAGCCGCCGGCCTGCGCGTCGAGATCGAACATGTTGAGGAAGATCAGCATCTGGAACAGCAGCCAGTTGTGGACGTTGTTGCTGCCGAGCCGATGAAACACTCGTCCGCGCCGCGCGAGCTCGCCCTCGAGCCAGTCCATCGCCGGCAGCCCGTAGCGCATGTGCTCGTCGAGCCAGTGGTGCGAGATGCCGTTGGTGCAGTAGCGGTGGAACTCGCGCAGCGCCTGCTCGGCGAGCTCGACCTCCTCCGAGCGGTACGGTCCCGCCGTGATCACCAGCCGGCGCGCGACACGGAACAGCTCCGCGAGCACGGCGCCGCGATCGCGCTCCGGCACGTGCTCGAACACGTCGGAGCAGCACACGACGTCGAACGCGCCGTCGGGGAACGGCAGACGGCGCGCGTCGCCGACGACGTCCACGTCGGCACCCGCGCGCAGGTCGACGACGCGCACGTGGCCGAGGAACTCACCGAGCATGCCGCCGCAGCCGCCGACGTCGAGCGCGGTGAACGCCTCGCCGGGGCGGAACACCGCGCCGCAGGCACGCGCGATCCACCAGTTGCGGCTGTAGGTGTCCGGCGCGATGCGCAGTGGCGGCGCGGACGCAACCGTGCCGGGCGCCGCGAGCGGCGTGCCGATGGTCGGGTGCTCCGCGCCGGGCGTTCCTGACATGCGATCAGACCTGCTGGCTCGTACGCCGGCTCACTTCGCGGGCATGCGGCCGATGCGCGCGATCGCCTCCTCGACGTTCGCCCGCGAGTTGAACGCGCTCAGGCGGAAGTAGCCTTCGCCCGACGGTCCGAAGCCCGAGCCCGGCGTGCCGACGACGTTCGCCGTCCCGAGCAGCCGGTCGAAGAACTCCCACGACGAGGTTCCCGCCGGCGTGCGCAGCCAGATGTACGGCGCGTTCACGCCGCCGTACACCGTGTAGCCCGCGCGCTGCAGCCCCTCGCGGATGAGACGCGCGTTCTCCATGTAGAAGGCGATGATGTCGCGCGTCTGGCGGTGCCCTTCGGGCGAGTACGTCGCCGCGGCGGCGCGCTGGATCGGGTACGAGACGCCGTTGAACTTGGTCGTGTGGCGGCGGTTCCAGAGGCCGTTCAGCGCGATGCGCTCGCCGTTGCCGGCCGCGGCCGTGACCTCCTTCGGCACGACGGTGAACGCGCAGCGCGTGCCGGTGAAGCCGGCCGTCTTCGAGAAGCTCCGGAACTCGATCGCGACCTCGCGCGCGCCGTCGACCTCGTAGATCGAGTGCGGGATCTTCGGGTCGGAGATGAACGCCTCGTAGGCCGCGTCGAAGAGGATGACCGCACCGGTCTTCTTCGCGTGCTGCACCCAGGTCGCGAGCTGCTCCTTCGTCGCGGCGGCCCCGGTCGGGTTGTTCGGCGAGCAGAGGTAGATCAGGTCGACGTGCTCCTTCGGCAGCGCGGGCGTGAAGTCGTTCTCGGCCGTCGTCGGCATGTAGACGATGCCCGCGTAGCGGCCGTCATCGCCGGCGGCGCCGGTGCGACCCGCCATGACGTTGGTGTCGAGGTAGACCGGGTAGACCGGGTCGGTGAGCGCGACCACGCTGTCGGTCGCGAAGATCTCCTGGATGTTGCCGCTGTCGCACTTCGAGCCGTCCGAGACGAAGATCTCGTCGCGGCCGATGGTCACGCCCCGCGACGCGAAGTCGTGCTCGCGGATCGCGTCGATCAGGAAGTCGTAGCCCTGCTCGGGGCCGTAGCCGCGGAAGCCCGCGTCGCTGCCCATCTCGTCCACCGCGGCGCGCATCGCCTCGACCACCGCCGGCACCAGCGGGCGCGTGACGTCGCCGATTCCGAGCTTGATCACCTTCGCGTCGGGATTCGCCTTCTGGAACGCGGCGACACGGCGTCCGATCTCGGGGAAGAGGTAGCCGGCCTTGAGCTTGAGGTAGTTCTCGTTGATCCGTGCCATCCCGCGGTCCTATCGTTTGTCGCGGCCGTGCGCCACGGGTCGGAGAACGCGCTCCCCTCGTTCCATCCACGTCGTCGGCGAAGCCGCGGCGGTGTCAGAAGAGGTCGAGGTCCACCCCGGTCGCGCGCGCGATCGCGACGAAATCACGGTCGCGCGTCAGGAGGGGCGAGCCGGAAGCCACTGCGGTGACGGCGATCGCGAGGTCCACGAGATGTACCTGCACGCCCTGCCGCGCCAGGGTGAATCGGCTGTCCGCCACCCGGTCCCACAGATCGAGCGGAGCCCCGACCTGCGGCAGCGCCGCGAACAGCGCGCGCAGCTCGTCGAGCTCCATGCGCGTGCGGGAGCCGGAGGTCACCTCGGCGGTGATCACGCCCGCGGTCGCGGCGAGGTCGTCCGCAAGCAGGCCGTCGACGCGCCGGACTGCGTCGGGACGGCCGCGAAGGAAGTCGATCCACGCCGAGCTGTCGACGAGGACGCGGCTCACCGCTTCCGCCCGCGGGAACGCTCGAGGTCGACGTCGAGATCGACCTTGCCCGCGAGGGAACGGAGACGCTCCCGGTGCGCCTTCCGGACGAGCTCCTCGAGACCGGCGGTCAGCGTCTCCTGCTTGGTCCGGAAGTGCCAGAGGCGGCGCGCCTCCTCCAGCAGGTTCTCGTTCAGGTCGACGGTGGTCCTCATCCCCGATGCATACGATTCATGAAAATCATATGCAATGTATGATCTTACAAGATCACTCGCTTCCTGCCGGCGCCACGGGCGGCAGCGGGTCCCGCATCGTCACGAGCTCCTCGGCGGCGGTCGGGTGGATGCCGATGGTGGCGTCGAACTGCGCCTTGGTCGCCTTGCACTTCACCGCGACCGCGAAGCCCTGCACGATCTCACCGGCGTCGGGGCCGACCATGTGCAGCCCGACGACCCGGTCGGACGCCTTGTCCACGATGAGCTTCATCATCGTGGTCTCGCCGCTGCCCGTGAGGGTGTGGCGGAGCGGCCGGAAGCGCGTGCGGAAGAGCACCACGTCGCCGTACTTCTCGCGCGCCTCGTCCTCGGTGAGGCCGACCGAGCCGACGTTCGGGTGGCTGAACACCGCCGACGGCACGTCGGTGTGGTCGGGCTTCACCGGCCTGCCGCCGAAGAGCGTGGTCGCGACCGCGGCGCCCTCGTGGATCGCGACCGGCGTCAGGTTGATGCGGTCGGTCACGTCGCCCACCGCGTAGATGCTCGGCACCGACGAGCACGAGTACGCGTCGACCAGCACGGCTCCCGCCGCGTTCCGCTTGACGCCTGCGCTCTCGAGGCCGAGTCCCTGCGTGTTCGGCCGGCGGCCGGTCGCGGCGAGCACCTGGTCGACCTCGACCACGCTGCCGTCGTCGAGCGTCGCGGCGACACCCGCGGCACGCTTCTCGATCTTCGCGAGATCCACGCCGAAGCGCAGATCGACGTCCTGCTTCCGCATCTCCTCGGCCAGCACGCTGCGCACGTCGCGGTCGAAGCCGCGCAGGAAGAGCTCGCCGCGATAGATCTGCGTCACGTGCGAGCCCATGCCGTGCAGGATGCCGGCGAACTCGACCGCGATGTAGCCCCCGCCGACGATCAGGATGCGCTCCGGACGCGCCGGCAGCGCGAAGATCTCGTTGGACGTGATGGCCAGCTCTGAGCCGGGCCGCTCGGGCACGTACGGCAGGCCGCCGGTCGCGACCAGCAGGTAGCGGGCGGTGACGCGCCGGCCGCCGATCTCGACCGTGTTCGGGTCGAGCACGCGCGCGGTGCCGTCGAGGATCTCGACGCCGTTCTTCTCGAGGATGCCCCGGTAGACGCCGTTCAAGCGCGCGATCTCGCGGTCCTTGTTCGCGATCAGCCGCGCCCAGTCGAAGCTGCGCGGACCGAGGTTCCAGCCGTAGGCTTCCGCGTCGGCGAAGTCGGTGCCGTAGTGGGACGCATAGACGAGCAGCTTCTTCGGGATGCAGCCGACGTTCACGCACGTGCCGCCGAGGCGCTTGTCCTCGGCCACCGCGACGCGCGCCCCGAACGCAGCCGCCATGCGGCTCGCTCGCACGCCGCCCGACCCGGCCCCGATCGTGAACAGGTCGTAGTCGAACTCCGCCATGGCGATTCCTCGCTTCCTTTCGAAAGGTCGCTGCGTTAAGTTGACCGGCCTTCGATCCGATCTCTTGTGTCGGACGCGACGCCCCCGGCCCCTTCCGCCTCGAGAGGACCCACGATGGACCAGGAACAGATCCGCCAGAAGATCGCGAGCTTCCCGCGCTGGCACTACCAGTTCGATCTGGCGGGCAACCTGACCCCGATCTATCGCGAGAAGTGGATCATCCGGCACCGCGAGCGCAAACGCTACTTCTTCGAGCCGGTGGTCGACCTGCTCGGCGGCTCGCTGAAGGGCAAGCGCGTCCTCGACCTCGGCTGCAACGCGGGCTTCTGGTCGCTCAACGCGGCCGAGGCCGGCGCCGACTTCGTGCTCGGCGTCGACGGGCGCCAGATGCACGTCGACCAGGCGAACTTCGTGTTCGAGGTGAAGGGGATCGACCCGAGCCGCTACCAGTTCGACGTCGGCAACATCTACGAGTACGACTTCGCGGCCAAGGGCCCGTTCGACATCGTCTTCTGCTTCGGGCTCATGTACCACATCGCGAAGCCGTTCGGCCTGATCGAGATGATCTCCGCGATCAACGCGGACATCCTGGTCATCGACACGGGCATCATCCGCATGCCCGGCTCGTTCGTGCGCTACCGCTACGAGAGCACCAGCGATCCGCGCGCGACGATGGAGTACGACCTCGTCAGCTCGCCCTCGAAAGAGGCGATCCGCGACATGGTGCGCCCGTTCGGCTACAAGGCCGTCACGCTGCGCCCGCAGTTTCGCGACTACGTCGGCTCGCGCCGCTACGAGCTCGGGCTGCGCCGCGCGTTCCTGTGCGCGAAGAAGTCCGATCTCGCGAATCTGAAGGCGCCGGTCGAGGGCTGGGAAGAGCCGATGCGCTGGTACCACTGGCCGGCGTGGACCGGCTATCGCCTGGTCCAGGCGGCGCGCCGCGCGAGCCTGCCCGGCTTCCGCACGCCGACCTGAGCGTCCGGCGCGCGGCGCGGGGGCGCCAGCCGCGCACCCTTCCGTGCCCCGCCGGGAAGCTGCTAGGCAGGGCCGATGGACGTCGTCTCCCGGATCGCGACGCTGGTCGAGGACCTCGTCGAGCTGCCGAAGTTCCTCGAGATCAAGCGCGCCCTCGACGGCGCCGGCGCGGGCGCGTTCCGGACGATGGGCTACGTCTGCCGCGACCAGGCCGAGAAGATCCCCGACCGGCCCGCGCTGCGCTTCGAGCAGGAGACCGTGACGTTCGGCGAGTTCAACGCGGGCGTCAACCGCTACGCGAACCTCTTGAAGCGCCGCGGCGTCGGCAAGGGCGACGTCGTCAACGTCATGATGGAGAACTCGCCCGCGATGCTCATGGCGCAAGGCGCCTGCGCGAAGCTGGGCGCGATCGGCGCGCTGATCAACACGCACCTCGAGGGCGAGGCGCTCGCCCACGTGCACCACGCGTCGAAGGCGAAGGTCGCGGTCGTGGATCGCCCGTGCGCGCGCGCGATGCTGCCGCTCCTCGGGCGTCTGCCCGACCTCGCGGTGCTGGCCGACGTCCCGGAGCTCGTCGCCGAGGGCTCGCGCTTCGTGCCGCTCCAGGACGAGCTCGACGCCTCCCCGGACGGCGAGCCCGACATGCCCGAGGTGAAGATCTCCGACGTCTTTCTCTACGTCTACACCTCCGGCACCACCGGCTTCCCGAAGCCCGCGATCGTGCGTCATGCACGCTTCACCGCCGGCGGGCACTCGCTCGCGATCCTGCTCGGCGAGACGCCGGACGACTGCGCCTACGCGCCGACGCCGCTCTACCACGGCTACGCGAATTTCGTCGGCTTCTCGCCCGCGTTCCACCAGGGCGCGTGCTTCGCGTCGCGGCGGAAGTTCAGCGCGAGCGAGTTCCTGCCCGACGTCAAGCGCCACGGCGCGACGATCTTCTGCTACGTCGGCGAGCTCTGCCGCTACCTCATGCGGACGCCGCCGTCGCCCGGCGATCGGGATCACAAGATCCGCATCGCGACCGGGCCGGGCCTGCGACCCGACATCTGGCGCGCGTTCCGCGACCGCTTCGGGATCGCGACCATCATCGACTCCTACGGTCAGACCGAGGGCAACATCAGCCTGCAGAACCGCCGCGGACGGGTCGGCTCGTGCGGGCGCTGCGCGCCGTTCCAGCACGAGCAGCTGAAGCTCGCGCGCTACGACCTCGAGCGCGGCGAGCTGGTGCGCGGCCCCGACGGGTTCCTCATCGAGTGCGGCACAGGCGAGCCGGGCGAGCTCCTCGGACGGATCACGAAGAACAGCCCGATGGCCTTCGACGGCTATGCCGACCCGAAGGACAACGAGCGCAAGCTGGTGCGCGACTGCTTCGAGAAGGGCGACCTGTACCTCCGCACCGGCGACCTCCTGAAGCGCGACTACGCGTCGTACTACTACTTCGTCGACCGCATCGGCGACACGTTCCGCTGGAAGGGCGAGAACGTCGCGACGATCGAGGTCGAGCACCTGCTGAATCAGGCGCCCGGCGTGCACGAGACCGCCGTCTACGGCGTCACCGTTCCCGGCACCGACGGCCGCGCCGGCATGGCGCTGGTCGTGCCGAAGGACGGCGTCGAGCTCGACCCGCGCGCGCTCTACGAGCACGCGACCGGCGTCTTGCCGTCCTACGCACGGCCGCTCTTCGTGCGCGTCGCGCCGCAGGTCGACGTCACCGGCAACTTCAAGAACCGGAAGACCCGCCTGCAGGACGAGGGCTTCGACCCCGCGCGCGTCGGCGACGCCACTCTCTGGTTCCGCGACGACGTGCGCGGCTCGTACGTCCCGCTCGACGTCGCTTTGCACGACGACGTGGTCGCGGGGCGGGTGAGGGTCTGATGCTGACGGTGCTCGCGAGCGTCGACGGAGTCGTCCGCAAGGAGAGCGCGATCGATCCGGCCTGGCTCGCGCCGGACAGTCCGGTGACGTTCTGGGCCGACCTCTCGAAGCCGACCTCCGAGGAAGCGGGGCTGCTGCGCTCGCTGTTCCACTTCCACGAGCTCGCCGTCGAGGACGCTCTGTCGCAGTCGCACCATCCCAAGGTCGAGAGCTACGGCGCGTTCCTCTACGTGATCCTGCACGGCATCGACTTCGAGGCCGCGAAGCACCGCTTCGCGACGCACGACACCGACTTCTTCGTCGGGCCGCACTACCTCGTGACGGTGCACGACGGCACCTCGCGCTCGATCGCGACGATGCGCGACGTCTGCCACCGCAACGAGCACGTGCTCGAGGACGGACCGGTCGGGCTCCTGCACCGGATCGTCGACACCATGGTCGACAACTACCTGCCCGAGATCGAGAAGCTCGCCGACCGGCTCGAGCACATCGAGCATCGCGTGTTCGACGACCCGAGCGACAACCTGGTGAAGCCGATCCTGAGCCTGAAGCGCGACGTGGCGTCGATGCGGCGTGTGCTGCTGCCGCAGCGCGACGTCATCGGACGGCTCGCGCGGCGCGAGTTTTCGGTGATCACCGAGCAGCTCTCGTACCGCTTCCGCGACGTCTACGACCAGATGGTGCGCCTCACCGACGAGTCGATGCTGTTCCACGACCGCCTGAGCAGCCTGCTCGACGCGCACCTGACGAGCATCTCGACACGCCTCAACCAGGTGATGAAGGTCCTCACCGTGATCGCGACGATCTTCATGCCGCTCACCGTGCTGACCGGCATGTGGGGCATGAACGTCCCCCTGCCGGCCTTTCCCGGCGGCGACGAGATGCAGTTCTGGTGGATCGTCGCTCTGATGGTTGTCGCCACCGCGAGCATGCTGTGGCTCTTCCGGTTGCGGCGCTGGATGTAGCGTCGCTGCAGCGCCGGCGGCCGCCCGCCCGCGGTGCCGCGGTACGGCGGGCCGCCTGGCTCCGGTTCGCCACCCCGTCAGTTTCTCGACGGAGTGACGGGACAGGGAACGTCCACGGGCACGCCGTCGCAAGCGGTTTCCGGCCTGGTTGCGTCCCGGGCGGCCGGGCACGGAGCGTGCTTTCTTCCCGGACCGGCGCCGCCGACCGGCCGCACACGATCGCATGCACAGCCTTCGCCCATCCCTCCTCGCCGCCGCGGCGGTCTCCGCCCTGCTCGCGGCCCTCCCCGCACACGCCTTCGAGCCGGCGATCGTCGGACCGGGGCGGCCACCCGAGGTCTGCTTCGCCCCGAACGCGGACGCGGCCCTGGTGAACGCCTACGCGCGCGCCCTGAGCGCCGCCCGCGAGTCCGCGAGGAACGCGCTCGCCGTACCGATGGCGCAGGCGCCGGACGGCAACCGCTGGTCGCACACCGCCACCAACGGCTGGGGCCTCGCGCAGGGCGACCCGACCACGCTCACCTGGAGCATCGTGCCCGACGGTGTCGCCATCTCGGGCGCGATCGGTGAGCCGGCGGCGCCGAGCAACCTGCGCGCGTTCCTGGGCGGCATCTACGGCGCGGAGGCCACGTACCTCGCGCTGTTCCAGCAGGTCTTCGACCGCTGGAGCGAGCTCACCGGCGTCACCTACGTGTACGAGCCGAACGACGATCGCGCCGCGCTCTTCGGGTCGTCCGGCGCCCTCGGCGTCCGCGCCGACGTGCGCATCGGCGGCCACTCCATCGACGGCAACTTCGGCGTTCTCGCCTACAACTACTATCCGAACAACGGCGACATGGTGATCGACACCGCCGACAACTTCTACACGAACACCGGCAACAACTCGATTCGCCTGCGCAACACCCTCGCCCACGAGCACGGGCACGGCCTCGGCTTCGCACACTCCTGCCCGATCAACCAGACCAAGCTGATGGAGCCGTACCTGACGACGGCGTTCGACGGCCCGCAGCTCGACGAGATCGTCGGCGGCACGCGCCTCTACGGCGACGACCTCGAGCACAACGACGCGATCGCGAACGCCTCCGATCTCGGCAGTCTCGGCAACGGAACGCTCACGCTGCGCGATCTGAGCGTCGACGACGACTCTGACAGCGACTGGTTCCGCTTCAGCGTGGGCGCCAGCAAGAAGGCGAGCGTCACGGTCACGCCGCGCGGCGCCACGTACCTGATGGGCTCACAGAACTCCAACGGCTCGTGCAGCGCGGGCACCAGCTTCAACAGCCTCGTGATGAACGACGTCGCCGTGCAGGTGCTCAACACGAACGGCACGACGGTTCTCGGCACCGCCAGCTCGAACGGCGCCGGCGTGGCGGAGTCGCTGTCCGACGTCGTGCTGCCGAGCGGAGCGGGCACCTGCTATCTGCGGGTACTGCCGGGGACGAGCAATGCAGCGCAGCTCTACGACGTCGCGCTCACGATCGGCGACAGCGGCGTCCTGCCGGACGACATCTTCTCCGACGACTTCGAGAACCCGACCCTCGAATCATGGAGCACGGTGTCGAGCGAGGGCGGTTCGCTGACCACCTCCGTCTCCGCCGCGATGACGGGCGCGCGCGGCCTGCGCGCCGTGATCGACGGCACGACGAAGCTCTTCGTGCAGGACGAAACCCCCGACGCCGAGTCCCGGTATCGAGCACGCTTCTGGTTCGACCCGAACGGCTTCACGCCCGGCCTCGACACGCAGCGCGTGACCATCCTGCAAGCGTTCTCGCGCACGCCCGAGCGGAAGAAGCTGATCCAGATGATGGTCCGTCGAACCGGCGGCGAGTACCGGATGATGGCGAAGGCCCGGCTCGACGACGGCACGTCCGCGACAACGCCGTGGCTCGCCATCACCGACGCACCGCACACGATCGAGATCGACTGGCGACGCGCGTCGTCGCCGGTGAGCGGGGACGGCCGCTTCGAGATGTGGATCGACGGGATGAGTGTCGGGGCGCTGACCGGCCTCGACAACGCGGCGGCATTCCTCGACTTCGTGCGCCTCGGCGCGGTCGGCGTCCGTACGACCTCGACGGGCACGGTCCACTTCGACGGCTTCGTCTCGCGCCGCACGACCTACATAGGACCGTGACCCCTCCGCGCGCGGAGCGCGCGGCCGACCGAAGGGAGCGCGGGGAGTGGGCCCCAGCGCGGCTTCGCCGCGTGGGGCGAGGGGGCGCGTG